>Ga0136633_1001041_pt1 | contig 20654 bp, 13 predicted proteins | sample AntDrymeUQ832206_2_FD_105494 | JGI IMG/M metagenome (GOLD analysis project Ga0136633, IMG submission 105494) | Polar desert sand microbial communities from Dry Valleys, Antarctica - metaG UQ83 (22.06) | ecosystem: Environmental > Terrestrial > Soil > Desert | place: Antarctica: Dry Valley...
GTGCGATCGGCGCCAGCGGCGTCGCGGCGGCGCCCGCGATGCGGACCGCCTCGCGGCCGACGGTCTGCAGGATCGAGCGCGGCAGCGGCAGCCACTGGGCGGCGAGTCGCGACGATGTCTCCGACGCGACGTCGCCCGCCACCTCACCGGGGGGCAGGCCGAGCAGCGCGCCGTGCGCCCGCCGCGGGCGCCGCGGCCGCTGGCCGGCGGCGAGCGCCGCGGCGACGAGCGATCCCGCGGAGGTCCCGACGAGTGACTCGGTCGTGCGGAAGTCGTGCCCGGTCGCATCCTCGATCCCCGCGAGGACGCCGCTCATCCAGGCCTCGCCGAGCGTGCCGCCGCTGGCGAGCACGAGCACGTCAGGTGGCAGGAAGGGGGTTTCAGCCACGGGCAAGCAGGCTACTGCTGTCATGCGCGCGGCCCGCGACGCGCGAATGCCGTAGCAAAGACACTCGGTGCAGGCGTCCGCGCGGCAACTACTGTGAGGCTTTCGTGTGCAGGGCATTGCAAACACGTCCTACCTTTCCTAACCTTCGTCCACGAGCCATGGCTTATGGCTGACACAGGACGCGGACGATCCGACAGAGACAGGGATGCCGACGTACGATCGCCGACAACGCGCGACGCTCCGCCGAGCGCGGCCAGCCCTGCCGCGGGCTCGGCCCGTTCCCGCGCGCGCACCTCGCCGGACCGGGTGATGCGCCTGCCATCTGCCATCGCCGGCAGGCGTGTGGCCACCGCTGTGCACTGGCTCGGCAGGTCCGCGCCCTGGACCTCCGCGCAGGACCATGACCCGGCCCACGTCACCGGCTTCGACGTCGCCTACCGCACCCCGCGACGGATGCCCGACCCGGAGCCGATCTCGCGACGTCGACGGCGCGGGCGGTTTCTGCTCGTGCTCGACATCATCGCGCTCGCGCTCGCGGTCGCGGCCAGCGCCGTCGGAGCGTCGGCGGCGAACGCCTCCGTCGGTCCGCACGTGTGGCTTGCGCTCTACCTCGTGCTCGCGATCACCGCGATCGCCGGCCGCCGGGGCTACCGCTTCCAGCTCAAGACGTCCCCCTTCGAGTACGTCGGCCAGATCGTCGTCGCGACGGCGCTGGCGGCGACGCTGATCATCGCCGCGCGCGTCGTCCTGGATCCCGACCCCGAGGCCGCCGCGCAGGTCGTCCGCATCTGGGCGTTCTCGACGGTGTACCTGATCGCCGGGCGCTTCGCAGCGGAGCTCGCCGCGCACCGTGGGGTCAACCAGGGCCTCAACACGCTCATCATCGGATCGGGCGAGATCGGCAACACGCTCGCGCGTCGCCTCGGCGAGCGCCCGGAGCTCGGCCTGCGCCCGATCGGATTCATCGACAACGATCCGCTGATCGATGGCCGCGAGGAGCCTCACGGCCTGTCGGTGCTCGGCGCGAGCTGGAATCTCGAGGATGTCGTGCGCGAGCACGCCGTCGAGCATGTGATCGTCGCGTTCTCCAACGCGCCGCACGACGACACGCTGAGCATCGTTCGGCGCTGCCGCGCGATCGGCTTGGACGTCTCGCTCGTGCCGCGCCTGTTCGAGGAGATGTCACGCCGCGTGACGATCGAGCACGTGGGCGGGATCGCGCTCGTGCGCGTCGACCGGACCGATCCGCGCGGATGGCAGTTCGAGCTCAAGTACGCGCTCGACCGCGTCGTCGGCGTGCTGCTGCTCGTGGCGACCGCGCCGCTCATGCTCGGGCTGTCGATCCTCGTCAAGCTCAGCTCGCCGGGGCCGGTCTTCTTCAGGCAGCGCCGGGTCGGAATCGACGACCGCGACTTCGACATCCTGAAGTTCCGCACGATGCGCGTCGATCCCGATGGTCGCGAGAACGATGCACGCTGGGTCGCCGAGACCCTCGGCGTCTTCGACGTGGCCGAGGACGTGTCCGCCGAGGACCGCCGCACGCCGATCGGTCGCCTGCTGCGGCGCATGTCGCTCGACGAGCTGCCCCAGCTGCTGAACATCGTCCGCGGCGAGATGTCGATGATCGGACCGCGACCGGAGCGCGCGGGATGCGCCAGCATGTTCGGCGAGCATGTCTACCGCTACGGTGATCGCCATCGCGTCAAGTCGGGCCTGACCGGCTGGGCACAGGTCAACGGCCTGCGCGGCCAGACGTCCCTGCACGACCGCATCGAGTGGGACAACTTCTACATCGAGAACTGGAGTCCGTGGCTGGATCTGAAGATCCTGCTGCTGACGCCGGCCGCCATTCTCGATACAGACGAGTCGTGACGCCGGGTCTCCGGCGGCTGACGCTGGCGATCGCCGCAGCAGTCACGGTTGCCGGCGTGCCATCCGCCGGCGCGCACGAGCAGGCCAGTGGGGGCCGGGCGTCGGCGCAGGACATCAGCCACTCCGACCAGCATGAGCGCGTGATCGCGGGCGAGCGCGCGGCGCGGAGGCGCTGGGAGCGGCTGACGCCCGCGCAGCGCGCAGCCCAGATCGGGCGCGCGGAGCGCGAGACGCAGGCGCTCAACGCCGCGCTCGCCGCTCGCCCGCGCGACGACACCGGCTACTGGGAGCCCGCGCTGCGCCCCCTGCCCGATTACGCGATCCATGCGTCGGTGCTGCCGACCGGCAAGGTCCTCATCTTCGGACGCGAGCCGCTTCGCTCCGACAACACGCGCTTCAATCTCGGCTCGGCGCGCGTCTTCGATCCTGTGACCGGCTCGGTGCGCCATGTGCCTCCGCCACCGCTGCCCGAGAACGAGGGTCGGCCGGCCGCGATCTACTGTTCCGGCCAGGCACTGCTGTCCGACGGTCGGGTCCTGCTCGCCGGGGGCAACCTGTCCGAGCCTGATCCGGCGAACGGCAAGCCCGCTTACGCTGGTCTGAAGCGCACGTTCCTGTTCGATCCCTGGACGGAGACCTGGTCGCTCGGGCCGTCCATGGGGCAGGGCCGCTGGTATCCGACGTTGACGAAACTCGACAGCGGCGACGTGCTCATCCTCAGCGGCTACAACGAGGAGGGGCAGGGCGTCGTCAACCCGCGGATGGAGATCTACCGGCCGCAGACCGGCGCGTTGCAGGTCCTGCCGGGCGGCGAACGCGGCCCGTTCGAGAACACCGAGCTCCCGCTCGACGCGCGCGCCAAGCTGTCGCTGTATCCGGACCTGTTCCTGCTGCCTGACGGCGACGTCGCACTTGCCGGACCCGGCAAGGACGACCGCGCGATCCTCGACACGAAGGTTGCGCTGGACCAGACCCAGCCGCGCGGCTCGGCGTGGATCGGGATCCCGATCCCGCCGTCGCAGCACCACTACGGCGGCTCGCCGGTGCTCGAGCCCGACATCGACGACTACGACGGCGCCTGGAACGTCGTCAACCTCGGCGGCGCCGACGACAACGGCGACGGATTTCACCTCGCGCGCGCGACGATCGACCGGCTCACCGCCGGCCCGGGCACACCGGTCTGGAACACCGATCCCGCCCTTGTCCAAGAGCGCTTCTACCCCAACGCCGTCCTGCTGCCCGACGGCGGGATCGTCACCGTCGGCGGCGGTATCGGGACCGACAACGTCAGCGCCAGCCCGCGCGGCAACTTCTACCTCGGTCCCGACCCCCCGCCGGAGCTCAAGCAGGTCGAGTTGCGCCGGCCCGGCCCCGACGCCACCTGGCGCCTGGGCGCCGCGCAGCAGGAGTGGCGCACGTACCACTCGATCGCGGCGCTGCTGGCGGACGGGCGCGTGATGTCGGCCGGCGATGACGGTCACGAAGGTCCCGATCCCGAGCTCCCGCTGCCCGACGAGCAGCGGCGCGACAGCGCCGAGATCTACTGGCCGCCGTACCTCTTCGACGGCGATCGATGCGCGTTGCGGCCAGAGATCCGGAGCGTCGCGTCGCCGGCCGCGCCGCCGACCGGCGGCGCCTGGGCGACGCTGGACTACGGCGCCACGTTCGGCATCTTCAGCGAGCACGCCCAGCCCGGCATGCGAGCGGTGCTCGTCGCGCCCGCCGCAGTGACGCACAGCGTCGACATGAACCAGCGCCTCGTGTCGCTGCAGGTGCGGGCGACGATCGCCGGAGGTGGGCTGAATGTCACGGCCCCGGCCGGCCCCGCGATCGCTCCGCCGGGGTACTACATGCTCTTCGTGGTCGATGCCGCGGGCACGCCGTCGGTCGCGCGCTGGGTGCGGCTGGCGGCGGGTGCCGGAGCGGCGGCGCCGGTCACCGGCCCCCGGCCGGGGCCGAAGGGCCGGCGCTGCATCGATCCCGACGGGACGGTGCGCAGCGAGCCCGATCCGGCCGATCCACAACAGTCACAGCCGCAGCCCGAGCAGCCGCAGCCCCCACAGCCGCAGCCCCCACAGACGCAGCCCCAGCCGGGCGCAGCGACGGCGAAGCGCAGCTCCAAGCTCGCCCTCGACCGCGCCACGATCGACCGCGCCAGGCGCAGGCTCGACGTGTCCGCGCAGATCAGCGCGCTCGCGACCGGGCGTGTGCGCTTCGAGCTGCTCGCCGCCGGTCGACGCACACGCCTGAGCGCGGCGATCCGGGCCGGCCAGCGGCGCATCAGCCTGCGGGGAGCGATCCCCGCCGCGCAGGCTCGCCTCGGCACCGGGATCCTCACGATCTCCTATGGCGGGGACGGCGCTACGCGCCCGCTCTCGGTCCGCCTGCGCGCCGCCCGCACCGCCGCCGCGCTGCGTCCGGCGCGGCCGGCCTACAGCCTCGCGGGACTGCTGCGCGCGGCCGGCACGATCTCCCGGCGCGCGCGCGGCGTCGTGCGCGTGCAGGTGCAGTTCGAGCACGAGGGCCGCATCGAGACCGTCGTACGCAGCGCGAAGGTCGTCGATGGCCGCTGGAACCTGCGCAGCACGCTGCCCGGCGCCGTGCGCAGAAAGATCGCCGCCCGCAGCGGCACGCTCGACGCCTACGTGCTGTTCACGGGGGACCAGGGGCGGCGCATGCGCGGCGAGATGCGCTCATACCAGATCCTCGGCGAGCCGTAGCTCCTTGCGCGACGCGCCGGCGCGCGCCCGCGGGGCGCGGCTGCGCGACGGCAGGCCGGCGGCGATCATGACCCCGATCGCGAGCCCGAGCATGACGGCCAGCCGGTACTTCTCGAAGATCGATTCGGCCATGCCCTTGCCGATCAGCCCCGCCACAACCGCCCCCGCGCCGAGCGCGAAGGCGGCCGCGCGGTCGTCACCCTGCGTCCACCAGGCACGCAGCAGCCCGACCGAGGTGAAGCCGAGCGCGAGCAGGAACAGCGCGAGCCCGACCGCGCCCGAGCGCAGCAGCAGGTCGCCGAAGATGTTGTGCGTCAGGTCGATCTGCTTGAAGACGAGGTTGCCGGGGTCGTAGTAGGTGTACTGCTTGCCAAGCCCCCAGCCGAGGATCGGGCGCTCCTCGATCAGGGGACCCGCCGCGGACCACTGGTTGAGCCGGTCGCGCGTCGTCAGGACCTCCTCGTATGAGGTGAACGTCGTCGTCAACTCGTCCTGCAGCGGAAGCCTGACGGGCTGATCGCCGACGAGGTTCGGCAGCGCGCTGATCAGCACGATCGCCATGACGGCCGCCAACGCGAGCGTGCCCTCGGTCGGTGTCACCCGCACCCGCCGGTGCGAGACCAGCATTCCCGCAGCGACCGTCGCGAGCGACAGTGCGAGCGCGATGAACGCCGCGCGCTGATCGGCCACCGCGGGCGTGGCCAGCAGCACGACCGCGGCGGCCACCAGGCGCCCGTGCCGCTCGCGCGCGAACAGCCCGACTGCGAGCGCGAGCGCGCCGAGGCTCGTGAAGATGGTCGCGAGGTCAGAGCCGAGCGTGCCGAGATCCTGCAGGGGGAGGATCGGCAGGTCCTGCGTGATCGAGATCCCGGCGACGTCCGTCGCGACGAGCAGGACCGCGAGACCGGCTGTCGCGCCGAGCAAGCGCTCCAGGCGCCCCTTGGCGAGGTACTCCTCGAGCGGGACGCCGGCCGCGAGCAGCAGCGCGCCGAGGTAGATGATCACCTTGCCGTGAAATCCGACGATGCGCAGCGGATTGCCGTCGTGGACGCCGATCAGTGCGGCGGTCGCGAGCCAGGCGAGCAGCGCGAGCCACGGCAGCCCCGTGCCGAACGGGAGGATGCGCCTGCCCTGCAGCAGCCGCGCGAGGATCGCTGCGGGGATGACGACGTCCAGCAGCCGGAAGGAGAGCGCCCCGAACTCCGGATGGAAGATCCCGGCCGGGATCTCGTTCTGGCTCTGGTAGAGCGCCGATTCGACGACGACGAGGCCGAGCAGGAAGGCGACCACGACGACCGGGCGGCCGACGCGCTCCAGGCGCAGGAACCACGCGAGCAACCCGCCGGTCAGCAGCAGGGCGAGGATCGCCGTCATCGCTCAGTAGTGTGGCGCAGCGATGTCCCGGCCGCTGCGGGCGCTGTTCGTGACCGAAGGTGCCCTCGGCATCGGCACTGTCGGCCATGCGCGCGTCGAACCTGCCATCCGCACGGGTCTGGAGGGACGCGACGACGTGCAGGCCCGCTACGTGACGCTGGCGCCGCAGGGTCTCCTCGCCAGGAGCCTCGCGCGCGGCGTGCCCGGCCTCGGGGCAGCCGATCTCGACCTCCAGGCGCTGCGCTGGCACATGGTCCAGGCCGTGCGTACGCGCCGTCTGCTCGAGCGCGAGCTGCGCCGAGCGCCCGTCGACGTCGTCCACGTGGTCAGCCACTCGATCGGGCTGGGGATGGTCGGCGCGATGCGCCGCGTGCCGGTGCTGTTGTCGGCCGACATCTCGATCAGGGCACATCGCGAGATGGCGCTGTGGGCGCCGCTGCACCCTCATTCGCGGACCATGCTCGCCCCGAGCGTCGCCCTCGAGCGGCGCGCCCTGCATGCCGCCGCGTGCGTCCTTCCGTGGACGGAGTGGGCGCGAGCGGGCCTCGCCGCCGATGCTCCCGACGCCCGCTACGCCGTCCACAACCCCGGCCTGGATCTGCAGACCTTCCGGCCTGCGCCGCGCGCGCCGCGCGAGCGTCCGCGCGTGGTTTTCGTCGGCGGGCGCTTCGTCGCGAAGGGCGGTCCGGACCTGCTTGACGCCGTCGAGCGCATCGGGCCCGATCAGCTCGACCTGGACGTCCTCACATTCGAGGACATCGCCTCGCGCCCGGGCATGCAGGTGCACCGCAACGCGTCACGCGAACGCGTCCTCGAGCTGCTGCGCCAGGCCGACATCGCCTGCCTGCCGTCGCGCGGGGACTCGTTCTCATGGGCCGTGCTGGAGGCGATGGGCTGCGGCGCGGCGGTCGTCGCGACGACGACCGGCGCGGTGCCCGAGTTGCTCGGGCACGGCAGCGCGGGCGTGCTCGTCGCGCCGCGCGACCCGCGCGCGCTGGCGGATGCCCTCGCCGGCCTGATCGGCGATGCCGGACGCCGAGCGGCGCTCGGCGCCGCGGCCCGGGCGCGAGCCGAGGAGCACTACGACGCGCGCCGGCAGACGGCGCGGCTCGTCGAGCTCATGCGCGACGCCTGCGCTTGGGGCCCTTCGGCTCGTCGACGCGGTAGTTGAAGCTCTCGCGGCCGCGCGAGTCGCGCAGCTCGACGCGGTTGAGCACGACGCCGAGCACCTGCGTGCCGGTCAGCGCGAGCTCGTCGAGCGCGTTGTCGATCTCGTCGGGGTTGCGCTCCAGGTAGTCGGCCACGAGCACGACGAAGTCCGCTTTGGCGACGATCGACGTCGTCTCGGCGGTGAACATCGGCGGCGTGTCGATGATCACCGTACGGTCATGCAGCACCGCCAGCAGGCGCGGCAGAGCCTCCTGCGTGATCTCGGCCGGATGGCGCGCCGGGGTGCCGGCCGTGACCACGTCGAGCGACTTGTGCTGGGTCTGCTTGCGCAGCGTGGCGATCGGCTCGCCCTCGCTGATGTCGGCCACGCCGGGTTCGAGCTCGAGGCCGAGCAGCTGATGCACGGTCGGTCGGCGCATGTCGCAGTCCACGATCGTCACGTCGCGTCCGAGCCCCGCCAGCGCGCAGGCGAGGTTCGTCACGACGGTCGAGACGCCCTCGCTCTTGCCCCACGACGTCACGGCGATCGAGATGTTGAGGTCGCGCCCACCGCCGGCGAGCGCGCGCATCGTGAACTTCGCCTCGAGGTTGCGGAAGGCTTCGATGACCTCCGGCGAGCCCGTCCCGTTGAGCCCGGGGCCGCCGGATCCGGCCTTCGGGCCGCGCCCGCGGGGGATCTCGCCGAGCACTTCGTACCCGTAGTGCTCGCGAAACTCGTCCGCTCGCGGCAGTCGCGGGCGCAGGCGGTGCGCTGCCGCGGCGCCGAGGAGGGCGACGATCAGGCCCAGGACGAAGGAGCCGCCGAGGATCGGCGGCGCGCGCTGCGCCCGTACCGAGGTCGCGGCGCCGGGTGGGCTGAGCACCATGATCTCGAACTGCGGTGAGCCGGGCTGCGCCACGAGCCGGTTGGCGGCGACCGTCGCGGCGCTCTGCGCGGCCTCCTCGCTCGAGCTCTCGACGCCGAAGTTGATGATCGCGGTGCCGGGGTCGTTGCTGGCGAGGATGCGGAAGCCCGCGTCGCGGAAGCGCGGCTCGACGCGCAGCCGGATGCCGTTGACGAATGTCTGCGAGCGCACGCGTGCGATCACCGGCGGGATCGTGAGCTGGATCGCCTGCTGGGCGTCGAAGCCGAGGTTGCCGTTGGCGGGTTCGATCGACAGGATGGCGTCCGAGCGAAAGCGGTCGGCGCGCAGCAGCAGCGATGCCACGCCGAGGCCGAAGATCAGGAGGAATGCGGCAAGAGCGGGCCGCCAGAAGCGTCGCAACGCGGCGCCGAGATCGCTGATCGTCACGTTCGTATCGTGACAGAGAGGGCCGCGCCGGCGGAGGGCAGCCCGAGTTGCTCGTAGACCGCGAGCGTCTCGCGCGCCATCCGCGCGACCCCGAAGAGCGCGGACGCCCGGGCCTTCCCGCGCGCGGCCAGCACCGCGCGCTGCCGCGGATCGGCCGCGAGCAGCCCGAGTGCCGTGCCGAGCGCGGCCGGATCACCCGGAGCGACGAGGACACCGGCGTCGCCGACGACGTCGCGCAGCCCGTCGACGTCGGCCGCGACGATCGGCACGCCCGCATGCAGCGCCTCGATCGGGACGAGCGGCAGCCCCTCGAAGCGCGATGGCGCCGCGAGGACGTCGAAGGCGCACAGCAGCGCGGCGCCGTCGGGTCGGGAGCCGAGCAGGCGCACGTCGTGCTCGGCCGCGAGCGGCTCGAGCGACGCGCGCTCGGGACCTTCGCCGACGATCGCGACGACGGCGCCGGGGCAGCGCGCGCGCAGGGCGGGGGCGGCCCGGCACAGCACGTCCCAGCCCTTCTGCGTCGACAGCCGCCCGATCCCGCCGACCAGCAGCGCGTTCTCGGCGATGCCGAGTGCGGCGCGGGCGCCGGCCGCCGGCTGCGGCACCGGCAGCCCGTTGCGCACCACGACGGGGGAGACGCCGAGGGAGACGAGATGGGCGCCGACGGCGTCGGAGACGGCGATCACCGCGCCGGCGCTGCGCAGCGCCCAGCCGCTCAGAGCCTCGTGGCGCGCGCTGCGTCCGTCGACGGCGAGGTGGACCGTGACCGCGAGCGGTCGTCGCAGGCCGCAGGCGACGAGGATCGCGCTCATGCCGTCGCCCTGGTCGGTGGCGTTGGCATGCACGAGCACGGGGTCGGCGGCCCGCAGCGTGGACGCGAGGCGGCGCAGCGCGGCGGGCCGCGGAACGCGCCCGAGGCCGGGGATCCGCGCCACGCCGGCGCCGGCGTCCGCCAGCCGCGTGACGGCCTCGGCGCCGGTCTCCTCGCCGACGATCGCCACGAAGTCCTGCTCGCCGGCCAGGGACGCGACGAGTGTCGCGAGGTACACCTCGGCGCCGCCGAAGCCGATAGCGTCGCTGACGAGCGCGATCGGGCGACGGCGGGCTGCAGGCACCATGTGGACGGTAGTGCCAGACGCGGCCGGGATCGCCGGGCGGCCGTCCCACCGCTCAGATCGCCGCGATGACACCGTGACCACGCTCCCCATCCGTTACCGGCGCAATGTCGTCAGCGCGTATCTGACGACCAGCGTCATCGCCGTGGCCGCGCTCGTCACGACGCCGATCCTCGCGCGTGGGCTGGGCAAGGAAGGCTTCGGGATCTGGGTCCTCGTGGCCTCGTTCGCCCTGTACCTCGAGTTGCTGGAGTTCGGCTTCGGCAAGGCCGCGCCGAAGTTCGTCGCCGAGTACTCCGCCCGGGGCGACGAGCGCGGCCTGCGGGCGACGATCGCGACCTCGTTCTGGATCCTCGCGGCGCTGGGCTCGGTCGCCGCCGTCATCGGTGCCGTCGTCGCAGCGCTGTTTCCGTCGATCTTCGGCATCTCCGACGAGCTCTCGGGCGCCGCCCAGATCCTGATCCTGCTCGTCCTGCTGGAACTCGCGATCTCGATTCCCGCGGACACGTTCGGCGGCGTGCTGATGGGGCTGCAGCGCTTCTACCTCGTCAACGCGACGCTGATCACGGTGACGATCCTGCAGGCGATCGGCTGGGCGATCGTGCTGGCGTCGGGCGGCGGCCTCGTCGAGCTCGGGATCGTGACCGTCGCGCTGGGCCTCGGCGGCCAGCTCGCGCGCTTCCTGCTCGCGCGCCGCTACGTCCCGCGGGCGAGCATCTCGCCGCGCCTCGTCGACCGCGCTCTGGCGCGGCGCTTCACGGGCCTGTCGGTCTGGTTCTTCGTGCTGGACATGAGCCGGGTCGTGATGATCCGCGTCGACACGGTCGTCGTGGGAATCGTCGTCGGCGTACCGGCGGCGGGCGTCTACGCGGTCGGCCAGCGGCTGACGCTCGCGCTCGAGCAGCTCATCGAGCCGCTGACGAAGTCGTTCTTCCCGCACTCGTCAACGCTCTCGGCGGGAGAGGACCACGCCGGCCTGCGGCGTAGCCTGCTCGTCGGCACGCGCCTGTCGCTTGCGATCGCGGCCCCGATCGCGCTCGCGCTCGGCTTCCTCGCCGGTCCGCTGCTGGATCTGTGGCTCGGCGCGAGCTCGGGCTTCGGCGACGCCGCGACGGTCGTCGTCCTGCTCGCCGTGGCGGTCACGATCGGTGCGCTCACGCGCACCGGCCTGCTCATGTTGCAGGGCATCGGCCAGGTCCGCGTGCCTGCGACGATCGTCGCCGGTGAGGCCGTGCTCAATCTCGTGCTGAGCGTGTTCCTCGCCCGCGAGATGGGGATCGAGGGCGTCGCGCTCGGGACGCTGATCGCGGTCGTCGTCGCGAACGTCGGCGTCCTGTACCCGTACATGTGCCGCCAGTTCGGTGTCTCGATCGCCGAGCTCTCTCTGACCCTCGCGCGCGCGCACGCGCCCGCACTGGTCGTCGCTGGCCTGCTGGGCGGGGCGATCGCCGCGCTGGACCTGTCGGGCCTCGTCGTGCTCGTCGCCGCGCCCGCGATCGGCCTCGCGTACGCCGCCGTGTTCTGGTTCACCGGCATGACCGGCGACGAGCGCGCCCACCTGCGCGGCCTCGTGCGCAGGCGCGACGCGGGCGAGGACGTCTGACCATGACATCGCTGCTGTGGCTCGTGCACCAGCCGCCGCTGCCCGCCGTGAGCGGGTCGCGGGTGCGCTCGCTGGCGCTCGTGCGCGAGCTTGCCCAGCGCGGCTGGGACGTGTCGCTGTTCGTGCTCGACACGGGCGTGCCGGCGCAGCCGCAGGACGTCGAGGACCTGCGCGCGCTGTGCGCCGAGGTGCGCATCGTCGCGCACGCCGTGCCGCGAACGCTGCGGATGGCGCGCATCGGCGCCGACCTGCTGCGTGGCCGCGCTTTTCAGCACAGCATGTTCCGCACGGCCGCCGCGGTGCGCGAGGCGCACGCCTGGATCGCGCGCGACGGCTTCGACGCGATCGTCGCCGGCGGGCTGTACATGCTTCCCTACGTGCCGGCCGCGGCGCTGGAGCGCACCCTGCTGGACTCGCACAACGTCGACACGGAGCGGATCGCCTCGATGGCCGCGGCGCTGTGGCCGCGCCCGCGCGGCGTCCTGGCGCGGATCCAGCAGCGCCCGGTGCGCCGCTACGAGGAGCGCGCCGCCGCGTCGGTCGCCGGCGTGCTTGCGGTCTCCGCCGACGACGCGGCGTGGTTCCGACGTGTCGCCCCCGGCCGCGTGTCGCTCGTGCCCAACGGCGTCGACACGACGCGCATCCAGCCGCGCGCGGGCGTGGGCGCGGGCGGTCCTGTGCTCTTCGTCGGCAGCATGGACTACGGCGCCAACGCCGACGGCGCGCGTGTGCTCGTGGAGGAGATCGCGCCGCGCCTGCGCCACCCCGGCGCGCGGATCGCGCTCGTCGGCGCGCTGCCACCGGCCGAGCTGCGCGCCGCCGCGAAGGCGGCGCCCGTGCCGGTCGAGGTGACCGGGCGCGTGGACGAGATCGGCCCGTGGTTCGCCGGCAGCCGCCTGCTGGCCGTCCCGCTGCGGATGGGCGGTGGGACGCGGCTGAAGATCCTCGAGGCGATGGCGCACGGGCTGCCCGTCGTCACGACGAGCGTCGGCTGCGCGGGGATCGACGTGGAGCACGAGCGCGACATCGTCGTGGCCGACGACCCGGCCGACTTCGCGCGCTGGGTCGACCGGCTGCTCGAGGACGACGGGCTGGCCGCGGCAATCGGGTCGCGGGGTCGCGCGACCGTCCGGCGCGAGCACGACTGGAGCGCGATCGGCGACGCGCTCGAGGCGGCGCTGCGCGCGCTGCCCCGGGACGCTAGGTCCGCGTCTTCGACGGGGTCGCGTGCGCGGCGGTCTTCTTGACCGTGCCGCGCTTGCGGCTCGTCTTCGTGCTGACCTTCTTGACCTTCAGGCAGACGTTCTTGCGGACGGTCTTGCCGTTCTTGCGAACGATCTTGCCGGCCGTTCGAACGATCTTGCCGTTCTTGCGGACGATCTTGCCGTTCTTGCGCACGACCGTGCCGGTCGTCCTCACGACGCGGCTGACGCAGCGCTTGTTCGCGGCGGCCTTCTGGACGACCTTCTTCTTGCCGACGGCGGCCGTGCCCGTCGTGCCGGCCGGGCTGCCGCCCAGGCTGGCAAGTGGGGCGCCGGTCGCGCCCGAGCCGAACAGCTCGACGAGGCGCTGCGCGGCGTTCGGCGTCCTACCGGCGAAGATCGCGTAGTCGGCGACGTTGTCGCCGTACTCGAAGTACATGGAGTAGGCGACGTTGTTCGTGCGGATCCACTCGTACATCTGCTCGATGAAGTACGGCGCGTCGCCGCCGCCGTAGCCGTCGTGGCGGTTGGCGATGCCCCACTCGGGGAACGTCATCGCCTTGCCGTGGGCGGCCGCGAAGTCGCGGTGCCAGCGCAGGCCGTTGGGGGCGTTCATGTACTCGTTCCAGCGCGCGGCGGGGTCGCCGCGGTGGGCGGCCCAGCTCTGGTCGTAGATGTCGGCGCCGATGTAGTCGACGTAGGCGTCGCCGGGCCATGCGGACTCGGCCTGCAGCGGCTGCCCGTTGACGTAGGAGCTGCCGCCGTTGGGGCACCAGTCGAACTTGAAGTTGGCGCCTGGCACGGAGCGCATCGTGTTGACGATCTGGCGCCAGTAGGCGGCGAAGTCGGCGCCGCCGTAGGGGACCGCGATCGTCCACTTGAACCAGGTGCCGTTGAACTCGGGTCCGATCCGCAGCGTCGCGTTGCCCTGGCCGCCGGCGATCATCTTCAGCGCCAGCAGGCGGAAGTGGGTGTTGTAGGCCCCAGTCGCACCCTCGGCGAGCGTTCCGCCGGAGTTCGGCAGCATCGGCACCGTGTAGACGACGCGCTGGGCGTACTTCGTCGCGCCCCACTGCGACAGCCACCAGCCGACGTCGGTGAGCGAGTCCCAGCTCTCCTTGGCCAGATTGTCGTGGACGACGCTGACGGGGCGGCCGAGGCGGCTCTCGAACGCGGCGACGGCGCTCGGGTCGCCGGCGCCGGCGTACACGCCGAGTGTGTCGCCTGGCTGCGCGTGGGCGGAGGCGGCGAAGGCGGTGAGGGCCAGCGTCAGCGCCATGACGACGACGATGGCCAGGTGGCCGAGGGGGCGGTGCAGCGAGAGCGGACGAGGGGTGGACACACTCCATGGGTCGGAATGGACGGTCGTCCAGGGCAGCGACGGACGGGAATGTCGTATGACCGTCCAGCGCGCAGCGGCCGCACCCGTGGACGTTCGTTGGACCACTCGTGGTCTGTGCCCGTCTGCCTCGCTCGAGATCGCCCGCACGCGCTGCTCCCCTGGCTCCTCGGCGCCGGATGCGCCGCTGGAACCACCGTCGGAGCGGCACGGGTGAGCTCGCATCACCCGTTCTCGAGATCACCCGGGTGATCCGTGGCGCGCCGAGGGTGAGCGAGGTGGCCGGTCGGCGGATGTGGGCGGGCCGTCAGTCCGGGCCGGAAGCCGGACGCGCGTCGCGCACCAGGAGGCGGCGCAGGCCGCCGATCGGCGGCCCGCTGCGGGCGCAGCCGTAGATGAAGCCCGTGCCCCAGGACAGGTGCATCGTCGCGAGCGCGAGCGCGACCCCGCCGACGTCGCGGGGAGTGCGGGCCGGCGCCACGCGCACCGCCGCCACGCCGATCGCGACCCCGTAGGCGGCGCTCGCCGCGCGCGCCGGCCACGACACGAGCCTCGCCGGGACGACGGTCGCGGCGCAGGTCACCGCCAGCGCCGCGGAGGCCACGTGCGCGCGCCGCAGCGCGATCGGGTGGCGGCGGGCGGTCAGCGCGCGGTAGCGGCCGAAGCGCCAGTACTGGCGCCAGAGCCCGGCGGGGGTCGAGCGCGGCGCGTAGCGGGCGGCCATTGCCGACAGGCAGACGATGCGCCCGCCGGCGTCCAGGACGCGGGCCGCCATCTCGGCGTCCTCGTTGACGTGGAAGTCCGGATGCCAGCCGCCGAGCCGCTCGAGCGTGGCACGCCGCCAGACGCCCGCGAAGACGCCGGTGTCGAGCTCGATCTCGTCGGGCGCGTCGTCATCCGCCTGCGACCACTTCGACGAGCCGCCCTGACCGAGCGACGAGCCGAGCGCCGCGGCGACGCAGCGCGCGAAGCCACCGGCGGCGTGCGGGACGGCCGGCCCGGTGACCCATTCGACGTCTCCGCGGCGCAGGCGCTCGATGCCGCGGGCGACGTAGTCGCTCGGATACAGCGTATGCGCGTCCATGCGCGCGACGTACGTGCCGCGCGCGGCGCGCAGGCCGCGGTTCAGCGCGGCCGGGATGACTCGCTCGGGATTGTCGAGGACGCGGATGCGCGGGTCGCCGGCCGCGAGCCGGGCGAGCATCTGGCGGCTCCCGTCATCCGAGCCGCCGTCGATGAAGAGCACCTCGACCGTGCCGTCGAGCTGCTGGTCGCGCGCGGCTGCGGCGGCCCGCTCGAGCCACAGGGCCTCGTTGAGCACCGGTACGAGGATGCTCGCCGTCGGGGCGGTCTCGTGGCCGGTGGGCACGCGCCAATGATATGGCGGGGTCCCGGTTCACGCGGCCGGCTGGGTGTACTACTCGCCGAGCACCTGGAAGGAGCGCATCTCGCCCCGCAGGCGTGCCGGAAGGTACCCCGTGAACAGCGTGTTGGCCTGCACGGTGCCCTGGCGGGCGGCGATCTCCTTGGCGACCGGCGGCGCCAGCGCGATGTCGAGCCTCCAGCGCCCGTGGCGGATCGGCGCGCTGTACTCGCGCATGAGGTTCACGCCGCCGACCCGATAGATGATCTGCGTCCTGACCTGTCCGCGCGCGCGAGCGTCGATCGTGCCCGTGGCGCGCAGCCGGCCGTCCTCCAGGCGCGGGCGGGCGAGGACGAGGTTCGCCTTCCGGGAGGCAGCGCGGAGACGCACCTCCTGCGGCTGCGTATCGGCGTCACCCGCGTATGTGATCGTCACGATGCCCGTTCCCGCCCGCGCCTGCGCCGGCGAGATGCGCTTGCGAACGAGGACCTGGCCGCGCGCGCTGTCGACGTTCGTGGTGAAGCGGCTGCGCTGCCCGCCGGCGTGCAGCATGATCGTCGCCGCGCCGGAGGCCAGGCGCGTGATCGGCGCCAGGATGTCGAGCTGCGCCTGGCTGCGCACGATGCGTGCCCGAGCGATGCTGAGCTTGGCCGGATCCGTCCGGCCGAGCGAGCCGGCCGCAAGCCCGCTGCCGGCGACGCCGCTGCCGCGCGCGACCGGCACGCCGCGATGCGGATCCGTCGCACCGGCCGAGCCGCTGGCAGCGCCGCCGGGCGTGGTGGCGCCGGGCGGCGCCACGGCGGGCGGGGGAGGCGGCGCCGGGGGAGGGGGCGGTCCCGGCAGCGGAGCAGGCGCCGGCGGAGGGGGGGTCGTGGGCGGATTGGGGCCGAACAGCTCGATGAAGCGGCGGGCGGCGTTCGGGAAGCGGCCGCTGAAGAGCGCGTACTCGGCATTGGCATCGCGGCTCTCGAAGTACAGGTGGTAGGCGACCGGGTGCAGCGCGATCCAGCGGTACATCTGCTCGACGAAGAACGGCGTGTCGCCGCCGCCGTGGCCGTCGGTCCGATCGGCGAGCCCCCACTCGGGGAAGGTCATCGGCTTGTTGTGCGCGGCCGCGAAGGTCGCGTGCCACGCAAGGCCGTTGCGCTGGTTGACGTATTCGTGCCACCGCGCGACGGGATCGGCGCGGTTGGGCGACCAGCTCTGGTCGTAGATGTCCATCCCGACGTAGTCGACGACATCGTCCCCGGGCCACGCGTCGGCGGCGTCGAGTTGCTGCCCACCGCCGATCCAGGCGCTGCCGGCGTTCGGGGACCAGTCGAACTTGAAGTCCGCGCCGGAAACGGAGCGCATCGTCGCCACGATCTGGCGCCAGTACGCGGCGAACAGCGTGCCGCCGTCGGGGACGTTCATCGTCCACGCAAACCAGGCCCCGTTGAACTCGGGCCCGAGCCGCAGGATGACGGATCGATGGCCGGTGGCGACGAGCTTCTCGGCGAGGGTGCGGAAGTAGGTGTTGTAGTCGCCTGCGGCGCCCGCCCTGAGCGTGCCGCCGGTGTCGGGGATGATCGGCACGGTCAGGACGATGCGGTCCACGAAGCCGGCGTTGACCCACTTCTCGGCGAGCCAGCTGAGGTCGAGCAGGCTCGACCAGCTGCTCTTGTCGAGGTAGTCGTGACCGCGGTCGATCCTGCGGCCGAGCGTCGTCTCGAACGCCGTGACGCCCGCGGGGTTGCCCGCGCCGGCATAGATGCCGAGCGTGTCCGCAGGCACTGCGGCAGCGGCCGACCCGCCCATGCACGTGCACGTCAGCACGGTGACGAGTGCCGCACGCCGGCGGGCGCGCGTTCGGAGGGTCGGACGGGCCGTCCGCGCGCGCAAGAACCCCTCCCCAGCCTGCGCGTCGCCGCGCCCCCCCGTGGTCACCGCCGCGATGCTACAGCACCATTGCAGGCAACGTACGATCTTCGGGCGCAACAAGAAAAGTCCTGTAATACGCTGCAATCCGGCGTGCAGGCACGCCCCGAATGCGGCAGAACTGGCGCGCCGGTACGCGCCCGCTCAGCATGCACGACGCGGTTCGCCGGCGGTAGGGACCGCGCGAACGGCAAGATTGGAGACGAGCGTGTAGCGCCAGCCTCCTAATCGGTGACTAGTCCGTGCGGACGGCGCGCCGAAGGCCGACGCCGGCGATCACGAAGAGCGCGCCACCGGCGGCGATCAGACCGAGGTCCAAGCCGCTGAACGGCAGCTTGCCGGAGGACGTCGTCTCTGCCGGCGGACCACCGTAGCCGTCGTCGATCGAGCTGTCTTGAGCCATAGCAGGAGCGGCTGTGCCGACCATGAGGACGGCTATGCCGAGAAGGATGATGTGCCGCAGTCGAGTCAATTCGATCCTCAGAATTCTTGTTGAGCGCTTGTCGCCGCTGCCCTGCCAGGCACCAGTCGGCGTTCGTCCCGCCGGGCGGCATTCTGCCATATGTATCGGCGTACTGGAAAGGATTGATTAATCGCGCCCTGTACCTTCGGCTAGCCGCCGGTCCCGAACAACTTCACGAAGCTCTGCGCAGAGCGCGGGAATCGTCCACTGAAGACGCCGTACTGCGCGTTGGGATCGGTGTACTCGAAGTACAGGTGGTAGGCGATCTGATGGCGCTGTATCCATTTGTGCATCTGAGCGATGAAGTACGGGTTGTCGCCGCCGCCGCGGTCGTCACGGCGCTTGACGAGGCCCCACTCGGGGATGCTCATCGGCTTCTTGCGCGCGGCAGCGAAGCGGACGTGCCACTTCAGGCCGTCCTTCTGGTTGACGAACTCGCTCCAGCGCTTACTGGCACTCTTACGATGGGCGGCCCAGCTCTGGTCGTAGACGTCCATGCCGATGAAGTCGACGTACTTGTTGCCCGGGTACGCCTTGGCCGCGCTGATCTGGCCCTTGCCGTTGTTGATCCAGGCGCTGCCCGAGTTGACGGCCCAGTCGAACTTGAAGTTCGTGCCGGGCACGCGGCGCATCGTGGTGACGATCTGACGCCAGTAGCGGGCGTAGAGCTTGCCGCCGTTGGGCACGACCATCGACCACTTGAACCAGCGGCCGTTGAACTCCGGCCCGAGGCGCAGCGTCGACGAGCCCTGGCCATGTGCGACGAGGCGTTGCGCGAGCAGCCGGAAATGCCTGTTGTACCTGCCCGCCGCGCCGTTCTTCAGCGTGCCGCCGGTGTCGGGAATCATCGGAACGGTGAAGACCATCCGCCCCGAGTATCCGGCATTCGTCCACAGCCGCGTCATCCACGACACATTGGCCAGGTGGCTCCAACTGCGCTTGTCGAGATAGTCGTGCGCGAACTCGACCTTGCGGCCGAGGCGCTGCTCGAACCTCGACACGGCGGAGGTGTTGCCGGCGCCGTGGTAGACGCCCATCGGCACGAGCCTGTTGGAGTCCACGGCGGGCAGTGCGATCTGCTTCGGACCGGCGAGGCTCGCCGGAATCGCGATCGCGGCGGCAAGCGCCGCCAGTACGAAGACCAGTGGTCCGATCAGGCCGCGGCGCCGTGGCGCGCGCTTGTCAGTTGAGTCCCTGCGTCGGCGCGCGAAGACGCCATTCCCCTTGATCACCTGACTCAGTCTAGTCAAGATCGGTCATGTTTATGACGCCAAGTCTCTAGTCGGCGACATACTTTTCTCATCCTCGCGACTCTGAACGAGATCTGACACGCAAAGCTCCTGCTGACGGCGGGCTTCTGATCCATCGACAGGGCGCGTGCAATGTCTGCGTCGTCCACAGCGAGTGTGGACGCAGGTTCGATCTGGGTTCTAACGCGCCACGTTGCGGCGCACGTCGAGCCGCTCGCGTAGGCGTCGCTGCGCCTCGTCGAACGTCACCGGCCGGCTGTCGACACGGCGCAGGGCGTCGGCGACGAGCCGATCGCGTGGGTTGCGCCGCCGCGCGACGAGCAGCCAGCGGCGGGCGCCGGGGCGGTCGCCGGCGGCGCTCGCCACGAGCGCCTGAGCAAAGGGCGGATACCACGCTGTCCGCTGTTTGGCGCCCGCGCGCGCGAAGGCCGCCTGCGCCGCGGCCAGCTCGCCGCGCCGGGCCTGGATCTGGCCCTCGACGAGCCATGGCCGGGCGGCCAGCGGGTTCAGTGTGCGGGCCAGCTCGAGGCGCTCGAGAGCGCGCCCGGGGTCGTCGCGCCAGTCGCGCGCGGCGCTGCTCGCCGCGCTGTCGGCGATCAGCGATGGCGCCATCAGGGCGCTGACGCCGAGCAGCGCCGCGACTGCGCCCGCGCCGATCGCCCGCTGCGCGCGCGCCGATCGCGCAGCCACCGGCGGTTCGGCCTGCGCCGCGGTCTCCGGCTCGGCCGCGGCCCTGGTCGCGAGCGCCGCGCCCGTGAACGCCATCGCGGCCATGCTCAGTGCGGGAAACTCCCATAGCCAGTCGACCGAGCCGTGCGCAACCCAGACCACCGCCGGCAGCAGCGCCGCCCCCGCCACCGCCCGTGCCGCCGGGTCGCGCGCGGCGCGCCAGACGCCGAGCACGCCGGCGCCGACCGCGGCGAGGAACGCGAGGAACAGCGCCGCGCCGACGGTCCCCGTGTGCGCGAGCAGTCGCAGCGCCAGGCTGTGCACCCAGCGCGGCTCCTCGAACGGGGAGCGCCGGTGGCGCGCGTAGTAGTCGGCGAAGTTGTCCTGGCCGAGGCCGGCGACCGGATGCTCGCGCCAGGCGTCCAATGCGACGCGCCAGAAGTCGTAGCGCGTGCTGCCGAGGGTCGCGAGGTGCGTCTCGCCCTCGGCGGTCTCGGAGCCCATGTCGGTGAACTGCGTCCACGCGGTCTGCAGACGACCCGACGGGTCGCCGTGCGTCGCGACCATCACCGCTCCCGCACCGCCCGCCACGGCCGCGGCGACGAGCCCCGCGCCGACGAGCCGGCGTGCCCGCCGTCCGAGCACGAGGCGGCCGCGCAGCAGGCGCTCGGCGTAGACGAGCGCGAACCCTGCGACGAGCGCTCCGCCCGTGCAGGCGCCGAGGGTGGTGAGCGCGCCGTCGATCACGGGGCGCAGCGCCCGCTCGGCCACGCCGGGCTCGAGGCCGGTGCCCTCGCTGTTGACCGCGAGCAGATCGCGTGCCGCGATCGCGACCTCGCCGAGACCGAAGGCCGCGAACGGGATCAGCTTGAGGCGATCGGGGCTCAGCAGCAGCGCCGCAAGCAGGACGACCGGGA
>Ga0136633_1001042_pt1 | contig 20651 bp, 20 predicted proteins | sample AntDrymeUQ832206_2_FD_105494 | JGI IMG/M metagenome (GOLD analysis project Ga0136633, IMG submission 105494) | Polar desert sand microbial communities from Dry Valleys, Antarctica - metaG UQ83 (22.06) | ecosystem: Environmental > Terrestrial > Soil > Desert | place: Antarctica: Dry Valley...
CACGGCCGGCGTCCGGACGATCGGCCGCTTCGTCTGGGAGCACTTCTCGGCCGAGCACGTCGAGCCGGCGCAGCGGGCGTTCGAGACGATCTACTCCCTTACCTCCTGCGAGCAGACCCGCTATGCCACTATGGGCATCGAGAGTCCGCGTGTCCAGTGGGGAATCCATCCGGATCTGCTGACCGGCTCAGATGCGTTCGAAGGGGGCGTTGGAAGCACAGTGACTTTCTTGTTTCCCGGTGGATTCATGTCGAAGCGGAAGCCGTTGGAGGCGACGATTGCTGCGTTCCGTGGGACGCACAACCCGAATCTCCGCTTGATCCTCAAGGCTCAGGTGGAGCGCCGCTCCAAGCAGGTCGCGTCGATGATTCGCGGCGGTCGGCGATTCGGCCGTGCCGATTCGCGGATCGAGTTGATTCAGGGGGACCTGCCAACGGACGAGTACCTGCGGATGTTCGCTGCGGCTGATGTCTGCATCGCGCCGTCTCGGTGGGAAGGGCTTGGGCTTCACCTCTACGAAGCGACGGCGTTCGGGATCCCGATCATCACCAACGACAACCCGCCGATGAACGAGATCGTCGGCGACGGGGTCAACGGGCTGCTGGTTGCAGGCGTCCCCTCAGAGGTCACGCCGCGCTCGGGGATCGGCGCATTCGACCCGGACGTGGCGGAATTGACGGCGGCGATCGAGCGGCTCGCCGACCCCGGACTGCGAGCGGAGCTTGCCGCAGGCGCGAGGGCCCGGCGCGACGAACTGACTTGGCAGCGAACGGTCGGCGATCTCGAGCTCCTGCTGGGGAGCTGAGGCAGCGGATCCATGGGGAGCCCTCGAACACGAATCGCAGCAACAGCGGCTGTCGTGCTCAGCTTTGGCGGGCTCAGCATGGCCACCGCCGCCCACGCCACAGCCGAGATCGGCCCCGAGCGGATCGTTGTCGGCACGCCGAGTGCTCGCGCCGTGATCGAGACGGCCCCCTTCAGGATCGCCTTTCAGGGTCCTAAAGGCGGCACTTTCCTCGATCAGGTCGAGAACACCGAGCCGCGACCGAGCCTGCTGCTGCCGAGCACCGATCCGGAGCTGACTGGAACCGACAACCTCTCCGGCCCGACGCTCTACAGCCCGCTTACCTTCACGGTCGGGGCCCGGGCGAACCTGCAGTTCCCGGCCACGCAATGGGTCGGCAACCAACTCGTCGGGACCGAGACCGGCGTTCAGTACGCGGCGACCGAGGTCCTCGCCGCGGAGCCTCGAGCTCAGGGCGCGGTGCTGACCCTCGCCACCAATGATCCCTCGGGACGCGAGATTGAGCTCCTCGTCGAACCTCGCGGCGAGTTGCTCGCGGTCGAGGCCGAGGTCACCCCGGAGGCCGGCGTGGTCAGCATCTCGGACTCGTTCACCTCGCCCCCGCAGGAAGCGTTCAGGGGATTCGGAGGTCGCCACAACACGCTCGATCAGCGCGGCAATTCGTTCTACAGCTGGGTCGAGCAACAGAATGTCGGCGCCGGGCCGTTCGGGCCCGCTACCGAGGTCGTCCCGGGGACCGGCGGCGACACCTACCTGTTTCCCAACGGCCCGACCGCCGCCTTCTACGTGCAGGCCCAGTTCATCTCCTCCCGCGGTTACGGCTTCCTGCTCGATCGCAGCGAGCTCTCCGGCTGGCGACTCGCCTCCGACCGCGACGACGCCTGGCAGGTCAGCATCGAAGGCAATGAGATCGACTACCTGCTCGCCACCGGTGGAGCCCGCCCGGCGATCCGCCGGCTGACCGAAGTCAGCGGCCGCCACCCAGTCCCGCCAGGCTGGGCGCTGGGCCCCCAGCTCGACCGGCTGACCCGCTTCAGCGGCGAGACGGTCGAGACCTACAGCGCCAACCTCGAGGCCGATCTGCGCGACATCGAGCGCTTCGAGTTGCCGCTGCGTGCCTATCGGATCGAGGCCTGGGCCTGGCTGGAGCCCGACTACCTGCGCAGCGTCATCGATCGCCTCCACGAGCGGGGGATCAAGGCGCTCCTCTACTTCCGCCCCTTCGTCGGTCGCGATGAGATCGGGACCGACCTGCCGCGCTACTTCGACGAGGCCGTCGAGAACGAGTGGGTAGCCACGACCGCGACCGGCGCACCGTTCGTCTTCGTCGGCAACTTCTTCTCCGCGGCGGCGATGATCGACTTCACCGACCCGGGGGCGCGGGAGTGGTGGCGCGGCCGAATCCGCGATGCGCTGGAGCTCGGCGCCGACGGGTTCATGCAGGACTTCGGAGAGCAGATCACCAATGACATGCATTTCGACAACGGCGAGACCGGCGCGACGATGCACAACCGCTACCCGCGGATCTTCCATCGGCTCAGCCGCACGACGGTCGACGCCTACGAGCGCGAGCACCCCGGGCGGCGGATCTGGTTCTTCACGCGGACCGGCTTCTCGGGCTCGCCCGGATCGGCCCCGGACGAGGGGGGCAACTTCCCCGGCGACGAGACGACGGACTGGAGCCGCAGCTCCGGCCTCGCATCGCTGACCACGGACATGCTCAACCGCGGCATCGGCGGTGCCTTCGGATACGGCACCGACATCGGCGGCTACTTCGACTTCACGACCCCGCCGACCAGCCGAGAGCTGTTCCTGCGCTGGGCGCAGTGGTCGGTGCTCTCGCCGCTGATGCGGCTGCACGGCTCGATCCAGGCCGGGACCCATACCCCCTGGAGCTACGACCCCGGCGTGGTCCGGATCTACAACCGTCTTTCGCGGCTGCGCTTGGCCGCGGTGCCGCTGATCCGAGAGCTCTGGCAGCGTGCTGAGCGGACCGGGATGCCGATCGCGCGCCCGATGTGGCTGCAGTTCCCCGGCGATCCGATCGCCGCCGGCCAGGATCAGCAGTGGATGCTCGGCCCGGACGTCCTCGTCGCGCCGGTGGTCGAGGAGGGCGCCCGCAGCCGTGAGGTCTACTTCCCGCGGGGCTGCTGGCGCAGTCCGCTCAGCGGGGAGTCGCTCCGCGGTCCGCGGACGCAGACGGTCAGTGCCCCGCTGCGCCGGCTGCTCTATTACTTCCGCTGCGGCACCGAGCCGATCAAGACCTCCAAGGGCGCACGCTGAAACGAAAGGGAGCTGATGAGCACTGCAAGCCGGATCTATGACGCAACCTGGGGACGAGGCTTCGCGGCCGGCTACGACTGGTTCCTCTCGGCAAGCGAGGAAGCAGGACTCCGCGAGTTCCGCACCGCTCTGCTCGCCGAAGCCAGCGGCGACGTCGTCGAGATCGGCTCGGGCACGGGGGTCAACCTCGAGCTCTATCCGGAGGAAATCGCGTCGCTGACCCTGACCGAGCCGTTCGGGCCGATGGCATCGCAGCTGCACAAGAAGCTCGCCGGATCCGATCGCGCCGCGCAAGTCCACGAGGCGCCCGCCGACGCGATCCCGCTCGCCGACGACTCCGCCGACACCGCGGTCAGCACCCTCGTCCTCTGCACCGTGCCCGATCAGGCGGCTGCCTTGGGCGAGCTAAAGCGAGTCTTGCGGCCGGGCGGTCGGCTGCTCTTTCTCGAGCACGTTCGCTCCGAGGATGAGAAGAGCGCTCGCTGGCAGGATCGCCTGCATGGGCCATGGAAGCTCTTCGGCCACGGCTGCAATTGCAACTGCGACACGCTGGCGGCGATCCGGGCCGCGGGCTTCAAGGTCGAGCGGGTGGAGCGCGATGAGTTTCCGAAGTCGCTTCCGATCACCAAGCCGCTGATCATCGGCAGCGCTCTCGCCCCGGCGTAGGGTGTAAGAACCGGATACCCAACGAGGAGGACAGAGCGGTGCAGTTCATCCTACTGACGAACCTGACCAGCGACGGCGTCAAGACGATCAAAAACAATCCCGCCCGGATCGGCGAGGTCAACGCCGAGATGGAGCAGATCGGCCTCAAGGTCGTCCAGCAGTGGGCGACGCTCGGCCGCTACGACTTCATCAGCATCATCGAGGCGCCCGACGCCGAGACGATGGCGAGGGCTTCGGTGGAGCTCGGCTCGCGCGGCACGACCAGCAACCAGACCCTGGTCGCGATCCCGGCCGAGGACTTCGCCGCCGGACTCTGAGTCTCGGCGCTCAGCGATTTCAGATCCCGCGGCTCCGATGAACGTCCTCGTGATCGGGGGCGGCGGCCGCGAGCACGCGATCGTTCGCGCGCTCGCCCGCTCGCCACAATCCCCGACGCTTCACTGTGCTCCCGGCAACGCCGGGATCGCGGCCGAGGCCTCCTGCCATCCCGACCCCGGCGGGGTCGAGGGCATCGTCGCCTTGGCGAGGGAGATCGCCGCCGATCTCGTCGTCGTCGGCCCAGAGGTGCCGCTGGTCGAAGGAGTCGTCGATGAACTCGAGGGGGCGGGAATCGCAGCCTTCGGACCGAGCGCTGAAGCCGCCCGCCTGGAGGGCTCGAAGCTGTTCGCCAAGCAGACGATGGAGGCTGCGGGAGTCCCGACCGCAGGCCATCAGGTGCTGGGCTCGCTCGAGGAAGCCGATGCGGCGGTCGCGGCGGCGAGCTACCCGCTTGTCCTCAAGGCGGACGGGCTGGCCGCCGGCAAGGGCGTGATCATCGCCGCCGACGAAGCTGAGGCGGCGGCCGCCCTCGAGGCCTTCTTCGTCGAGCGGCGCTTCGGTGGCGGCGAGGTGATCCTCGAGGAGCACCTCGCCGGCTCGGAGCTCTCGCTGCTGGCGTTGTGCGACGGCGAGAACGTGGTCGCGCTCGCCCCCGCGCAGGACTACAAGCGAATCTTCGACGGAGACCAAGGTCCCAACACCGGCGGTATGGGCTCCTACTCGCCGGTCCCCGGCTTCGACGCCGCCCAGGTCGAGGCGATGCTCGATGCCGTCCACCGGCCGGTCGTGCGGCTGATGGCCGAACGCGGGACGCCGTTTCGAGGCGTCCTCTACGCCGGCTTGATGCTGACCGCCGAAGGCCCCAAGGTGCTGGAGTTCAACACCCGCTTCGGGGACCCCGAGACGCAGGCCGTCTTGCCGCGGCTCGGCTCCGATCTGCTCGAGCTCTGCCTGTCATCACGGGAGCCCGGCGGTCTGGCAGGTAAGAGCGTCGAGTTCGTCGACGACTGGGCCGTGACGGTCGTGCTCGCCTCCGCCGTCTATCCCGAATCCTCCTCCAAGGGAGATGTGATCAGCGGCCTCGACGACGCCGCGGCAGCCGGCGCCGAGGTCTTCCACGCCGGGACCACCGAGCGGGCCGGCGAGATCCTCACCGACGGCGGCCGGGTGCTCGCGGTCACGGCTCTGGGAGGCGACGCGGCCGACGCCCGACGACGCGCCTACGATGCAGCCGAGCGGATCCGCTTCGACGGTCGCCAGATGCGCACCGACATCGCCCTCCGCGCCGTCAATCCCGCCGCGAGCGAAGACCAACCGAAAGGACGGAGCGAGAGTTGAGCGAGCACCGCCAGCGCACCCAGACACAGTCGAGCGTTCCCGACGCTCCCCCTCCCGAGACGATGCCGGGGGTCGAGGAGATGTTCGAGGAGATCGACGTCGACTCCCCCTTGGTCGGGATCATCATGGGCTCGGCTTCAGACAAGCCGAAGATGCAGGCGGCCGGGCAAGCCCTCCAGGACGCCGGGATCATGTACGAGGTGCGGGTGATCAGCGCCCACCGAACCCCGCACGAGGTCGTCGAGTACTGCGAGGCCGCACAGATGCGCGGCCTGCGGGTGATCATCGCCGCAGCCGGGATGAGCGCCGCGCTGCCGGGCGTCGCCGCCGCCCACACGGCATTGCCGGTGATCGGCGTCCCAATCGCGGCAGCGAACCTCGGTGGCATGGACGCGCTCTTGACGATCGTCCAGATGCCTCCGGGCGTCCCGGTCGGCTCGATGGCGATCGACGGAGCCAAGAACGCCGGGCTCTACGCAGCCCGGATCCTGGGCTGCTGAGCGACCGAATAACCTCGATCCGTGATCCCCCGCTACACCCGCGATGAGATCGGCGCCGTCTGGACGCAGCGGCGCAAGATGGAGGGTTGGCTCGCGGTCGAGCTGGCTGCGACCGACGCCTGGGCCGCGGAGGGAGTGGTGCCGGCCGAGGCCGCCACGGCTTGCCGCGAACGGGCCGAGTTCACGGTTGAGGCGGTCGAGGAACGCGAGCGGACGACCGACCACGACGTCGCCGCGTTTGTCGACGTCGTCTCCGCGGCGGTCGGCGAGGAGGGGCGCTGGATCCACTACGGGCTGACCTCCTCCGATGTCCTCGACACTGCCCTCGCCGGCCAGATCGTCGAATCGGGGACCCTGCTCGTCCGCGGGGCGAGGGACTTCCGCGATGCGCTGATCGAGCAGGCGCTACGCCACCGCGAGACGCCCTGCGTGGGCCGCACCCATGGGATCCACGCCGAGCCGACGAGCTTCGGGCTGCGCCTGGCGGGCTTCGCCTTCGAGGCCGATCGCAACGTCGAGCGCCTGCGTCGCGCCTTCGAGCAGTGCGCGGTCGGCAAGCTTTCGGGGGCCGTCGGCAGCTACGCCTCGATTCCGCCCTCGATCGAGGCTCGGGTCATGGATACGGTCGGGCTCGCGATCGAGGATGCCTCGACTCAGGTGATCCCACGCGACCGCCACGCCGAGGTGCTCAGCGCCGTCGCGCTGGCGGGCGTCGGGCTGGAGCGCTTCGCAACCGAGATTCGCAACCTCCAGCGGACCGAGATCCGCGAGGTCGAGGAGCCGTTCGGCAAAGGGCAGAAGGGCTCCTCGGCGATGCCTCACAAGCGCAACCCGATCACTACCGAGCGGATCACCGGCCTCGCCCGGGTCCTGCGCGGCTACGCGCAGGCGGGGCTCGAGAACGTCGCCCTCTGGCATGAGCGCGACATCTCCCACTCCGGAGCCGAGCGGGTGATCCTGCCCGACGCGACGATCGCGCTCGACTACATGCAGCACCTCGCCTCGCGGGTGGCGCGGGATATGACCGTCCACCCTGCGCGGATGCTCGAGAACCTCGAGATCACCTCGGGCGCGCTCTACAGCCAGCGCGCCCTGACCGCGCTGGTCGATGCCGGGTTGAGCCGCGACGACGCCTACCGGCTCGTCCAGGAGAACGCCCAGCGCGCTTGGGACACGCGGACGCCCTTCAAGGGGCTGCTCGGAGAGGCGCTTGAGACCGAGGACGACGGCCCGACGATCGATCTCGACGCAGTCTTCGACCCGACCGCCTATCTGGCCAATGCGGGCGTCGTCTTCGAGCGCCTGGAGAAGCTGACGGCCTGACGCCGCTCAGCGGGCGACGGGACTGAACTCGAGGCGGCTTGCGTCCCCGGCGCTGCGGGGGAGCTCGGGTCCGCCCGCGCGGAAGAGGTCGCGGCCGCGCTTGCGTTTCGACCACGCCGTCGAGACGGGGTCACGCTCGAGCAGCTTCGACCAGGTGAGATCGCCAATCTGGCCCGTCTGCGAGATCCCAGCCGAGCCCTGAAGCACGCTGACCGCCTCTCGCGTCTTGCGGCCGAAGTCGCCGTCGACGAAGAGGCCATCGGCGCCGTGGGCGAGCAAGAGCTCCTGCGCGAGCACGACCAGATCCCCGCGCGAGCCCGACTTCAACAGCGGATAGCTGAACACCGGGTCGTAGTTCTTGACTCCGCGCTTGACCGGCTTGGTGATCTTTCGGAACTCGCGTCCGTCCGTCTCCTGCCAGGACCACCAGCTCTCCCCGGGGGCCTTGTACTCGTTCATAAAACGGCGGAAGAGACCGATGTCCTTGCTCGGCGGATCCAGATAGGTCTGCCCGACCGGATAAATCTCGCGGTCGTAAGGACGGTTGAAGACGTAGGTGTGCTCGACCGCACTGCGGACGCTGGTCCCGATCGCCTTCCAATAGACCTGGGGGAGGTTGTACTGAGCCCCCCCCTTGCCGAGGAAGACCGAGTACGGGAATGAGGGATGGAAATCGACGTAGGGGAAGGTCGAGAGGCCGAGCGGATAGCCGGCTCCGACCAGGCGACGCAACTCGGTGACGTAGGCGTGAGCCTGGGAGTAGCGGCCCTCGTACTCGGTCTCGGCATCAATGATCAGACAGTCGGCGCCATTCTCGACAGCTTTCGCCGAGACCCTCGCCTCGGCGATCGGATCGCTCCCGTAGACGTAATGCCAGGCGCAGACATCGAGTCCGCGGCCCTGCAGCGCCGCGACCAGCTCCGGGGTGAACTGCTCCCAGTAGTTGCGGCCGTCGCCGCTCTTGACGTAGACGACGTCGAGACCCTTGCGATCCGCGGTTCGGGCGATCGCCTCGCCGCTTCCTCCGGAGGCGGATACGTACCAGACCCACTGGCCCTTGCCGTCCATCGGGGTGGCTGCCTGAGCCAGGGATGGAGATGCCGCACCCAGCGCAAGCGCGACGCCGAGCAGCCCTGCGATGAGAGATCGCCTCGCCATGGTCATTCCAACCCGAGCGGGTCCCGGCTGTTGCGGCGCGGGCTCACCGGGGAGGACGCGGTCAAGCCCGTCGAAGCCCGCGATCGGCCGCCCCCCATTGCTGGAAAGGTCGCTCATTGCGGGCAAAGCGTACGCCTTGAAGCGATGCCGTCAAGTCCCGCCGGGGCGCGCTGGTAAGTTCGAGTCAATGACCGACTCACTGGCCGAACTACCACTTCATTCCTCCGGGAAGGTCCGCGAGATCTATGAGTCCGGCGAGGCGCTGATCATGGTCGCCTCCGACCGGATCTCCGCCTTCGACGTGATCCTTCCCGACCCGATTCCCGACAAGGGGAAGGTCTTGACCCAGATGTCGATCTTCTGGTTCGAGACGACCCGCGAGATCGTGCCCAACCACCTGCTCGACGAGGAGGTGCCGGCCGAGGCCGCCGGACGGGCGCTGCGGGTCAAGCGCCTGGAGATGTACCCGGTCGAATGCGTCGTTCGCGGGTACCTCTCGGGCTCCGGCTGGAAGGAGTACCAGCAGAGCCAAGCCGTCTGCGGCGTGGAGCTGCCCGCGGGCCTGATCGAGTCCGCGAAGCTGCCGGAGCCGATCTTCACTCCCGCGACCAAGGCCGAGGTCGGCGATCACGACGAGAACGTCGACTTCGACCGCGCCGCCGAGATCGTCGGCTCGCGGGCGCTGATCGAGGAGCTACGGCGGGTCTCGATCGCGCTCTATGAGCACGCGGCTGCGCACGCCGCAGAACGCGGAATCATCCTCGCCGACACGAAGTTCGAGTTCGGCTCCTCAGCGGGCGCGGAGGTCGTCCTCGGAGATGAGGTTCTGACCCCGGATTCCTCGCGCTTCTGGCCGGCCGGCGACTACGAGGCCGGCCGCGGGCAGGCGAGCTTCGACAAGCAGTTCGTCCGCGACTGGCTCGACGAGCAGGGCTGGGATCGCTCCCCTCCTGCTCCGCGCCTGCCCGAGGAAGTGATCGAAGGCACGCGCACCAAGTACCTGGACGCATACGAGCGCATCACCGGGCGTGTTCTGGCCCCTTAGTGCAGGCCGGCGGCTCCGCGAGATCAGGTTTGAGAGCGATAGTTGCCCTGAATCGTGATCTCACGGATTCGACTGCATCTGCCTGAGTAGGCTCACAGGGTGCCGATTCTGATCCAGGGGATGCGCCGGTCGGGGACGACGATCCTCTACGACGCATTGCTTGAGGATCCCGGGCTGCACTGCTTCTACGAGCCGTTTCGCGAGGACACCGAGACCCCCGGCGGCGGCAGTGACGCCCGCGACACGGATCCGTTCACAGAGACCCGGGAGCTCCGCAAGCGCTACCGCGACGACCGCTTCCCCGACCTCGAGCTCAACGATTTCAACTGGGGAGGCCCCGGCGAGCCCGCGCGTGAGATCGGCCCCGGGCTTCCCGAGCACTGCGTCGGCTTCCTGCGGATGCTGCTGGCGAGGCCGGGGAACGTGATGGTCAAGGAGACCCGCTTCTACGACAAGCTCGAGACGATCGCGCCGCTGGCCGGCGACAGCGGCGTGCTCGTTCACGTCGTCCGCGATCCCCGTGCAGTCGCGGCCTCGATGATGATGGGCCGAGCAGGAAAGCGGCAGGAGGACTATCCGGACGCTGACTCGTTCTTCGCCGAGGACCGTAAGCGCAAGCTCTGGTCTAGCCGGCAGCTCTCCCAGCAACTGCTGAAGCGACCCGACTACACGGGCATTCGCAAGCCGGCAAACCACCTGCGAATCCTGATGGTCTGGAAGCACACCTTCGAGAGCACCTACCGGGACGGGCATCGCCTCTTCGGCGACCGCTACCTGCTGCTACGTAACGAGGAGCTCCGGGCCGACCCGGCTGCCGCGATCGGGCGCGTCTACGCCGCCGTGGGGCGGCCGACGCCGGCGGTCGTCGCCGAATGGGCGCAGGACAAGGTGCGGGCGCCAGAGGCGCCGTTCGCCGCTCACGACCCGCGCTGGTTCGACGCGTTCGCGCGGCTCGATTTGAAGCAGGCCCTCGCGGATGCCGGCTACCCGGAGCTGGCCGCTGCCACCCCCGAGGTGAACGGCGGCGGGATGCTGGGTCGAGCGCGGGCGAGGTTGGGCCGTTGACGGGCGCGTCGTTCTCTAGGGTCTAGATATGCGCGCGCGAGTCTTGATCCGACCCAAGGAGGGGATCCTCGATCCCCAAGGCAAGGCGGTGGAACGCGCGGTGCCAACGCTTGGCTTCGAAGGCATCGCGAACGTGCACGTTGGCCGACTCATCGAACTTGACGTCGACGACCCCGACCGCCTCCCCGAACTGTGCGAGAAACTCCTCGCCAACCCACTAATCGAGGACTTTGAGATTGAACACCTCGGCTAAGAGGCGATGAAGTTCGGAGTCCTTCAGTTCCCCGGTTCCTGCGATGAGCGGGATGCCGTGCTTGCTTGTCAGCGGGTCGGCGAGGCGGATCTGATCTGGCATCAGGAAACCACGCTCGGAGATGTCGACGCAATCGTCGTTCCCGGTGGCTTCTCCTATGGGGACTACTTGCGTTGCGGGGCGATCGCGCAGTTCGCGCCGGCGATGGAGGCGGTCCGGCGGTTCGCCGCGGAAGGCGGCCCGGTGCTTGGCATCTGCAACGGCTTCCAGGTCCTCTGCGAGGCGGGCCTGCTGCCGGGAGCGCTGCTGACCAACGAGAGCGTCAAGTTCCTCTGCCGCCAGGTCGATCTCGTCGTCGAGGAGCCTGCCCGCGGCTGGACCGCGGCCTGCGAGCCCGGCGACGTGCTCTCGATCCCGCTCAAGCACTTCACGGGCTGCTACTTCGCCCCAGCCGAGTCGCTCGATGCACTCGAGGCGAACGGCCAGGTCGTGCTCCGCTACGCCGACGGCCATAACGCCAACGGCTCCAAACGCGACATCGCCGGCATCAGCAATGAAGCCGGCAACGTGATGGGCCTGATGCCCCATCCCGAGCACGCCGTCGACCCGCTGACCGGCAGCGTCGACGGCCTCAAGCTCTTCGAGTCGGCGGCGCTCGCGCTCGTCCGATGAAAGTAGGCATCTGCGCCTTCTGGTTCAACCGTGGTCAGGGGGTCGTCGCCCGCCAGCTCCGCTCCGCGCTCGATGATCTCGGCCACGAGACATTCGTCCTCGGACGTCCGACCAAGGAGACCTTCCCGATGCCGCAGGAGGCTCGCGTGGATGACGTCTGGGCGCAGGCGAACGTCACGGCAGCCTCCGACTTCTTCATCCCCGAGCGCGAGTATCTCGAGTGGGCGGCGCAGGCCGGGATCGAGGTTTGCTTCTTCGATCAGAACTACCAGTTCGAAGAGCTCACGAAGCTGCGCAGCACGGGCGTCAAGACGATCGGCCGCTTCGTCTGGGAGCGCTTCAGCGAAGAGCACGTCGAGCCGACCCGCGAGGCGTACGAAACCGTTTACTCAATGACAGCGGCCGAGCGGGAGCGCTACGCCACGATGGGCGTGGACACGGCGTTTCTGCAGTGGGGGATCCATCCCGAGTACGACGCAATCACCCCCAACCGCTCGGAAGACCGGGTCGACATCCACTACCACGCCGGATTGCTCGGCAAGCGCAAGCCCTTCAAGGAGATCGTCGAGGCGTTCAGCGCGACCGACAACGCCGAGCTGCGGCTGATCGTCAAGGCGCAGATCGAGCGGCGGATGAACTTTCTCGAGCGCGCCGTCAAGAAGGATGATCGGATCGAGTTGATCCTCGAGGATCTGCCGACCGACCAGCACCTGCAGCTGTTCGCCGACTCCCATGTCTGCATGGCGCCGGCGCTTTGGGAAGGGCTGGGCCTTCATCTCTACGAGGCAATCGCTTTCGGGATGCCGATCGTCTGCAACGACGACCCGCCGATGAACGAGCTGATCAGCGACGGGGTCAACGGACTGCTCGTCCGCTCCCACCAGACCGGGCTCGCCAACTCCGGTATCCCGGCGAAGACGGTCGACGTCGACGGCCTCCGCGAGGCGATTGAGCGCCTCGCCGACCCCGGGCTGCGGGCCGAGCTCTCCGCCGGCGCGCTCCGTAAGCGCGAGGAGCTGAGCTGGGAGCGGACCCGGGAGTCGGTCGCGGCGTTGCTCGCCGGGTAGCCTTCGGCCTGGCTTATGGCCCTGTTCTCGCCCAAGAGCAACGACGCGCCCGGCCGCGAGCCGGCCCCCTTCATCGTCGGGGTCGGCCGCTCCGGAACGACGATGCTGCGACTGATGCTGGACGCGCATCCCGCGCTTGCGATCCCGCCGGAGACTCATTTCGTCCCCGACCTGATCGACGCGATCGGGGACGGGGCAACGCCCGCAGAGGCGGTCGAGACGATGTCCGCGGTTCGTCAATGGGGGGATCTGGGGATCGAGGAGGCGGAAGTGCTGGAGCGCTTCGAGAGGCTCGAGAGGCTCGAGGCCGGGGCTGCCCTGCGGAGCTTTTATGCGATCTATCAAGAGCGCCACGACAAGCCTCGCTGGGGCGAGAAGACGCCGATCTACGTCAAGTCGATGCGGAAGATCGAGCGCGCCCTGCCCGAAGCCCGCTTCATCCATGTGATTCGCGATGGGCGCGATGTCGCGCTCTCGCGCTGGAAGCGGACGCTCGGTGACAAGGACCCTGCGCCCGCCGCGCAGGTTGCCGAAGGCTGGGCGCGCCGGATCCGCCGTGCCCAGCGGATGGGCTCCAAGGTCGACCACTACATGGAGCTTCGCTACGAGGATCTGGTCACCGACACCGAGCAGAACCTGCGCGCGATCGCCGAGTTCATCGAGCTCGACTGGGACCCGATCATGCTCACCTACTACGAGCACGCCGGCGAGCGCATGGCCGAGATGGCCCGTGATCTTCCCGCCGCCGACGGCAAGCCGACCCGCCCCGGCGAGGAGCGAATGCAAGCCCACGCGATGACCCAGAAGCCCCCGGATCCCTCGGCGATGTATCGCTGGAAGGAGAAGATGTCTGCGGCCGACGTCGAGGCGTTCGATTCGACGGCCGGAGACTTGCTCGCCGAGCTTGGCTACGAGGTCGGCACCGTTTCACGGGTCGATTGACCGCCTGTGCGGATTGGGCTTGTAAGCAAGTGGATCGCCTCGGGACAGGCGGTTGTGACCCGCCAGATCCGCTCCGCGCTCGAGGAGTTGAGGCACGAGACCTTCGTACTCGCCCGGCCGGGCTCAGGCCCGCGAGCGGCTAAGGCCGCGGCCGCTGCCGACGCGGTTGACCCCGTCTGGGATCAGCCGAGGATCACGGAGGGTTCGGCCCATGAGATGCCCGCGTCGGAGTACCTGGGGTGGGCGCGAAGCAACTCACTGGAGGCAATCTTCTTCGACGAGAACTACCAATTCGAGGAGGTCCGCGCTCTACGCGACGCCGGCATCCGCACGATCGGCCGCTTCGTCTGGGAGTACTTCGCCGAGCAGCACGTAGTGGGCGCTCGCGATGCCTACGACACGATCTACTCACTCCACTTGGCCGAGCGGGATCGGTACGCGTCGATGGGCATCGACAGCCCCTACATCCAGTGGGGAATCCATCCGGAGCTGCTGGCTGCCGGGGGAGCGGCGTCGGAATCGGCCCAGGGTGACGTTGTGCGGTTTTACTTTCCGGGCTCGTTTTTGGGGAAGCGGAAGCCGATTCGGAAGGTGGTGAAGGCGTTCAAGGCGACGGAGGGCGAGCATCTTCGACTGACGATCAGCGCGCAGGTGCCGCGCAACGACGACTTCTTGCAGCAGGCGGCGGCATCCGATCCACGAATCGAGTTGGCGCTTGAGGATGAGCCGGAGGAGCGGCATCGGGCGCGCTTTGCGGGGTGCGATGTCTGCCTGGCGCCTTCGCGCTGGGAAGGCCTTGGCATTCCTCTCGTCGAGGCGACGGCGTTCGGGATGCCGATCATCACCAATGACAAGCCGCCGATGTCGGAGTTGGTCCGCGACGGCGAGAGCGGCATCCTGATTCCCTCCTCCGAGAACGGGACGGCGCGGTCGGGGATAGTCGCCTGGGATCCCGACATCGCGGCGATGACGACGGCGATCGAGCGGCTTGGCCGGCGCGGGGAGCTTGCGCGGCTCCGTGAAGGGGTTGCCGAGGTTCGCGAAGAACGTGCCTGGGAGCACACCGTCGCCGGCTATGCCCGACTGCTCGAGGCCTAGAGATGAACGTCGGGATTGTCACCAAGTGGTTCAACCGTGGTCAGCCCGTCGTCGGTCGCCAGCTTCGCTCCGCCGTTGATCAGCTCGGCCACGAATCGTTCATCCTCGCCCGGCCGCGCCGGGAGAAAGGGCCGATGTCAGGGGCGCTGGAGCGGACCGGCGTCTGGGATCAGCCCGGGGTAACCGAAGCCTCGCGCTTCGAGGTCCCACTCGGCGAGTACGTCGAATGGGTCCGCGCCAACGGCATCGACGCCGTCCTCTGCGATCAGAACTACCAGTTCGAGGAGCTGGTCGAGCTTCGCCGTCGTGGCGTCCGGACGATCGGCCGCTTCGTCTGGGAGCACTTCACCCGCGAGCACTTGGACGGCGCCCGCGTCGCCTACGAGGTGATCTACTCGATGACGCTGGCCGAGCAGGAGCGCTACGCCCTCTGGGGCTTGGAGACTCCGCGGGTTCCCTATGGGGTTCACCCGGAGTTGCTGGAGGTTGCCGAGTCCGGGGGGCACGGCGGGGATCGCCTTGACGTTGTTCGATGCCTGTTTCCTGGTGGGTTCATTGGCCATCGGAAGCCATTAGCGCCCGTGGTGGAAGCTTTCGCGAGGACCACGAATCCACGCCTCCGGTTACTCGTCAAGGCGCAGGTTGAGCGCGCTTCGCTCGATCAGCTGTTGCCGCTGATCGACTCCGACCCGCGGATAGAGCTGCGGCTCGGCGATGAGCCCTGGGATGAGCATCTGCGGACGATCGCCGCCTGCGACGTCTCGGTCACCCCGTCTCGATGGGAGGGGCTGGGATTACCTCTCTATGAGGCGATGGCGTTCGCGATGCCGGCGATCACCAACGATGATCCGCCGATGAACGAGGTAGTCGAGGATGGAGTCAACGGCCTGCTCGTCGCCTCCCACCCCGACGGCACCGCCCGCTCGGGGATTCCCGCGACGCGGCCCGATCCCGAAGCGCTGACCGACGCGATTGAGCGGATCGCCGACGACGAGCTGCGGGCGCGACTCTCGGCGGGCGCCGTCGCGACCCGCGAGCGGCTCAGCTGGGATCACACCGTCGCGGCGCTCGGCGAGCTCCTCGACGGCTGAGGAAACCGCGTTCGTCGCGAGTCGTCTGCATCTTGTCGCGACTGTCGGGATGAATTGTCGAGGCCTCGGGGGAGGAGCGCGTCGCTCAGATCTCGAAGACGTGTGGGAGATTCCCCGGCGTGTAGATCTCGTCCATCCAGGAGACGTTGTGGAAGCTGGTGCCGCGGCGTTCGAGCTCGCCGTAGCCCTCGTGGATGTGGCCGAAGACCACGTGGCGGGGCTTCACCCGCTCGATCGCATCGAGCACGTGCGGCGCGCCGGTGCTCCGCCCTCGAACCTGGTCGAGCACGCCGTTCGGGGGACCATGGAGGAGCAGGATCTCGGCCTCCGGCATCTCCGCGGCGAGCCGCTCGAACTGCTCGTCGGGCGCATAGAACGCCCACTGCTTGAGGGTCGGGATCCAAGGCGAGCCGTAGACGCGGATCCCGTTCACCTCGACGACCGCGTCGCGCAGGTACTCGCCGCCGATTCCCTCCTCCTTGATCGCCTGCTTGAAGTCGCCTCGCTGACAGACGAAGTCATGGTTGCCGGCGATCCAGAGGATCCGCTCGGCGGGGAGGCTAGAAAGCCAGGGAGTGAAGGCGTCGCGGAGCCACGCGAGCTGATCGGCGGGCTCGTGTGAGCCCATGATCGGGCAGACGTCGCCTGCGATCAGCAGCAGCTCGCAGGCGGGGATGGGGATCTCGAGATCCCCATGGATGTCCGCTGTGGCTACGACTCTCAGGGAGCTACAGCGAGCCGACCAAGATCCCGAGGCCGAACAGCACTGCAGCGGCCACCGTCACCTTGATCGCAGTCTGCCCGCCACGGCCCCGGACCACGAAAGCCAGCGTCAGCAGCACCGCTAGGACAGCGAGGATCGCGCCCGGCCAGGCGAAGACGAGCGAGGCGATCTTCTCGGTGCTCGATCCGTCGAAGCACTCCTCGAACGGCTGCGCGCCGGTGACGTCATCGCACGGAGTCAGATCGGTGATCTCGATACTCGCGACGACCGCGACGGCCGCAAGGAAAGCGAGCACCAGCGCAATGAGCAGCGCCAGGAAGCGTGCTCCCTTGCCTGCCTTCTCGTGGGTTGGCTCGGTCCTGGCGGCTGGGGTTTCGGTCTCCATGGAGGCGCAAACTACCCGGCTTGGCGGTCGCCCGTAGAATCCGGCGTCGCGCCGAGGGTGGCAAGGGTGGGCGCAGCCCCGTCGCGCGTAGACTCCTGATCCGTCCCGCCTGACCCGGCGGTGAGAGATTCCAGAGACTGGTTATGGCTCTACCAAGCCCGAAAAGCACCTGGCAACAAGCCAAGTCCCGTATTGGGAGCGAGCGCGGCGACGGCCGCCTGCCCGCGCCCTTCGTGGTCGGAGTCAACCGCTCCGGGACGACCCTGCTGCGGATGATGCTCGACGCGCATCCCGAGCTGACGGTGCCGCCGGAGACGCACTTCGTGCCCGAGTTGATCGAGGCCTGCGAGTCCGGCAAGGCGACGGCGGAGTCGATCCTGGCGACGATCACCTCGCAGCGCGAGTGGGGCGATTTCGGCCTGACGGAGTCGCAGCTGCTCGACGCCTTCGGCGCGATCCAGCCGCTCGATGCCGGCGAGGCTCTGCGCGCCTTCTATGAAGCCTACGCCGAGCGAGTCGGCAAGCCGCGCTGGGGCGAGAAGACTCCGATCTACGTCAAGTCGATGCGGAAGATCGAGCGGGCGCTGCCGGAAGCGCGCTTCGTCCACGTAATCCGCGACGGCCGCGACGTCGCCCTCTCGATCCGAGATCGTGCCGTCAAGGAGCACCCGATCCCCGTCATCGCCGAGCGCTGGGTCCGCAGGATTACGCGCGCCCGCGAGCAGGCGAAACGTCTCGCCCACTACAAGGAGATCCGCTACGAGCAACTGATCCTCGACACCGAGCCGACGCTGCGCGAGGTGGTCGACTTCTTCGGCCTGCCCTGGGAAGACGCGGTGCTCGACTACCACCAGCGCTCGGCGGAGCGCCTCGAAGAGATGAAGCGCGAGCTCCCCGCCGACGGCAAGCGCACGAGCTTGAGCGTCGAGCGCCGGATGGCGACCCACGCCCGAACCACCGAGGCTCCCGACGCAAAGCGCGTCAGCCGCTGGCGCGAGCAGATGGACCGCGAGCAACGCCGCGAGTTCGAGGCGATCGCCGGGCCGCTACTGGAAGAGCTCGGGTACGTGACCGGCGACGGCGAGGGAACGGGACAGCGAACCGGAGGGAGCGGCGAAGCCGGACCCTGCTCAAATTCCGCTCCGGCTGAACGGCGCCTTCGCGGCCCTGAGGGCTCGTCGTGAAGATCCCGAGCCGGCTGCAACGCTCTCGCAAGGCGGACGGCCCGCCGGCTCCCTTCATCGTCGGCGTCACCCGCTCGGGAACCACGTTGCTGCGGCTGATGCTCGACGCGCATCCCGATCTCGCGATCCCGCCCGAGACTCATTTCGTCCCGCAGCTGATCCGGGCCACCCGCAAGCGCGGCATCTCCGCCGACGAAGCCCACGGGATCGTCACCGGCCACCGCCAGTGGGGCGACTTCAACCTCAACTCCGCCGAGCTGCTGCGACGCTACTCGGCGCTTGCTCAGATCGACCCGGAGACGACGCTGCGGGCGTTCTTCGAGCTCTACGCCGAGGGACAGGGCAAACAGCGCTGGGGCGACAAGACGCCCAACTACATCAAGCGGATGAACCAGATTGAGCGCTGGATCCCGGAGGCGCGCTTCATCCACATGATTCGCGACGGCCGCGACGCAGCGCTCTCCCGCTTCAAGCGAGTGCTCAAGGAGCCGCCGCCGATCGAGACGGTGGCCGGGCGCTGGGTCAAGAAGATCGAGAGCGCCCGCGCCGACGCCGAGAGCCTCGACCACTACATCGAGGTGCAGTACGAGGAGCTGGTCCGCGACACCGAGCCGCAGCTTCGCCGCATCGCCGAGTTCCTCGAGCTGCCCTGGAGCGAGTCGATGCTGACCTACTACCTGACGGCCGAGGATCGAATGTCGGAGATGCACCGTGACCTCCCCGGCGAGGAGGGCAAGCTCCTGCGCCCTGCCGATCACCGCAAGGAAGCCCACCTTCTGACTTCGAAGCCGCCGGACCCAAGCCGGCTCGCACGCTGGAAAGAGGACATGCCCAGCGAGGACAACGCCGCCTTCGAGCGGGTCGCGGGGCCGCTGCTGGCCGAGCTCAACTACGAGATGGTCAGCCGCTCGTGAGCATCCCCGCCGCGGAGGCGCCGTTCAGCCGGAGCGGCAGCGGAGGGGGTCCGGCTCCGCCGGGCCCCCGATCCGCCGTCCCGTTTGGGGTCGGGCTGACCCGCTCCGGCACGACCCTGCTGCGGATGATGCTCGACGCCCATCCCGAGCTGACGATCCCGCCGGAGACGCACTTCGTCCCCGATCTGATCAAGGCGGCGAAGGACGGCGGCGACACCGAAGCGCTGCTCGGCATCGTTACCGGCAGTCGAACTTGGGGGGACTTCGGCGTCTCCGAGGGGGAGCTGCGCGAGCGCTTCGCGACGCTCGAGCCGGGCGACGCGGGTGGGGCTGTCCGCGCCTTCTTCGAGGCCTACGCCGCACGGATCGGCAAGCCACGCTGGGGCGACAAGACGCCCGCCTACATGCTCGCCCAAGTCCGCATCGGCCGGGCGCTGCCGGAGGCGCGATTCATCCACCTGATCCGCGACGGGCGCGATGTCGCCCTTTCACAAACCGAGCGCGCCTTGAACGAGCAGCCACCGCGGAACGAGCAGGCGGCGCGCTGGGTGCGGCGGATCGAGAAGGCCCGTGAGCAAGCAGGGAAGCTCGGCGGCGAGCGCTACATGGAAGCGCGCTATGAGGATCTGGTCCGCGATCCCGAGCCGATCCTGCGGAGGATTTGCGGCTTTATCGAGCTCGACTTCGACCCGGCGATGCTGACCTATTACGAGGGTGCGGCGCAGAGGCTCGAGGAGATGGTGGGCGAGCTGGCGAGCGACGGCAGGCAGGCCGCCCAACCGGAGGGCTACCGGATCGCCAATCACGCTCCGACTACCAAGCCGCCCGATCCCTCGAAGCTCGACAAGTGGCGCCGTGAGATGAGTGAAGACGACCGGGCGCTCTACGAAGGCGAGGCCGCCACGATGCTGAAGGAGCTCGGCTATGAAGTCATCCGCTGAGAGGCAAGACGACATTGAGGTCTGTCCCGAGCACAAAGGTCACCCTGCTTACCGCGGGTTGGCAGCACGATGAGAGTCGGCATCGTCACCAAGTGGTTCAACCGCGGCCAGGCGTTCGTCTCCCGCTACATCCGCGACGCGCTCCACGAGGCCGGCCACGAGACCTTCATCCTCGCCCGCCCGACCAAGGACAAAGGGCCGATGGCGGCGCACGTCGACCGGACCGGCGTCTGGGATCAGCCCGGCGTCACCGAGGCCTCTGATTGGGAGGTCCCCGTCGGCGAGTACGGGCAATGGATCGAGCAGAACGGGATCGAGATCGTCCACTGGGACAACTGCTACCAGCACGCCGAGATCGCGGCGCTCCGCCGCTCCGGCGTCCGCACGGTCGGCCGCTTCGTCTGGGAGATGTTCTCGCCCGAGGATGCGGAACCCGCGAAGGAGGCCTACGACGTTCTTTACTCGATGACCCGCTGTGAGCAGGAGCGCTACGCGGGGTTTGGGATTGACTCGCCTTTTGTCCAGTGGGGGATACATCCTGAGTTGCTTCAGGTCGCCGCAGTGGGGTCGGCGTCGGGCCCCGCTCCTGCGGAGGAGTTGGTTCGGTTTTATTTTCCGGGGGCTTTGCTGGGGCCCCGTAAGCCGCACAAGGAGGTTGTTGAGGCGTTCTCGGCCGCTCGGGGCGACAACCTGCGACTGATCTTCAAAGCGCAGTTGGAGCGGCGGATGAACTATCTGCACAAGGCGGCGGAGGCAGATTCGCGGATTGATCTGGTCATGGACGACTTGGAGACGCAGGAGCACTTGCAGTTGTTCGCCTCCTGTGACGTCTGCCTTGGGCCGAGTCGGTGGGAGGGGCTCGGCCTTTTCCTCTTTGAG
>Ga0136633_1001043_pt1 | contig 20651 bp, 16 predicted proteins | sample AntDrymeUQ832206_2_FD_105494 | JGI IMG/M metagenome (GOLD analysis project Ga0136633, IMG submission 105494) | Polar desert sand microbial communities from Dry Valleys, Antarctica - metaG UQ83 (22.06) | ecosystem: Environmental > Terrestrial > Soil > Desert | place: Antarctica: Dry Valley...
AGCATGATCAGCATGTCGGTTGCGACGCTCCAGTTGCGCAGGTATTCGATGTCGAGTGCGCACATCTCGTTGTAGGTGAGTCGGTTGCGCCCGGACACCTGCCAGAGCCCGGTGATCCCGGGCCTCACCGAGAGGCGCTCCTGCTGCCAGTCCTCGTACCGCTCCACCTCGTACGGAAGCGGCGGGCGCGGGCCGACGATCGACATCTCGCCGCGCAGCACGTTGATGAGCTGCGGCAGCTCGTCCAATGAGGTGCGGCGCATCCAGCGCCCGACCCTGATGATGCGAGGGTCGTCGCTCAGCTTGTAGTGCATCCCATCACCGCCGGCCGCCGAGGTCTCCCCGGTCTCCAGCATCCGCGTGACGAGATTCCGGTGAACGGCATCGCTCACGCCATGGTGCATGGTCCGGAACTTCAGGCAGACGAATCGAACTCCCCCGACGCCGATGCGTTCCTGGCGGAACAGGATCGGACCAGGAGAGGTCGCCTTGATGAGCAGCACGGTGATCAGCCAGATCGGGCTGACGGTCACGAGCAATACGCTCGCGATGATGATGTCGAGAGCGCGCTTGCGAACCGACGTCAGGGCAGACGCCGGAATCCGGACAGCCGACGCTGGTTCCACCGCGAGTGGCATTGACGGCGCAAGGCGCGCGCGCCGGAGTGACAACATTGTTCCTCCCCCGTATTGTCGAGAGCAGATCGGGGCACCCGGCCTGTTCAGTGGGCAACGGCCGCTCCCAATAAGCCATTGGTAAGCGGATGATAAGTACTATCGCATGGTCGCCGAACGGAAGTACTATTACAAGTGCATGGGACCGATAGGCGGTGCAAAGCCGCAACGCCGGCCTCCCGTGGCTAGAACGGGAAGAAGATCGGAATGAGGGTCAGGCTTCCCACGATTGCCACCAGGTTGAGCGGCAGGCCGAGCCGGGTGAAGTCGCTGAACCGATAATTGCCGATGCCGTAGACCATCAGGTTCGTCTGGTATCCGAGCGGCGAGAGGAACGAGAGGCTCGCCCCGAGGGTGACCGCGATGACGAAGGGCCGCGGATCGGCCCCCGTGGTGGTGGCCACAGCGATCGCCACCGGGAAGAGCAGGACGGCCGCGGCGTTGTTGCTGATGAGCTCCGTCAGGGCCATCGTCGCCAGCAGCACCCCCGCCAGCGCACCGACCAGTCCAAAGGGGAAAAAGATGGTGAGCAGCACGTCCGCGATCGCAGCTCCGAGACCGGTGCTCGCGACCGCTGTCCCGAGGCCGAAGGCAGCCGCAATGAGCACCACGATGTTGAGATCGATCGCATCCCGCGCCTGCCGCACCGTCAGTGCTCGCGTCGCGATCAGGAGCAGCGCCGTGAGGAGCGCGGCCTGGAGAATCGGCAGGACGCCGAGCGCGGTGAGGGTCACGAAGCCGAGCCCGATGAGCGCCACCCGCTTGGCCTTGCGTGCCTGCGTCGGCGGGATGCCGCCGAGGGGCGCGATCACGAGAAAATCCGCCGAGTTGCGATACTGATCGCGGAAGCCCTGGCCGGCAAGAACCAGGAGCGTGTCACCCATCCGCAGCGGGAGCTCTCCGAGCTTTCCCTCGATCCGGTGGCCCGCGCGGTGAATGGCCAGGACCGCGGCGCCGTAGCGAGCCCGGAACCCGACCTCGCTCAGCGTGCGCCCCGAAAATCCCTCGCCGATCACCACCTCGTTGAACCCGTGCCTTCCGCCCTCCAGCTGCTTGATCTGCCTGCGATGCGTCGACTGCAGGCCGCGCATGCGCTGGAGATCGACCACCTGGTCGACCCGGCCGACGAAGGTCAGGACATCGCGCGCGTGGAGCTCGGTCTCCGGGCTGACCGGAGCGATGCGCTCCCCGTCACGCTCGATCGCGACCAGGTAGACCGCTTCGAGCTGACGGAGCCCCGCCTGCTCGACAGTTCGGCCCACCATCGGGCCGTCACGCTGGACGGCCATGCTGACCGAGAAGTCGCGCTCGCTGGGTGCCTCTGGGCGTCCGCTTCCCCGCTCGGGGAGGAGGCGTCCGGCGACGAGGACCAGGACGAGCGCGCCGACCATGGCGATCGGGAGGCCAACCGGGGTCAGCTCGAAGAGGCCGAGGGGCTCGTACCCGGCCTCGCGAAGCAGGCCGGAGACCGTCAGGTTGGTTGAGCTTCCCACCGTGGTGATCACGCCGCCCAGAACGGCCGCATACGAGATCGGCATCAGAAAGCGCGAGGGTGACAGGCCCTTCCGGTTGCAGAGATCGACGACCGCCGGGATCGACATCGCCACCAGGGTCGTGTTGTTCAGAAAGGCCGAGACGAGAGTCAGCGGGAAGATGATGCGTGCCAGGAGGCCGCGCGGCGGCGGGCCGTGGCCGATGAATCGGTCGATCAGGGGCTGAAGCAGGCCCGAGATGTCAGCGGCGCGCGCGAAGACGAGCAGGGCTCCCACGACGATGGGCGCCTCGTTGCTGAACCCGACGAACGCCTGGTCCGAATCGATGATCCCGACGAGCAGCAGGAAGATCGTCGCCACCAGCACCGCGAAGACCGGAGGGGCCGCGTCGCGGGCGAGGACGACGATGAGGACGACGAGTGTCGCCAGCGTGACCCAGGCTTCCAGACTCATGGTCCCTCCGATCGCGGCTAGAATCCGTCGCACCGACACGGACCGTCAGGCAGCGTGCCGCCCGCGGAGGATAGCGGAGGAGTCGATGACGATCACCGGCCAGATGGCGGCCGACCAGCGAGCATTCGCCGATGCGCTTCGCGGCGCGGAGCGCATCACCGCGCTATGCCACGAGAACCCGGACGCGGACACGATCGGCGGCGCGGTCGCCGTGGCGCTCATCGCGGAGCGCCTGGGAAAGGAATGGGAGATCGTCAGCGTTGACGCGCCTGCTCCGGCTTTCGACTTTCTGCCGCGATTCGAGGCGTTCCGGCAGGCGCCGAGCCTCGAGCCGGATGTCGCGGTGGTCTGCGATGCCGCGACCCTGGAGCGGGTTGGCCGCGTACGGGTCGAGCACGCCGATTGGCTGGATGGAGCGCGCCTGGTGAATGTGGACCACCACGTCACCAACTCGCGATTCGGCGCGGTCAACCTGGTCGACCCGGATGCCGCCGCCACCTGCCAGGTGATCGCGGCGGCGCTGCCCGCCCTCGACGTCGAGCTGGACACCGAGCTCGCCACCGCCCTCCTGACCGGGATCGTCCGCGACAGCCACGGGTTCTCGGACCCCAGCACGGGCGGCGAGACGCTCCGGATCGCCGCTGACCTCGTCGATGCCGGCGCTCCGAACGCGCTTATCCATCGCCGCGTCCTGGCCGACCTTCCCTACTCGACGATCGCGCTGTGGGGACGCATGCTGCATGGCATCGGCCAGCGCCGTGATGGACGCATCATCTACACCACCCTGACGCAGGAGATGCTCGACGCCACGGGTACCGAGAACCACGACGCGGATGGGCTGGCCGAGTTCATCGCCAAGGCCAGGGGCGCCGACATCTCGATCCTGCTGCGTGAGGTGGGACCCGCCCAGACCCGCGTGAGCCTTCGCGTGAGCGAGGCGGTTGATGCCACGCGCATCGCCGGCGTCTTCGGTGGCGGAGGACATGCGCGTCGGGCCGGTTGCACGATCGAGGAGCCGGCGACGCGCGCCGCGGAGAAGCTGCTCGAGGTCTGCGAGCGCGTCCTCGACGGAGCGGCGTGACGCAGTCCTACTCCGTCACCGGCTCGCGGGTCCAGTGCGTGAGATCGCGGTCGAGGAAGCTCGACAGCCGCTCGACCTCGTCGGTGAAGAGGACCCGCAGCCGCTCCCGCGTCTCGGGCGCCATCGGTGAGCGGCCCTCGGCCGTGACGTTGAGGCCCCTCACGCGCTCGTAGACGGCGCGGCGCACGCGCGCCGGGACGGTCTGACGAATGATGCGGCGTGGCAGCTCGGGCGGCCTCGCCAGGAAGTGCCGCATCCGCTCGCTCCGCGTCCGCTTGCTGGGGTTGACGACGCCGAAGGCGGCGGGGCGCGCATCTTCGCGAACGCCGAGGAAGCTGAGCACCTCGCCGTAGCTGCGCTCGGTATCCGCCGTGAAGTCATCGAACACCACGACATGAAGGCGATCGCGGCCCACGGCTTCGACATACCGCTCGAGCTGCTCGGTGTAGCGGGGAACGGTCGAGTACCACAGACCCTGCGGCAGATGGGCGTGCGGCGGGATACGACGACCATGCCGACGATCGGGCTCCGCGGCGAGCGCGTCGGCGAAGTCGCGGATCTCCTCGTTCCCGTTGAGCAGGTGCTCGCCGTGCAGCGCATGGAGCATCTCGACCGGGTTGCGCAGCATGGCCACGATCCGAGCGTCCGGCGAGAATTCGGCGATCTCACCGGCCGCGCTGGCGGAATAGAGGTACCAGACGTAGGCCGTCCCAACCCGCTGTTCGGGGCGAGCGTCGGCGAAATGGGCGAGATAGTCGTCCATCGCCAGGGGACGCCGGTCGCGGATCTCGAGATCGCGGCCGAAGAACCGCAGCTCCTTGCGTTCGGGCAGAAACAGGTCGGGATGCTCGCGGAGGTACGCGTACATCGCCGTCGTCCCCGACTTCGGTGCGCCGACGATGTAGAAGTCCGGACGGCGCGCGCTCACGCGCGGTCCGAGACGAGCGATGGCAGCTCCCTGACGAGCCTGGAGCGGGCCCACATCGGTCCGAGTCCTGCAGAGCGGGCGGCGGCATGCGCGTCCAGGTCGGTATGCTGGCCGAACAGGACGATCCGAGCTCGCCCCCCGGCGCGAATGCCGGCGAGCGCATCGGCCCAACCATCGCGACGGGTGGACCAGTCGACCAGGACGAGGTCCACGTCGTGCGGCGCCACCAGCTCCTCCGGCGCGTCGACACGTTCGAGTGACGCGCCCGCGGACGAAGCGGCCGCGTCGATGCGGCTGAAGAGGAGCAGATCACCCACCACGGCGGCGACCCTCATACCTCGGGAACGTCCTCGTGCATCGGCCCCGCCATCGGCTCGTGGTGCGGCTGATAACCGTTGCCATTGGAGGTGCCGTTCGTCCTCTGGTCAATCACGAAGCGCGCGATCCGCATCGGATAGATGCCGACCACCACGGGGGCGTGCACCTCAACCGAGAGCTCGACGCCAACCTCGTCGCGTTGCCAAAGGTCCTGGAGCTTCGTCGCCTCGCGCTCGGGCAGGCCGATATACGCCATCGTCCCGTTGCGGGAGACGACGCTCATCGCATCGGGCTCGAGCCCGAATCTGCGCCGAATGTCGGCGACCGCGATGTACGGGCGGGACGTGAGATAGCGGCGGAGGCTCGAGGTGCTCGGCCGTTTGGAAGCGGACATTGGCTGTGACCAGCCAGTCTACCCCCTGACGCCGCGCCGTTCAGGATTGCTCGCCGACGATGCTGCGCAGGGACGAACCGAATATGGGCCGGCGGCTACTCTGCTTGGGTCGCTGATTAGCCCAGCGAGAAGGGAACTAGTTGAGCGTCTGGGAATCGGTTCCCTGGCTTCTGCCAGGACTTCTCGTTTCGATCGGTGTCAGTATGGGCGCGAGCGGACGGGTCGCAAGCGCGCTCGCGGTCTCCCGGAGGACGGCCGCGGCGGGCATCGCAAGCGTCGGCATGATCGTTTCCGCTACGCTGAGTCCCCTCCGAGAGGCCATCGAGTCCGGTACGACCAGCAGCGGATCTTGCGACCTGTCGAGCCTTGGGCTCGCGTCCTTGGCCGAGCTCATGGCGGTTTCGCTCAACGACAGGTTCCTCAATGTGGTGCTCTTCGTGCCGCTCGGACTGGTGATCGGCCTCGCTCAACGATCCAGGCGCAGAGCGGCCCTCTACCTTGCGGGAGGCGCGCTGCCCTTCGCGATCGAGACGACACAGCTGCTCGTGCCATCTCTTGCCCGAGCATGTGAAGGCGCCGATGTCATCGACAATCTGACCGGACTGGCGCTCGGCCTATTCACGGGAGCGCTCATCTCGCGCGTGCAATGATGAGAGGCGATCTGCCAGCTCTCCTGCGAGGAGGTCGATATCGTGGTGACGCTCTACGTATCGCCTGCCCATGACTCCCATCCGGCGGCGTTCTGCGGTCGGTAGCGCCGCCATGCTACGCATCGCCGTAGCCAGCGCGGACGCATCGTCAGGCGGCAGACTCATGCCGGCGCCAGCATCTGCGACCGGGTCATTCGGGCTGCGGCAGGCAGACAGCACCGGCACTTCGTTGGCCAGGTAGTCGAAGAGCTTGTTCGGGCTGATCCCGAATCGAAAGACGTCAATATCCGCAAGATGGATGATCGCCCCGTCAAGTCGGCGCAGCGTCCCAGGCACGGCGTTCTTAGGAATTGGGTCGGCGAAGGTCACATTTTTCAAGCCAAGCGCGCTGGCGCGACGTATGAGGCGGGGCTTCTCGGGGCCATCGCCGATGAGCAGCACGTGAATTGCGGTGGCGGCCTGAAGCGACAGCTGCGCCGCTGCGTCCAACACTACGTCCAGGTGATTCGCGCGGCCGTGGGCTCCCAAGTACCCGTACACGAACCGACCATCCGCCTTCAGCCGGTCAATGAGCTCGGCCATCCGGGCCGGTGCCTTCCCGGGGCGATGCACATCCAGTCGCACGCCGTTGGGAAGATACAGGACGTGGTCGGCCGGGAGGCCTCGCTGCGCGAGATACTGAGCCGTCTCGGGCAGCAGGGTGATGACAACCTCTGCCCGCTTGACGAGTATCGCCTCAAGCCAACGCATCCAACGCGCCGTGAGCGATGCCTCGCGGAGGGCACCCATGTCGATCAGTGTCTGCGGCCACAGGTCGCGGATCTCGAACAGGAACTGCGCGCCGCGCAGGCGCGCGACGATGTAGCCTGCGGCCGCAGCAAACGGATGGATGGTCGACCCGATCACCGCATCCGGACGGCGGAGCCGGCGCTGGACGAGGAGCGCCATCGCGGCGTAACTCAGCATGTTCGCGAGGCGAAGCCACGTATTGCCTCGGTACGGGAGCGTCCGTAACCACACGAATCGCACGCCGTCGTATGTCGCGACCCAAAAGAGGCGCCGCTTCGGGACGCGGGTCTCGCGCAGGGTCGCGTGGCTGAATCCAGCTGCGAAAATCGTCACCCGAAAGCCACGCCGGACGAGACCCCTTCCGAGGTCGAAGTGGCGCGTCCCAGCCGGCCGGTCGGGTGCGTCGGCGTAATGGTTGAAGATCCAGACTTCGGACGGCGGGGGCATTCGCTCGAGCGCTCCATTACGTCAGCGGGACAACCGTCGTTCGGACCACGGTCTGGATTGGGCGACCAACGCCACCGCGCCGGTCGGACCATATAATGCACGCTCATTTCAATCGAGGTGTCCGTTGGGTCTTTGGCGGCTGCGTTCGACGCGACTCGGCCGGACGGGTCTGCTGCTCCTCAGCGCGCTCGTCTTTGGCGGCATCGGGGCCGTCGTCACCCTGCTGCTTCCGCCTTCCTACGAGGCTGAGACGGCAATGCTCGTGAGCCGCACTGCTGGCGGTTCCACGCCGGGTTACGAGGACTTGTTGGCTGGACAGCTCCTGGCGCAGACGTACGCGGAACTCGCCTTGACCCGACCGATCCTGACCGCCGTCGCCGGTGACCTGAAGCTGAACGAAACTCCTGAACAGGTCGCCGACGACATCAGCGCTCAGGCATCCGGCCTGAATCCGATCGTGCGGATCACCGTCCGGAGGTCAGACCCTGACCTGGCGGCCGGCATCGCCAACGAGGTAGCCCAACAGCTCATCGCGTGGAGGTCGGCCGAGGACACGGACACTTCCGGGCGACTTGCAGAACTGAATGCAAGCCTCACGACGGTCGACTCGGAGATTGAACGCGCGCAGGCTGAAATCGAGGCCCTGGCCGGACAGGGCGGATCCACGGCCGCGAGCAGCCTTCGAGCGGAACTCGACCGCCTCACTACACTGCTCGCCAACCAAGGCTCGCTGCTCGAGCTCATGAACGAAACCAACGAGATCACCCTCTCTGTCATCGAGCCGGCCAGTACACCGATCGGACCGGCGCGACCCGGATTGCTTCTGAATGCCACCGCCGCCGCACTGCTCGGATTGCTGCTCATGGCAGGGGTATTGGCGCTGACGACCGAGGGACGATGAGGATTGGTGCTCGCTGTTCGTCGTTGATGCTCCCGTCAGCCCTGCCGATTTCATCAGCGACTCCAAACCTCCGGGTTTATCGCACACAACGATCTGGAGGCAGGTCTTGAGCCTGTCGGATCGCACCACCAAGGCGGTCGCGACCCTCGCCGGTATGTATCCGCTCAGCCTCATCGTCGGGATCGCCGTCGTTCCATCCCCAAGCATGGCCGTCCGGCTGGGCATGATGATCGCTGCGAGCCCGGGACTGCTGCGAGTCGGTGCGGCGACCGCAACCCAGCGGCGCTGGATCGCAGTCCTCGTGGCGTACCTGGCGGCGATCACCGTCTCCGCGCTCGCCTCGCTGGACCACGCCGTCGCCTTCGCCGACCTCCAGCGACAACTCTTCCTGATCGCGGTCGCTATCGCCCTGAGTCTCGCTCTGCTTGACGCTCGTGCGCGGTCCGCATTCGCCCTGGGGTCGGCCGCCGTGGCGGTGAGCGTTGCATTGGTGATCCTGCCGCTCTATGGGCGATTCGCCGGCATCCCGCTCATCGGCCCGTGGCAGGACACATTCAAGGTATTCGCAAGTGACTTGGACGTGCCGTTGAACGCCCTTTCGTTCGTGGGACTCCTCGCCGTCCTCGTGGCGATGCCGTACTTGCGACGCCGCCCGGCGATCCTGGTCGCGGTCGTTGTGCCGGTGGCGGTGGCTATTGTTGTGAGCGGATCACGGACCACAGTCGTGAGCCTGATCGCGGCGGTTCCGATCACGGCCGTGGGCCTTCTCATTCACCGGCGCCCCATCGTTCCGACGTGGATCATCTACGGCGTGATTGCCGTCACCGCGGCCTGGGCGATGTTGACCTTTGCGGATCACCTGGGTCGGCTTGCCATCTCGCCCGAACTCAACGATCTAACCACGGGTCGTTCGCCATTGTGGAACGCCGCCTGGTCGAAATTCCTGGACCGTCCCCTGTTCGGCTGGGGTGGGGGCTCCTTCTTGACAGATCTCGGCCAGTTCCTGCCGGGCGCCGGTTTCTACCGCGCCGAGGACGTGCGAGCGCTCGCGACTACCGGCGGTGCCCACAACGCGCTCCTGAATGTTCTTGCCGAACGAGGCCTGTTCGCTGCTGCCGCTGCCGGGGTGGTCGCGTTCTTTCTCCTCAACCTCGCGATTCGGCTCTACCGATGCAGAGATCAATTCACCGGGCTCGACCGCGGCCTGGCAGGACTCGCACCGTTCGTCGTGATCCTCATCCTGGTTCGCAGCCTGGGCGAGATGCCAGGGTGGTTCGGCTACGCAGACAGCATGGTCGACTTCCTGGCCTACGGCACGGCGGCCCTGTTCGTGGCGCTGGGGTCCACGCTCGACGCTGATGCGCCGCCGCCCGACCAGACGTCTGCGACCGCGATCCTTCCACCTGCGAAGATCCTCCAATATACGCATGCGGTCGGGTCAGGCGCGGGCCGCTATGTGGCCGGACTGTCTCGTGCCCTTGCCCGTGAACGCGCTACGGTCACGCTGCTCTGCCCCAGGGATTTTGAGTACGGCGGCAACCTACCGGATGCCGGGGTGCTGCTGGTCCATGGACCTCCGTCGCTCGCATCCGCGCGCAGCCGGCCTGGAAAGCTCTGGTACGCCGTGGCGCAGTGCGCTGCCGGCGGGTTGATTGCACGGCGGCGGACGGAACGTGCCGGTGTCGTCCACATCAACTTCATCGGGCTTCCGCTGCTCGGAGCAGTCGTCATCGCATATCTCCGTCTGTCCGGCAGGATCGTGGTGTTGACGGTGCACGATGTAACCCCGCATCGCCTCCTCATGGGGCGGCGGATGGAGAGCGTGGAGCGCGCCATTCTCGGCCTTCTCTACCGGACACCGGCCCACCTCGTCGTTCATTACGCTGGGGCGGCCGCCGAGCTCAGGGACCATTTCGCGGTTTCGCGGAAACGGATCACCGTCATTCCCCACGGTGCGGACGTACTGGACGACGTCGCGCCGCCGAAGCGGCCAGTTGCAGAGCCGACGATGCGACTCGCGCTGTTGGGCAGCATTCGGGAGAACAAGGGCGTGGATCTTGCGATTGTCGCGGTTCAAGCGCTACGCCGGGGCGGCCTGGCCGTGGAGCTCACGATCGCCGGACACGCCGCGGCGTCGGAGGCGGCGTACTGGCGGTCGTGCCAGGCTGCGATTCGCGCTTCGCCAGGCGGTTTCCACACCGTTTCGCGTTACCTCACCGACACCGAGATGCGTGCCCTTCTGCTGGACGCTGACGCCATCCTCTTGCCATACCGCGCATTCGCCGCCCAAAGTGGCGTCGCGATCGATGCCCTGGCTGCGGGGCGAGCGATCATCGCAACGGGTGCCGGAGGTATCGACGAGCTCTTCAGGTCGGCGGACTGCGGCGTACGCATCAGCGAGCCGACTGAGGCTGCGGTAGCCCGTGCCGTTGAGCAGGCGATCAGGCTTGGCCGGCCGCACATGGCTCGAATGGGCGCCGCCGGCGCCACGTATGTGCGGCAGCAGTTGTCGTGGGAAGCAGTGGCGAATGCCCATCTGGAGCTGTACGCCAAGTTGACCTCCAGCCAATGAGTCGTCTTGCGGCGCGTTTGAAATTGCTTCGAACCTGGGCCTCGATCGCAGTCGGACGCAGCTACCGACACCGCAACCAGGGCATCGGTCGCAGCTTCATGCCGGGCCGGTTGGAGGGGTACTTCATCGATCTGACCGCCAAGACCAGCTACGATAGTTCGACCGACGACGATGGGCTACCGCTAACGCCAGCCCGACGTCAACTGATTCACCATCCCACCGTCGTACTGCAATTCGGACTGGGCCACTGGGATCGATGGATCGCTTCCGGGCGCACGTCCGACGAGCATCGCGCGCACTTTCTCAGCGCGGCGCGCTGGGCGGCGAAGGCAATCGACCAGCGCGGCGGGCTGTCCATCTGGCCAGCGCTCGGCTTTCAGATGGCGTCTCCATACTCGGCCATGACGCAGGGCCTGGCGGCATCCGTACTCGTACGAGGCTGGTCGCTGAACAAGGAGGAGGCATGGCTGGCGCATGCCAGGGGTGCGGTGCACAACATGCTCTCACCGATCGAGTCCGGGGGAACGAGCCGTCGCGTCGGTTCCGGCATCACCCTGGAGGAGGGGCCTCAAGTGCCCCATAACACCGTCCTCAACGGATGGGTGTTCGCCCTCTATGGCCTCTATGACGTGACCCGTGTCGATCACCCGGAGAACGCTCACTTGACTGCCGCGCTGGACGAGAGCCTCGAGGCCCTGCTTCAAATGTTGCCAGACTTCGACGCGGGCTGGTGGTCGCGTTACGATACCGACGGCCACCTCGCCAGCCCCTTCTATCACCGCCTGCACGTGGCTCAACTCGACGCTCTGGAGCAGACGTTCCCGGCCCATGCGGCACGTATCGCACCGACTCGCCTCCGCTGGGAGCGGGCACTGGACTCGCGACTGAAGATGGCCCGGGCCATTCTCACGAAGTCACGGCAACAACTGTTGGATCCGCCACAAGGCATCTGGTGAAGCTCCTGATCGTGACCGTGAGCGCGCCATTCGGACCTGCCGAAGCGTTCGCCGCAGCGGAGCTTTCGGGCCTGCGCCAGCTTGGTCACCACGTCACGATCGCGCCGGTTCGGCCGAGGGGCGACATCGTCCACCACGAGTTTGATGCCGCAGTCGACGCCGTCGTCGCGTCCGGACTTTACTCACCAGCCGTCGTGGCCGGAGCCATTGCTGAAGCCATCCGCGCGCCCGGCAGGGTCATGCGCGTGGTTCGGGTGTTGGCACACAGCAGATCCGTGGTGGTGTTCATCAAGAACCTCGCGGTCCTGCCGAAGGCGCTGTGGCTCGCCCGCATGGCGAGACAGCGCGGGATCGAGCACATCCATGCCTACTGGGCATCAACTCCCGGGACCGTGGGCATGCTCGCGGCTGGCATCTCCGGAATCGGATTCAGCTTCACCGCCCACGCAGCCGACATCGACGAGAACAACCTGATCCGGGCCAAGGCTGAGCGCGCCGTGGCGGTGCGCGTCATCAGCAAGGACGGTCGGCGGAGGCTCGAGGCTGCCGGAGTTCAGGCGAGTGCGCTCCGGTTGGTTCATCTTGGCGTGCCAGTACCGGATGACCCAGTCCCACGATCAAACGGGCCTGGACAGCTGGTGGTCTTGATCCCTGGCGCCCTGCATCCGATGAAGGGACAGGTCGATCTCGTGCGCTCGCTGCGGCTGTTGGAGGAGACGCATCCCAAGCTGAAGGTGTCACTTCTCCTCGCCGGCGCGGGGCCGCTCGAGTCCGTATTAACGCGAGAGGCGGAGGAGCTCGGCGTACGCACGGCCGTGCGATTCCTCGGGCATCTGTCCCATGACGCTCTGTTGGCCCGATACCGCGCAGGGACAGTGGACGTGGTCGCGCTCAGCAGCGTCACGACCGGCGGCAACCCTGCAGAAGGGATCCCCGTGTCGCTCATCGAGGCGATGGCACACGGGATCCCCGTGATAGCCACCGCCAACGGCGGCATTCCCGAGCTGGTCACCGAAGAGACCGGAATCCTCGTCCCGATGGGGAATCCCAGCGCCCTGGCCGCCGCATTGGCCATGCTGGCACTGAATCCCCTGCTCAGGGCGCGGTTGGCAATGGCCGGCCGCGAGCGTGTACTCGCCAGGTTTGACACGCGACAAACGTCGCAACACCTCGCAGCTGCGATGGGGCTTGCCAGTCCTCGCGAGGCGCCAACCGCCTCGTGACAGCCGGTCCGTGTTGGTGAACGTCGAACAGTCCGGCCGGATCCCTGACCATCGGGCGATTGCGCCGCGAGGACGTACCGGTCAGTGTATTGATCGAGTACGCGTGTGCGCCGACCGTTCCGAACGAGCACACCCGTCGCGAGGCGGGTCGCAAAGTCACGGGCCTCCGCAGGCAATCGCCGGGTCGCCGACACCGTCGATCGGTGACCTGGTGCGTGACCTTTCCGCCGGCCATGCTGAGTCCGCTGGAGGTAGAGAATCGTGAGAACCATCCGTATGACAGACCAGGGGACCAGGAGCGACCGCGGCTCGCGGCCTGGACCATCCGCGTTCCGTCTTGCGGACATGATCGCCACTCTGCCGATCATACTGCTGGTGCCAGCGCTCGTTCTTGGGTCGTTCCCCGCCATGGGCCGCAACCCCACGCAGACGCCGAGCCGATTCTCGGCCTCTGAGGCCACGTTGGCCGTCGCGCCATCGTCGGCAGCCGCAGGCACCATGATCATCATTCGCGGCGCAGGCTTCGAGCCGAACGGGCGCGGCAAACTCCTGCTCGGCGGCTCGACCATCGTCAGCCGGTATCGCGCTGGGAAGACCGGCAGGTTCGAAGCGACCATTGTGGTTCCGACCTCGTCACGCCCAGGCGCGCACCGCCTGCGCGCGGTTCATGGCGGCGTCTTGAGGGCCGAGGCGAAGATCACAGTGCTGGGGCGAAGAGCCTCGGCCGGCGTCGTACGTGTTGATGCGCCCATCGCCCCTGATCCTGCAGCATCGTCGATCGCGTCCCAAACGCCGGCACCAGCCGTCCCATCCACGCCTCATCCGACACTGGCACCGACGCCGGCACCAACAGTCCCATCCACGCCTCATCCGACACTGGCACCGACGCCGGCACCAACAGTCCCATCCACGCCTCATCCGACGCTGGCACCGACGCCGGCACCCGCTCCAGTCGCGGTCGCTTCGTGGGCCGAGGAGTTCTCGGCTGGACTCGGCGGCTTCGCGGCCTACACGATGACATGGTCCAATGGCCAGGGCGTAGACGCGGCTCACGTCAGCGTCGAGGCCGGGACTCTCCGGCTGCGCGCCGACTTCCCACCGCAGCGTGGCGGCATGGTACTCGGCCCGGCCTTCGACCACGGCTACTTCGAGGCGCGGATCAGATACCCGAAGGGCAATGGGCTTTCTCCCGCATTCTGGTTGATGCGACCCCTGAGTGCCGCCACACCATGGGACGAGGTGGACTTCATGGAAGCCTATCCGAACACCACGGGCGAGATGTTCCAGAGCACTGTCCACACCTATCCCGGCGGAGCCCATTCGTACAGGCAGGTCACGGCGACAGGCAGCCTATCCGGCAGTTGGCATACCTTCGGCGCGTTGCTGGTGCCGGGGCAGCGGGTGGATATCTACGTTGACGGCGTGCTGAAAGGCTCACTAACGCAAGGTGTTCCGGCCCGACAGGACTTCCACATCGTGCTCAGCCACATCGCCGGCAACTGGTCGGCACAACCGGATGCGACCACGCCAAACGCCGCCTTCATGGAGGTCGATTGGGTGCGGTGGTACGACACGAAGCCCTGAGCTGGCCAACCGGCGGCCGAGCCCGGGTCACACGCCAGGTGGCTCGCACACCACGACCCCGTGGTCCTGCCGCAATTCATCGAGAGTGGCGCACCGCGTAGACGATGAAATACAAAAGGGCAACACCCTCGCCGAACACCGATGCCCAGATCACGCCCTCGAGCGCGAACGGTCCGACTGCCAGGACCTTGAGGATGTTGCCGCCGGTGTAGGCGGCAAGCATCACTGTGGCGTAGCGGGTGCCCTGGGCATGGACGAAGAAATAGCGGGCCATCAGCTGATTCAACGCCGTTACGCCGATGTAGATCGCGTACGGGCGGAGGAGCGCCGTCACGCCGGCGGCGTCGGCGATCGAGAACGACCCCCGCAAGTAAACGACCTCGACGATAGCGCGGCCGATGAGGATGAGGCCCGTCGAGATGGCTACGACCACGACCGCGACAGCGGCGATGACAGAGAACAACTTTCGCCCTTGGCGCCGACTCGGATGCCCGGTCATCCATGTCTGGACTACCTGGTTGAGCGGACTGACGATCGCACTGAATGCGAACGCAGCGATTCGGAAGGTGTAGGCGTTTGTCGCCACGGCACCAGCGCCCAAGGTGGCGGCGAGCAGTACTGTCACTGCCTGGTTCAGCGTGAAGCCAATGTTCTCCGCCACCGACGCCAGCAGCTCGCGCCGGAAGCCACGGATTCGTGGGGACCCCGAGGTTTGCCGGACATCCATGGCGCTCGAACGTCGCGCGCTGCGAAGGCCAATTGCGCCGGCGATCGCGGAGAGCAGGGAACCAGCGACAAATGACCACGGCAAGGCTTCCGAGCGCCCGATGATCGCAACGTTCGTCAGCAGGGCTAGCGAAGCCAGCATGCCGGCGGGAGCGAGGGCCGCGATGGCCATCGCTCCCACGTGACGGCCTCGCGCGTGCAGAATCACGGTCGCGAGGCCGCCGATGATGAGTGGCATGATCGACATCGAGAGCACGACGGTGAACGTGCCGAGTAGCGGCCGCCCATCATCCGCCGGACCGACATTCAGGAGCGTCAGCGACACTCCTCCGACAATCATGGCCGCCGTGATGAACGCCCCGATGCGCAAGGCGGAGCGCAATGTGCGCTCGAACGTGGCGCTCTCCATGCCGGCCTCGCGCAGCGCGACATAGTGAGGCACGTAGACGATCATCAACGGGCCGAGCAGGAAACTCGATACAACTGTTGGGACCAACTGAATGGTGAAGAACGAGTCCGCGATGACCGAGGTCCCGTAAACGCTCGAAATGATGACCTCGCGGAGGAAGCCGACCAGCCTTCCACCCAACGTGAGGAGAAGGACACCGACTATGGAGACAACTCCAGCGCGCGTGGCCAAGCGCACCCTCACCGAGTCAACATACAGTCGCCGGAGGGCTCTCGCCACACGCCTCATCTACCGGCTGCCTTGCCTTGAAACGGCGGCCCGCAGCGTTTCATCGCCAAGGTGGATCCTCAAGAAGGCAGACTTGGGTACGGGAACGCGAGGCTGCTCGCCGTCGTCGCGCGCTCAGCATAGGCGCTCGCGGAGGCGTGGGCCGGAGCGCCGCTGACGTCAGCCAAGGTCTTCAGCGATCCTGGAACCCGGCCAGGCGGCAGGCTCCGAATGGCTGACTGGTACGATCATGGTCAATGTCGTTCAGACACAACCGCACGAGGCCGGGGTCGTGCGAAGGCGATGAGGGAAAGAGACGTGGACGGCCGACGCGAATTCTTCTCGCCGATGCGACGACTTCCTCATCGCCTCAATCGGAGCGATAAGCTCGGCCGGCTGCTCGATATCTATGGTTCCGCCCTCGGCCTCATCGTCTTGTCGCCGCTGCTTGCACTTGTTGCCGCGGGCGTGCGCCTCTCACTTGGATCACCCATCCTCTTCAGACAGATACGAGCAGGTCATCGCGGCGTCCCGTTCACAATTCTGAAGTTCAGAACAATGGAGATGCGCGACGCGAACTGCTGCAACGACCCCGCGAACTGCCGGGGACTGCAGATGGCAACGGGCGTCCGGATGTCGCCCTTTGCGGCGGCCATTCGCAGGACGGGTCTCGATGAGCTGCCCCAGCTCATCAACATTCTGCGCGGCGAGATGAGCTTCATCGGGCCGAGGCCGCTGCTCGTGCGCTACCTCCCGCGGTACACGAGCGAGCAACGGCGCCGTCATGAAGTACGGCCCGGCATCACCGGTTGGGCGCAGGTGAAGGGACGAACGGACCTGTCATGGACGGAACGCCTGGCACTCGACGTCTGGTACGTTGACCACCGTTCGAGGACCCTCGATCTGGAGATCGCTCTTCGGACGGTGGGTGCCACGCTCCAAGGATCGGGATATAGTCAGGTCGGGTCCCACGAGTTCCTGGGTACTGGAGTTGGCCACGAGATCTGTCCCGCAACGGATCTCCCAATGGCCACGGTCCGGCGCAGTGGAGGCCCCGGCTTCAACATCGAGGATTCAGGCGCCCCCTGAGGGTACCTCCACGACGGGGTCGGCATCGAGCGGCGGTGCGCGATAGGCGGGGAGCCAGTTCGGATCGACCCGTACGAGACCACGCGTCGCGACGTATCGCGACCGGCGGTCAACCAGCTCCGCGTACCGAGCCGGGTCGAGGATCCAGTGTCCTGCGTGGAAGTCGTGCCGACGCGGCGAGAAGCGACCCTTGAACGCGAGCAACGAGTCTTTGCGACCGCCTCGACCTCCCCCGAGATGCAGGATCCGATTCCCCCGCCCGCGGGCCCAGCGCCGGGCGTCGTCGAGCATGACCTTGAGGGGCGACAGGCGACGCTGACGATCGTCCGTGCCGACGAGGTGAGCCTGGACAACCTGGTCGAACTCTGTAAACAGGCCGGCCCCGACAACGACGCCGTCGAGCCGCGTGACGAGCAAGTGAAGATTTCCGTCGAGCTCATGGCGCAGGCGGACGACGTCGTCCCGCGAAACCGCATAGCTTGACGCCGCGCGATTGCGCGCCATGGTCGCCTCATACAGCCGAACAAATGCGGAGATCTCCGAAAAGACTTCGTCGGCTTCCGTGATGAGGCCTGCCCGCCGCCCCTGGGCGATCTCCTGTCGCAGGGTCCTGGCATATGCGGCGCGTGCCTGCTCGTCGTCGAGGGTGCAATCGATCGATACTGTCTGACCGCGGGCCAGGATCGGACCCCTGTCCGTGCGGCGCAACGAGCGAGCCGCTCTTGGCACTTCTTCAAAGCCGCGCGCCAGATCGACATTTCTCAGCAACGGATGGAACCGCGTAAACGCTGCAACGGCGCCTTGGCTCCGCCAAGTCTCGCGCAGCTCGGCCCAGGCTGCCGCGAGAAATGGGTCTTCAGGACCGCAACCCCAGGCAATCGGCCCGGGATACCCATAGACCGAGCCGATATCGGTGGCGTCGCTCTCCTCCAGCCCCTCGACGGCAGCGACCCGCCGGAGCAGATACGGCCAAGCGAGGCCGCGATCCGAATCGCCGACGACAATGAGGTAGGGCTCGCCGGCACCCGACGTGGCCGAGTACCGATGATAGCCGGCCGTGTGGTAGACATCGCGCGCAACGCCATCCAGCCGCTTGTCCCAACTGTCCCCGATGGCGGAGAGCAGCTCAACCATCGGTGCCTGCCGGCGGCAAGGATAGAGACTCGCTCGCTATGTCGTCAGGATCCTTTCGCGCTGAACAGGACGGGAAAGGGCGACGGATCGGTATAGTCTGGATGGCCGTTGGCGTCCTTGCGGCACAGGTCGTCGTTCGTGATGTGCCATGGCTCTCCCGTCTCGCTTCGATAGATCTGGTGGCGATTCTTTTCGTCCTGCATATGCAGTGCGATCGAGGTTCGCGGGAAGGAGCCGCGATTCACGTCGCTCCCATGAATCATGCGGCTGTGGTGGAAGCTCATTTGCCCCTTCTTCAGGGCAATGACGCGCCGTTTCGAGTCGGAACCCTCGCCCATCAGCTGAGCCTCGAGCGCGTCGAGGTCCTGGGAGTTGAAGTGGCGCATCGACTCGGTGTCCGGCCACTTGTGGCTCCCATCGATGTAGATGACGGGACCCATCTCCACCGGACAATCATGGAGCGGGATCCACGCTGTCAACATGTCCTCCGAGGTGCACGTCATCCAGTACGCCCGGTCCGTGTGCCAGCCGACGACCGGACCACTCGGACCGTTGGAGGCAGGTTTCGAAACGAGCTGGTCGTCCCACAGCCTGATCACGTCCGAGCGCGTCAAGCGCGCCGCGATCGCCCCGATCAGGGGATATTCGACGAGCGCCCGGATCTGGCGGTTCTGAAGAGCCGTGTACTCGGAGTTCCGGATCGTGTCACCGTCCGATGGCTTCCAATCCCCGAACCCGGACGTGATAGGAAGGCGCCAATCGCGCTGGCCCGCCCAGTGTCTCTCAGCGCCGCGAACGGCCGCGTCGATGACCTCGTCCGGCAGGATCTTCGGGCTGACATAGTAGCCGTGCTCCTCGTAGAAGGCCACGTCCGCGTCCGTCGGCAGTAGTGTCTCCTCATCGGCTCTTGGCCCCATGGTTTTCACTCCTTTCGCAATGTGGCGGCCGGTCTTTCGATGTCGCGCGCATCACCTCGCTGAAGCACCGGCCGCGCGTGTCGGATCAATCCGGCGTTCCAAACGCCCACCTGGCCCTCCGGGCCGTGGCAGCTTCATGCCGGCGAAAAGACATGGAAGAACCTGTCGAGCGCCACCATCTTGAAGACCTGGTCGTCCCAGCTGTATCTCGCGGGTCGAACCAGCCAACGCGCCTGGAACGCGCGGAGCGCCGCTCGGTCCACGACCGTGCCCCAGGCAGGGTGCGGCGTGTCGAGCCATGAGCGGACGAATGGCGCCAAGACGGGCCTTAACCACGCATTCTGCGGGATGCCGAATCCACGCTTGCCGCGTACCCATGCTGGCTCTGAACCGGCGCGACGAGCGAGCGCCACCCGCAGCGGCCACTTCGTCCAGCCGTCACGCACGAGCACGTCGTCAGGCATCGCCAGGCCCAGGGCAACGATCTGAGGATCCAGGTACGGCAGCCGCGTCTCGACCCCATGAGCCATTGCATTCCGATCTGCGTAGGCAAGCAGGCTGGGCAGACTCCAGCGGCGAATATCCCTGAGGCGGATCGCTCGGCTGTCGCCGCGAAGCGACGGCGCGCGGTCGCCTTCGTAGAGGCCCGGTCGGAGCCATCGCTCCGGCCGCGGTGCGCCGCTGAACCGACCCAAGTACCGATAGCCGGCGGTGCGCAAGACGGCGGGGCCCCCGATTTGGCGGGCGAACGCAACGATCGGCAGGAGGGCTCGGTCCGGGCGTGATCTCAACGTACGCCACATCTGCGCCGCCAGAAACTTGTGATAACCGCCGAGCACCTCGTCGGCTCCTTGACCGTCGAGGATGACAAGTACCCCCGCAGCGCGGGCAGCCTCGAAAACCTTCCATTGACCGTACAGGCTGGTGCTCGGCACAGGCGCCTCGTGGTGCAGGGTCATTCGATCCCACAGGGCGGCAAACTCATGCGGATCAGTGCTCACACCCTGCCAGGTAGATCCCATCGCCCGCGCGAAGCGTGCCGCTTCATGCGACTCGTCAAGGTCCGGGGCGTCGCTACCTGCGGTGAAGGCGCGATAGCCCTGGTGGCCCTGCGCAACGGCCTCGGAGAGGATCGCCGAGCTGTCAAGTCCTGACGACAGCGAGGTGCCGACGGGGACATCGGACCTCAACTTGAGCCGGACCGAATGGGAGAGTGCGTCGCCCAACCGGGCGGCCCAGTCCTCGGCCGTCGGCTCGGGCACGATGGCAGCGACGGCGGCCTCCAGGTCGTAATAGGTTCCCTGGGTCTGACCCTGATCGTCTGCCCACAGCCAGCCCCCGGGTTCGATCTGCCGGATGCCTCGGAACCACGACGAGCTGCCATCATACGGTCGACCCGTCACGATGTAGGCGGCGGCGCGAGACGGATCGATTTCGGCATGGACGCCCGGGTAGCACTGAAGCTGTTTGATCTCCGATGCGAACGCTATCCCGCCATGCCAACGCGTCCAGAACAGCGGCTTCTCGCCGAACCGATCGCGACTCAGAAGCAGCCCTCGCCGCCGCTCGTCATACAACGCGAAGGCCCACATCCCATCCAGCCGCTCTAGGGCATCCATTCCCCATTCAAGATAGGCCTTGAGCAG
>Ga0136633_1001044_pt1 | contig 20635 bp, 12 predicted proteins | sample AntDrymeUQ832206_2_FD_105494 | JGI IMG/M metagenome (GOLD analysis project Ga0136633, IMG submission 105494) | Polar desert sand microbial communities from Dry Valleys, Antarctica - metaG UQ83 (22.06) | ecosystem: Environmental > Terrestrial > Soil > Desert | place: Antarctica: Dry Valley...
AAAGACGCACCGGCCGAGCGCCTCGCCGGCCTCTCCCCCGAGCCGCAATGGAGCCGTTTCTAGAAAGAAACGGAAAGGGGCAGCCCGGTGTCGGGGTCGAGGAGCAGCGCCCGGCCGCAATGGAGCCGTTTCTAGAAAGAAACGGAAAGTCGTAGTCGGCGTTGCAGTGACCTTGTAGATGCCATTGCCGCAATGGAGCCGTTTCTAGAAAGAAACGGAAAGGAGGTGCCGTTCGGCTGAGACCCTATCCATGAGTCGCCGCAATGGAGCCGTTTCTAGAAAGAAACGGAAAGCGGCGCATTCGTCGCACCAGGCGTCGGGGGTGGCCATGCCGCAATGGAGCCGTTTCTAGAAAGAAACGGAAAGCCCTGGCCGACGCCCACGCCGCAGGCGCTGGCTTGGTGGCCGCAATGGAGCCGTTTCTAGAAAGAAACGGAAAGGTTCAGCCCGACGACCACGCCGACCACGCTGGCCACGCCGCAATGGAGCCGTTTCTAGAAAGAAACGGAAAGTGGTGGTGACGTCCTCTGGATCGACCGACTTCGTCCCAGCCGCAATGGAGCCGTTTCTAGAAAGAAACGGAAAGGGCTCGCCTCGAAGGGGCCCTCTGATCAGGTCAAACGCGGGCTGATGCGAGCGGTTGTCGGCGGACGGGACTTGTTCCGCCTGTGGAGTTGTCAAGGAGCGGGTGAAACCTGCGCCGACCTGCTCACGAGCGCTCGCCGGATCGAGACCCGGCACCACAGCGCTCGTTCCTTCAGACGATAGTCGGGCCGCTGGTCGGCATTGGCAGAGATGTTCCCATGAATTCGATGGCTGCGCTGCCTGGACGACCTGGTTCACCGAGGTCGATCAATACAACGCTGTCCAGATGCTGGTTCATCACGTCCCGCAGCGCCGACTTGAGGTGGAGCCTCTCTACCGGTGTGAGATCGCATAGGAACACCGAGTACTGGAGCCGGTCGCCATGACTGCGAACGACATCGTGGACTCGACGAAGCCGCACATCGTCTCGGATGTCGTAAGCAACAAGCCACCGACGCCGAACGCTCATCTCGTCGTCACCGGGACGTATGCAGGGATCTCTCCCAGCAGGTGGGCGGCGAGAAGACGGCATTGGACCTCGAGAATCCGCCGGTAGCTCGCCCGGTACCCGAACAGCGGGTGACGGAGCTCAGTCGCCAGTCTTCGCTCGTACCCGGCAAGAACTGCCTTTCGGCCACTTTGGGTCAATGTGACACCGCCGGCCCGGACGAGGAAGTCGCTGGCCGTGACCTCGCCGTTGTTGACAAGGTTGATGACAACCGACTCGGCGACGAGCGGGCGGAACTCCTCGGCCAAGTCCAGGGCCAGTGCGGGGCGCCCGAAACGGGGACGATGAAAGAAGCCCTGGTAGGGGTCGAATCCGATCCCGAACGCGGTGGCCGTCAGCTCCTTCGTCAGCAGGCCGTAGACGTACCCAAGCAGGCAGTTGACCGGATCGGTCGGCGGCCTACGGTTCCTGCCCTCGAAGCTGAAGAGGCTGCCCGGGAGGCGCTTCTCCTCCCGCAACATAGAGGGGAACGCCCCGAAGTAGATACGAGCTGCGGTTCCTTCGATCCCGAGCAGCGACGCGGTGCTCGTGACGTCGAGCGCCTGGTCCGCCAGGCGCTTGAGCTGGCTGAGCACCTCGTCCGACCGCTCACGAGTGTTGCGACGCAGCAGGGTCCGGCTGTTGAGGATCTTTCCGTTGACCACCCGGCGGGCAATGTCGAGGCCGCCCTGGGCACCGACGATGGTCTGACGCCGCCGGAGCTCGACATTGCGTCCGGGGAGACCCTCGGCCATACCCGAGAACCAGCCGCCGTAGGTGAACCAGCAGACGGGGATCTCACGTGCGAACAGTTCCCGCAGGACCTGGGAGGTCAGCTGGACGTTGCCGTAGATGCACACCTGCGACACGTCGATCACCCGCACCGAGGCGAGGCGCTCACCGTGCCGGGTCACGTCGATGCGGCCCTTGTCCTTGGAGATGACTGCACCTTGCTCGATGACGTACATCGGCTTGGGCGCATCACCGCGGGGGACCAGCTGGCGGGGCGGCCTCGCTGACCGCTCGGCCAGTGTGTTCGTCTCGTCCGGCAGGCAGATTCCCACCAGCGAGCAGCGAGGGCACTTTGGGCTGTCCACGAGCGGCGGTGGCGGCTCGGACGACGCGGCCACGGTGCGGAGGTCGCCAAGCAGTTCCGTGGTGCGCTCCACGAGAGCGTCATCAAGCTCGACGGCCACTCGCTGCCGGGTCTCGGCGAACCAGAGCATCCCGCGCTCACATCGATAGCCGTGCTCCCGCAGCAGGAGGCCCTGGACGCACACCTGCACCCGCTCGGGCTCCCACGCCCGCTCGGGTACGTCCGGAGGCGCGCCCCGCTTGGTGTCGACTGGGACCACCGTGCCGTCAGGGGCACCTTCGAGCAGGTCGATCTTGGCGACCAGTCCCAACCTGGTCGAGGAGAGCATGACCGATCGGGCGATGCGGACCTCGCCCTCGTCGGGGAGAGGGACGGCGCCAGCCTGCTCGTCGACAGCGCGGTGGTGCCACCGCCCCTCGACCGTGTCGACGTTGTCGGCGAACTGGGCGTGCACCCACTCGAGGAAGAACAGCCGGCGGCAGTAGCTGAACTCGTTGACCATTCGGGCGGGTACGAGGTCGGGGACGTCGGGCGTCTCGTAGGTCTCTTGTGTCACGTCTGGCAGCGCTCAAACCTCCCCATGCCGAAGTGCGCCAACTGGCCGAGACAGAGCGGGCCGGCCACAGGCTCGTCGAAGTGGATCGTGAAGCCGTGTCCGGGCCGGGCGTTCGCCAAATGCTCTGCGGCCCGGTACCGGCGAAATGAGCCCCAGCTCGTCCTGCTGTCCGGCTCGAGACGGAAGCGCCGATCGACTCCGCGAGCGGACAACTCCCGGCCAACACAGTCGACTAGGAAGGCATCGAACGACTCACGGCCGGCGTGGTGGTGCCGCTGCGGCAAGAACGGCGTGACCGACCGCCAAACCGAAGCCGAGCCCACGACCGCGGCAAGGTCGAGCTCAACCAACTCCCCTGCCGCTTCAAAGCCCACAGCTATCGATGTGGCCGAGCCGACGCTGGCGCCCTCATGAAACTTCAGGTGTCGAATCTCGCCCAAAGCAGCGACATCGTCCGCGTTCAAGCCGCCCGGCACCCACACCAGCACCGTGTCGATCAGTCGATCGCCGTCGAGATCGAGCGGCAACCAGTGGGCGTGACGGTGCCCAAGGAGCTTGGCGCCAGCCGCGTTCTTCCCCGCAAGGATCTCGCTGGCTCCCCCGTCGTGCAGTCTTCCGTACTTCGCCATCGCCGCCTGGCGCATGACGTCAGCGACAACAACTGTCTGGCGCACAGACACCGGCGCTCGTCCGCGAAGTGCGAACCGGGCCGCCTGGGCAAGACGCGCCATCGACGGTCGAGTCGGCTGGGTGACGCCGACGATCGGATCCGGAACCTGGTAGCGGACCCATCGTGCCCCTGGCGGATGAAGCCGCCCGGCCGCCCTCATGGCCCGGATGCGGACGCACAGGTCGTCGAGATCGAGCGGAGCGACGGGAACCAGGGTACGGACGCCGACACCGTCGGTGTCAGGCCGCGGTTCCTGCCAGTCCCGGCCCTGATCGTCGAAGGAAGCTGTTGCGGCACAGATGCTCTCGGCACGGCCGAGGTACGGCAAGGCCTCGACGAGCTCAGCGAACGCGCGCCGTTCCGCGTCGCTGAAATCAACGTCCCATCTGTAACTGAGCCCAGCACCAGGCGGGACCGCGACGAAGGCGTCGACCACCAGGTCCGTCTCGCCGGCCACGCCACGGCGATGCTCTTCCGACGGAAGGTACGTGCGAACGGATGCCTCGGTACGCGGCGCCACCCGTACGGCGGGAGGAGTGGCCAGCGCCGACAGCATCGGGACGACCAGGTCGTCGGCGAGGTCCGGGCAGCGAGTTCGCCATGTCGCAACAAGACCCCGCAATAAGCGCCACGGCGACAGCGGCCACTCCACGGCACCTTCGTTGACGTGCGTGCCCCACGGTGTCGCATGGACGTAGCCAAAGGGGTACTTGACCTCGACAACGACGGTCATGAGTCCGCCTTCCCCGGCCGAGCCCAGGAGACGTCGAGAGGCCCGCCAACACCCAGCTGTGAAACACACGCCTCGATACCGGCCCGAACGCGGTCGGCTGCCTCGTCGGCGCTCGGGAGCTCGTTCGGGACGTCGATGGGGTCAAGGTCGCACGCCGTCCGCAGGCGGAGACCGTGATCGAGAAGCGTCCGCAGCTCCCAGAGGGCAATGGCCTCGAGCAGATCGGCAGCGGCGTCGCCGAGGCCGTACGATCGCAGTTGCAGTCGGTCGATGGACACATGGAGCACGATTTCGCGGGCCGTGAACTCCTGGCGGTGGAACGGGATAGACCCGTAACCCGTGTCCGCCTTGGTGCCTTCGCCCGCACTGTGAAGGACGACGTCCCGCTTCACACCACCGCTGTTCACAGTTCGTACGTCGGTGGCCTCGACGAGTGCTGTGATCGCACGAGCGACCTTCGGCTGGCCAGGCCACACGGTTGCCTTCTCGGCAAAGAAGACCCCGTGCACCAGGCAGAGTGGATCGAGAGCGAACACGCCGGCTGCAACGGCTCGGTGATCGAGCGGCGTGTCCGGATGGAGCTCCAGCCGCTCCCGGATCACGTCTTTCATCCTCTCGCCATCGAGGGTCGAGTCCTTCACAAACGCAGACGCCAATCGGTGAGACTCGACGCGACTTGATGTGAGGAACCTGCCATCGTCGGCAGCAAGTACACGTATCCACGGAAGGCCGTCGAGGGGGGCTACCGGCGCCTGCGCCGCAGCATCCCAACCGACCGACTCGAGGTGGTTGGCCATCGACTGTGCCGACTCGACGAGTAGGCACTCAACGGTCTGGTCGCCGTCACCGATCGGCCGGCTGAACGTGGCGGCCCCAACATCGGGAAAGCCTGTCGGCTGGAAGATGCTGCCGACGGCAGGCTGTAGCCGGACGGAATATCGGATGCGGTTCTGGCTCACGATGGCTCTCCTTCGGACGTGGGTCGCGGTTCAAGATCAAGGATGGCGAATGCGGCCTCATCGATGTCGGCCCGGGTCGCCGAGCACAGCAATGAGGCCGCGAGGGAGACTCCGTCGACACCACTGGCAAGCACGGGCACTGACCGGCGGGTGTACACGGGCCGGAGCCCGGCCAACGTCCACTTCAGGAGGGCCGAGGTCAGCACGTGCTCGATGCCGCCGCTCACCAGCTCGCGTGCCCACGTCGACGCCGGCCGGAGCCGATCGTCCCCCCCAACGGCGCTAGCGCGGTGCCGGGAGAAAAACGGGGCAAGTATCCGCCATGCCGGAAGTGGCGGCCCGGCAGGCTCCTGGCGGCCCCGCCACTGATGCTCGACTCGCGCATCCGGCTTGAGGAGCATTAAGGCCTGGACAAGCTCGGAGAACCGCTTCATGTCGATGGCGCCCATAGCGAGCGCCTCGGCATCACCTCGGCCTGCCGACCGGGCGACGGTAAACCATGGCTCGATGCCCATCGGCCCGTCAGTCACCCCGGAACCCGGCACACGTGCCTTCTCGCTCCGGGCCACGAGCACAGCCGCGAGCACTTCGGCCACCGATCGCCCTCCGAGCCCGGGGGTGGCCGCCTCATCGCGTGTCCAATGGACCCGTCCAAACCCGTCCCTCCCAGAGCCAACCTCGATCGGGCGAACAAGAGACCGAAGCGTCGCCAGCCGGTTGCCGATGATCTGCAAGTCGACGGTAGGAACGATGGTGGCGAGCGCCACCGAGGCCGCCAGTCGAAGCTCCAGCGTGCCGTCGTCGAGCGCGGGTAGCCATGCCGCCGGTGACAGCCAGTCGACCGGGGGCACTGCCCCCTCAACCCGTCCCCGCTCGGTGCGCCCGCACAGGGCCTCGGCGGCGGCAACGGCAATGAGCAGATCTTGGAAGGCGCTTGGTCGTCTAGAGACTGCGGCGAAGAGCGCTCGATCGACGCGCCCGGCGGCTCGGATGATGGACAGCGGTGCCGACGGGGCGCCAGCGGCCCTACGGAGCCGGTCCATCCAAGGGTCGAGGGATGCCAACACGTGGACACGTGGCTCGGAACGAACCTTAAACCGGCCGGCCGGGATCGCTAAAGGCGACTGGCCCATGCGCTCTGCGACGACGTGGCGGACGAACTCCGAGATCCCGGCATCCACGCCGAGCGTGTGTACGGCGCGGGCGACATCGAGACCAGTTCGAGCTTGTCGCGAAGACCAGGAGATGCGACCCTCTGCGAACAGGCGACGCAAGGCGGCGAGGCCAATCGGCTGGCTCCACAAGGGTGCCCACAGTTCGGCCTTGGCGCGCTCGCCCGGCGCCAGACTCGCCTGGCCGACAGCGGATGGTGCGACCGTGAACGGCATCGCAGCGACTGATGTGGCGCCACCGAGCCGGCGAGCAACCCCGCTGGCCCAGATGAGGGAACCCTCGATCAGCAGGACAAAGTCCCAAGGGTTCGTCAGGGGCTTCCCGCTGGTCGCATCGGCGCGAAGTCCACCAGCGGCGCCTGGGTTGAACTGCCCGACAGGGTCACCACGCAGGACCGGCGAACCCTCCTCGAACAGCGACGCCCGAAGCCAGGCGGCGCTGCGCGACAGTCCCTTCGGGGTGATATCGAGTACCTGTTGCAGACGACCTATGAACGTGGGGCTCAGTTCGAGCCGACCGAAGTTCCCCCCCGTTCCGAGAAGGGCCGGGAATGCTGGGCTCTCGGGCCGAAGGACGACCGCGGCGTCGAGCCACTCCACCGCGGCATCCGGAAGCCGGTTCCGCAATAGGGTCGCTTGATCGACCTTGGGACGTTGCGCCCACCCGGATGAGCCGACGACATCGCGCACGACTGTGATCGAAGCCCGGTAGTCCTCGAATCGTGGGTCGTCACTCGCCTCGATCGCGAGCAGGGCAATGGTCGCCTTCGATCCGGCTTCCTTGAAACCACTGTCGCTGTTCCAGGGCGACAACACGGGCGTCGGCCGGTACATGCGACCGAGGAAGTGGACAAGGTTTTCGGAGTCGAGCGTGCTTTCCAGACGGAACGTGTCGCCTTCCCACCACCCTGTGGCCGACGGGTCGATCTGTGTTGCGACCAGACGCAGCACCCCCAATGCCTTCAGGTACGCGCCAATCGGCTCAGGCCTGCAGCCGGCCAGCGCCAAGGTGGTCACCGGTCTGCTCCCTCAGAGTCGAGCAGGAGCGTCGTCGAAGGCGCAGCGCTCGCTCGCCAGTCCGCCAGGCGCACGAGCGCTTCGAGGGTGGCCAATCGGAACAGCCCAAGATCGGAGCGGTCACGCAGGCCGAGCGCCATGGTGGTCCAGGCCCCAGGGCCACCGATGCTCATGGCATCAAGGTGCAGGGTCGTGTCCTCCACACGGATATCGCCGACCTGTACCGCCGGGACGACGTCACCATCAACGACGCCGAGCGCCACACGAGCCCCCTTGCTCTCTCGAGGGGGTTCCTCGCCCGGGATCGAACGGATGGCCAGGCGCACTCGCCCGTGGTGGGCAGCGACCAGGTACCACACGAGATCGGCGTCGGCATCGCCCGGCAGGAACGCTTCGCTGTTGGCAATGAGCAGCAACGCGGATACCAACTCATGGCGAAAATGGAGGCGTCGATGAACGGCCCGACCGGAGCCACCGGACTTGGCCAACGGCACGAGTCGCTCGGCAGCGTTTCGATGACCAGCACCCGCCGACCTGACCAGGGTGTCTTGAAAGACGGGGTGTGCCTTGCCCACGTCATGTAGGGCAGATGCCCTCACTACGGCGTCAAGCTGGGATGCCGAAAGCCCCCGCATCCCGGCCTCAGTCAAAAGGACTCGTGCCTCGCGCTCCGTGTCTGCAAGGTGGTCGTTGAGTGCAACCCACCCGCCGGCGAAGCTGGCGGGGTCGCTTGAGATGGTCTCGTCGATAGGCGCGAGCTCATTCGCTGCTGCCGCCTGGTCCTCCGCCAGAGCGTCGACGACGGGCACCGACCGTTTGGTGCTGCCGTCCCACCCAATCTCGGGGTCGTAGCCTCCCGCAGCACCGTCGACCACGATCGTGGCACCCGGCCGCAGCTCGAATGGATCGAGCCGGCGCCACGATCCTCGCCGGGCGAGATGGTCGGGCACCCACGCCGATGACCCTTTACGAAGCCATTCGCGGGCCTGGTTGATGGGAACGCGACACTGCTCGTCCGCTCGCAGCGGTCCGCCAAGGAATGGCTCCCCGTCGGCCCCAGCCGGCGCCGGGTGACGCCACGCAACCTGTACGTCGACATCGCCGTCCGCCCGGATGAAGCGAGCGATGTCGATGTCGTTACCGACGAGATCGGGTGACGTGTCGAACAGGTCGACCAGGTCACGCCGCCGGAGGACAGCCACTATGGGCTCAACCTCGACGACGTCGCGGCCCATCTCGCGCAGTTGCGTCGAGGTGACGGGTTGGCGTTGAAGCGAGCGGAGTGCGGCTACTGACGCGGCCAGATCGTCCTTGTCGTACGGCTCGGGACGCGGCGCTTCAGTCCAGAGCAGCCGTGCGTCTTGGTACTCCCCGGCCCGGTTGCAGCGGCCGGCGCGCTGGACGACCGAGGACCACGGAGCGACATCGGTGATCAGCGTGGCCGCCGAGATGTCGATTCCGGCCTCGACGACCTGCGTGGCAACCAGGATCCTGCCGGTCTGACCGGCGACCACTGGCTCGACGACAGCTCGCGTGATGATACCGGCACGGTCGGCCGGCCGAAAGCGACTGTGCAGGAGGAATGGCTCGATACCCGCCCTGCTCCTCAAGCCTCGCTTGAGGTGACTGTACGTCTCCTGCGCCCGCTTGACGGTATTGACCATCACGAGAGTCAGGGTCCCCTCGCCGTGCTCGGCGATGGCCAGATCGGCGAGGGCCTTCGATTCGGAAGCCGCCCGCTCCTCGATCGTGCGAGTGGCGCCCAGCCTCCGCTCCAGGCCACGGCGGCGGTCAGTTTCGTCGAGCGTAAAGGGGACCGCCACCTCTTGGTTGTCGACGGTTCGAAGCCGATCCGCATCCAGCGTCGCCGACATCCAGGTGGATGAGCAGGGGGCGGCGACACCAAAGGACCTTCGAAAGGCATCGAGTTGCCTGCCTGTGGCGAGGGCTGGGCCGAGCAACTGCACCTCATCGAAGATGATGTGGCACCCGGCATGGAGGAGACCGAACTCCACTGGCCAAGTCCACCGGCTCGACGCGTACCCTCGCATCAACTGGCGCGAAAGCACCATGTCGATGGTGGCGACCAGAATCGTCGGTCGCCCCGGCCGCTCACGCCAGGCCTTGTCGACCCTACCCTCACCTCCCAGGAGCCGATGGACAAGGACCTGGTCGGCATCAAGCGCCCTTACCCAACCCTGTACGGCCCGCTCTGTCTGCTCGACGAGGGACCGCATCGGCAGGGCGAACACCAACCAGGGTGGCGTCGACGATCGGACCGCATCGTCCGGATGGCGGAGCAGGCGGTAGAGCCAGGCAACGACAACGCCGGCGGTCTTCCCGGCACCCGTCTCGATGTCGATGACCTCAGGAAGGCCTTCGGCGGCAACCCGCTCCTGCCATGGATAGGGCGACTGGCCGGTCGCCGAGCGGAAGAAATCGGGGAAGTCCACAGCAGCCTCGTTCACGCAAGTCGTGGAGGCGACCCGGTGATCCGTCCGCCTTGCCACAAGGTCTACAACAGGGGTGTGACAATCACCGTTTCGGTGAGTGCAGGGCTGGTGAGGCCTCGGAGGGTGACTCTTGAGGTCGCCAGTTGCCTCACTACAGCGACCGCCTCAATGGGGCCGAGATCCTCACCACCGTGTCCCGAAATCTACCGGTTTTGGCCCGCCTTGGCAATAGTTAGGTTGCTGTAGCGAAGCAGGCTACCGTCGCGACGTGAAGAGACGGTGGCGCTACTACGAAACCACCACGGGTGCAAAGCCGGCCAAGGAGTTCCTTGATGGGCTCGACGACCGGGATCGCGACGCAGTACGAGCGGCCATGCAGGCCGTCCGTGTCATGGGTGTCAGTGCGGCACGTCATCTGCGGGGCGATGTGTCCGAGGCTCGCGCCGGGCGCGCCGGCCGCGCCTGGCGCGTCCTTTTCGCGACCGAGGGGGACATGGATCAGGTGCTGCTGGCGGTGACGGCGTTCGAGAAGAAGACCCAGAAGACCCCACCGGCCGAGATCGAGCTCGCTGAGCGGCGGCTCATGGACTGGCGGCGCCGGGCTCGACGCTCATGAGGCCCGCTAGGATCTGCGACATGGGAAGCGATTCCGAGCTCGACGATCTCGAGGCTGATGTCGCCGCCACCGAGGAAGGCGATCCCGGGTACCGGCAGCGTCTCGACCAACTCACGGAGGTCGTCCGCGTGACGACATCGCTCTGGGCGCGCCGGGAAGAGCTCGGCCTCAGCATTGAAGAGGTAGTGGCCCGCTCTGGCCTCAGCCTCGACGATGTGGAGGCGATAGAGAACAACGCCGTCGATGCGCCCTTTCCCAACCTTGCTCGCTACGCCGCTGCAGTCGGGCTCCGCCTCGACGTCAAGATCACCGCCGCCTGAATCGCACCACGAAATGTCGGTGGGGCCGCCGCCGGCTGACATCACATCAGCTCCGCCGCCAACATCGGCACGTCAACTGATGCCACGTCGACCTCGCGCTCGACCGAGCCGGTCGGGCCGAGAAACAGCAAGACAGCGCGAACCACCGGTTCCTTGACGACAACGCTGATGGCGTAGGCGTAGGCGGCGAGCTGGACCCGGTACCGATCGACCTTGGCGTCGAGGTCGGACTCGTGCCGCCACGAGTCGGTCTTGTGGTCGACCACCACCAGGCCGTCGTCGTCGCGGTACAGGAGATCGACGAAGCCCTCGAGCACACCCTCCCCCAGGGGGCAGCCGACGTAGACCTCCCGCCAATGGGGCCGGTCCGCCGCTCGCCGCACGACATCGGACCCCAGCGCGGAGCGAGCCAGCGCAGCGATCACCCCTTCCCGGCCGGGCACACCCTCGGCCGCGGCCTGGGCGGCGACCGCAGCGGCAAGCCCCGCGCCGGTGGCAAGGTCGACGGCCTGAAGCACGCCGTGCACGGCGCGACCGACAGCGGTGCCGTACCGGCCCTTCTGCCACGGCGGCAGGTCGACGTCGCGACCGTCCTTGGCCAGGCCTGGGTCAGCGGCCACCGCCGCGGCGGCTGCCAGCTTGGAGAGGGTCGTGGCCGACGTGGCGAGAGGCCTACCGGCGACGGCGAGCGCCTCCGCCCGCTCCACCTTCCACACGTCCCAGGGCACCAGCGCCGGCATTGCCTCAGGCAACGCGACGGGCACGACCTCCGCTACCTCCCCCGGCGACGGGTCGATCACGACCCCGGGACCATCGTGGCCGGCGTCCCACAGGACCTGGGCGGCCGTGTCGGCCACCTTGCCGCCGGCCCTGGTCTCCTTGCGATGCGCCGAGACGACGAGATGGTCGCGAGCCCGCGTCGCGGCCACGTAGAGCAGCCGCAGCCGCTCATGGCGGTCCATCTGTTCCTCGAGCGCGGCGCCCGTCTCGAACTCCGCGGTCCGGACGTCGGCACCGAGCTTCAGCGCCCAGCCGCCGCCCGCCGGGAAGCGAACCTGTACGCCGGCAGGGCGACCCCGGAGCAGGGTGGTCAGGCCGGACAGGATGGTGATCGGGAACTCCAGGCCCTTCGCCCCATGGACGGTGAGGATCCGCACGGCCTCGTCGTCGGTCTCCGGTAGGACCGTCTCGACGACGCGGGAGCCTTCGGCGCCGACCAGCTTCACCCACTCGAGGTATTGGCGGAGGGTGACGCCGCCGGCCTCCTCCCAGGCACGGGCCTGGTCGATCACGAACCGCAGCCGCCGCCACAGGTCGCGTGGCCGTGGATGGACGAAGGCCACCTCAAGCAGCCGGCGCTCCCGGACGATGCGCTCCAGCACCTGGCTCGGGGACAGCCACAGCCGCTCCTGGTGCAGAGCGCCCATCCATGCCAGCCCGGCGGCGACCGGGTGGTCCCGAGGCGCCTGAGCCGGCAGTCGCGCCTGATGGTCCCACCAGCAACGGTGGTGGACCCTCCAGGTGTAAAGGTCGTCGTCGCCGCAGCCGAATGCCGGCGTCCGTAGGGCAGCCACGGCCGCCAGGGAATCAGTGGGGTCGTCTACCGCCCGAGCGACCATGAGAAGGTCGCGCACCTCGCCCGTGCCGTAGACGAGCGACGATGTCTCGGCCCGGTACGGGACAGCGGCCGATTCCAGCGCATGCTCGAGCTGGCGCAGCGACGTCCGGGCCGGGAGAAGGACGGCCACGTCGCTCCATCGTGCGGGCCGCCAGCTCCTGCCGGCCCCAACCGACCAGCCTTCGACCACCGCCCGCCGTGCCACGACCGCAACGTCAGCCGCCTCCCGTCGACGCAGCTCGTCCGCCGGGGTTGCGGCGGCGTGGGGACCGCCGCCGAGCATGGCCACCGACGGCCCGTCCGGCGCGGCCTCTGTTCGGTCGGCGTGCAATGCGTCGTACGCCGGCTGCGACCCGGGCTCCTCGACGATCAGTCGCCCGAAGACGTGGTTCACCCAGTCGAGCACCGGCGACGTGGTACGGAAGTTGGTGGTGAGCCGCTCGACGCTCCCCGCCAGTTGGTCGCGGGCGGCGAGGAAGACTCCGATGTCGGCCCGCCGGAACCGGTAGATCGACTGCTTCGGGTCGCCAACGAAGAACAGCCGCCCCGGCTCGACCTTGGCGTCACGCCAGTCGCCCGCATCGTCGCCGGGGTCGACAGCCAACAGGGTGGCCAGTTCCACCTGAATGGGGTCGGTGTCCTGGAACTCGTCCAGCAGGAGCCGCCGGTAGCGATCGCGCACCGCAGCCCGTACCGCCGGCCCGTGCTCGGGGTCCCGGAGCACAGCTCGGGCCAGGACCAGGAGGTCGTGGAACTCCAGCCTGCCGGCACGGCGGCGCTCCTCGGCGCTGGCCACCGTAAAGCGCCCAATGGCGTCGGCCACATGCTCAATCGCGACTTGCAGGACCTCGCGCCGGACGGCATTGCACCGCTCGCCGAGGCCGGCTACGGCGGCTCGCACCTCGACGACATTTCGCCATGCACCCTTGCGCCCGATTGTCCCCACTCTGGTACTCGGCCGATCGTCGCCGCCGAGGAGCGCCAGCCGGGTGTCGTCGCCAACCGCGACCCGGAGTGCTGCTCCCCAAGCGGCCAGCTCCCCGACCCGGATGAGCAGCTTGTCGTTGTCGTCGGTACAGTCGCCACTCAACACGAGCGCGGCGTCGAGGGCGGCCAGCACGTCACCGAGATCGAGTGGCTCCATCGGCAGCCGGTCGACCAAGCGCTCGGCCACCAGGTCCCAATTGTCAGCAAACGCGATGGCGACATCGCGGAGGTGGCGCAGATCGACGCCCGACGCAAGCAAAAGCCGGAACGGCACCTCGACCGCCTCGTCCTCCAGGAGCTGGTCGACGAAGGCGCCCCACCGCTCCTCGAAGGCGAGCTGGGAGCTGATCTCGTCGAGCACTTCCAGCCGAGGCGGGAGCCCGGCCTCGATGGGGTGCTCGTTGAGTATGCGCCCAGCGAAGGCGTGCAAAGTGCCGATGGCGGCCCCGTCCAGAAGGTCGAGCGCGGCCTGATGGCCCGCCTTCTCCAGGGCCTGTCGGACGCGATCGGCCAAGTCAGTGGCCGCCTTCTCGGTGAAGGTAATCGCCGCGATCCGGTCGGCCGGCACCCCGCCTTCCACTAGGGCGACGAACCTGTCCACCAGACACGCCGTCTTGCCAGAGCCGGCGCCGGCCTCCAGGAATACAGTGCTGGCGAGGTCGTGCCGGACTGTCGCTCGGGCGTGGTCATCAAGCAATGCCACTGTCGTCTCCCGGCTCGCAGAGGTCGACGTAGTCGGCCAGCGCCGGGTCAGCACGAATGCGTTCCCAGCCCCGACGAGCTTCAGCGGCGCTCAACCCGTCGGGAGAACAGGACCAACAGTCGACGCGGTTCCACCCGGGAGCCTCAGGTGGGCGCAGCGGGAAGAGCCCGCGACGAATGCCGTCGACAATCGTGCCGATGGCGACGCCGACCTCGGCGGCCACAGCGTCGGTGACCTCGTACCCGATCCGTTCGAACCGCCCGGTGGCGGTGACGAACCAGTAGTCGAAGCGAACGGAATCTCCTCCAAGCTCATCGCGTGCACCGGCCGCATACAGCATGGGCTGGAGACGGGTGCCGCGCTGATGGGGGTCGTCCTCGCCGAGGTCCTTGAACTGGTCAGACCGGCCCGTCTTGTAGTCGAACACCACCAGGCTCCCGTCCGGCAGGCGATCGACGCGGTCGATGGCGCCCCGCACGCGCAGCGCGTCACCATGTGGCAGTCGGAGCACGGTGTCGAAGTGGCGCTCGGCTGCAACCGGCTCTGCACCTGATCCGTCTCTCCACGCTGCGTCGTCAACGAAAAACCGCTCGAGGTCTGCGAGGATCCTCGCTCGGTCCCGCCGCCAGAAGAGCCGGCGGCCGGTGCGTCCCCGGGCGGCGAACTGGTCGCACACGCTGGCACCGATCGCCTGGAGCTGCTCGGGGTCCCGGCCACCGCCCTCGACGAAGCGGTGCAGCACCTCGTGCACGAGCGCGCCCTTGTCGAGAGCGTCGATCCGGAGCCGCCGCTCGGGCTCCTCGACTACTTCGACCCCGAGCACGTGCTCGAACAGGTAGGCGTGAGGACAGGTCGCCCACGCCTGGAGCCGGGTGGCCGAGTGCGCACGGTCCCCGCTCACCGCCGGCAGGGGGTCGAGCCCGGCCAGGTTGCCGTCGAACCGGGTGAAGGCGCCGCTTCGCCTTGCTTCGGACAGCCCGGCGCCGGCGGCGAGGACCGGATCGGTCATGGTCAGGGCCCGCGTGGACAGGGGCCCCTCGCCCCGGAGGAGAGCCGCGAGGCGATGCTCCTGGCCAGTGGCAGGGAAGGTGAGTCGCCTGATCCCGGCGGTGAACGACGGCACCACGTCGAGCCAGGCTGCGCTTCGATGGGCCTCCAGGTCGGCGGTCACGAGCCGCGTCGATGACTTGGCGAGGGTGGAGATGTCGTCGAGCAGCCATCGGGACGCCAAGCGGGCGCTCGGGTGACGAAGGTCGCCACGGGGAAAGCACACGACCGCCGGGCCCGCAGCCAAGGCAGCAAGGAGATGGCGGTGATCGTCGTGGAGGTGCTCGGCGCGCAACGCCAGCTGACCGCCGGCAACCGCCCGCTCGCGATCGGGGAGCAGGGCGTCGTCCAGCCGGCGGTCGGGAAACGTGCCCTCGGCCAAACCGACCACGACCACCCGGTCGAGAGTCAGGCCGACAGCCAACGAGAGCGGACCGATCAGCACTCCCTCGCCCAGCCGGCCGATGCGCTGGAGTGCGACGTCGAGCTCGCCGTCGAGCAAATGCCGGAACATCTCCACGGTAGGCGGCGGCCCCCCGAGTGCATCGAGCCCACCCAATCGCTCGACTGCGGCCCCGACCCGGTCGGCAGCTTCTCGCTCGGGCTCGGGCCAACCGGATCGGTCGTCGCCCAGGTACTGGTCGAGCAACCCTGATGCCCACGCCGCCATCCCGGCCCAAGTGGCGACGCCGTCGCCCGTTGCCAGGTCGGCCCGGAGCGCGGTCACGAACGACGCCAACGACCCGGCCCGATCGGCCTCATGGCGGAACCGGCTGGCGAGAGCCGACCGCTCGTCGACCTCCGCGGCGGCGGCCTTTCGTCGCCATTCGTCGGCGAAGGCAGCCAACCGATCGGCCCAGTCGTCACCCTCCACGACGCCCGCGGCACGGGACACCCGCTCCCACACCCTCACCGGCGCGGGACGTCCGTTCGCGTCGCGCACCTTCGCCGACGACAGGACGGCGAGCAGGTCAGGCCGGCGGAAGTCACGGTCCGGCAACGCGAGCAGGCCCCGGAGCACCCGTCCTGCGAGCATCTCGCCGAGCGCCCGCACCGGCGTGCCGTTGGCGGCGATCCCGGCTGCGTCAAGCTGCTCCCGGAGCAGGCGGGAATAGGGATTGGCGGCGCCGAAGAGTAGGGCGATACGCCCGAGCGGCACGCCTGCCCTCGCTGCCTCTACGACAAGCCGGACGGCAGCTCGGACCTCCTCGTCCGGGTCGCTCGCAGTGATCACCCGGCTGGCCCGGGGGCGGTCGATCCCGGTCGACGGAGGCACGGCGAAACCGGCGCTTTCCAGTGCGGCCACCACCGGCCGATCGGCCTCGTCCACGCCGGTGGCGCCGACGAGCATCGTGAGCGGTCCTCCTTCGGACAGGGCGTGGAGGAGGCCGGCGCCGCCGGGGGGCAGGCGTTCGGGGAGGTAGAGGATCACCGGGCCGACGTCGATCGCTCGGCTGCTACGCAGGACGCACGTTGCGGCGACCACGAGGTCGTGCTCGTCGTGCCAGTCGTCCCGCAGCCGGTCGGTCGTCGCTCGAACGATCCGCACCACATCGGCAGCGCGCGGGCTGAGCTCGGCCATGGCGTCGAGGGCTTCTGCGCTCACCCCGGCGAGCTCGCGGTGCGCCGTTGCGAGGGCCAACGTGGTGGCGGGATGACCAGCGACCGGCGCCAACACGCCCGGCGCCTCGGCGAGCACGGCGCGGATCGCCTGGAGCATTACAGGCGCCGACACCGGCCGCCGGCCGGCAGCTGCAAGCGTCGGTCCACCCACGCGCTCAGCCAGGCGATGCAACGTGAGGAAGCTCGTGCCCGCGACGCCGCCTCGGCGGGCCAGATCCCGGCGGGTCGCCACCGCGGCATAGTTGCTGGGCACGACCACTGTCACCGGCGCCAACGGATCGCCGGCCTTCGCCGCGTGCACCTGCTCGGCCAGCACCCCCACTGCGGCCTCGCCGTACGGCACCCGCCTCACCTCCGCCATAGCCGCAGGCTAGGCCGGGGGTGAGACTGCTGATCACCTGAAGTCACGGGACTTGGTGGCGGGCGACGACGACAGCGACAGCACCTCGATCTTCTCGGCGATGAGGTTGGTGACGCCCTCGGCCCGCTCGAGGCGCCCGCTGATGAGCAGCGCCGGCGACGACCGGGCCACCCGTCGATAGGCGGCCCACACTGCGGCGTTGCAGATCACGTTGGCCATCCCCGTCTCGTCCTCCAGGTTGACGAAGATCGTGCCGTTGGCGGTGGCCGGGCGCTGGCGGTGGGTGACCACCCCGCCCACGCTGACCCGTCGTCCGGACGGGACCTTCTCGAGCCCGGCGACGCTGACCGCCCCGGCGGCGGCGAGAGCAGGGCGGGCGTACTGCACGACGTGGCTGTCGGGGGCCACGCCCGTGGACCACAGGTCGGCGGCGGTCAGCTCCGGCTTCGTCATCTCCGGGAGGGAAGGGGCGTCGGTGCCGACGACCACGCCTTCCAACCGGGTGTCAGCAGTCTGCGCCACCGCGCCTGCCGACCACAGCGCCTCCCGTCGCTCGAGTTGGAGCGATCCGAACGCTCCCGCAGTCGACAGGGCTTCGACCGCCGGCAGGGTGGCGCCGGTCCGTCGCACGAGGTCCTCCATCGACGCATACGGCCGGCGGTCGGCGATGCGCGTGGCCAGGTCGTCGCCGACGTTGCGGACGTACTCGATCACCAGGCGAACGTCTGGTGCATTCCTGGGGCCCTCGAGGGTGGCCTTCACATCGCTCAGGTTCACGTCGGGCCCGTGGACGGTGACGCCATGGCGGCGGGCGTCGGCCACCAGGGTGTTCGGCGAGTAGAAGCCCATGGGCTGGGCGTTGAGCAGGGCGGCGCAGAAGGCGGCCGGGTAGTGGAGCTTCATCCACGACGACGAATAGACGAGGTAGGCGAAGCTCACCGAGTGGCTCTCGGGGAAGCCGAAGTTGGCGAAGGCGGCGAGCTTTTCGTAAATGGCGTCGGCCGTTTCCCCCGTGATGCCGTTCGCCTGCATACCCTCGTACAGCCGGCCCTTCAAGGCCTCCATGCGCTCGGTGCTTCTTTTCGAGCCCATGGCCTGCCGGAGCTGGTCGGCGTCACCGGGCGTGAAGTTGGCCACGTCGATGGCCATCTGCATGAGCTGCTCCTGGAACAGGGGCACGCCGAGGGTCTTGGCCAGCGACTTCTCCAACAGGGGATGGAGGTAGGTGACCGGCTCCTGGCCGTTCCTTCGTCTGATGTACGGATGCACCGATCCGCCCTGGATCGGACCGGGGCGGATGAGGGCCACCTCCACCACCAGATCGTAGAAGTGCCTCGGCTTGAGCCGCGGGAGGGTGGCCATCTGGGCCCGGCTCTCGACCTGGAAGACGCCGATGGAGTCGGCCTTGCACAACATGTCGTAGACCGCGTCCTCCTGGGGGATGGTGGCCAGGTCGATTTCCGTGCCGTGGTGCTGTCTGATGAGGTCGACGCCCAGGTGCAGGGCGGTGAGCATGCCCAGCCCCAGCAGGTCGATCTTGACCAGGCCCACCGCCGCACAGTCGTCCTTGTCCCACTGCAGGACGCTGCGGTTCTCCATGCGCCCCCACTCGACCGGGCAGACCTCGACGATCGGCCGGTCGCAGATGACCATGCCGCCCGAGTGGATGCCGAGGTGGCGGGGGAAGCCCTGGATCTGTTCTGCGAGGTCGATGACCGCCTGCGGGATGTCGTGGTCCTTGGTGTCCGAGAGGCGGTAGCCGTCGGTCTGCTTCGACCAGGCGTCGAGCGCCCCCTGCGGATGGCCCAGCGCCTTGCCCATGTCCCGCACCGACGACTTGGGCCGGTAGGTGATGACGTTGGCCACCTGGGCCGCGTTCTCCCGCCCGTACCGCTCGTAGACGTACTGGATGGCCTCCTCCCGCCGGCCGTTCTCGATGTCGAGGTCGATGTCGGGCGGGCCGTCTCTCTCCGGTGAGAGGAAGCGCTCGAAGAGCAGGTTGAGGCCGACGGCGTCGGCGTTGGTGATGCCGAGGGCGTAGCAGACCGCGCTGTTGGCGGCCGAGCCCCGGCCCTGGCAGAAGATGTCGCTGCGCCGGCAGAACTCGACGATGTCCCAGACGATCAGGAAGTAGCCGGGGAACCCCAGCGACTCGATCATGGCCAGCTCGTGGTCGATCTGCTTCAGCGCCCTGGGGCTGTTCGGGTACCTGCGCTCCGCTCCCCGTCTGGTGAGCTCCCTGAGCCAGGACATCTCGGTGTGGCCGGGCGGGACCGGGTAGTCGGGCAGGTTGGGGGCGACCAGTTTGAGGTCGAACGCGCACTCCTTGCCTATCTCCGCCGTCTTTGCCACTGCGCCGGGGTAGCGGGCGAACCGTCGTGCCTGCTCTGCGCCGCTCCGCAGATTGGCGGTGGCCGCCGGCGGCAGCCAGCCGTCGAGCTCGTCGAGTGACCTGCGTGCCCGTACCGCCGCCATGGCTGTCGCCAACGGCCGTCTCGCTGTCGTCGCATAGTGGACGTTGTTGGTGGCGACGATGTCGACCCCTGCCCTTGCGGCGATGGTGGCCAGTGCATCGTTGCGGACAGAGTCCATAGGATCCCCGTGGTCCCACAGCTCCACGGCCACGTTGTCCCTGCCGAAGGTGTCGATGAGGGTGTGGAGCTCGTGGGCCGCCGCCGCAGGGCCCTGGTTGACGAGCGCAGCGGGGACCGTGCCCTTCCGGCAGCCGGTGAGGACCTGCCAGTGGCCGCCGTGCCTGCGGGCGAGGGCGGCAAGGTCGCTCTTCGGGAGCGACTTCTCGCCGGCGCTCATATGGGCGTCGGTGATCGTTCTGGCCAGGTGTGCGTACCCGGTGGGGTCCCGTGCGAGGACGACGAGGTGCCGCCCGTCGGGGTCGGCGGCGCCGGCCTGTGACTTGCGGGGGAGATCGAGGGTCAGCTCGGCGCCGAAGATGGTGGGGACGTCGAGGGCGGCTGCCGCTTCGGCGAACCGGACGATGCCGTAGAAGCCGTCGTGATCGGTGATGGCGAGCGCCTGGAGACCGAGGCGCGCCGCCTCCTCCACCAGCTCCTCGGGATGCGACGCCCCGTCGAGGAAGCTGAAGTTCGAGTGGCAGTGCAGCTCGGCATAGGCGACCGTGCTGTGCTTCTTGGGCATGGTCGGTGGCCGGTACTCGCCCCGCTGGTTCGACCAGGCCGGGCTGTCCCCACCGTCGGCGTTGTAGGGCCGCCCCGACAACCGCCGCTCCAGCTCCGCCCACGGCACCGGCGGATTGGTCCATCCCATGGTCGCCAGTGTAGCGAACACATGTTCGCCCCTTGCGGGCGAGTGAAATCACATGACATGCTTCCGCCAGTGGCAAGGCGGACGGCGATCCGAGCGGTGCTGGTAGCGGCCCTCCTCACCGCGTCCGCCGCCTGCAACTCCTCCGGCGCCGACCGAGCCAGCGCCGGCAATACCCTCGCAACCGAACCGCCGGCGCCGACCACAACCACGACGACCAACCTTTACGGGCTCTCCTGACCCTCGTGTGGGTGGGGATCGGCTGTATCCCGTTGTGATTGCTGGCTGAGAAGGCGGTTCGGGGTATCCGCGCAGCGCGCACGGACGGTGGCCAAGGTTCACGGGCTTCC
>Ga0136633_1001045_pt1 | contig 20632 bp, 25 predicted proteins | sample AntDrymeUQ832206_2_FD_105494 | JGI IMG/M metagenome (GOLD analysis project Ga0136633, IMG submission 105494) | Polar desert sand microbial communities from Dry Valleys, Antarctica - metaG UQ83 (22.06) | ecosystem: Environmental > Terrestrial > Soil > Desert | place: Antarctica: Dry Valley...
AGATCCAGGTCACCGGCGCCGCGGTCGAGATCCCCTGAAAACGACGACGGCCTCCCGTTCGGGAGGCCGCAGTGGTGGGGGCAGGATTCGAACCTGCGAAGGCTGAGCCAGCGAATTTACAGTCCGCCCCGTTTGACCGCTTCGGTACCCCACCGGGCGGCGCGAGTGTAGCGATCAGGAACCTATCGCCCGAAGGATCGGCCGACCTCGCTCCACCTCGAATTCCGAGTACTTCGGGCACCCGAGAGCCAAGCCGGAGCTTGATGTGATCGCCCGCGTAGGGATGAACCAACGCCGACCGTCGCCGACGAGAACGAACAGGTAGTCGCACCTGGCCGGGTCGAACCGCTTGACGATGCCATTCCAACTCTGATTTCCGCCTCGAGTGCAGATCATGACGTCCCATCGCCCGCCCGCCCGCGACCGGGTGCACGTCTTCACCTCGACTCGTAGCGTCTGCTCGCCGCGTGTCGCGATGAGATCCACGTCCGGACTATGGCCCAGCGGGATCCACACCCGGTACCCCTGTGCGGAGAGCCAGTCGATTGCCGACAGCTCCCCCAGATCTCCTTGTTGCCGCGGTTTCACGGACCAGAACATATGTTCTGGTCCGGACGGAACGAATCGCTCTCAGCAGGCGTTTCTCAGCCGCTGAGACTCAGGCAGCGACTCGAGCTTCTTGAGGGTGTGCGTCTCGATCTGGCGGATCCGCTCTCGGGTCACGTTGAACGCGCGGCCGACCTCCTCGAGCGTGGAGGGGCGGCGACCCGTCAGACCGAAGCGCATCTCGATCACCTCGCGCTCGCGCGGGGGAAGCGTCTGGAGCGCGCGCCGGAGGTTCTCCTGGCGCAACGATGCAGCCGCCTGGTCGAACGGCGAGACGGACGCCTCGTCCTCGACGAAGTCGCCGAGCTCCGAGCCGTCCTCCTCCCCGACCGGCTTCTCGAGCGAGACGGGTTGCTGTGCCATTCGCAGGATGTCGCGTACCTCGCGCACCTGCCACTCGAGCTCCACCGCGATCTCCGCCGGCGTGGGCTCGCGGCCCAGTTGCTGGACGAGTTGGCGCTCGACGTGGACGACCTTGTTGAGCCGCTCCATCATGTGAACCGGGATGCGGATGGTGCGGCCCTTGTCGGCGATCGCGCGCGTGACGGCCTGTCGGATCCACCAGGTCGCGTAGGTGGAGAACTTGTAGCCGCGCCGGTGGTCGAACTTCTCGACCGCGCGAATGAGCCCGAGGGAGCCATCCTGGATCAGGTCGAGTAAGGAGAGGCCGCGCCCCAGGTAGCCCTTGGCGATGGAGACCACCAGCCGCAGGTTCGCCTCGACCATCTCCTGCTTGGCTGCGAGGTCGCCGCGCTCGATGCGCTTGGCCAGCGCGACTTCCTGCGCCGCCGTGAGGAGGTCGCGGCGGCCGATCGACCGCAGATACAGGCGCAGGGAGTCGAGGCTCGGCTCCACCGTGAGGTCGAGCTGCGGCTTGCGCGGGCCGTCTCTCTTCATGCCGTCGGGGTCCGGTGCCGGCCGGTCGAAGCGCGAGGACTCCGCGACGACGAGCTTGCCCTCGGCGTTGACGACGTCGATGCTCTGCTCGATCAGGAACGCGCGCAGGTCGGCGACCTGCTCCTTCGTGACCTCGATCTCCTCGAGGCAGGTGTTGATCTGCTCGAAGGTCAGGAAGCCCTTCTCCTGCCCCTCGGCGATCAGCGGTCGCAACTCCTCCAGTTCGAGGACGGAATCCTCGTCTGCAAGCGCGCCAACGGTCTTCGTGCCCATCTCCACCTCTCGACAATTCCGTCGAAACCCGGAACCCCACGCTCCGAATCCCCCCAACCCAACAACGGCGATCCCAACGCCTTGTTGACGGTTGTAGCACGAAAGTGTCGAAACACTCAGTGCATCGGTCACAGATAAGGGCAGACCCTGAGAGCTCTACCCTCCTACGCGCCCATGACCATGACTCCCGGCTCCCAGCTCGAGGACGTCCAGGCCCAGCGGCCGACGCTCCACGTCTCCCTCTCGCGCGTCGGCGTCACCGGCGTCGAGAAGGTCATCCGGATCCGCTCTGCCGGTGTCGAGCAGCTCTTCTGGGCGAAGCTCGAGTGCTTCGTCGACCTCGGGCCGGCGCAGAAGGGCGCGCACATGTCGCGCTTCGAAGAGGTCGTCAACGAAGCCATCAGCGAGGTCGTCCTCGGCGAGTCGGCGTTCCGCGCGGAGACCCTGGCCGAGCGCATCGCCGAGCGGATCCGCGAGCGTCAGGGCGCACGCCGCGCCGACGTGCGCATCGAGGCGCGATACCCCGAACACAAGCCGGCGCCCGTGTCGGGGATCCTCACGCAGGAGCTCTACTCGTTGCACGGCATCGCCGTCGCATCGGAGGCCGGGACGCGCCGCCTCATCGGCGTGACCGCCCAGGGCATGACCGCCTGCCCCTGCGCGCAGAAGCTGGTCGAGGCCCGCGCGCGCGAGCGACTCGACAGCGAGGGCTTCACGCAGGAAGACATCGAAAAGATCGTCGAGGCGGTGCCGATCGCCACCCACAATCAGCGGGGCCTCGGGACGCTCTACGTCGGCTGCAGCGAGTCGTCGAAGGCCGAGATCGACGCCCTGCGGCTGCTCGCGATCGTCGAGGAGTCCATGTCCTCGGAGATCTACGAGCTCATGAAGCGCTCCGACGAGGGGGCCGTGGTCGAAAAGGCCCACCGGCGCCCCCGGTTCGTCGAAGACTGCGTGCGAGAGATGATCCGAGGCGTGGTCGACGACCTACCGGAGCTCGACGACGATGCGTTTGTGTCCGCCAAGCAGGAAAACCTCGAGACGATCCATCAGCACAACGTGGTCGCGGAGCGGGCAGGCCTGCTCGGCGAGCTGCGCGCAGAGGTGGCCGGAGGACTGCACAGCCAGCGCCACGTCACCGCTCAGGACTGGCTGGAGAACCGCCTCTGAGCATCGCCCCGTCCGACGTCGAGGCGGCGCAGGCGCAGCTGGACGGCCGGGTGCACCGCACGCCCGTGTTCTCCTCGAGGAGCCTTGGCGCAGAGACCGGTGCCCGCGTCCACCTCAAGGCGGAGCTCTTCCAACGGACCGGCTCGTTCAAGTTCCGCGGCGCGCTGCACCGCGTGACGCACCTGACCGAGGAGGAGCGGGTCCGCGGGGTCATCACCTTCTCGGCGGGCAACCACGCACAGGGTGTGGCGCTCGCCTGCCGCGAGGCGGGGGTCGACTGCCTCGTGCTGATGCCGGCGGGCGCATCCGAGGCCAAGGTGGTCGCCACCGCCGCCTACGGCGCCCGCATCGACCAGTCGGCCGGAGACGCGGCCGGGATGATCGGGCTCGCCGATGAGCTGATCGCGAAGACGGGGCGCGTCCTCGTGCATCCCTTCGACGACCCGCTGGTGATGGCGGGCCAGGGGACGCTGGGCCTGGAGCTGCTCGACCAGGTACCGGATCTGCAGACCGTGCTCGTCCCGTTCAGCGGCGGTGGGCTGATCGGCGGTGTGGCCACCGTGATGGCGCCCGCGGGCGTGAAGGTGATCGGCATCCGCCCTGCGCAGCGGCCGACGATCGCCGACGCCCTGACCGCGCCCTTCGTCGGGGCCCACTGCCAGGCGGCCGTCGACGCGCACGTCCACGAGACCGTCGAAGTCTCCGAGGACGAGTTCGCCGCCGCGTTCCGCTTTCTCCACGTGCGCGCGAAGCTCGCGGCCGAGCCGAGCGCGGGCGCGGGCGTCGCCGCCCTGCTGGCCGGCCGCTATGGCCCGGCGCCGGGCGAGGTGGTCGCCGTCGTGGTTTCGGGCGGCAACGTGGCGCCGGCGGTCGCCGCCCGGCTGCTCGCGGCGGCCTGAGCCGCGTTCTCGCGCAACAGCCTCCGCAGCCCGAAGAAGTAGTGGGCACCGGAGAGGACGGTGACGAGCACCGTGAGGTAGACGAGGCCGTCGAGCCACGCGGGCGAGTCGTCGAAGCCGATCAGGCACATGACAAGCGCGATCTGGAGCGTCGTCTTGACCTTGCCGAACTGGCTCGCCGAGATCACGTGTCCCTGCTCGACGGCGACGGAGCGCATGCCGGTGACGGCGAACTCGCGGGCGATGATGACCATCGCGACCCAGGCCGCCACGCGGTCGAGCGAGACGAGTGCGACGAGCGCAGCCGTCACCAGGAGTTTGTCGGCGAGGGGGTCCATCAGCTTGCCGAAGGTCGTCTCCTCGCGGCGGCGCCGCGCGATCCACCCGTCGAGTGCGTCCGTGACGGAGGCGAGCGCGAAGACGCCCGCTGCAAACAGGTCCCCGTTGGGCGACTCGGACAGCAGGGCCGCCACGACGACCGGGACGAGCAGCATCCGGAAGACCGTCAGGAGGTTCGGCAGGTTCGGCTCGAACACCGGGCCACCGTACTTCAGCGGTTGCGTCCGCGGACCCCTAGGGCTTCAGCCGCCGGCCCGTCCGGAACAGGTGGGAAGACCATGCGAAGCACGCGGCGCCGAGCACGGCGGTGACGGCGAGCGCGAGCCCGATCGGGACGTCGGCCTCCCCGAGGAACCCGTAGCGGACCCCGCTGATCATGAAGAACACCGGATTGAGGTGGGAGACCTCCTCCCACGGCGAGGGCAGCGACTCGACGGAGTAGAAGACGCCGCCGAGAAACGAGAGCGGCAGGATCACCAGGTTGTTGATGAAGCTCGTGTGGTCCCACGTGTTCGCGTAGATCCCCACCACGACGCCGAGCGAGCAGAACAGCAGGAGCAGCAGAAAGACGGCCACGACGAGGACGAGCGGCTCGCGCACCGGCACCCCGGTGAGCGGCACCGCTATCGCCAGCAGCGCGCCGCCGATCAGCAGCGCGCGCACCGCGCCGCCGAGCGTCAGGCCCAGGTTCACCTCCCACGAGCGAATCGGGGCGGACAGGACGTCGTGCAGGTAGCGGTCGAAACGCGCCTGGAACAGGGAAGCCGAGTTGTTGCCGTAGGCGGCCTGGGCCATCGCCATCGCGATCAGCCCGGGCACGATGTACTGCTCATAGGGGAAGCCGCCGACTTCGCGGATCCGCTCCCCGAGCGACAGCCCGAAGACGAGGATGAACAGCGCGCTCGCCACCACGGGCGCAAGAATCGTCTGCGTCCACAGCTTCGTCACGCGGACGACCTCGCGCCGCGTTATCGCGACGAGGCCGATGCGGCGGGAGGATCGTGCGGCGGGGGCGCTCACGGCCCCGGCCACGCTAGGTGCCTACCGCTGCTTGCGCTGCTGCTCGTACACGCGGAAGGTCAGCGCGCGCGAGTAGATCTTGTAGAGCTTGATGTCGCTGGCCTGCTGGGCCTCACACGCGCGCTGGATGACGTGGCGCGCCTCGGCGTCGGGCATCTTCACTCCCGCCCAGATGGAGCTCTTGTGGCCGAAGTGGTCGCCCATCTCGTCGATCAGCCGCAGGCGGCGGTCGATCGAGGAGGCGTTCCAGTCGTTGCAGTCGTCCGTGGACACGCGGATGTAGCCCGACGCCCCCGCGAGGGCGGTCGACGAGTCGGCCGCCCCTCCCGGGCTCCACATCAGGGCGACGGCGCTGACGGCGGTGACCGCCGCGACGACCAACGGGCCGGGGATCCTCACGGCTTCTTCGGCACGTCGTACCACGTGCAGCCGGGGGTGCCGGGCTTGCGGTCGGCGGCGAAGTTGCAGATGACGATCTCCGCCTCGTTCTCCGCATTGCCCGTCCCGATGTTCGGGAACGCCTGGCAGTTCGGGACGCCGCGCGGGTCGGACGTCTGGCCCTCGCCCAGCTCCCAGCAGTTCTGCTCGCCGAGGCCATCCCACCAGTAGTCCGCGCCGTTGGGCAGCTTCTTCCCGTCGGGTGCCACGCCCATGAAGTTGCCGACCTGGCGGTTGCGGTGCGACGTGGAGAGGCCCGCGTCGTCCGGCGAGTTCTGCTCCGTGACGATGTTCGGGACGCTGAGAAGGCCGCTGCCCCAGCGCCAGTTGTCGTAGATGTGGTTGCGGCTGACGACGTTGTCGTTGCCGCCGCCGAACAGGATGCCCGCGCCGATCGGCGCCTGCACCGTCGAGCGGATCCACGCGTCCGGCGAGTAGGTGTCGAAGTTGTTCGAGAAGATCCGGTTCTTCTCGATCAGCGTGCCGCGCTGCGGGAAGCCGGGATGGCCGGCCCGCGAAACGGAGTCGAGCGTTATGCCCGTGGAGTTGTTGTCGAAGTCGTTGTCGACGATGTGCAGGTTCGACCCCATCGAGCCGGAGAGGCCGATGGCGTTGTGGTGCGAGCGGTTGCGGCGGATGATGGTGTTGAGGCGCGGCTCGCTCACCGGCGAGGCGCCGGGGTAGACGCCGGCGTCGCCCGAGCCGGCGAAGTCGCCGTCCTGGACGATCAGGTGGTCCGTCACGAAGGACAGGTGGCCGTACTCGCGGTTGTAGAAGGCGTCGACGTTGTCGAACGTCATGCCGTCGGTCTCGATCGAGTAGAAGCCGTGCTCGTGGGCATGGTTGATGGTCATGTTCGCCACGTAGGCGCCGTCCGTCCGCTCGAAGCGCATGCCCACCTCCTTGCCCGGCGTGCCCGTCTTGGCGCCCTTCTTGCCGATCTCGAAGACTCTTCCGGTGGGACCCGGGTCGACGGGCTCGGTGCCGGCGTCGACGATCACGTCGCTCGAGCGGCCGCTCGCGCCGATGATCGCGAGGTTGCAGCGCAGGCACTTGCCCTCGTCGCCCTTCCCACGGCCGATGACCGTGATCAGGTTGATGTCGTTCGGGCACTCGACGTGGTACTCGTAGGTCGGTGCCGGCGCGCTGCGGGAGCCCGTGGCCACCATGTCCTTGCACTTGGGGTCGTTGTGGGGCGCCTTGCGCGAGGTGGGCTCGGTATAGAAGCCCGGGAGGACGACGATCGTGTCGTTGTTGCCGGCCTTGTTGACCGCCGTCTGGATCTCGCGGAAGCGGCAGAGCGGCTGAAAAGTCGCCACGGCGTCGAGCGCCTTGCGCTTCTTGGCCCGCGCCTTGCGCGACTTGCGGGACTTCTTCGACGAGCGCTGCTTCTTGAGCGCCGAGCGCAGCCGGTTCATCGACGCCTGGGTGCAGACGACGAGCGTCTCCTCGGCCTGCACCTTCGGATCGGTCAGCCCGAGCGAGGAGGCGGAGGGCGCGCCGCGCAGGCGGCCGAAGGAGGCGAGGGCGTCAGCCTGCTGGGCCTTCGACATGCGTACGAAGCGAGCCAGGATGCCCGCCCGCTCGCTCTCGGTCACACCGCTCTTGATCTTCTTGGACGCGTAGGCCTCGAACTTCGGGAGCCGCTTCGCGGGATCGGTGAGGGTGCGGCCCTCCACGTAGCCGCCGCCGGCCGCGGGGATGATCGAGGTGTCCGGCGCCGGGTCGACGATCTTCAGAACGGGGTCGCGCTCGACGTGCGCGCCCAGCGGCAGCGCCATGATGAGGGCGACGGCGGCTGCCGTCACGATGGCCGTCCACACGGCGCTCTTCTTCTGGACCTGCATCTCGTCCCCCGGGCGTCGCTTGGAAGTTCCTAATAGAGGCAACGCGCTAGCCCTCGCAAGCTTGCGCCTACCCGGGGACGGGGGCGGTACTCGACACCCTGGAGAGCGCGCCGGCGGATGCGACCACCACCAGTCCGATCGCCACGAGATCGAGGGCGGAGAGCTCCTCGCCGAGGACCACGACCCCGGCGAGCGCGGCCAGCGGCGGGTCGAGCGACATGAGAACGCCGAAGACGCCCTCGGGGATGCGCCGCAGCGCCTCCATCTCGAGCCCGTAGGGGATGACGGTGCAGGCGATGCCGACGAACGCCCCGGCAGCCAGGAGCTCAGGCGCGAGCAGGTCGCCTCCCCCCTGGGAGAGACCGGCGGGCAGGGTGATCAGCGCGCCGACGGCGCAGCCGATGCCGAGGCCGCTCGCGCGCGGCCAGATCCGCCCGACGCGCGCCGACGCAAGGATGTATGAGCCCCACATCGTCCCGGCCAGCAGCGCGAGAGCGACACCGAACGGGTCCAGCCCGCCGCTGGAGAACGGGTCGATGAGCAGGAGGATGCCCGCCGCGGCCAACGCGACCCACACGAGGTCGAGCGGCCGCCGCGACTTCCAGACGGCCACCGCCAGCGGCCCGGCGAACTCGATCGTCACGCAGGCGCCGAGCGGGATCCGGTCGATCGACTCGTAGAACGACCAGTTCATGAGCCCGAGGATCACGCCGAACCCGAGCGCCAGCCGCACGTCCCCGCGCTCGCGTCCCCGCACGCGCGGGCGGAAGATCACGAGCAGGATCGCCGCAGCGAAGACCAGCCGCAGGAACACGGTCCCGCCAGGCCCCAGCTCGTCGAACAGCGTGACGGCGAAGGCCGCCCCGAACTGGATCGAGAGGCCGCCCATGAGCAGCAGGCCGACCGCCGAGTAGCGCGACCGGTGCACGTCGGTGTTCAGCTCACGCGGCCATCGCGCGCACGTAGACGTCAGCGAGGGTCTTCGCGCCGTAGGCGCTGCGCAGGCCGTCCGCGGTGTCGCGAGCGATGATGCGACCGTCCCGGATCAGCGCGAGATCGTCGCACAGCGCCTCGGCCTCCTCGAGGTAGTGCGTCGTGAGGAGGATCGTCGTGCCCTCCTCGTGCAACCGGCGGATGTAGCGCCAGAGCTCGAGGCGCAGCTCAAAGTCCACCCCCGCGGTGGGCTCGTCGAGGATGACCAGGCGCGGCTCGTGCATGAGCGCACGGGCGAGTTGCAGGCGGCGCTTCATCCCGCCGGAGAGCTTCGGCGCGCGCACCTCGGCCTTCGCGCGCAGGTCAAAGACGTCCATCATCTCCCGCGCGCGCACGAGCGCGTCCGCTCGGGTCATGCCGAAGTAGCCCCCGTGGTAGACGAGGGTCTCCTCGACGTCGAGGAAACGGTCGAGGTTGATGTCCTGCTCGGCCAGGCCGACCAGGCGGCGGGCGTCCATCGAGTCGTGGGGGTGGCCGAAGACCCGAGCGCCTCCGCTCGTCACCCGCACGAGGTTGCAGACGGAGCTGATGAGCGTCGTCTTGCCCGCCCCGTTGGGGCCCAGCAGCCCGAAGAACCCCCCGTCGGCGACGGTCAGATCGACGCCGTCCAGCGCCAGGAAGCCGTCGTCGTAGCGCTTGGTCAGCGCGTGGAGCTCGAGGGCGGGAACGGCCACGCCGACCACGCTAGTCTCGGCCTCCATGCCCCTCGTCCCCATGGTCATCGAGCGCACGGCCCGCGGCGAGCGCGAGTTCGACATCTACTCGCGGATGCTCAACGAGCGGATCATCTTCCTCGGAAGCCCGATCGACGACACCATCGCCAACCTGATCATCGCGCAGCTCCTGCACCTCGAGTCGCAGGATCCGGACAAGGACATCTCGATCTACATCAACTCGCCGGGCGGTTCCGTATACGCCGGCCTGGCGATCTACGACACCATGCGGTTCATCAAGCCGGACGTGGCGACGATCTGCTGCGGCGTCGCGATGAGCATGGGATCGCTGCTGCTCACGGGCGGGACGAAGGGGAAGCGGTTCTCGCTGCCCAACTCGCGGATCCTCATCCACCAGCCCTCGGCCGGTTTCGAGGGCCAGTCGTCGGACATCGAGATCCACGCGAACGAGATCCTCAAGATGCGCAAGAAGATCGACGAGATCTACGCCGAGCACACGGGCAAGCCGGAGGAAGAGGTGCACCGCGACATGGAGCGCGACCGCTTCTTCCGTCCCGAGCAGGCCGTCGAGTACGGCCTGATCGACACGGTCATCTCCAAGCACTGACCGGTCAGGCGACCGGGTGCTCGATCACCCCGAGCCCTTCGATCTCGATGCGCACCACGTCGCCGGGCTGCAGAAAGACCTTCGGGTCCATCCCGATGCCGACCCCGGAGGGAGTGCCGGTGAGGATGAGATCGCCGGGCTCGAGCGTGCAGGTCTCGCGCAGGAAGTCGACCACCTCCTGCGGGCCGAAGACGAGGTCGGCGGTCGTGGCGTCCTGGCGCAGTTCGCCGTTGACCCAGGTGCGCAGGCGCAGGTTCCGGGGGTCCGGCACCTCGTCGACGGTCGTGATCCAGGGCCCCCACGGGCACGATGTGTCAAAGCCCTTGGCCCGCGTCCACTGCGGCTCGCGGCCCTGCAGGTCGCGCGCGGAGACGTCGTCGGCGACGGCGTAACCCGCGATGGCGCCCCCCTCGCCGATGACGACCGCGAGCTCGCCCTCGTAGTCCAGCCGCCGCACGACCGCCGGACAGCGGACGGGTCCGCCGGGAGCGACGGACGACGTCGGAAGCTTCATGAAGCAGATGGGAAACTCGGGGAGGTCCCGGCCGGTCTCCGCCGCGTGTGAGCCGTAGTTGAGGCCGATGCCGAAGATCGCGCGGGGCCGCGGGACGGGCGCCATCAGCGTCACCGCGCCGAGGTCATGGGCGTCCCCGTCGGCGGGCGCACGGTCGCCCGAGGTCAGCCGGTCGAGGACGCTGCCCTCGCGGAAGGTGACGACGGTGCCGTCGCGGACCTCGCCGGCGACGGGGTCGCCGGCGCCGGGCGGGAGGAACGTGACGAGCCGCATGCGCGATGATCTTGCCAACTCGCTTGAGCAGGCGGGCTTCTGAACCGATGAGAGACTGATGGACACGGGTGCGATCCAAGAGGCGGCGGCGGCGTCGGCCACGTCCTACCGCTCGTTCGCGGACGCGACGAGGTCCGTGCTCGACCTCGTCGCACTCCAGCTCGAGGACGCGACGGTCTTCGTCTCGCACCTCGACCGCACCAATGACGCGTACCGGATCGTCGACGCGCGCAACGGCGGCGAGTTCGGCCTGCGGTCGAACCTGTCCATGCCGCTGTCGGAGTCCTTCTGCTTGCACATGGCCGACGACCGCGCGCCGCGGCTGTGCAACGCGGTGGCCGACCATCCCCTCTTCTCGCGCCTGAAGGCGCAGCACCGCTTTGCCGCTGCCTCCTACCTCGGCTCCCCGCTCGAGCTCTCCGACGGCTCGCGGGTCGGCGCCCTGGGGGCCCTGTCGCGCGACCCCGGGCGCTTCGGGCCCCAGCACGAGCAGCTCTCGCGATGCTCGCGCGCGTGCTCGCCTTCGAGCTCGAGCGCGAGTCCAACGAACGCGACCTGCGCCGCCTCAACGAGTCCATGCGCTCGCAGGCGCGCGGGATGGCAGCCGTCGGCCGGGCGGCGCGCGCGCTCGCGGGTCCCGGAGACCCGCGCGAGGCGGTCTGCGAGGCCGCGTGTGAGGCGTCCGGAGCATCCGTCGCGTTCCTGCTCGAGCCGCAGGGGCGTGAGCTGGCCTCGACAGCCATGGCCGGCATCGACATCCCGCCGGTGACGATCGCGGCGCGCAAGCACGAGGAGCGCGGCGCGGCCAGGGCGTTCGCGGCGATGGAGCGCTACTTCGTGGCCGACGCGGCGGATCACCCGGCGCTCGCACCCGCGCTCGTGCAGGCGACGGAAGCGAAGTCGGCGCTCTTCGAGCCCGTGGTGCGCGACGGGTCGGTGGTCGGGGTCCTCATCCTGATCTGGCGCGATCACGTGACGGCCCCGTCGGACTCGACGGCCGCCGTGCTGCGCCTCGTCTCCGCCCAGGCGGCCGCGGCGATCGGCTACGGCTCCCTGCGCGACCGCATGGCCGGGCTGTCCCTGACGGACGAGCTCACGGGCACCGCGTCGGCGCGCCGCTGGGAGGAAGAGGTCTCGCGCGAGGTCGCCAGGGCCCGCCGCGCCGAGCAACCGCTGTGCCTGGCACTCATCGACCTAGACCAACTCGGCGCCTTCAAGATGATGCGCGGAGAACGGGAGGGCGACCGCCTGCTCAAGGAGGCCGCGTCGGCCTGGGTCGGAACGCTCCGCGAGGTCGACCTGGTCGCCCGCGTCGACGGCGGGTGCTTCGGAGTCCTTCTGCCGGCCTGTGCGCTCGGGGAGGCCATCGTCGTGATGGACCGCGTTCGCGGCCTGACGCCGCGAGACCAGTCCGCGTCCGCAGGCGTGGCGCGCTGGGACGGCGAGGAGCCCGCGGAACTGCTTGTCTCGCGCTGCGAGCAAGCACTCGAAGCCGCCAGGACCGCAGGTGGCGACGTCACCGTCGCCGCCGGCTGAGGGCAAGATTCGTGAGGCAGCGGCGTTGGCGTTGACATGCCGTCTGCCCGCCGCATCGCGTCCCTGCTGATCGCCTGCCTCGTCCTGCTCGCGCCGACCGCGGGAGGCGCCGCGGCGCCCGCCGCCGCCGCCGACACCTCCGCATCGTCGAGCGCCACCAAGCCGGCGACGAAGAAGAAGCCGCGCAAGTCGAAGAAGCAAATCGCGTGCGAGCGGCGCGCCAAGCGAATCAAGAAGGCGAGCAAGCGCCGCGCCGCGATCAAGCGGTGCGCCCCCAAGAAGAAGAAGAAGAAGGCACCCAAGCCGCCCGCCCTGGTGCCGCCCAAGCCCCCGGCGCCGGTCTCCGAGGGCGGCATCGGCGACGCCACCGTCATCGCCGTGCTCGACTTCGGCACGAACCCGTACCACCTGGACTTCCGCTCCTCGACGATGCCCCAGCACCTCGACTCCGACCGGGGCAACGACCTGCCCCTCGACCGCCCGTTCACGGAGTGGCTGACGGGTGCCGAAGGCGCGGCGACGCCCATTCGAACGGACATCTCGCTTCCCGCGGACCCCGAGGAGACTTCGGACAGCCTCAATGACGGCGACGACAAGAAGCTCACGAAGCTTCGCCCGTCCACCGCGGACAAGGTCAACGTCCACTGGATCCCGGGCACGAAGGTGATCGGCGCGGCGAGCTTCGCCGACGACGGCGCGATCTACCGCGGCGTCGACTCGCACGGGGTCGGGACCACGAGCTCCTCCGTCGGCAACCTCCACGGCACCTGCCCGGAGTGCCTGCTGTTCTTCGTCGAACTCGGCGATTCGGCCGAGGAGAGCGAGGCGGCGATCGACTGGGTGATGAAGCAGCCGTGGATCGACGCGATCTCCAACTCGTACGGCTACTCCCTCACCGGTTTCGACCGCACCCGCTTCTATGACGGCTCCAACACGAAGTTGCAGGCACAGGCCTCCGAGCGCGGCCAGACCGTCTTCTTCTCCGCCGGCAACGGCAACGACGGCGCTTTCCTCACGCCGAACCAGACGACCTTCTCCTCGCAGGAGGGGCCGGACTGGATCGTCACCGTCGGCGCGGTCTCTCCTCCTGGCGGCAGTTTCTACAGCCCGGATTCGGGTGAGGACGAGGAGAGCGCTTCCTACACCGGCGCCGGCAAGCCCGCGGACGTCGCCGGAATCGGCGACGGCTATCCGACCGCCTACACGGCAGCGTCGATCGGCGGCACGGGAGGGTCGGGCTTCGGCGGCACGTCGAACGCGACCCCACAGGTCGCCGGGCTCTTCGGCCGCGCGCTGTATCTGGCCCGCACCGCCCTGCCAGGGCCGAGCCGGGCACAAGGCGCCGGCGTGGTTGCCTCGGGCTCCCCCGTCGCCTGCGGCCCCGTGCGGCCGGACTGCGAGCTGGCCGACGGGAAACTGACCGCGACCGAGCTGCGCCACCGCCTGTTCTACGGCGCTGTGCACACGAGCGCCGGGTTCGGCGTCTACACCGCGGGTGCGGGTCCCACGCCGAGCGCCCCGCCCGTCGGCGAGGAGGAGTTCCTCAACGAGGGTCACGGCTCATACATGGGCCGCGTGAGCGCCGACCGAAAGGCCTGGCTCGCGGAGTTCGACCGGATGTACGGTCCGATCACCGGAACCGCGAAGGCGTTCGAGCGCCCCGCCGGCGAGGCCGAGTGGATGATCGTCGATTCCTACTGCCGGCAGAAGAACTGGGGCTCGTGGACGCAGGGCTTCTACGTCGAGGGCAAGACCCCGCTTCCCGGTCCCGACCCGCAGTACCCGGTGCGCACGCAGCGCGAGCAGACCTGCCCCGGCGGCCCGACCTAACCCAACCCGCGCTTCCGCGGTTCCTTGACTCGGATTATCCGGGTCAAGGAACCACGCGTGTCAGGCCTTCTCGTACTCGCGCTCGAGAAGGGTGATCGACTTCTCGAGCTGCGCGACGCTCGCCGACGCGACGGTGCGGGCGCCGGTCCGCTGGTTGATGCGCGCGTGGATGGCGCGATGCGGTTCGCCCGTCCGGCGTGACACGGCAGCGACGAGCGACTGGCGCTTCTCGCGCAGCCGCTCGCGCTGTTCGTGGGCGGACTCCGGGGCGGGCGCCGCTGCAGGTGCGACCGCCGGCCGAACCGCCGCGGGCGGCCCGCCGAACAGCCCGAGCTGGTCGCCGGGCAGCGTCGTCTGGAGCATGTCGTCGTCGGCGCGCGCGGTCGACGACAGAGCGTGAAAGGCATTCTCCGGCGCCCCCCGCTCGGCCCGCTCGGGCGCCTCGTCGTCGGGTGCGAGCTCCTGCTCGAGCGCGTGGTTTCGCTCCTCCTCGATGGCGGCGGCGAGCTGCTTGAGCCGCGGGTCGCTCGGCATGAAGAGGTAGGCCATCTGCGCGCGCGGCACGGGCGTCCGGCGGATGAAGCGGCCGACCACCTGGCGGAAGAACAGCTCCGTCCGCGCCGCGGTGGCGTAGACGCCGACGCGCAGGCGAGGGATGTCGACCCCCTCGGAGACCATCAGGACGGAGATCAGCCACGGTTCCCCGCTCGAGGAGAACGCGGCGATCCGCTTGGACGCCAAGGGATCGTCGGAGGTGACGATGGGCGCCCGCTCCCCCGTCAGCCGCCCGAGGCGGGCCGCGATCTGCTCCGCGTGCTCCTTGTCGGCAGCGATCACGAGTCCGCCGGCTTCGGGATGGTCCGTCGCTCGCAGCTCCCGCAGCCGCGCGTCGGCGTCGCGCAGCACGTGGCCCATCCACTCCCCGTCCGGATCGAGCGCCGTCCGCAACCGCCGCGCCGACTCGACGGCCGGCAGAACGACGGAGAAGTCCGCCGTCCGCAGGCGACCGTCGCTCATCCACTCCATGTCGCCGTCGTAGGTGCAGAAGGTCACGGGGCGGCACACCTTGTCGAGCAGGGCCTGGGTGTAGGAGTAGGTGAAGTCGGCCCGCGAGACTCCGTCCCCGTCGTAGCTGACCCAGGGGATCGCGGAGTTGTCGGACCGGAACGGCGTCCCCGAGAGCAGAAGCTTCATCCGCGCGGGCGCGAAGGCGTCGAGCGCACTGCGCCCCCAGGCCGCCTGGTCGCCCATGTGGTGCGGCTCGTCGGCCAACAGCAGCGTGGGGACAGCCGACGCGCGCCGCCGGTGCAACGCCGGGGCGGCGGCGAGCGTCTGGTAGGTCACGCTGACGCCGTGGCGGTCACGCGGTTCGGGGCCTGAGGCATTCGGGCGATTGGGCTCGAGGTCGATCCCGTAGCGGCCGGCGTCGAGAGCCCACTGGCGGCAGATGTGGGTCGTGGGAGCAACCACCACCACGCGCTCGACCGCGCCCGCGGCCAGCATCCGGTGGGCGACGTGCAGGCCGAAGGTTGTCTTTCCGGCGGCGGGCGTGGCCGAGGCGAGGAATGCCTCCCCGTCGTGAGCGTCGACGGCGCGCAGCGCGTCGATCTGCCATGCGCGTAGGGGGCGCGCCGCCGGCCACGGCGGCATCGAGCGGCGGGAATGGGGCGGGACGGCGATCGGCACGAGGGCCGTCGACCCTAGGAACTCTCCCGGACAGGTCGGGAGGCGACGTCCGCACGCAGCGGGAAACCTCACAGCGCAGGATTTCGCCGCTAGCTTCTGGTCACAGTGGATGCACATCTCAAGCTGCTGGCCGATGCGTCGCTCGATGTCACCGCCGCCGAGGAGGCGCTTGAGGAACGCGCCTTCCACACGGCGCGCGAGCTTCTGGACCAGGTCGACGTCGCGCTGGAGGAGCTGCGCCGGAGCTGGACCGAGATGTCTCCGGCCGAGCGTGGCGTCGTCACCCCAGCGGCCAAGGAGATCCGCGCCCGCCTGGACGCCGCGGCGCTGCGCGTCCCAAGGGTGACCGCGCTGTCGCAGGGCGCCGCGGAGGTCGACCCCGAGCAGGAGCTGGAGCCGGAGGCGTCGTGATGGAGTCGCTGCGCGGAAAGCTGCTGGTCGCCGCCCCCACGCTCGAGGACCCGAACTTCGCCCGGACGGTGGTGATCGTCGGCGAGCACAACGAGGAGGGGGCGCTGGGAGTCGTCCTCAACCGCCCCTCCGAAACCGAGGTGGCCGAGGCGGTGCCCGACCTCGCCGACCTCGTCGACGTGGGCGAGATCGTTCACGTCGGCGGTCCGGTGCAGGCGTCGGCCGTGCTCGTGCTCGCGCAGTTCGCCGAGCCCGCCGAGGCGCGCCAGCTCGTCGTCGCCGACGTCGGCTTCCTCGCCGTCGACGACGACGAGGAACGCGCGGCGGCCGACTTGGACCGGGCGCGCGTGTTCGCCGGCTACGCCGGATGGGGGCCCGGGCAGCTCGAGGCCGAGCTGGAGCGCGAGGACTGGATCGTGGAGCCCGCCCTGGCGGAGGACGTCTTCAGCGACTCCCCCGTGACCCTGTGGAGCGAGGTGCTGGAGCGCAAGGGGGGCCAGTACCGGCTCGTGGCGCGCATGCCGGTGGACCCTTCGGTGAATTAGGTCCGGCGCGGGTAGGGTGACCGCCATGGAGACCCAGGAACACGACGACCACCCGGACGAAAGCCCGGAGAACGCCGACACGCCGCCTGCGCTGCCCGCGGAGGACGACGACTCGCCCGCCGGCGACACGGACCAGCACTCCGACGCAGACGCCTGACGCGCCATGACGGTGGAGCACCCCGAACTCGTCGCGGACCGGATCTCCTCGGTCTGATGGGTCGCCGAAGCCGCCGCCGCCGTGGCGAAGCGGCCGACGAGTTGCAGGCGCCGTCGTCGGCCTACACGAGCCCCGGCGGCGACGTCCTCCACCTGCGCGGAGTCATGACACCGGCCACGCGCCGCGAGTACGCCGCCGCGGCCGCCGGCTCCCCGCTATCGCGAGAGGACGCCTGGCAGCGGGCGGTGGAGTTTCTCTTCGAGCAGCTCACCGTGCGATGGGAGATCGCCGGCACGGAGCCGATCGTCAAACAGAAGGAGCTGCTCGCCCGCTTCCGCTTCGCCACCGCCGACGAGCGGCGGTGGATCCGGGACGTGCTCCGCGAACACCTCGCGGAGCACTTTCCCGACGTCGAGGCGCCCTAACCGCCTGTCTCACCCTTCAACCGTTCGCGGAAGTCGTCGGGCAATGGCGTCGCGCGCTGCGTCGCGTAGTCGAACCCGACGAGCACCCCGTAGCCCTCCGCACACAATCGCTCCCCCACCCGCATGGCGAAGGGGATGCGAAACGAGGAGCGCGCGATGTGTGAGACCGAGCAGGCGACGTCGAGCTCTTCGTCGAAGTGCACGGGCGCGCGGTAGTTGATGTGGCACTCCGCGAAGATCATGCCGAACGCGCCGGGGCTCGCCGGATCGTGCTCGGGCGACAAGAATCGGATGTAGGCGATCCGGGCGCTCTCGTAGTAGCGCAGGAAGACGACGTTGTTGAGGTGGCGCATGGCGTCGAGGTCGCCGAAGCGGACGCGCTCGCGGTGGACGAAGCCGGGCATCGGAGCGAGGCTACGCGCCGGGCCGCCGCTCCGCGTACCCCGCGCCGTGTGGAGATCCGGTTCAGGGGGGAGACCCGTTGCCGGATGCCGATCCCCAAACCTCCTCTGCCGAGCGCTGATGCCACGGGCTACCGGAGGCGGCTTCGCATCGAGGGACTCGCGCTGGCGGGCGTCGCCGCGGTGGCCTCCGCCGCGCTGCTGCTCGCCGTGGACGCGTCGCGTGCCGGGCCGTGGAACACGGTGGGTCAGCTCGCGATCGTCGCGGTCGCCCTCGCCGTCCTGGGTCCGCGCTCCGTCCGCCGCTGGGCGGCCACCGCCGAGCCGGTGACCGCGAGCGCGCCGCACGGCGAGCCGACGCCGCTCTGGCAGCTGCCCGTCATCTGCTTCGGCCTGACGGCCCTGGTGGGAGCTCCCGCCGAGGCGTGGGACGCGGCGCTGCGGGTGACGGGCGGGTGCCTCCTGGTGGGGCTCGCTCAGGCGTTCCTGCTCGAGCGCACGGCCGCCCGCGAGGAGCACCGGCTCGGCGGGACCCTCGTCCGGCTCCCGGGCTCCCGGCTCTTCTCGACGAGACTGGGAATTCTGCGCTTCTAGGTCTGGCTCGCCATCTCGTGCAGCCGGGTGACCGTGTTCCAATTGCGGGCGGTCGCCGTCACCCCGAGCGTCTTGTCGGTCTGTCGGCGCATCACCCGGCTGTTCTGCATGCCGTCTGGACACCACGTGAAGAGCTCGCGGCCGCGGGCGGCGAAGCGCTCACCACCGGCGAGGTGGCCCGGGAGTGCGCTCACGACTTTCTCCGACGGAGCCTCGGCGCAGAACACGACGAAATACCGCTGCGGGTCGACGGCCACCTCGCCGTGGGGATCGGCCGCCACGATCGCCGCCATCTCCTGCGCCGTGCGCACCACGACCGGGATCTCGAGACCGCAGCCGCGCCGGATCGCGTCAGCGACGGCGGGTGCGACCTCGGCGATGGACCTGCCGGAATCCAGCAGGACGTTCCCGCTCTGCACGTGGGTGCGCACGTTTTCGAAGCCGGCCGCTTCCAGCCAGGTGCGGAGGTCCGGCATCGCGATGCGGTTGCTCCTACCGGCGTTGATGCCGCGCAGGAGGGCGATCGCGGTCGCCATGGCTCAGACGACGTCGGCGCGGACCGACGCCGGCAGGGTCCCGCCGGCCAGCAGCCCTGACGCCACGTCCTGCAGGGCCGTCAGCGCCGCCCGGTAGCTGAAGGGGCCCAGCGACGCGCGGGCGACCCCGAGCGCCTCCAGTTCGGAGATGGGCAGCGCACCCGGCCCGGCGAGGACGCTGATGCTCCGGTCGCCGATGCCGGCCACGAGCCGCTCGATCGCTCCGCGTTCCTTGACGCCTGGGACGAACACGCACGTCGCGCCCGCCTCGAGGAAGGCGCGCCCGCGGACGATCGCGTCCTCGAGCGCGGCGTCCGCCGTCATTGGAGCCGGCGGCTTTAGCACCACGTCGGTGCGCGCGTTGAGCACGAAGTCGACCCCAGCCGCCTCGCCGGCCGCGATCACCGCATCGACCGCCGCAACAGCAGCCTCGAGCGGCCCGGCCCGGTCCTCGAGGTTCGCGCCGACGGCGCCCGCGGCGATCGCGCGTCGCGCCGTCTCGCCAGGATCCCCGTACCCCGACTCCATGTCCATCGACAGCGGCAGGTCGACCGCCGCGGCAATGCGCTCGACAGCGGCGAGGTGGAGGTCCAGCGGAATGTGCTCGCCGTCCGGGAAGCCGTGCGCCGCGGCGATGGAGTGGCTCGCGGTGGCGAGGGCCTCGATGCCGTCGACCGCAGCGACTGCGTGAGCGCTCGCTACGTCCCAGACGTTGACGACGACGAACAGGGTCGGGGCGTCGTGCAGGGCGCGAAGCGTGGCGTCGTTGGACATGGCGCGGATCAGTGCCCGCCGCCGGCCTTCTCGAGGTCTTCCTCGGCCCGGCGCACCGCGTCGGCGTCGGGCTCCGGGTTGCCGGGGGGCGTCGTCGCCTCGTGGGTCGGTACGTCGGGTGAGGTGATGCCCTTCTCAGGGCCTTCCTGCTCGAATTCTGTCATCTCCTGATCCTGCCCACGGCGGCGCGCCTTCATACGTCGTCCGGTGCGCTCCCCGGAAGGTCATCAACCTGGCAAGGATGGCTGAATCTATGCCTCCCGCGACCCCAGAGCGGCCTCAACACGTTGGCGTGCCAGGTTGATGACTGCGTCACGACGCACGTCTCTCGCGCGTCTAGGGTGGCGACGGTGACGAACTCCATGGTCAGCGACGGAGGGGAGCTGCGCCGGCGCGTGCGCTCCGGAACCCCCTGCCTCGGCGCGTTCTGCGACCTCGGCAGCAGCGTCAGCGCGGAGATCGTCGGCCGATCGGGATACGACTTCGTGGTGGTCGACCTGGAGCACGGCTATGGGGGCCGCGGCGACACCGTGTCGCAGCTGCAGTCCGTCACCGCCTCCGGCTCGACACCGCTCGTCCGCGTCCCGTCCGCGCGCAGCGACGCGATCGGCTGGGCCCTGGATATGGGCGCTGCAGGCATCGTGGTCCCTCGCGTGGAGACGGTCGAGGAGGTGCGCGCAGCCGAGGCGGCCACGCGCTACGCGGCCAGGCGCGGCGCAGCGCCCTCGGCGCGCGCAGCGAGCTTCGGCCAGGACGCGGCCTACCGGGCCGAGGCGGACGACCGCCGGCTGCTCGCGATCCAGATCGAAACCGCCGAGGCGTTGGAAGCGGTGGACGCCATCGCGGCGGTGGAGGGCGTCGACGTCCTGTTCGTCGGTCCCGCCGACCTCGGCCGGACCCTCGGCCTCACCGCCGGCCCGGATCACCCCCGGTTGCTCGCGGCCGCGGAGACGATCGCCGCCGCCGCAAAGCGCGCCGGCCTCGCCGCAGGGGTCTACCTCGACGACCCGGCCCTCATCGCCACCTACGCCAGTTTCGGCTACACGATGTTCGGCTCGGGCTTCGAGTCGGCTCTGCTCGCGGAGGCGGCCGGAGAGCGCGTGCGCGCGGTCCGGGCGATCCTCTAGTCGACCCATGAGCCACCTCGTGCACGACCGCCGCGGCCCGGTCGAGATCCTGCGCCTGGA
>Ga0136633_1001046_pt1 | contig 20582 bp, 22 predicted proteins | sample AntDrymeUQ832206_2_FD_105494 | JGI IMG/M metagenome (GOLD analysis project Ga0136633, IMG submission 105494) | Polar desert sand microbial communities from Dry Valleys, Antarctica - metaG UQ83 (22.06) | ecosystem: Environmental > Terrestrial > Soil > Desert | place: Antarctica: Dry Valley...
GAAATTCGCCGTCCACGATGGAAGGCCTTCACCGACGGTTCGGCCCGGTCCTGGATGCGGGCGCTCCTACCGGGCTATTTCCGACGGGCCGCTCGAACGCTCGGATGGCCCGAGGGTGTCGTTCTTGGCGTCCTGGCCAGCCTTCTCCTCGCCGATCTCATCGTGTTCGCGTGGATGATGACCTCAGTTCCCTCCGGGACTCGCGGGTAGCGAGCCACGAGCAGGCTGCTGGCCTGGACTAGGTGGTGCGACGCGCCGGCCCTCCTACTGCCGGATCGCGCGAGTGACCGTCGAGGCACCTCGGAACCGAACGTGAGCGCCGAATATCCGGTCCTGGCTCCCGCTGAGGTCGTGCCGCTCTTGCGCCACGATGTCCTCGTCGAACAATACGCCGCCGTCACGGCGAGCCGAAGCTGATGGCCAGCGCCGGCCGTCAGAGACGGTCGCCGGGCGAAAGCCGCCGGTGGGCTTCCCGGGCGCGCTCGTCGGCAGTGGAAGCTGCGTAGCGGGCGAGCATGTTGCGGCTGCGCCAACCGGCCAGGCGCATCAGGTCGCCCTCGTTGCCGCCGGATTCCAGCCAGGAGTGGGCGAAGGTGTGGCGCAGGACGTGCGGATGCAGGCCTGCGATCCCTGCCTGTTGGCCGCGCCGGCGGACCATCTGGGCGATGGCCGATCCGGTCATGGGTCCGAAGCGGGTGAGCCACGCGTTGGGCAGCGTGACGAGGCGGTGCCGCTCACGGGAGCGCAGGTAGCGGTCGAGGGCCTGGGACGTCCGGGCCCCGAACGGGCAGGAGCGGGGACGCCGGCCCTTGCCCAGCACCACGGCCACGCCCTGGTCGAGGTCGTCGAGGCGGAGGCCGGCGAGCTCGGCGAGGCGCATGCCGGTGTCGAGGAAGAGCCGGATGATGGCGGTGTCGCGGCGGTCGTCGAAATCCTTGTCCGCGCAGGTCGCCAGGAGCGCCCGCTGCTCCGTCGCACTGAGTACGGGCACCGGCACCTCGGGCAGGATCGGCGGCTTCATCCTCGCCATGGGCGAGGTGGCGATCTCCTCCTCGTCGACCAACCAGGCGAACAGCACTCGCAGGTCCTGGTAGCGGGTGACCGCGGTGCCGGGCTTGAAGCGCTCGAGCAGGTCGGCGATGTACGCCTCGACATCGCGGCGGCGGATCGCGGCAGCGACGGTGGGCCCATCGTTGGCGGCGCAGAAAGCGGCGAACTGGCGGGCGGCCAGGAGGTACTTCTCGATGGTCCTGGGCGACCGGTTGGCGGCCCGGAGATGGCGACCGAAGCTGACGATCAGGCGCTCCAGGTCGCCGTCGGCCGGCGCGACGTCAGCGTCGGTGCGCTACCCCTTACGAGGCCCTGACCTGCGGGTCTAGGTTCAATCCACCAGCGCTTACTTGAACCAGATGCGCTGGTAGTCCCGACTCTGGGGATGGAGGATCAGGGCGACCAGGGCGATCTCGAACATGAGGCTGATGACGGTCGTGGAGAAGATGCTGCCCAGCCCGAAGTAGTACCAGCGGAGCAGAAAGGGGCTGAAGGACATGACCACGCCCAGCAGGTAGCCCTCGATCTTGCGCTCGTTGGCGATGCGGTTGCCGGCGAGCACCAGGCCAGCCGCGATCACGAGGAACAGCGGCGGGAACGCGCTGGCGCGCAGCAGGTCGAGCACCAGGAACACGGCGTTGGCGTACAGGAGGAACACCGCCACCTGCAGGGTCTGGGGTTGGCCCCGGTTCATCCACTGACCTGTCTCCATCTCGTCAGTCTGTCCTATCCGGCCGCACTGCGGCCGCCGCCAGCTGGCCACAGGCGGCGTCGATGCCGGTGCCCCGGTTGCGCCGGACGGTGGCGTTCACCCCGAGCGAGGTCAGCAGGTCGGCGAACGCCCGCACACCTGCCGGCGAGGTGCCCCGGGTCAAGAAGCCGGGGGTGGGGTTGAGGGGGATGAGGTTGACGTGGGCCCGCACGTCCCGGGCGAGGGTGGCCAGGCGGGCGGCGTCGGCGGGGCGGTCGTTCACCCCGGCGATGAGGGCCCACTCGAACGACAGGCGCCTGCCCTTGGCCTCCACCCACATGCGGCACGCCTCCATGAGCGCCGCCAGGGGGTAGCGGCGGTTCACCGGCACCAACTCGTCACGGAGAACGTCGTCGGCGGCGTGGAGCGACACGGCCAGGTTGACCGGCAGGGGAGCGTCGGCCAGGCGCCGGATCCCGGGGACCATGCCGATGGTGGAGATGGTGAGGTGGCGGGCCGACAAGCCCACGTCGGCGTGCAGTCGTTCCACCGCCGACCACACCCGGTCGTAGTTGGCGAGCGGCTCGCCCATGCCCATGAACACGACGTTGGACAGGCGCCGGTCCCGGCGGCGGGCCTCGGCCCCGGCGCGGGCGACCTGCTCGACGATCTCGCCGGTGGTCAGGTTCCGCTGGAACCCGGCCTGGCCGGTGGCGCAGAACCCGCAGGCCATGGCGCACCCGGCCTGGCTGGACACACACACGGTGGTGCGGCCCGGGTAGTGCATCAGCACCGTCTCGATCATGCGGCCGTCGTGCAGGGCCCAGCGCCACTTGACCGTGTCGCCGCCGTCGGCGGCGACCTCGGCGTCGAGGGCCAGGGCGGGCGCCAGCGCCGGTTCGGATGCCAGGCGGTCCCGCAGCGACCGGGGGAGCGCAGTCAGCTGTTCGGGTCCCGTGCCGTGACGGTAGAGCCCGTCCCACACCTGGCGGGCGCGGTAGGCGGGCTCGCTGCCGAGCAGGACGGCCACGTCCGAACGGGTGAGGTCGTAACGGGCCACGGCCCCGTAGGCTAGGGGGACATGGAGCCCAGTCCGACCCCGTCGCCAGGTGCGACCCCGGCCATGGTCGCCACCCCTGCCCCCGCCGTCGACGACCACGAGCACCACCACCGCAAGATCCAGGGCGGCGCCGCCCGGGCCGCCGTCTTCGGGATCAGCGACGGGCTCGTGTCGAACGTGTCACTCATCCTCGGCGTGGCCGGCGCCAACCCGGCGCCCGGCGTCGTGCGTCTGGCCGGCCTGGCCGGGCTCGTGGGCGGGGCGTTCTCCATGGCGGCAGGGGAGTACGTGTCCATGAAGGCGCAGTCCGAACTGCTCGAGCGCGAGCTGGAGCTGGAGCGCATCGAGATCCGCCGCCGGCCCGAGAACGAGCGGCGGGAGCTGGCCGCCATCTACCGCGACCGCGGCGTGGCGCCCGCCGCAGCCGACGAGCTGGCCACCGAGATGATGCGCGACCCCGAGCTGGCCCTCGAGACGCACGCCCGCGAGGAGCTCGGGATCGACCCGAACGAGTTGGGGTCGCCCGTCGGAGCCTCGCTCTCGTCGTTCTTCGCCTTCGCCTTCGGCGCCATCCTGCCGCTGCTGCCCTGGTTCTTCGCCAAGGGCACAGGGGCCACCGTGGCCTCGGTCGTGGTGGGCGTGGTGGCGTCCATCGGCATCGGCGTCGCTCTCGCCGCCTTCACCGGCCGCTCGGCCGTGCGCTCGGCCGTCCGCCAGCTGCTCATCGCCACCGCCGCCGCCGGTGTCACCTTCGCCGTCGGCAACGCGGTGGGCGTCGGCGGGCTGACGTAGCGCCGGCTCAGCCGGCGGGGGGCACCTCGCCGACGTACGCCCGGTCCACATGGTCGACGCTGAAGCCCAGGTCCTCGTAGAGGTGCACGGCGCCCCGGGTGGACGAGTCCACGTACAACATGGCGGTGGTGAGGCCGCGCCAGGCCAGGGAGTCGAGGCCGGCCAGCACCAGGCGCCGTCCCAGGCCCTCCCCCTGGAAGTCGGGATCGACCGCCACCACGTAGATCTCGCCCAGGGCGGGCGATGCGTCGGGGTGCACCTTGGTCCAGCAGAACCCGACCAGGCGACCGTCGCGCTCGTGGAGCAGGAAGCCCCCCGGGTCGAACCAGGGCTCGGACTCCCGGCGCTTGAGGGTCTCGAGGTCCCACCCGCCCTGCTCCGGATGGGCGGCGAAGGCCCGGTTGTTGACCTCCAGCCACGCCGTCTCGTCGTGGCCGGGCTCGAACGGCCGGGTGTCGAGCTCGTAGGGCCGGCCCACGGGCAGGGGCCGGCGCATCTGGCACAGGTCCCGGACGCGCCGCAGGCCGGCGTCGGTGGCCACCCGGTCACGGTCGTCGGTGGGCTTGGGCACCCAGAGGGTGATGCGGCCCCCGCCCTCGTTGCGCACCACGTCGAGGGCGGCGCGCACGAGGTCCCGGTCGATGGTGCAGGCGGTGTCGCGATGGTGGGGGTCGACGACGAACTCGAGGGCCCAGCTGGTGTCGCCCCGGGTGACCTGGGCGTAGCCGACGGGGTGGTCGTGGCCCGGCTCCCAGGCCACCAGGCCGGCGAAGCCCGCCCTGGCGCCCTCCACCAGGTCGAGCCACTGGTGCTCACCGAGGGGCGCGTGGCCGTCGGCCTCGGTGGCCACCTCGAGCAGTTCCCGCACGGCGTCGATGTCGCCCTGCCCCATCTGCCGCTTCACCTCCAGGTGATGCACGCCTGCCAAGGTAGTTGCTCGGTATGACGAGACCTCGAACCCCCAAGGGCCGGGCGCGGGAGACGCTCGCCCGCCTGGCGATCGAGTACCCGGGCACCGCAGCCGAGCTGTGCGCGCTCCGCCACGCCGATGCCTTCCAGCTCCTCGCAGCCACGATCCTGTCGGCCCAGACCACTGACGCGCGGGTGAACCTGGTCACGCCGGCGCTGTTCGCCCGCTATCCCACGCCGGCAGACCTGGCCGCCGCCGAGCCTGGCGAGCTGGAGGCGATCATCCACCCCACCGGCTTCTTCCGGGCCAAGGCCAGGAGCCTCATCGGGATGGCCCGGGCGCTGGAGGACCGCTACCACGGCGAGGTGCCGTCGGCCATGGCCGACCTGGTCACCATCCCTGGCGTGGGCCGCAAGACGGCCAACGTGGTGCGCAGCGTGGGCTTCGCCCTGCCCGGGCTGCCGGTGGACACGCACGTGGGCCGGCTGAGCCGCCGCTTGGCGTTCACCACCGAGTCGGACCCGGTGAAGGTCGAGGCCGACCTCGACGCCATGGTGCCGGCCGCCGACAGGGGCGCCCTCAGCCTGCGCCTCATCCTCCACGGCCGCCAGGTGTGCGTAGCCCGCAAACCGCGCTGCGACGACTGCGTGCTCGCCGACTTCTGCCCGTCGTCTCTCGTGTCGACCGGCCGGCGTTCCCGCAATCCGTAGCGCCTTCACACTTCCCTCACACGTTCGCTGCAAGATCCTCACGAGGGCCGCCGATCCTGAGGGGACACACCCGTTGAAGGAGAACCCGATGTCGATGCTGAAGCGCAATGCAGCCGTGGTCCTGCTGGCCGGCCTGGTGCTCGGCGGCGCCGCCGCCGCCTGGGCGGGCGGTAGCCCCGCCCGCCCCACGGTCCTCGCCGCCGCCCAGACGGACGGCACCGCCCCTCCCGCCGCCACCCCGGCGAAACCACCGTCGCCGCTCACCGACGCCGAGCGCCAGGCCAAGCACGCAGCACTGAGGGCGTGCGTGGAGGCGGCGGGCGAGGACGTCGCCGCCCGAAAGGCATGCAGGCCTGCCGGCGGCCTTGGGGGCGGAGAGAAGGGTCCTCGGCACGGGCACCCCGGTCCGAACCCCGGTGGTCATGGGCCCCTCGCCGGCCTCGGCATCCTGGGCAAGGCGGTGCACGGCAGCGTGGTGGTGCCCGGTGCGACGGACGGCACATGGCAGACGGTCACCTTCGACCGGGGCAAGGTGGACGCGGCGACCGACGCCTCGAAGATCGTGCTCGCCCGCCCCGACGGCGAGACCGTCACCGTCGCACTGACGGCCGACACCAGGTACCACGGGATCGCCGGCGCCGCCGGCATCCAGGAGGGCAGGCGGGCCATGGTGATCTCCAAGGACGGCAGGGCGACGCAGGTCGTGCAGCGTGATCCCGAGCACGACAAGCCGGCCGTGCCGGCACCCGGGAACAACGGTGACGCCCCCATCGTTCCTAACGACTGAGGGACGAGCCCCCGCCTCTCGTCCCCAGAGCGGTCCCGCCGCCGCTCGGCCGACGGCGCCTTCGGGCGCCGTCGGTCTATTTCGGCTCCGGCGAGGAATCTCCGGTTCCGCAGCCGGCGGCGGGCCGATCTTCCTACTTGGAAGGATGAACACCGGATACCGGTGTCAGTCCTTCACAGAACGCCGGCTGGGCCTCTGTCGTCGGCCCCCTTGCCCTGCCGCCGTTCGCCGCAGGGCGCTCAGCGGGCGCCGGGCCTCGTGCGGCCTGCTGAGCGCTGGCTGTCGAGGACTCTGGCGAGGCCCCTGCGGGCGCCGGCCAGGGCGCGTTCGACCTGGTAGAGCTCGGTGGCGAGGTCGTCCCTGCGGGCGCCGGCGTAGGACTCCGCGATGGCGGTGACCCGCTCGGCCACGTCGTCCAGGGCGGTGGCCAGCGAGGACAGCTCTGCGGTGGGCGACGACATGCCGCCATTCTGGCCCCCCGCCGCCTGCTTCCGGCGCGGGCACGCACGGTGGCATCCTCGGCGTCGTGGTGCACACCGTGGCGGAGCCCGGGCGACGTGCATCTCCACGACAGGCGACGGCGCCTCGTTCCGCATGCCGGTGCCGGAGCCGGGATAAGCCAGGGAGGCTTGGTCGGGGCCGGCGGTACGATCGGTCCTCCCATGCTGACCCGACTCGACCTGCGCGGCACCAACGGTAACTGGCGCGTCCGCCTGCCCCGCCCCACCGCCGCCACCAACCTGCCGGTGGCCGCCGTGCAGGCCATCCTGGCCGAGGTCCGCACGGGCGGCGACGAAGCCGTGCGGAACCTCACCGAGAAGTTCGACGGCGTGCGCCTCGACTCGCTGCGGGTGCCCCAGGCCGAGATCGACGCCGCCCTGGAGTCGATCCCGCCCCTCCTGCGCGAGGCACTGGAGGCGTCCCGGGCCAACGTCCTCGCCTACCACCGCCACCAGGTCCGCGAGGACGCCCGCCACGAGCGCGACGGCATCGTCCTTCGCGAGCTGTACCGGCCGGTCGAGCGGGCCGGCCTGTGCATCCCGGGTGGGGAGGCGCCCCTCATGTCCACCGTGCTCATGACCGCCATCCCGGCGCGGGTGGCGGGCGTGGCCGAGGTCGTCCTGTGCTCGCCGCCCACCGCCGGCGGCACGGTGGCGGCGGGGATCCTGGCGGCGGCCGCCCTGGCCGGCGTCGACGAGGTCTACCGGGTCGGCGGCGCCCAGGCGGTGGCGGCCATGGCCTACGGCACGGAGTCGATCCGCCCGGTCGACGTCATCGTGGGCCCGGGCGGGCTGTTCACCTCGGTGGCCAAGCAGCAGGTGGCGGCCGAGGGCATCGTCGGCGTGCCCGGCTCGTTCCCCGGCCCGAGTGAGGTGGTGGTGGTGGCCGACGACACCACCCCGGTCACCTACGCCGCCATCGACGTCATCGTGCAGGTCGAGCACGGCCCCGACAGCGTGGGCTGGCTCATCACCTGGTCGGAGGAGGCGGCGGGCCGCATCGAAGCCGAGATCGCCCGCCTGGCCGCCACCAATCCCCGCCAGGCCGTCATCGAGGCCAACCTTTCGGCCAACGGCTACACCGCCCTGGTCGACGGTCCCGAGCAGGCCATCGAGGTGGCCAACGCCATCGCCCCCGAGCACCTCGAGCTTATGACGGCCGACCCCGAGGCCCTGCTGCCGCTCGTACGCCACGCCGGCGCCGTGTTCTGCGGCGCGTTCGCCCCTGCCAGCGTGGGCGACTACCTGGCCGGCCCCAGCCACGTGCTCCCCACCTACGGGTCGGCCCGCTTCTCGGGCGCGCTCCGGGTGGACGACTTCGTGAAGGCCGTCCACGTGGTGTCGCTGGACGAGTCCACCCTGGCCCGCATCGGGCCGCATGTGGCGGCCATCGCCGAGGCCGAGGGCCTGCCCGCCCACGCCCAGTCCGTCCGCCTCCGATGGCCTCGCTGATCCCCCCGCGCCCCGACCAGGGCCTCGGAGCGGGCTACCACTCGCCCCAGGTCGACGTGGCCGTGCGCCTCAACACCAACGAGTCCCCCTACCCGCCGCCGAAGGGCTGGGTCGAGGCGCTGGCCGAGGCGGTCGCCGCCATCCCGTTCCACCGCTATCCCGACCGCTCCGCCACCGCCCTGCGGGCCGGGCTGGCGGTCCTGCACGGCGTGCGTCCCGAGCAGGTCTTCGCCGCCAACGGGTCCAACGAGGTGCTCCAGGTCCTGCTCCTCACCTACGGCGGCCCGGGGCGCTCGGTGGCCGTGTTCGAGCCCACCTACGCCCTGCACTCCCACATCGCCCGCCTCACCGGCACGGCTGTGGCCACCGGGGACCGGGCGCCCGACTTCACCCTCGACCTGGGGGAGGTGAAGCGGGTCCTGGCCGACGCCGACCCGGCCGTCACCTTCCTGTGCTCGCCCAACAACCCCACGGGCCGTGCCGATCCGCAGCCGGCGGTGGCCGACGTGGTCGACCTGGCCCCCGGATTGGTGGTGGTGGACGAGGCCTACGGGCAGTTCGCCCCGTGGTCGGCCGTCGACCTGGTGGCCGACGACACCGGCCTGGCCGTCGTGCGCACCTACTCCAAGACCTGGTCGATGGCCGCGGCACGCCTCGGCTACCTCATCGGCCCCGCGTCGCTGGTGGCCGAGATGGAGGCGCGCTCCCTGCCGTACCACCTCGACGCGGTGAAGCAGGCGGCCGGCGTCCTCGCCCTGGGCTTCCGCGCCGAGATGGACGCCAGGGTGCGGGCGGTGGCGGCCGAGCGCGACCGCCTGGCCGCCGGCCTGGGCGCGCTCGACGTCGACACGTGGCCGTCCGACGCCAATTTCATCCTCTTCCGGCCCCGTTCCCGCCCGTCGGCCGAGGTGTGGCAGGGGCTGCTCGACCGGTCCGTGCTGGTGCGCAACTGCAGCTCGTGGCCCGGTCTCGAGGGGTGCCTGCGGGTCACCGTCGGCACCACCGGCGAGGACGACGCCTTCCTCAACGCGCTTACGGAGGTCGTGTGACGACGCCCCGCCAGGCCACCCGTACCCGGTCCACCAAGGAGACCGAGATCGAGGTCCGGGTCGACCTCGACGGCACCGGCGTCACCGACGTCGACACCGGCCTGCCCTTCTTCGACCACATGGTCACCCAGCTCGGTCGCCACGGCGGCATCGACCTCAAGGTCTTCGCCCGGGGCGACCTGCACGTCGACACCCACCACACGGTGGAGGACGTGGCCATCGTGCTGGGCGAGGCGGTACGCGAGGCGCTGGGCGACAAGGACGGGATCCGCCGGTTCGGGTCGATCCTGCTGCCGCTGGACGAGGCTCTGGTGGAAGTGGCGCTCGACCTGTCGGGTCGGCCGTTCACCGTCTACGAGGTGGAGTGCCCGCCCGAGTCCTTGCCACTGGGGACGCCGCCGTTCGACCCGCAGTTGGGCGAGCACTTCTTCCAGTCCTTCGCCACGAGCGCCGGCATCACGTTGCACATCAGGTTGCGGAGCGGTCGCAACACGCATCACATCCTGGAGGCGTGCTTCAAGGGCGTCGCCCGGGCCCTGCGCGACGCGATCCGGGTCGACGGTGTCGGCGTCCCTTCCACCAAGGGACAACTGTGAACCGGCCGTTGGGCTTCGGCGGTGGGTCCCACCCGTTCGCCCGTCCCGGGCGTCTCTTGTGATTGCGGTTCTCGACTACGGGATCGGAAATCTCCGGTCGGCGCAGAAGGCTTTGGAGAAGGCCGGGGCTGATGCGGTGCTTGTCGGTGATCCTGCCGATGCCGCCGGAGCGGCGGGCGTCGTTCTTCCCGGGGTCGGCGCGTTCGGGCGGTGCATGGAGGCGCTGCGGGACACCGGGCTCGACCGGGTGGCGCTCGACGCCATCGGAGCGGGGACGCCGTTCCTCGGGATCTGTGTCGGGATGCAGATGCTGTACGCCTCCTCGCAGGAGTCGCCTGGGGTGGCTGGGCTGGGTGTGATCGATGCTGGTGTCGTTCGCCTGCCTGATGGGGTGAAGCGGCCGCAGATGCAGTGGAACGTGCTCGTGCCCACCCGGCCGGGGAGTTCGCTCCTGGATGGGCTCGGGGATGCGGCCTGGGTGTACTTCGTGCACTCGTTCGCTCCCGAGCACACCTCCGAGGTGGTGGCCACGTGCGACTACGGGGGACCTGTGGTCGCGGCGGTGGAGCGGGGGCCCTTGTGGGCGACGCAGTTCCACCCCGAGAAGTCGGGGGCGGTCGGGGCCCGGGTGCTGGCCAACTTCGCGAAGGCCTGTTCCTGATGGAGCTGTACCCGGCCATCGACCTGCGGGGAGGGGCCTGCGTGCGGCTGGTGCAGGGGGACTACGCCCGGGAGAAGGTGTATGGCGGTGACCCTCTGGCGGTGGCCAGGGAGTTCGAGGCCGACGGGGCTTCGTGGATCCACGTGGTCGACCTCGACGCGGCCCGCACCGGGCGGCCCGAGAACCGCGCCGTGGTGGCCGCCATCGCCGACGTCGTGTCGATCCCTGTGCAGGCCGGCGGCGGTATCCGCGACGAGTTCTCGGCGGAGGCGCTGCTCGGCGCCGGGGTGAGCCGGATCGTGCTGGGCACCGCCGCCCTGGAGGATCCCGGGCTGCTGCGGCGGGTGGCACAGCGACATCCCGGCCGGGTGGCGGTGGGCCTCGACGCCCGCCACGGTGAAGTGGCGGTGCGGGGCTGGACCGAGAGCTCCGGCCGCACGCTGGCCGACGTGCTGGGCGAGGTGGAGGACGCCGAGCTCGGCGCCGTGATCGTTACCGACATCTCCCGCGACGGCATGCTCGGCGGCCCCGACATCGAGGGCCTGACCGCCGCGCTGGCCGTCACCCGCCACCCGGTCGTGGCTTCGGGCGGCGTCGGCACCCTCGACGACCTCCGCGCCCTGGCGCTGGTGGTGTCCGGCGGCCGGGCGCTGGCCGGCGCCATCGTCGGCACCGCTATCCACGAAGGCGTGTTCAGCGTGCGGGAGGCGGTGCTGGCATGCGAGCCGTGAGGATCATCCCCTGCCTCGACGTCGACGCCGGCCGGGTGGTGAAGGGCGTGCGCTTCGTCGAGCTGCGCGACGCCGGCGACCCGGCCGAGCTGGCTGCCCGCTACGACGAGGCGGGGGCCGACGAGATCGTGTTCCTCGACATCACGGCGTCGTCGGACGCCCGGTCCACCATGGTCGACGTGGTGTGGCGCACGGCCGAGCGCGTGTTCATCCCCCTCACGGTGGGCGGCGGCGTGCGTAGCGTGGACGACGCCCGCCGGCTGCTGCGGGCGGGGGCCGACAAGGTGGGCGTGAACACCGCGGCGGTGGCCCGGCCGCAGCTGGTCGCCGAGCTTTCCACCGAGTTCGGGGCCCAGTGCGTGGTGGTGGCGATCGACGCCCGCCGGCACACCGACGGCCCGCCCAGTGGTGTCGGCTTCGAGGTCCACACCCACGGCGGGCGCACGCCGACCGGCATCGACGCGGTGGCGTGGGCAGCCGAGTGCGAACGCCTGGGGGCGGGGGAGATCCTGCTCACCTCGATGGACCGTGACGGCACGCGCGACGGCTTCGACGTGGAGCTGCTGCGGTCGGTCGTCGACGCCTGCAACATTCCGGTGATCGCCAGCGGTGGGGTGGGCACGCTCGACCACCTGGTGGCGGGAGCGGTGGAGGGCGGCGCCGACGCCCTGCTCGCCGCCTCGGTCTTCCACTTCGGCGACCTCACCGTCGGCCAGGCCAAAGAGCACCTCGCCGCCGCCGGCGTGGCGGTGCGCCCGTGAGCCGGCGCTCCTAGCCGCCCACCGGCTCGAGCCTGCCGCCCGGGAACGGCGCGGCGCCGGGCCGGCCGGCGCTCGTGGGCGGCGGGGGCTTGGCGGTGGCCAGGCGCCGGCCGGTGAAGGCGAAGAGCCCCACCCACACCGCCGCCACCAGGGCCACGCCGCCGTAGGCCAGCATGGCCGGCCAGCCGGGGCCGTCCTTGGCCTCCCGCAGGAGGATCTCGGTGTTGCGCACGAACGGGGTGGACCGCTCGGGCAGGGCGGGCACCTCGGAGGCGCCGATCTCGGCGTCGGCCGGCAGGTAGATCGGCGCCGCCATCACCTCGTCGGCCCGCTGGAGGCTCACCATCGACTTCCACGACCCGGTGATGGGCACCGCCTTGGTGGTGACCCAGTGGCCCGGGCCGGCCTTCTCGAGCTCGGCCCACACCCGGCCACCGCCCTGCCACGACATGACGCCGAAGGCGGTGGCGTTGTCGGCCGCATCGGCCGGCGTGACGTCGACCGCCACCTTGGCCAGGTCGCCGGCCGGCTCCAGCCGGATGACGGCGTCGACCTTGCCGACGTTGCGGGGCAGGGGCAGGGCCAGCGCCACCAGCACGGCCACCCCGGCCACGACCAGTGCGGCGAGCGGTATCGACGTGGATGACCCGTCCCCCGACGGCCGCCACGCCCGGCCCAGGCCGGCGCCCAGGACGGCTGCTGCCATCGCCGCCACCAGGCAGATGACGAGCGCCGGCAGGAACATGGCGGTCGGGTCGACGTCGAACCACCCGGAGGCGTCGACGAACGCCATCTCGCCGGCCAGGCCGATGGTGCCCGCCGCCGCCCCTGCCACCAGGGCGAACCGCAGCGTCTTGTCGGTGCCGAGCACGTAGGCCACCACCTCCACGCAGACGGCGCCCACCAGGTAGAGCGGGAAGCGGGGCGTGGTGTGGTTGAGGGCGCCGCCCACCAGGAGGGCCAGGGAGATGCGCAGGACGAGGAACGCGACCACCGACGTAAGGGCGCCGCCCCGGCCGAGGGCCATGCGCACCAGCACCAGGCCGAAGCCCATGACGACGGCGAACAGGACCGGGAGGTACAGGGCCTGGAACTGGGGGACACCGAAGTCGAACTCACCCTGGAAGGTGGACAGGCCCACCAGGACGGCGCCGCCGGTGGTGGCCTCGATGATGCGGCCGAGGGCACGGGGGCTCGCCTGAGAGCGGCCTTCGAGAAGCATGAGCAGGACGGCGATGGGGCCGAGCCCGCCACCGGCGACCAGCTGCAGGTGGGTGGGGCTCCACAGGGTGACGTCGACGCCATAGGCCCGGTGCCAAAGCTCGTCGAGCGGGAAGGCGGCCACGCCGCCGATGCCGAGAACGGCGAGCATGAGGGCCGAATAGGGGATCCGCATGCCGGCGAACCCGAAGCCCACCGAGGTGCGGTCGTTGGTGGCGAAGATCACCGCGATCACCGCCGCGTAGACCATGCCGCCGAGGCCCAGCAGGATCATGGTGTGGCTGGGCGTCATCAGCTGGTTGTCCCGGCCGAAATCGATGTGGTACGCCACGTCCCAGTAGAGGCCGAGGGCGGCCACGGCCAGCACCAGCAGGCCGCTCAGGACGCCGGCCATGGCCCAGCCGGGATACCCGGTGACGTCCTCCATGGCGGTGGAGATGCGCCGGAAGAACATGCGGATCGGGTTGGTCTCGCCCTCGTGGTCGCCCATGCAGAGCAGCCAGAACACCGTGAAGAAGTAGAAGACGAATGGCGCGGCCACGAATGGCCAGTCGGTAGCCCATCCGGCGAAGGCGAGCATCAGTTGGTTCCTCCCATGTGGGTCGACGGGTCCGTGACGTGCACTGCTGGTGCTTCGCTGCTGCGCATGCCCTCCCGGATGGCCGCCATGGCGGTGGACGCGGCGGTGCGGTGCTCCATGGCCCGGGCCAGCACGGCCTGGACGGTGGCGGCGGCCAGCGGGCGCATGCGCTGCAGGGCGTCGGTGACGTGGGGCAGCTGGTCGGCCGGCATGCCGGCGTCGGCGAAGGGCTGCCAGACATGTTCCTCGAACAGGTGCACCAGCCGGGCCGCCACGCGGTCGAGGTCGCGGCGCATCTCGCCCAGCTCCTCCAGCGTGGCGGCCAAAGGCACGCCCACCGCCACCAGCTCGGCGCCCGCCTTCACCAGCCCGGGGCTGAGCACCCGCACCTGGGGCCCGTCCGCCTCGAAGAGGCCGAGCTCCACGGCTCGCAGGACCAGGTCGGGGCGACTTGCGCTCTCGGGGAACAGCTCGAACAGGGCGGCCGGGGATACCACCTCGGGCTCCTCGTCGGTCCACGGGGCGGTGAGGGCCTGCTCGAAGCCGAGCACGTCGGCCAGGCTGTGCCCCTTCTCCCACGCCTCGAGCAGCGACGCGATCCCGGCCAACGAATAGCCCTGCTCCTGGAGCTGGGTGATGAGGCGCAGCCGGGCCAGGTGGCCCTCGTCGTAGCGGCCCACCCGGCCTTCGAGGGTGGGCGGGTGGAGCAGGCCGGCCGTCTGGTGGTTGCGGACGTTGCGGGTGGTGCACCCCGCCTGGCGGGCCAGCTCGTCGATCGTCATGCCGTCGCCGCCTGGGACCCGGCGCGCCACGCTGGCGGGGGGAGCGGGCGGCGCGGGAGGGGTGAGGGCCACCGCGACACCCTACCACGACGATGCCCTCGTGCATAGTGCCATCATTTGACGTAACCGTTTGACCGCCAGCCAGGGCCGGACGGGCAAGGGGCGGAACCAATACCGTGTGTCGTGCCCGAGCGCGACCACAAGCAGCCGATCACCATGCTGGCGGACCGCCTGCTGGTGCAGATCCCGACGGCCGAGGGGGAGCGACGGTCCCGCTCCGGGATCCTCATCCCCGCCACCGCCCAGGTGGGCAAGCGCCTGGCGTGGGCCGAGGTGGTGGCGGTCGGGCCGAACGTCCGCAGCGTGCGCACGGGGGACTGGGTGCTGTTCAACCCGGAGGACCGCTTCGAGGTGGAGGTCCAGGGCGAGGAGTACCTGATCCTGCGTGAGCGCGACGTCCACGCCGTGGCTTCGGACCGCAACGAGGACGCGACGGGGCTGTACCTGTGACATCGCTTCGCAAGCAGAGCTTGCTCAGCGAGTTGTTCGTGCTCCAGCAGACCGGCGGAGCCGGTCTGCCTCCGCTCGTTTGTCCTCGCCGCCGGCTTCGCCGGCGGTTGCGCCCAGCCACTGGGGCCGCCTCTGGCGGCTTCCGGTGTCCGGTCGCACAGCTCCTCCTGGGGCTCTCGTGACGCTCGACCCGATTGCTGGGCTTGATCAGGTGAAGTACGACGCATCTGGCCTTGTGCCCGCCATCGCCCAGGACCGGGCCACCGGCACGGTGCTGATGCTGGCGTGGATGAACGCCGACACACTGCGGGAGACGCTGGAGACGGGCCGGATGGTCTACTGGAGCCGGTCCCGCCAGGAGCGGTGGGCCAAGGGCGACACGTCGGGCGACGTCCAGAACGTCGTCGGGGCCTCGTACGACTGCGACGGCGATGCCCTGCTGTTCGTGGTCGACCAGGTCGGCAAGGGCGCCTGCCACACGGGCGAGTTCACCTGCTTCTACCGGCCGTTCGGTGCCCCGGTCGAGTAGAGACGACTTCCGCTCGCTGGCCCGTACCGCTCCGGTGGTGCCGGTGTGGCGGGAGATCCTGGGCGACCTCACCACGCCCGTGGCCGGCTTCCTGCGGGTGGTGGGCGATGGCGCCGGGTTTGTGTTCGAGTCGGTGGAGCACGGCGAGCGCTGGAGCCGGTGGTCGTTCGTGGGTCGCAACCCGTCCACCACCCTGGTGGCCCGGGCCGGGCGCATCGAGGCCGACAACGGCGTGCCCGCGGGCGTGCCGCTCGACCGGGGCGTGCTGGCCGCCGTGGAGGGCCTGCTGGCCGCCTACCGGTCTCCGCCGGTGCCGGATCTGCCGCCCCTGCACGGCGGCGTGGTCGGCTACCTCGGCTACGATGTGGTGCGCGAGGTCGAGCACCTGCCCGACGCGCCGCCCGACGACGCCGGCCATCCCGACGCCGTGCTGTCGGTGGTGGGCGAGATCGCCGCCTACGACCACTGGCGCCAGCGGGTCACGCTGATCGCCAACGCCTTCGTCCCCCCGGGCGCGTCCCAGGACGAGGTCGACGCCCTCTACGACGAGGCCGAGGCCCGCCTCGACCGGCTGGCGGCCGACGGGGCCCGCGCCCTCGACGAGCCGGTGGTGGAACCGCCCGAGCGCGACGAGCCGCCGCCCGACGTCACCCGCACGGTGAGTGCCGAGGACTACGCCCGGGCGGTGGCGGCGGCCAAAGAGCGCATCCTCGACGGCGACATCTTCCAGGTCGTGCTGTCGATGCGTTTCGACCTCGACCTCGGCGCCGACCCCTTCGACGTGTACCGGGCGCTGCGCCAGGTGAACCCGTCGCCGTACATGTACTTCCTGCGCCATCCGGCCATCACCGTCGTGGGCTCGTCACCCGAGCCCATGGTGCAGCTACTGGGTGAGCGGGTGGTGTCCCGGCCCATCGCCGGCACCCGCCGCCGGGGCCGCACCGACGAGGAGGACCGCCGGCTGGCCGGCGAGCTGCGCGAGCACCCCAAGGAGCTGGCCGAGCACGTGATGCTGGTGGACCTGGCCCGCAACGACGTGGGCCGGGTCGTGCGCTTCGGCACCGAGCAGGTCGACGAACTGCTCACCCTCGAGCGCTACAGCCACGTCATGCACCTCACCTCGCAGGTGTCCGGTCGGCTGGCTCCGGGCCTCGGCCCCATCGACGTCCTGCGGGCCACCCTGCCGGCGGGCACGGTGTCGGGCGCCCCCAAGGTCAGGGCCATGGAGATCATCGACGAGCTGGAGCCCACCAAGCGCGGCCCCTACGCAGGCGTGGTGGGCTACGTCGACTTCTCCGGCAACCTCGACACCGCCATCGCCATCCGCACCATGCTCGTCACCCCGGCCGGCAAGGCCAGCGTCCAGGCGGGCGCCGGCATCGTGGCCGACAGCGACCCGGCCATGGAGGACCTGGAGTGCCGCAACAAGGCGGCCGCCCTCCTCGCCGCCGTCCCCGCCGCCCGCCGCATGACCGCCGCCCGCTCCGCCAGGTCCGCTGTTCCCGAGTAAATAGCTCGCCATTTTGGCGAGCTATTTACTCGAAAGGCGGCTAGTTGGACGAGGGGTCGTCGGGGAAGAAGGCGTGCATGGCCAGGCGGGCGCGCTGGCGGCGCAGGACGGCGGACCACAGGCCCTCGGGGTCGGGGCTGAGGGGGTCGTCGGGGGCGGCGTCGACCACCCACCAGGCGCCGGCGTCGATCTCCGCCTCCAACTGGAGCGAACCCCAGCCGGCGTAGCCGGCGAAGAGGCGGAGGGCTTCGTTGGGGAGGGCGACGTGCTGGACGCCCTCGGCCAGGTCGACGATGGCGATGCCGCCGCCGACGGGCCGCCAGCCGGCGCCGTGGCGGGTGTCGGAGTCACAGCGGGCCAGGCCGATCACCGCCGACTGCGCCACCGGGCCGCCCACGAAGATCACCGACGGCAGCGCCGCCACGTCGTCCCACTCGGGCAGGGGCTCGGCCACCTCGGTGTCGCTCGGGCGGTTGAGGACGAGGCCCACCGCCCCCTCGTCGGAGTGCTCGAGCAGGAGCACGACGGTGCGGTCGAAGTTGGGATCGCCCAGGATCGGCGTCGCCACCAGGAGCCGGCCGGTGAGCTGCGCGGACGTCATCACCTGATTCTCCCTCGCCGGAGCGGGTGTGAGCGACAATGCCCCCTGTGGACCCGTCCCCCGACTACCAGGCCATGCGCAACGACGTGGGGGCCTTCGAGCTGCCCCGGGACTTCCTGCGGGTCTCCGGCCCCGACGCCGTATCGTGGATGCAGGGCCAGCTGAGCCAGGACGTCGCCGCCCTCGCCGTCGGGGAGGCGGCCGATTCCCTGCTGCTGCAGCCCCAGGGCAAGGTCGAGGCGCTGGTGCGCGTGCTCCGCACGGGCGCGCACGAGCTCGTGCTTGACGTCGATGAGGGGTTCGGCGAGGCCGTGATCGAGCGGCTGCGCAGGTTCAAGATCCGCATAAAGGCCGACCTCGAGCCGATCGACTGGCACTGTCTCGCCCTGCGGGGCCCGCGGGCGGCCGAGCTCGGCCCGTGCGCCACCGGCGGCGTGGTGGTCCCGGCCGACTGGCCGGGCCTGCCCGGCGTCGACGTGCTAGGAGAGGCGCCCGCCTTGTCGGAGCCCCCCGTGCGCCGGTGCAGTGTCGACAGCTGGCAGACGCTGCGCATCGAGGCGGGCATCCCGGCCATGGGCGCCGAGCTCACGGAGAAGACGATCCCCGCCGAAGCCGGCATCGTGGCCCGCACGGTGAGCTTCACCAAGGGCTGTTACACCGGCCAGGAGCTGGTGGCCCGCATCGATTCGCGCGGCGGCAACGTGCCCCGGAACCTGCGGGGCGTGGTGGTGGACGCCGCCACGCCGCCCGTGGGTGCCGCGCTGTTCGTGGGCGACAAGGAGGTCGGCGCCCTCACGTCGGTGGCGCCCGGTCCGGCCGGCGGGGGAGTGGTGGCGCTGGCCTACGTGCGCAGGGACGTGGAGACGCCCGCCCAGGTGGAGGTGCGCTGGGAGGCCGGGACGGCGGCGGCCCGCGTGGAGACCCTGCCGCTCGTGGGCTAGTGCCCCATCCGGCTCCGCTCCATCCGGTTCCCCAACAGCGGCCCGAGCGCGCCCCGCGTCGTCGTTGGGTGCTCGGCCCGGTGGGCGCCGCCGGCGCCCGTGGCACGCTGCGGTCGGCGGTGGCCGCACTGGCGGTCGCTGCCCTGCTGGCCGCCTGCTCGGGGGGCGACGTCGCCCTCGACCCGCTGCCTCCGCCGCCCAGCACGCAGCCCCGGCCGTCCACCACCTCCCCGCCGGACTTCACCGGGGTGGCCCTGCCGGCCGTTCCCGCCGGGCGGGCCACCACGACCACCGTCGTGGTGGGGCCGGGCAAGGGCACCATCAAGGGCACCGTGCTCGGGCCGGACGGCACCCCGGTGGACGGCGCCACGATCCGGGTGGAGCGACTGGTCGGCAGGTCGGTCGCCGGCATCGACGTGGCCTCGGCGCCCGACGGCAGCTGGTCGGCCCAGAACGTTCTCGGCGGCGGCTACCGGGTCCGGGCGTGGCGGGTGCCCGACATCGCCATCGCCGTCCCCGCCTTCTTCTTCGTCGGAGCGACGGAGACCTATTCGGTGGAGCTGAAGCTGGAGCGCAACTTCGGCACCACGCCGCAGCCGGCGATCGCGCCCAACCCGCCGGTCGTGGGCGGGACCAGCAACCTGGTCCTGCAGCTGAGCAATCGCTCGGTCGACACGGACGGGGTGGTGCGCGGTGTGGCCATGGCGGGCGCCACCGTCGAGCTGGCGGGCGGGTCGGGCTGGAGCGTCGGCCTGGCGAACCCCACGGTGGCCGACGCCACCGGCCGTGCCCGCTGGGAACTCGTCTGCCTGGCCGTGGGCGTGCAGCAGATGCGCCTCACCGTCAACGGCGCCGAGCAGTTCCAGCTGGCGCTGCCGGCATGCGCAGACCCGCCGACACCGGTCACCACGGCGACGGCCGCCTCGACTGTCCCGGGCCCCACGACGACCCGGCCTCCCGGCTCCACCACCCCCACCACCCGTCCGGTGACCACCGCCCCTACCACCACCCGTCCGGCCGTCACGACCGCCCCCACCACCAGACCGGTGACCACTACCACCCGAAAGCCCTGAGTCGCCCCTCACCGCCCGGGCGCCCGGAGGCGCACCACCATACGGGTGGCGCCGGGCACCGACTGGGCGTCGACGCCCGCACCCATGGCCGACGCCAGCTCGGCCACGATGGTGAGCCCGAGCCCCGAACCCGCCTGGCGGGCCGGGGTGCGGCTCGACTGGAAGAGGCGGTCGAACACGTGGGCCCGGTCCGCCTCGGCGATGCCGGCGCCGTCGTCGGACACGGCCAGCACGATCTGGCCGTCCTCGCTGCCGGCGGTGACGGTGATGTGCCGGGCGGCGAACTTCAGGGCGTTCTCGACCAGGTTGGCCACCACCTGGGCCAGGCGCTCCGGATCGGCCATCGCCACCAACCCTGGCGAATCGCCGTTGCCCCCGTCGACGCGCACGTCGAGTAAGAGGCCGGCGGCATCGGCCGCCGGCCGGAAGCCCTCGACCGTGTCGACCACGACGGCGGCCACGTCGACCGGCTCCATGTGGAGCGAGAAGGATCGGGCGTCCAGCTTGGCCAGGTCCAGCAGGTCGGCCACCAGCCGCTCCAGCCGGCGGGCCTCCGACCCGATGACCTCGGCCGCCCGTCTGGTGTCGGGCGCGGCGCCGTCGGCGATGGCCTCGGCGAAGCCCCGCACCGACGTGAGGGGCGTGCGCAGCTCGTGGGACACGGACAGCAGGAACTGGCGCTCGAGGCCCCGGGCCCGCTCCAGCTCGGTGGCCATGGCGTTGACGGACGTGGCCAGGCGGGCCAGCTCTGCCTCGGCGCCAGGGCCGGCCGCCTCGACCCGCACGGCCAGGTCGCCCGCCGCGATGCGCCGGGCCGCGTCGGCGGCGGCCGCCACCGGCCGGATGAACCGGCGGGCCAGCCGGTCGGCCGCCACCGCCGCCACCACCAGCGCGGCGCCGGCCGACAGCAGGAACCACGGCAGAGCCGTGCCCAGGCCCGACGACTGCTTCCGGGTGAGCAGAACGGCCACGCGGATTTCGCCGCCCCGCTGCACGGGAGCAGCGGCGTAGGCCTTGTCGCCGCGCCAGCCGGACACCACGGCCGTGCCGCTGTGCAGCAGCTCGAGCTCCGACTCGGTCAGGAC
>Ga0136633_1001047_pt1 | contig 20554 bp, 19 predicted proteins | sample AntDrymeUQ832206_2_FD_105494 | JGI IMG/M metagenome (GOLD analysis project Ga0136633, IMG submission 105494) | Polar desert sand microbial communities from Dry Valleys, Antarctica - metaG UQ83 (22.06) | ecosystem: Environmental > Terrestrial > Soil > Desert | place: Antarctica: Dry Valley...
CGTCGTGTTGCGCTCGATGAGCTTCGTCATGACGCCGCCCTTGGTTTCGATGCCCAGCGTCAGCGGGGTCACGTCGAGCAGCAGCACGTCCTTGACGTCGCCGGCGAGCACGCCGGCCTGGATCGCGGCGCCGATCGCGACGACCTCGTCCGGGTTGACGCCGCGGTGCGGCTCCTGGCCCGTGAGCTCCTTGACCTTCTCCTGCACGGCGGGCATGCGCGTCATGCCGCCGACGAGCACCACGTGGTCGATCTTCGACGCGCCCTTCTCCTTGGCGTCGTCGAGCGCCTGGCGCACCGGCGCCACGACGCGGCTCAGCAGGTCGGCGGTCAGCTCGTTGAGCTTCGCGCGCGTCATGCGGACGTCGAGGTGCTTCGGGCCGCCCTGGTCGGCGGTGATGAACGGCAGGTTGATCTGCGACTCCTGCGCCGTCGAGAGCTCGATCTTCGCCTTCTCGGCGGCCTCGTAGAGGCGCTGCAGGGCCATCGGGTCGTTCTTCAGGTCGATGCCCTGGTCCTTCTTGAACTCGGTCGCGAGCCAGTCGACGAGCGCCTTGTCGAAGTTGTCGCCGCCGAGGTGGTTGTCACCCGCGGTCGACTTGACCTCGAAGACGCCGTCGCCGATCTCGAGCACGGACACGTCGAACGTGCCGCCGCCGAGGTCGAAGACGAGGATCGTCTGGTCTGACTCCTTGTCGAGGCCGTAGGCCAGCGAGGCGGCGGTCGGCTCGTTGATGATGCGCTTGACGTCGAGGCCGGCGACCTTGCCCGCGTCCTTGGTGGCCTGGCGCTGGTCGTCGTTGAAGTACGCCGGCACGGTGATGACGGCGCCGTCGACGGTCTCGCCGAGGTAGGCCTCCGCGTCGGCCTTGAGCTTCTGCAGGATCATCGCGCTGATCTCCGGCGGCGTGTGCTGCTTGCCGCCCGCGTCGACACGAGCGTCGCCGTTGGGACCCGAGACGACCTTGTACGGGACGATCGACTCCTCCTCGCGCACCTCGGCCTCCTTGCGGCCCATGAAGCGCTTGATCGAGGAGACCGTGTTCTGTGGGTTCGTGACGGCCTGGCGCTTGGCGACCGTGCCGACGAGGCGCTCGCCGGACGGCGCGAAGGCCACGACCGAGGGGGTCGTGCGACCGCCCTCGGAGTTCTCGATGACCGTTGGCTCGCCACCCTCCAGCACAGCCATGCAGGAGTTCGTGGTGCCAAGGTCGATACCGATGGTCTTGCCCATGTCGGGTGTGGCTCCTTCCGGGGTGCGTACTAAGAAATCTGCGTCGCAGTGTAGTAGATCCATGACGCGGGCCCGACGGCTTGGCGCCGCGACCGTGGCACCGCATAGGGTTGGTGCCGTGAACGAGCTCGACCCACCGCAGGTCCTGCGGGGCGCGATCGTAGGCCTGGGGATGATGGGCCGCCACCACGCGCGCCTGCTGCAGACGACGGCGCGGATCGCCTTCGCGGGGGCCGTCGATCCCGGCGGCGATCGCTACGGCGCGGTGCGCGACGCGGACGCCGTGCACGCCTCGGTCGACGAGCTGCTGGCCCGCGGCCGGCCGGACTTCGCGGTCGTCGCCGTGCCGACCGACGAGCACCTCGCAGTCGTGCGCGCGCTCGCGGGCGCGGGCGTGAACCTGCTGATCGAAAAGCCGCTGGCCGGCACCGCGGCGGAGGCCGAGGCGATCATCGCGATCTGCCGCGAGGCCGGCGTGCGCGCCGCGGTCGGCCATGTCGAGCGCTTCAACCCGGCACTGATCGAGCTGCGCCGGCGCACGGAGGAAGGCCAGGTCGGGGAGGTCTTTCTGATCGGCACGGAGCGCAGCGGCCCGTTTCCGGACCGCGTCAAGGACGTCGGCGTCGTCAAGGACCTCGCGACGCACGACCTCGACCTCGTCGGCTGGCTGGGCAAGTCGCCGATCGACCTCGTCGCCGCGCAGACCGTGCACAAGACCGGCCGCGAGCACGAGGACCTCGTGCTCGTCACGGGGCGCCTGGGCAGCGGGCTGGCGTTCAGCATCACCGTCGACTGGCTGACGCCGACGAAGATCCGGCGGATGCGGATCCTCGGCGATCGCGGGATGCTCGTCGCCGACACGCTGACGTCCGACCTCGTCTTCCACGAAAACGGCCACGTCACGTCGGAGTGGGACTCCACGCAGGCGCTGCGCGGCGTCGCGGAGGGCAACTCGACGCGCTACGCGCTGCACCGCCGCGAGCCGCTGCTCGTCGAGCTCGAGGCGTTCTGCGATCTCGTGCTCGGCGACGACGCTTCCGCGGCGGTGTCGCTCGAGGAGGGCCTGCAGACGGTGCGCTGCGCCGAGAAGGTGCTCGAAAGCGCGGCCGGCTCGCAGACCGTGCGCGTGTGATGAGGGTCGTCGTCGTCGCGCTGGGCAAGATGGGCCTGCCGCTGGCGACGTATATCGCGCGCGCGGGGCACGAGGTCGTCGGGTGCGACATCTCGGCGCAGACGGTCGAGCTCGTCAACGCGGGGCGGGCGCCGTTTCCGGGCGAGGCGGGGCTGGAGGAGGCGCTGGGCGCGGCGGTCGCCGGCGGGCGCCTGCGCGCGACGACCGACACCGCGGGCGCCGTCGCCGAGGGGCCCGACCTCGTGGTCGCGGTGGCGCCGCTGTACGTCGATGGTGACGCGCAGCCGGACTGGCGCAACGTCGATGCCGTCTGTGAGGCGATCGGCGCCGGCCTGCGCGCGGGGTGCGTCGTGAGCATCGAGACGACGGTGCCGGTCGGCAGCACGCGCTCGCGGGTCGCACCGGCGCTTGTGGCCGCGAGCGGCCTCCGCGCCGGCGAGGACTTCGACGTCGTCTTCAGCCCCGAGCGCGTGTCCTCGGGGCACGTCTTCCGCGACCTCGACACGTACCCCAAGCTCGTCGGCGGCCTGGATGCCGGCGGCGAGGCGCGCGGCGTCTCGCTGTACGAGCAGTTCATCGCAGCCGAGGTGCGAGCGATGGGCTCGGCCGAGGCCGCCGAGCTCACGAAGCTCGCCGAGACGACCTACCGCGATGTGAACATCGCCTTCGCGAACGAGCTCGCCCGCTTCGCCGACGGCGCCGGGCTCGACGTCGCCCGCGTGATCGAGGCCGCCAACAGCCAGCCCTACAGCCACATCCACAGCCCCGGCGTCGCCGTCGGCGGGCACTGCATCCCGGTCTACCCGTACTTTCTGCTCGCCGGCGACCGGCACGCGCGCCTGCCGCGCGTCGCGCGCGAGGTCAACGACGCGATGCCGGCGTTCGCCGTCGGCCTGCTCGAGCGCGAGCTCGGGTCGCTGGAGGGCCAGTCGATCCTGATCCTCGGCGTGGCGTACCGCGGCGGCGTCAAGGAGACGGCGTTCTCCGGTGCGGCCGGCCTGCGCGACGAGCTCGCCGCCCGCGGCGCGCGCCCGCTGGCGAGCGACCCGCTGTACACCGACGGCGAGCTGGTGGCCGCCGGGTACGAGCCGTTGTCAGCGGACGAGGCGGTGGCAGGCGCGATCGTCCAGGCCGATCACGACTCCTACCGGGCGCTGGGGGCCGCCGACGTGGGCGGCGCGTCCGTGGTTGTCGACGGGCGCGGCGTGCTCGACCTCGACGCGTTCGCGGCGGGCGGTGTGCGGGTGCTGCGCATCGGCCGGCCCTAGGGCGCGTAGCGGGCGTGCAGGTGGTTCTCGTGCGCACGGCACAGCGGCCTCACGGGCCGCGGCAGGGTGGGCAGGCCGATGCGACAGCCGACGAACACCACCGTCGGGCTCGTGCGCGCGACCATGCGAACGAGCTCGAGCGCGCCGCGCCGGTCGACCTGGTCCGGGCGAGACGGCTCGCGCTCGAGGCCGCCGACCGATGGATAGAGGATGTCGACGTCGAAGCCGTTCTGGTGGCTTGCATGCCCGATGCCGCCGAAGCGCGGACCGAACGGCCCGCCGAGCGGGCGCGACAGGTCGCCGATCAGCAGCCGCGCCCCGAGCGGGTGGCGCGCCTGCCAGCGCCGCCCGATCACCGCGATCCGCGCGAGCAGCGTGCTCGTGCCCCAGCGCCGGTCCGAGCGGTTGGGCGATCGCGACAGCACCGGGTCCCAGGTGCGATACCCCGTGCCCTGCGCCGGCAGCAGGCGCCCGCAGAGCAGGCGTCCGGCGGCGTATCGGCCGGCCGCGCGCAGGACGCACCGGTGCTGCCAGCGGCGGGGCGCGGCGACCGGCCTGGCCTGCGCACCCGCCAGCCAGCCGCTGCGCCCGTCGAGCTCGACGAGTCGCCACGAGCCCGTGGGCAGCTCGCGTGTGGCGGTCACCCGCAGCCGCTCGCCGCGATAGGCGATCGCGCGCGCCGGCGCGGCCGGGCTCGCGTCGGCGCGCAGCAGGATGCGGGGGCCGGTCGGCGACACCCAGGCGGCGCTCGCCGCGGCGGACAGCAGCGCGGCTGCGATGACGGCGCTCAGCAGCGATGCGGCGAACGTCCGCACCGCCACACCGTAGCGGGCAGTGGCCTGGGCAGGGTGTGCGCATGCGGGAACGATCACTGGTAGTGGGACGGCCCACTAGCCTTCGAACCGGCATGACCGATCTGACGATCTACGAGACGCGCGCGTGCTCGGTGTGCCGCTCGCTGTCGGCGCTGCTGGCGGAGCACGGCATCGAGGCCGACCGCGTCCAGTACCACGTCGAGGGCATCGACGAGGCGACGATCCGCGAGCTGCTGGCGAAGGCGGAGATCGGGCCGCGCGACGCGCTGCGCCTGAAGGAGCCACTCGTCGCCGAGCTCGGCCTGCTCGACGAGGGCGGCGTCAGCGACGACGAGCTGATCGCCCAGATGGCCGCGCATCCGCAGCTGCTGCAGCGCCCGATCGTCGTGCGCGGCGACCGCGCCGTGCTCGCACGGCCGGTCGAGCGCGTGCTCGAACTGCTCGATTGAACAGCAGCCCGCCACCGCGACCGCCCGCCGCGCGCCCCGCCTACACTCCGATGCGATGATCGAGAGCCCGCCGGTCAGCGTGCGAGGCGCGCGCCGCGAGGACTTCCAGCCGTTGGCGGAGATGCTCGCGCGGGCGTTCTACGACGACCCGGTCACGTCGTGGTTCTATCCCAACCCGCGGCGGCGCATGACGCACGCGACGCGCTTCTTCGCGATCCGCCTGCGCCAGCTCGCCGACCAGAAGCTGATCTTCACGACGGACGATCACAGCGGCGCCGCGCTGTGGACGCAGCCCGGCCGCTGGCGCGATGACCTGCGCCAGTCGCTGATGCTGCTGCCGATGCTGCCGGTCCTGCTGCCGCGGATCGTGCGCTCGACACGCGCCGTGCGCGAGATCGAGCGCCGCCATCCGGTCGTGCCGCACTTCTACCTGTCGGTTCTGGGCACGGACCCCGAAAAGCAGGGCGGAGGCATCGGCTCCGCCCTGCTGACTCCGGTTCTCGATCGGTGTGACGCCGGCGGGATCGCCGCCTACCTCGAGTCCTCCAAGGAGAGCAACGTCGCCTTCTACAAACGCCACGGCTTCGACGTGACGGACCGCATCGAGCTTGCAGACGGTCCGCCACTGTGGTTCATGTGGCGGGAACCGCGCCCCCCAGGAGGCCGCCGAGCAGCGAGTTGATGAGGTTGGTGATGGTCGCGATGATGCCGCCGGCGGCCGGGACCGACCCGCCGCCGCTGCCGCCGCCGCCGAGCAGGCCGCCCAGCAGGTCGCTGATGACGTTGCCGATGTTGCCGGCGCCCGGAACCGAGCCGCTGCCGCCACCGACGAGGCCGCCGAGCAGGCTGCCGAAGATACCGCCGAGTCCGCCTGCGCCTGCGCCCGAGCCGCCGCCGACGATCGGCAGCGAGCCGAGGATCGTGTCGATCAGGCCGGTGACCGTGCTGAGCACGCTCGGGATGAGGGTTCCGACGATGCCCGTGACCTGCGACAGGATGGTGCCGAGCGGGCCCTGCGCCTCGGTGGGCAGCATCGGGAGGAAGCCCTGGATCATGCTCATCGCCATCTCGATGGCCTGCGTCGCCATCGCGAGGCACTGGCTGACCAGGCCCGTGATCGAGCCGGGCAGCGAGCCCGAGTCCAGCGCGTTGTCGAGGTTGACGACCTCGGTGGCATCACCGGCGCCGAGCGACGCGATGATCGAGGCCAGCATCGGCTGAACGCTCGCCGGCACGTTGTCGAGCAGGGAGGTGAGCATCGCGAGGATCTGCTGCTTGCCGGCGATCGTCGGCTGAATCGAGCTCGCGATCGGCGACTGCGCGGGACCGTCGTCGACGAGGCCGGTGAGAGATTCGAGCAGCGCGTCGTACTGCGTGCCGGCGAGCGTCAGCGCGTGCGCGGCGCTTGCGGCGGAGGATTCGGAGGTCGACGCGTTGGCCATCCTGCGAGCCGTCTTGGAGGCCGCGGCGGTCTTCGAGCGGGCGGTCTTCAGCTGACGCTTGGCGACGGTGCTCTGACCGAGGCGGACGGCGCGCTTGAGCCGCTTGACGGCGGTCTGCGCGCTCGCGACGTTCTTCTCGACGGTCGCGACGGAGTTCTTCGAGACGGGCTTGGCGGACGCTGTGGCCGGAATGGCCGCGACGGCTGCAAGCGTCGCCATGACGGCGACGGAACGACGGAACTGAGACATGTGGGTTGTGCCCCCTTCGGCAACTGGGCGGCCTCTGGGAGGCCCCTGGTTTTGCGAGCCCGTCTCGCGACGGGTTTGCCTTTTCGGTTGTCTGACCCCTACCACGACCGAGCGGGCTGCTTGTGATGCGCTACTTCGAAAAGATCTCGAGCCGGCACGTCGGCGCTCGTGCTCAGCGCATCCCGAGCAGCCGTTGCAGGAGATCCCCGACGCCGCCGAGGATCTGCTGCACGGGCGCGAGCACCGACGACGTCGTCGGCGAGGTCGCGGGCGCCGTGGCGGGCGACGATGGCAGCGACAGCCCGACGCTCGCCAGCACGCGGTTGATCGTGGTGACCAGCGGACCCAGGGTGCGGTCGAGCATGCCCGCCGCCAGCGCCAGCGCGTCGCGGCTGCCGCCCGCGGCGATCGCCTGGGCGTCGGTGAACGCCTGCAGAACCTGCTGGCGCAGCCGCTCGAGCCGCTGGATGGCGGTCTCGGGCGCGGCGCCCGCCGGCGCCGATGCGCTCGGAGCGGTCGCGGAGGTCTGGGGCGCAGAGGCCGCCGGCGACGCGGGCGCGCGCTTGGCGTTCGCAGCGGGCGGCGCCAGCAGGGCGGCGGTGCTGCTGCGCGAGGGGGAGATCCGGCGCGAGCCGACCGTCGCCGTGGTGGTGCGCACACGCTCGCCCGAGCGCGCCGAAGCGGTGGCGGGCGCGGCGGCGCGCGACGTCGCGGCAGCCAGCGCGGCCGCGCGGATCGCGTTCTGCGCGGCGCGCGCATCGGGCGTCTGCGCGGCCTGCGCCTTGGCGGCGGGACGGTCGGGCCGGCTGATGTGCTCGATCTCGACGGCGGCCGTGCCGGTTCCCGCGACGGCGGCCGCGACCGCGAGGCCCTTGACGGCGAGCGGCAGGCTGGCCCAGCCGATGCCGCCGCCGGCCGATGCTCCCGCGCCGGCGCCGGACGCCAGCAGCGCGCCACCACCCCCGCCGGCACCGAGGCCGAGCGTGCCGATGATCGCTGCGCCGGAGACCCACGGCGCGAGCATGTGCAGGTCGGCGCGGCGGGCGCCGATCGAGCGCTGGAAGGAGGCGCAGTCGTCACACGAGCGCAGGTGGGCGCGGATGCCGCGCGCGCGCAGGCTGCGGCGATCACCGTCGGAGATCGAGTGGCGCACGCTGAAGCACGCCGTCGCGCGACCGTCGGCGGCGTCGTGCAGCGCGGTGCGGGCGTCGAAGACGGCACGGCGCGCGGCGTCGACCGTGAGGCCGAGGGCGGCGCCGATCTCGTCGTAGCTCAGGCCGTTGAGCTCGCGCATGACGAGCGCGCCGCGCTGGCGCTCGGGCAGCGAACGCAGGTCGTCGACGAGCTGCTCGAGGCGGCTGCGCTGCTCTGCGTCGACCTCGGGCCCGGGGACGGTCGGCTCGAACGCCGCCACGAGCTCGGTCTGCGGCCGGCGGCGGCGCATGATGTTGATCGCCTCGTTGTGGGCGATCTTGTACAGCCAAGGGCGCAGCGGCTGGTCGGAGACGCGTGTCGGCAGCGCGCGCAGCGCCTTCTCGAGCGCGTTCTGGGTGGCGTCGCGAGCGTCCTCGGCATCGAGCAGGATCGAGCGCGTGTAGCCGAGCAGCGGGCCGTAGTAGCGCTCGTAGAGGGCGGTGAAGGCGGCGTCGTTGCCGCCTGCCGCGCGACCGGCGAGCAGCTCGTCGCCGAGACGCGACCAGGCGACGACGCGTGTCGGTCGGGGCGAGAGCGTCGCGGTCATGGTCATCGTGCTCGTCCTATCGGCAAACGCAGACGAATGTTTGAACCGGCGTGAAGGATTGCGGCGCCCGTACCCTTGGCGCGATGAGCGCGGACGCATCGACCATCGCGAGCATCGGCTCGTTCTTCGACGCGGTCGGCTCCTTCTTCGACAGCCTGTCGCGTGTCGGCTGGTTGCCACTCGTGCTCGGCGCGATCTCGTTCGTCATCTACCTGACGCTGCGCTCGCGCGCGTTCTTCAACACGCTGCGCGCCGCCTATCCGGCGGAGCGCTTCGAGTTTCGGCGCGTGTGGGGCGCGTACATCGCCTCCTACGGCTTCAACAACGTCATCCCGGCACGCGGCGGCGACGTCATCAAGCTGGCTCTCGTCAAGGGGTCGATTCCGAACTCGACCTATCCCGCGGTCGGCGCGGCGATCTGCGTCGAAGCGGTCTTCGACTTCGTGATGGCGATCTTCATCCTCGCGTTCGCGTTCACGCAGGGCGTCTTTCCGAAGCCGCCGGACTTCGCCAAGCTCGACGCCTTCGACCTGTCGTTTCTCGCCTCGCACCCGAAGTTCACGCTGTTTCTCCTCACGGCGCTGGCCGTGCTGGCGCTTGTCGGCTTCGCGGTGCTGTCACAGCGCGTCAAGGCCTTCTGGGCGCGCGTGCGCCAGGGCCTGACGATCCTGCGCGACCGCCGCCGCTACGTTCGCGAGGTCTTTCTCGTGCAGCTCGGCGGCTGGTGCTTTCGCTTTGCCGCCTTCTGGCTGCTGCTCGAGGCCTTCAACGTCGGCGGCTCGGTGCGCAACGTGCTGCTCGTGCTCGGCGTCAACGCCGTCGCGGCGGTCGTGCCGTTCACGCCCGGCGGCGCCGGCGTGCAGCAGGCGCTGCTGGTCAAGGTCTTCGCCGGCGCGGCGGCAGGCGCCGTCGTCGCGTCCTACTCCGTCGGCCAGCAGATCGTGATCGCCGTGACGACGCTCGCCGTCGGCTTCGTCGCGCTGATCACGATCTTCCGGATACGCTCGTTCAAGGAGGCGATCACGCTCGGCAAGGCCGAGCGCGAGCGCGAGAAGTCGGCCGAGCGCGATGCGGCCGAGCACTCGGGCCCCGCGCCTGCGCCCGACGGCTACTGAAGTCCGGAGCGCGCCTCGCGCACGAGCGCGACGGCGTCGGGAAAGACCGTCGCCATGACCGCGCGGATCTGCTCTGCCTGCTGCTCGACCGTGCCCTGGATGTTGACGCGGTTGATCGCCGCGACGGTCATCTCGACGGCGAGCTTGATCGCGTTGTCGGCCCAGGCGAGCCCCTGCTGGGCCTGCATCTGCTCAGCGAACTCCGCCATGCGGCGCTGCAGGTCCTCCGGGTCGCCGAACAGTCCTCCGAAACCTTCCATGGGGCCATCGTAGCGGGCGGTCGATGCGGGCCTGCCGGAGCTTGCGCTCGGCGACGATCGCGCGGATAATGACCCGCGAGGCCGGAGAGTTCGTCCCAGGGGAGGCCATGAGACAGCGCAAGCGTCATCTGCCGTTCGTCGGCGTCGTCTTCATCGCTGCGGCGGCGGGTGCGCTGCTGGCCGGGGGTGCGGCCGAAGGTCAGGCGCCGGCGGCGGCCGCGATCGTCGCCGGCGACAACTTCTTCAGGACGATCGCGGGCGGTCCGGCGGCCGTGACGATCGCGCCCGGCGGCCATGTCGACTTCGCCTACCCGAGTGGCGACAGCGCCCACAACGTCGTCTTCACGGGCATGAAGCCGAGTGTCTGCGGCATCTCGGAGGGGCCGGCCGCCGGCGAGGCCGCGCTCCCCGCGAAGGCTAGCCCGCCGTCATGGGCGGGCGGCTGCGACTTCACCGCGGCCGGCTCGTATCCCTTCGTCTGCGAGGTGCACCCTTCGATGACGGGCTCGGTCACGGTCGCCGCGAATGCCCCGCCTCTGCCGCCGGGTCCCGCACCGCCGCCCCCGGCCGCGGTCCCGCCCGCCTCCGGCGTGCGCGTGGCGACGATCCAGCGCGGCTTCACGCTCCGCGGCTCACTGCAGGTCGCGAGCGCCCGCTCGCGCCTGCTGGCACGCGCCTTCGCCAGCCGCAGGTCGCTGTTCGGCGGGCGCAGTGCGGCGCAGGTCCAGGTCGGCCGAACGCTGCGCTCATCGGTCGGCGGGTCGCGGACGTCGTTCGCGATCGCCCTGACGGCGCCGGCGCGGCGGGCGCTGCGCCGCAACGGCCGCCTGGCGATCAGCCTGCGGCTCACGGTCACGTCCCCGGGCGCAGCTCAGGTGTACACCGCCCGGCGCACGGTCGTCATGCGGCCGCGGTAGGCCCTGCGCCTGCTCGGCGGACGGGGGCGTGTGATTCGCCACCCCCGGCCCAGCCGGCCGGCGCGACCCATGCGAGGCAAGGTGTCCTGGATAGGGGTCACGTGATGACCCCAAAGCAGGACGACGACGCTGATCCACCCCAGGCGGCCCCGCTCTTGCGATACCACAAGCCCGGCCGCCGCCGGCCACGCGCGGCCACGCGTGAGTAGCCTCGCGTCCATGCCACAGGCCGAGGGCGCGGGGGTCGCGCTGCACTACGCCGAGCGCGGCGCCGGGCCGGCGGTGCTGATGGTGCACGGCATGGGGGGTGACGCCATCGCGTGGGAACAGGCGCTCGACGCGCTCGCCGGCGCCGGAGCGCGCGCGATCGCCTACGACCGCCGCGGCTACGGCGCCAGCGGCGCGCCCCAGCCGTACAGCGCGACGACCGTCCAGGAGCAGTCCGAGGACGCAGCGGCGTTGCTGGCGGCGCTCGGCGCCGCGCCCGCCATGCTCGTGGGCGAGGGCTTCGGGGCGCTCGTGGCGCTCGAGCTGCTCGTGCGCCGGCCCGAGCTCGCGACCGCCGCGGTGCTCGCCGACCCGCCGCTGTTCGCCTTCGTGCCGGCCGCGACGCAGGCGCTCGCGGACGAGCGCACCCAGCTCGAGCAGGCGCTGCGCGACGGTGGCCCCGCGGCCGCGATCGCGGCATGGCACGGCGCCGGCACGGACGCCGGCCGCCTCGCGCGCGCCCGCGAGTCGCCGCTCGGCTTCTTCGCCGACTACGCGGGCCAGTCGAGCTGGTCGCCCGCGCGGCGCGAGCTGCGAGCGATCGCCGTGCCGGTCGCCGTCGTCACGAGCCCCGGCGCGCCGGCGCACGTCGTCGCGGCTGCCGACACCGCCGCCGCGCTGCTTCCGCACGCCCGCCGCCGCGCCGACGGCGACGTCGTGGCCGTCGCCGCGGGCCTGCTCGACCTCAGCTGACGCGGCGCGCGACGACCGACACGGTGCCGCCGCGGCGCACGAGGCCGAACAGCGCCTCGAGCGCCACGGCGACCGGGGCGAGCGGCAGCGCGAGCGCCGTGACCAGCGCGTCGCGGCTGCGCAGCGGGGCGTTGCGCTTCAGCGCGTGGTAGAGCCACGACGGCACGCGCGTCGCGCGGCTGACGACCGACACCCACAGGCCGAACGGGTTGTGCTCGGCGAGCACGTGGCGCGTCGAGACCGGCTCGAGGCCGTGGGCGCGCAGCAGCGTCTCGAGGCCCACCGCGGTGAAATGCGTGCGGTGGCGCGGGACGTCGAGGTGATACCAGCGTGCGCCGCCGGCGCGCGCCTGCACGCTGGAGAGGTTCGGCACGCCGACGAGCAGCAGGCCGCCGGGACGCAGCCAGCCTGCGATCCGCTCGAGCGCCGCGCCCGGGTCCTCGACGTGCTCGAGCACATGCCACAGCGACGCCGCGTCGAGCGAGCCGGGCGGGACCTCGGCGTCGTCGATGCCGGCCGCCACGAGCTCGACGCCGATCGCGCGCGCGCCCACGACGCCGCGCTGCGAGGGCTCGATGCCGTGGGCGTACCAGCCCGCCGCGCGCGCCTGTGCGACGAAGCGTCCGCGTCCGGCGCCGATGTCCAGCAGCCGCCCGGGAGGTCTCGCGCCCGCGCGCTGCAACTGCGCGAGCCGGCGGCGGTCGAACGCCCGCAGGATCGGCGCGCTGGCGCGCGAGCCGCGCGGCCTGCCGCCGCCGTAGGCGCCGGCCTCGTGCGCCTGCTCGGGCGCCGGGGCGAGCGTGACCGCGCTGCCGCACGAACGGCAGCGCGCGAGCTCGTAGTCGCCGGGCAGCGCCGGATCGGATCCCGGGACGGTCCGCCAGGCGGCGAGCGGCCCGCCGCACGCGGGGCAGGCGCGCCCCGCGCCGCTCACGGCTGCGATCTCGCCAGGCGCGCGGGCGACGGGCCCGCCTTTCACCCGCCGCGGGTGTGGAAGTAGAAGCCCGGCAGCGCCGCCCGGGTGATCTGCGCGGCCATGTGGTGCGCGAGCTCGAGGTCGCCCGTGCGCACGGCGATGTCGTCGAGCGTGATGATCCCCGTCAGGCGCCCGTCGTCGAGCACGGGCAGGCGCCGGATGCCGTGGCGGACCATGAGCTCGGCGGCCTCCTCGACGTCCATGTTCGGCAGCGCGGTCACGACCGGCGACGAGCTGTGCGCCGACACGGGGTCGCCCGAGTCGCGGCCGTCGGTCAGCGCGCCGAGCGCCAGATCGCGGTCGGTGACGAAGCCGGCCAGCGCTCCCTCCAGGTCCAGGAGCACCACCGATCCCACGTTTCGCTCCCGCATCAGCTCGGCGACCTGGCGGACGGTCGCCGACGGCTGCGCGGTGACGACGCCCTCGGTCATCACGTCACGGATCTCCACGCCACGCAACATACACTTGCGCCGTGGCGACCACCGGGGACGAGACGCTCCTCGACGAGCAACGCCGCCGGCCGCAGGCCGCATCCGCGGCGATCGGCGCCGGGATCCTGTCGCTCGGCGGCGCCATCCTGGCCACGCGGGTGTTCGCGGGCCGCCCCGAGGCGCCGCTGCTGGGCCTGCTGCGCGAGCGCTTGCAGACCCCGCCGCCGCAGCCCGGCCTGAAGGCGGTCGAGGTCGGCTGGTACGCCGACAACTCCTCGGTGCTGATCCTCGTCTTCGTCGTGCTGGCGCTCGCCGCCGCCGCGATCGGCCTCGCGCTCTGGCACCTGTACCGCTCCGTCAAGGCACGGCGGCCCGAACTGCCGCGCTACGCGCTCTACGCAGCGATCGCGGGCTCGGTGCTCGTGGGCGTCACGGGAATCGCGCAGGTGCTCCACCAGACGCAGCGTGCCGCGGCCTTCGCCGACGGCGCGAACCAGACGTCGGTGGCCGCGCCCGACCTGTTGCGCTCGACGTTCATGGTCGTCGTGCAGACGCTGGGCGGGCTCGGCGGGCTGGCGCTCGGCGCCGCGATCGTGATGCTGTCGCTCAACGCCATGAAGGTCGGGCTGCTGCCCCGGTTCGTCGGTGTGCTGGGGGTCATCGTGGGCGTCCTGTTCGTGCTCCCGATCGGCTCGTCGCTGCCGCTCGTGCAGGCGTTCTGGTTTGTCGCCGTCGGGGCGCTGTTTCTCGGGCGCTGGCCGTGGGGCCTGCCGCCGGCGTGGGTGACCGGCGACGCCCAGCCGTGGCCCACCCAGCAGGAGCAGCGCGAGGCGCGGATGGCGGCACAGCCCGACGACGACGGGGAGTCTGCCCCGCGCCACATCAAGCGCCTCGAGCGCGCCGAGCCGCCGGAGACGCCGGCGCCCGAGCTGCCGGCGCGCCGGCCGCACTCCTCCTCGAAGAAGCGCAAGCGCCGGCGGCGCTGACGCTTGAGCCAGGCTCGCCCGGCACCCGCGTCCCGCGGCGCGCGGTACGGTCTGCGCATGACCTACGAGGAGGCGTGCGCAGGGCATTCCTGGCAGGTGCCGGAGCGCTACAACATCGCCGCGGACGCGTGCGACAAGCATCCGCGCGACAAGCTCGCGATGATCCACGAGGATCCCGACGGCAACGTCCGCGAGCTGCATTGGGGCGAGCTGCAGGACATGTCCGATCGCTTTGCGCGCCTGCTCGCGGAGCACGGCGTGCAGCAGGGCGACCGCGTCGCGATGCTGCTGCCGCCGACGCCCGAGACGGCCGCCGCGTTCTTCGGGACGTGGAAGCGCGGAGCGATCCTGCTGTCGATGTCGGTCCTCTACGGCGACGACGCCATCAAGCACCGCCTGGCCGACTCGCAGGCGTCGATCGTCGTCACGAACGAGGCCAACCGCGCGCGCGTCGAGGGGCCGGCGCAGGTTCTCGTCATCGAGCCTGGGGATTTGACCGAGGGCTCGACGGACTACGAGCGTGTCGACACCGCCGCCGACGACCCGGCGCAGCTCTACTACACCTCCGGCACGACGGGCCTGGCGAAGGGCATCCTGCACGCCCATCGCTACATCCTCGGCCACAACGAGTTCGAGTTCTGCCATGACGTGCGCGACGGCGAGCGCTTCCACGGCATGGGCGAGTGGGCGTGGGCGGCGGGGATCTCGCCGCTGATCGGGCCGTGGCGCTACGGCGCCGTGCAGGTCGTGCTGCAGCGCAAGGGCGGCTTCGATCCTCACGGCCAGCTCGCCTTCCTCTCGCGCCACCGCCCGACGAACGTCTTCGGCACGCCGACGGCGATCCGCTCGATGATGCGCATCTCGGATGCCGGCACGCGCTACCCGCAGGATTTCCGCATCGTGTGCTCGGCCGGGGAGCCGCTCAACCCCGAGGCGATCCGCTGGTTTCGCGAGCAGTACGGCGTGACCGTCCTCGACTACTACGGGCTCAGCGAGTCCTATCCGCTGTGCGGCAACTTCCCCTTCATGGAGGTTCGCGAGGGGTCGATGGGCAAGCCGATGCCCGGCTGGGACGTGCAGATCCTCGACGAGGACGAGCAGCCCGTGGGGCCCGGGGTGCGCGGCGAGATCTGCCTGCGCGCGCGCTCGAACCCGCATTATCCGCTCGGCTACTGGAACAACGAGGTGGCCGCGCGCGAGACGTTCGGCGGCGAGTGGTTTCACACGAAGGACGCCGCCGCGACCGACGCGGACGGCTACTTCTGGTACGAGGGCCGCGCCGACGACGTGATCATCTCGGCCGGCTACCGGATCGGCCCGTTCGAGGTCGAGTCGGCGTGCCTCGAGCATCCGGCCGTCGCGGAGGCGGCGGCCGTGGCGTGGCCGGACGAGCGCCGCGGCAACGTCGTCAAGGCGTTCGTCGTGCTCGCCGCGGGGTACGAGGGCTCCGACGAGCTCGGCAGGGAGATCTCCGGCTTCGTGCGCGAGCACCTCTCGGCGTACGCCTATCCGCGCATCGTCGAGTTCGTCGATGACCTGCCGAAGACCCTGACCGGGAAGATCCGTCGCATCGAGCTGCGCGACCGCAGCAGGACACAGGAGGGCTGAACCTTGGCGACCAGCGACCAGACGTCCCACGACAAGCTCGCCCGGCGCCTCGACGAGCTGCTGGAGGTCGAGAGCTTCCCGCCGCCCGCGCAGTTCGCGCGCGACGCGCTGCTCAACGATCCCGCGATCTACGAGCGCGCGGCCGCCGATCCGCTGGCCTGGTGGGAGGAGCAGGCGAGCGCGCTGCACTGGTTCAGCGATCCGCAGACGACGCTCGACGACTCGAAGCCGCCGTTCTACAAGTGGTTCGGCGGTGGGACGATCAACGCCGCCTACAACTGCCTGGACCGCCACGTCGAGGCGGGCCTCGGCGACCGCGTCGCGCTGCACTGGCGCGGAGAGGAGGGCGACGAGCGCGACATCACATATGCGCAGCTGCACGCCGACGTCATGCGCTTCGCCAGCGCGCTGCGCGACCAGGGCATCGAGCAGGGCGACGTCGTCGGGATCTACCTGCCGATGATCCCGGAGGTCGTCGTCGCGATGCTCGCCTGCGCGCGCATCGGCGCGCCGCACAACGTCGTCTTCGGCGGCTTCTCGCCGGAGTCCGTCAAGGAGCGCATGGAGGTCTCCGAGGCGAAGGCGCTGATCACCGCCGACGGCGCGCGGCGCAAGGGCAAGGTCGCCGAGACCAAGAGCGCCGTCGACGAGGTCGGCATCCCCGTCGCGACGACGATCGTCGTGCGCAACGTCGGGTGCGACTGCCCGATGGGCGACGGCGACGTCTTCTACGACGAGATCATGGCGGCAGCCTCGCCCGACTGCGAGGCCGTCGCGCTCGACGCCGAGCACCCGCTGTTCATCCTGTACTCGAGCGGCTCGACGGCCAAGCCGAAGGGAATCCTGCACTCGACCGGCGGCTACCTGACCGGCGCGGCGTGGACGCACAAGCACGTCTTCGACCTCAAGCCCGAGAGCGACGTCTACTTCTGCTCAGCCGACGTCGGCTGGATCACCGGCCACACGTACATCGTCTACGGGCCGCTGATGAACGCCGCCACGTCGGTGATGTACGAGGGCGCGCCCGACTATCCCGACAAGGACGTCTGGTGGGATCTCTGCGAGCGCTACGGCGTGACGCTCTTCTACACCGCGCCGACGGCGATCCGCGCGTGCATGAAGTGGGGCGAGCAGTACCCCGGCCGCCACGACCTCTCCAAGCTGCGCCTGCTCGGCACGGTCGGCGAGCCGATCAACCCGAAGGCCTGGGTCTGGTATCACCACGTCATCGGCGGCGAGCGCTGCCCGATCGTCGACACGTGGTGGCAGACCGAGACGGGCTGCATCATGATCGCGCCGCTGCCCGGCATCACGGCGACCAAGCCGGGGTCGGCGACGCGGCCGCTGCCGGGTGTCGTGGCGGCGGTCGTGGGCGAGGACGGCGAGGAGCTGCCGCGCGACAGGCAGGGCCTGCTCACGCTGCAGGAGCCGTGGCCGTCGATGCTGCGCACGCTCTACGGCGACGACGACCGCTACGTCTCGACGTACTTCGAGAAGTTCGGCAGGAAGACCTACTTCGTCGGCGACGCTTCCCGCGAGGACTCCGATCACTACTTCTGGGTCATCGGGCGCGTCGACGACGTGCTCAACGTGTCGGGGCACCGCATGTCGACGGCCGAGATCGAGTCGGCGGTCGTGTCGCACCACCTCGTGGCGGAGTGCGCGACGATCGGCGCCGCCGACGAGGACACCGGTCAGTCGGTCGTCTGCTTCGTGACGCTCGAGGGAGATCGTGAGGGTTCCGACGAGCTCGTCGCCGAGATCCGCGAGCACGTCGCCAAGAAGATCGGCAAGCTCGCGCGGCCGAAGCGGATCGTGTGGGCCGACGACCTGCCCAAGACGCGCTCGGGGAAGATCATGCGACGGCTGCTGCGCGACATCGCCGAGGGGCGCGAGCTCGGCGACGTCACGACCCTGCGCGACCCCGGCGTCATGGCGCAGCTCGAGGGGCGCATCAGGGAGCGCCAGGACGAGGAAGGCTGACTCAGGCGTCGGCGAACGGCAGCCGCGTGACGAGATCGGTCATCTCGAACACGCGGTGGACCTGCTGGGGCCCGCGCAGGATCGTCAGGCGCTGGGGACCCTGACAGCGGTCGGCGGCCATCAGCAACATGCGGATGCCGGTCGAGTCGATGAACTCGAGTTCGCCGAGGTCGATGACGATCGCGGGGGCGTCGCTCGCCTCGACGCGCAGCAACTCCTGCTCGAGACCCGGCGCGCCCGCGATGTCGAGCTCGCCGAGCAGCGACACGAAGTGGCTGTCGCCGTCGCGCGCGCTGCGCAGGACCAGCCTTCCGACGGTGCGAGCTCGCGCCTCGCGGGCGTCGTCGTCCTCCGGCGGCATGCGGGCGACAGTAGCAGCGCCGGTGGCGTGCACAGCCCGTGCCCGCGCGCGGTCGCGAGGCGCGCGGTCGCGTGGACGGCGACCTACGCGCGCGAGGGAGAGCGGGCGTCGAGCTTGGCCTGCGTGCGCAGCTCGGAGGCGATCCGCTCCAGGCGCGGCTCGGTCTCGCGGTCGACGTGGGTCATTGCGGCCGCGACGGCGGGGTGCACGGCTGCGATGTGCTCGTGCATCGCGTGCGCGATCGCGCGGTAGGCGGGGTGTCCCTCGCGCCCGGAGCGCAGCTCGATGAGCTGCATCGCCTCGCGCGCGTTGAGGTCGAGCACGTATCGCAGGCGATAGCCGAGGCACAGCGCGTACATCGCCGCGCGGCGGTCGTGGCCGGCGTCCAGCAGGCGCTCGTAGGCACTGCGCGAGACGTCGAGCGCGCGGCGGAAGTCGTCGCCGACGCCGGCCGCGTCGACCTCCTCGGGCACCCCCGCGCCGAGGTCCGGCGTCAGCGTCTGCCACTGGCAGGTGAGCATGCGGTGGCGCTGCAGGTCGCGGAAGGCGCCGTAATCGCTGACGATCTCAAAGCGATAGCGCAGCGCCTCGAGGCCGCGGCCGGGACGGTGGCGGCGGTTGGCGCGCTCGCCGACGAGGTCGGCGAGCAGCTGCGCGCGCTCGCCGGCGTCGAGCGTCGCCAGCGCGGCGCGCGTGGTCTGCTCGTCGGTGCCGCCGGCCTCGAACAGCAGTGCGGCGAGCAGCAGGTCCTCGTCGCCGTCGTGGTGCGTCAGGCGCACGGACGGGCCGCCGGCGCCGTCGTCGCCGGGCCGGCGATCGAGGCCCAGGCGCGCTGCCCAGCGCTCACCGGCCTGCTCGCGGTCCTTCAGGAAAGAGATCCACTCGCCGCCGCGCTCGGGGCGCTGCACGCGCGAGACGAAGCTCGGCATCGTCGACTGGACGGCCTCGAGGATCATCGAGCCGTAGTGGCGCGCCTCGGGCAGCGGGTGGGCGAGCAGGTGCAGGATGAGCTGCTCGTAGGTCTGGCCGGTCGCGAAGATCCCCATGTGCGACAGCGAGGCGGCCGGCAGCAGCCCGCGCAGCAGGTCGAAGGCCTTGGCCTTGATCGCGCGCTGGTGCGCCTGCGGCGACTCGCCCGCGGCCGCGGGATAGCGCTCCGACGCCCATGCCGTGACGCGCGGGATCGCCGCCGAGTACACCTCGAAGATCGCGTCCATCGCCTGCTCGTACTCCGGTCCGAGGTCGGGGTCGCGGTAGTAGCGGAAGCGCTCCGTGCCCTCGATCGGGTGGTCGTAGGCGATGTAGCGCGTCGACTGCTCGAGGTAGGCGCCCAGGCGCGGGCGCTGCAGGACCTTCGTCAGGACGTTGGAGACCCACTCGCAGGCGACGTGGGCGCCGCCGAGCTGGGCGATCGAGTCGTCGCCGTAGCCGACGAAGATGCGCTCGTAGAAGTCGGCGGCGCGCGCGCCCTCCTCGTTGTCGTAGGAGGCGTCGGAACCCAGCGACTCCGCGAACTCGTCGAGAAACAGGCGCCGCAGCGTGCCGGGGTAACGCGAGTAGCGCGCAAACAGCGCGCCCTTGACGGTCTCGGGCAGGTTGACGAGCGCGAAGACCGGTTCGTCGAGGTTCGTGACGTGCTGTCGCAGGCGCTCGCTCTCGGCGGGCGTGAAGGTCTCGACGGGGTACTCCACGGGGGTCGAGAGGCTAGCGCGGGGCGCGGCGGAGGGGGTTCAGCCGGTCGCCGCGCGCTGCCGGGCCCCGATCGCGGCGGCGAGCTCGGCGATCGTCCTCTCGCCACGCTCGTAGACGTCGCCCCACGAGAAGGCGATGTGGTTCGAGCGCCGGCGGCGGGCGACGTCCTGCTCGAACGCGTGGCGGGTGGCATGGAAGCGAAACGAGAGCAGCTCGATCGTGAGGTCGAGCTCGGGCCAGTGGCAGTCGACGGTGTCGTTGCGGTGGTCGATGTTCGTGCGCGGGAGGGGGAGGTCGTGTGCGCGCACGAGCGCGACGAAGTCGGCCTCGAGATCGCTGAGGGTGACGTCGGCGGCGAGCGCGCGGCGCAGCTTCGCGATGCCCGGGCTTGTGGGAGTTGCGCGCGATGCAGGCTTCGAAGTCGTGCGGCGTGGTGTGGTGGCGCACCCAGGCCTCATGGCAGGCGCGGCCGAGCCGCGCGAGCGTGAGGCGCGGCGCGAGATCCAGCAGCGTGCGCGGTGCCGTCAGGATCGGGATGCCGTGCAGCGTCGACGTGTCTCGTTCCGGCAGCTCCCGGACGCGGTGGATGACCATGCCCGGACGCCTTCGGTGCGCGGTCGTGGGCACCGTGATCTCGGGCGGCGGCGGGCCGCCTGGGAGCAGGTGGAGGATGTGCGCGTCGGCGAAGTGGCTGAGTGCGGCATCGTCGCCGCCCGCGAGCACCGCGGCCATGTAGTCCGCGAGGGTCGAGGGCGCGGTGTGGCCGAGGGCGTACACCCCGATGTGGACGCGAACCAGGCGCCCGTTCTCGAGCCAGCGCTGGATCTCATGGCGATCGACCCCCGCCTCGACGAGCTGCTTCCAACTGACCCGCCCGTGTTGGCGCCGCGCGAGACGCGCGGCCGTGGCGTACTTGCTGCCCATACCGAGTCATAG
>Ga0136633_1001048_pt1 | contig 20510 bp, 20 predicted proteins | sample AntDrymeUQ832206_2_FD_105494 | JGI IMG/M metagenome (GOLD analysis project Ga0136633, IMG submission 105494) | Polar desert sand microbial communities from Dry Valleys, Antarctica - metaG UQ83 (22.06) | ecosystem: Environmental > Terrestrial > Soil > Desert | place: Antarctica: Dry Valley...
ACAGTCTGTCCACTGGTGCGAGCCTCCCTTGGTTGGACTGATGGTCCAGACCAACCTAAGAAGACGGCCCTTGGAGACTGCGGATTTCGACAGGGTTACCCATTCAACATAGAGAGGAGCCAATTTTCGGCACTGTGAGGCCCACAAAAACCTCACAAGCCTTGGTGCACCTCCCCTAAATACGGTGGCATTCGAGCGCCTCTGCATCCCCGCTCGCGGCGCTACACGGCTCCGCCGAGGTCGGAATTGGGATTCAATCTGTCCCTCACGTACCTTCCAGGTACGCAGCGCTCCTCGCGCCTGACGAAACGGCTCCGCCGAGGTCGGAACTGGGATTCAAACGGGGCGCAGTGCCGCTCTCGGTGCGTTCCGTATTTTCGGTGCGGAGCACATAGACTCGGGCGATGGCGAAGAGACAGTTGGTAAGGCCTCGACAGGGCAAGATGATTGCCGGAGTGTGCGCCGGGCTTGCCGATTTCTACGGGTTCAACGTCACGCTCGTGCGACTTCTCTTTGTGATATTCGGGCTCTTCGGCCCCGGGGAGATCGCCTACGTCATCATCTGGGTGCTGGCGCCCAAACAGACTTAGCCTGGCCGGGGATCCCCGCGGTGGTGGGCATGCGACTGTCGCATTCAGCCACCGATTCGGGTAGTTGACGTGCGACCGTCGCACCTCAGCCCCCCGTCGTCGGGGGAGAAAGGCGGGTCAGGAAGTCGTCCTAGCGCGGCGCGAACGCGCTGACGCCGGTGATCTCGTTGCCCACGATTAGGCCCTGGATGGCATCGGTGCCCTCGTACGTCACCACCGACTCCATGTCGGCCTGATGCCGGGCGACGTGGCGGTCGAGCAGGATCCCGTCGCCTCCGAGAAGATCGCGGGCGTCGCCGATCAGGGCGCGCGCACGGGCTGCGTTGTGACGCTTGGCCAGCGAGGCGCGCGCCGGTGTCAGCTTGCCCTGCGCCTCGAGCTGGCTCGCTCTGAGGGCCAGCAACTGCATGGTCGTGATGGCCTCGAGCATACGCGCGAGGCGATCCTGCACGAGTTGGAAACGCCCCAGCTCTCCGCCGAAAACCATCCGCTCCTGAGCGTGGGCCACAGCGGCCTCATAAGCGGCCAACGCATGGCCCAACGCCCCCCACGCAACCGTCAAGCGAGACTGCGTGAGGACGCGCGCAGTGTCCTTGAAGGACTTAGCTCCCGGAAGACGACCATTAAGTGGCACCCGCACCGAATCGAGCTTGATGTCCGCCTGCCATACCGCGCGCTTGGACAGCTTGTGCTCGATCACTTTCGCGTCGAAACCCTCGGCCCCCTTCTCTACCAGGAAACCGGACACCTCACCGTCATCGTCGCGTGCCCACACCACGATGACATCCGCAAACGAAGCGTTCCCGATCCAGCGCTTTGAGCCGTCGAGCACATAGCCATCATCAGTGCGGCGGGCCTTGGTCTCGAGCATCACCGCATCCGAGCCGTGCCGCGGCTCGGTCAAGGCGAAGGCACCGATCTTCTCGAGGGTGGCCATGCCCGGCAGGAAGCGCTGCTTCTGCTCCTCAGAGCCGAGCATCCCGATTGCGCGCATGGCGAGTCCGGACTGCACCCCGTAGAACGTGCTGATGCTTCCGTCTGCGCGTGCCAGCTCCTGCTGCACCAAGCCTGCGCCCACCGAACTCAAGCCTGGGCATCCGTAACCCTGGATGGTCCCGCCCCAGATATCGAGCTTCCCCATCGGCTCGAGCAGCTCGAAGGGAAACTGAGCGCGCTCCCAGTAGTCGTTGATCACCGGCACAATCTCTTTCTCCGCAAAGACGCGCACCTGGTCGCGGATCGTGCTCTCGTCCTCGGTTAGCAGTTCGTCGACTTCATAGAAGTCTGTAGTCATCAGGCCCCCGGTTTCACGGCCATGTCGAAGACGATGAAGATCAACACGGCCAATTCGATGCGAGACGCAAGAAAGATCTTTCTAATAGATGCTTGCACTTCTGAGTCCTCGGGGCCATGGCTGGCAAGGCGCTCCCCGACTTTCTTCGCCGTGGGCCCCACAACGGCGGCGCCCAGGATGAACGAGAAGGCAAAAGCAACGATGCCAAGCGCAACCCAGAGCTGCTGGAAGCTCCAACTACCCGTGAACACAAGCGCGATCCCGGCGAGCAGAACAACGCCGGCCGCAGGCATGTAAACACGTATCCCCATCCATTCTGCGTCGGTAGCCAGGGCCGCCATGCGCTGAGGATCGGCGCTCGAGCGCACGCGCATGCCGAGCACCTGAAGAGAGACGCTGCCCCCGACCCACACGACCACACCGAGGATGTGTGCGAACAACAACACCGAATAAAGGCTCATGCGAACGATGCTAGCAGTCCGCTGACGACTTTCACCTCCCCCTCGACGGGGCTAAATTGCAACAGTTCCCGTTCAACCACCGGATCTGGTGGCTGAATTGCAACAGTTCCCGTTTGACCACCGCGTCCAAATGGGACGCCCGGCCCTCAACCGCCTGGTCGCTCGGCGAGCAGCCGGGAGCGCAGGCCGTCAACGATTATCTCGAGCCCGAACTCATAGGAGGCGTCGAAATCCGGGTCGAGGCAGTGCGGCAGGCAGCGGTGGAAGCTGGGGAAGGTTTCCGGGCCCAGCGACTCATTTCCAACGACACTCTCGTTCAGCACACCCGGATTCGTCAGTGGGTTGGCCAGGCGATTCGTGACGTGGCCGAACGTGAAACCAACGAGCACCCAGTGCGCATGCAGGGCCAGCCGGGCGTCGAAGCCAGCGTTCTGGAGCGTCGCCAGGCTCACCTCGACCGGCCTGAGCGAATCCGGCGTCACCACGATCTTGGACTGCAACAGGGGAACGGCGTTCGGGTGGCGAAGCAGCGTTGCCCGAAAGGAGCGAAAACCAGACTTCAGCACATCGGCCCAGTCATCGAGCGCGACCACGGAGAGATCGATCTCGCCGAGTATCCGATCCACCACGCCCTCGAGCAACGCCTCCTTGTGGGGCACGTGATTGTAGAGCGCCATGGGACTCACCGCCAGATGGGCGGCGAGTCTGCGCATACTGAGCTCCTCGAGGCCGTCTCGGTCGATCAGGTCCAGGGCCGCCGAGAGCACCACGGCGCGGTTCAGATGGCCCCGCCGCTCCGCCACTCTTCCATCCGGCCGAAAATTCATGTTCCCGTCTCTTGACCTCGGCTACCCACTCTAGTATACGGTGTACGTGTACAGTGTAAACCAAAATACGGGGAGGAAGGCATGGCTTTCAGTACCGGATCGATAACGCGAGCGAGCAGCCGCAGGCCCAAGCTAACCATCGCTCTCTGGGTAATACTCATCGCGCTTTCGGGCTTCATCTCGTCACGCTGGCTGGGAGATGCCCTGACCTCGGACATCGACTTCACGAACCGTCCGGAGGCCAAACGCGCCGCCGAGCTCGTCGAGGAGCGCTTCGGCAAGCAGGGCATCACTGAGCTGATCCTGCTGTCATCGGAGAGCGCCACCGTAGACGACGCCTCGTTCCAGCAGGCCGCGCGGGGCATTCAAGCCGAGGCCATGCGAGGGGGCGGAGTGCGGGCGGCACTCACTTTCTACGACTCACAGGATCCCTCACTCGTTTCCTCCGACCGCCATACCACCCTCATACCGGTGGTCTTCAACGAGTCCGGTGAGATCTCGGACAAGTACCCGGTCGTCCAGGACATCGTCGCGACCGGAAACGACGCCGATGGCTTCCAGGCGCAGGCATTCGGCTCGATCACCTTGGATCATGACTTCTCGAAGATCGCCGAAGAAGACCTCCGGAAGGGCGAGTCTTTTGGAGTGGTCATTGCGCTCATCGTCCTGGTGGCTGTGTTCGGAGCAATCGTCGCCGGCGTTGTCCCAATCGCCATGGGCGTCGCCTCGATCACGGTGGCAACCGGGATCACTGCGGTCGTAGGGCAGTTCTTCGACTTCTCGTTCTTCGTCACGAACATGATCTCGATGATGGGGCTCGCGGTAGGTATCGACTACTCGTTGTTCATCGTCTCTCGCTATCGTGAGGAGCGCCACAGGGGGCTCGAGAAGCTCGATGCGATTGCGGCCGCCGGAGCCACTGCAAGCCGGGCCGTTTTCTTTTCGGGCATGACCGTCGTCTTCGCGCTCGCAGGAATGCTGATACTGCCTACAACCATCTTCCGCGGACTCGCTTCCGGAGCGATCTTCGTCGTGCTCGTTGCTATGTTGGCTTCCCTGACCTTCTTGCCCGCGTTGCTCGCACTGTTGGGCGACAGGGTCAACTCGCTACGAGTTTTCCGACGCAAGGGAAGTGTGGCCGCGGACTCCCACGCATTTTGGGACCGGATCACACATGGAGTGATGGGTCGCCCGGTGATCAGTCTCATAGTCGGCGGGGGTCTGCTACTGGTGGCGGCGTTCTCCTATCTGGATATCAAGACCGGTTTCTCGGGTGTCAGCACGCTGCCGCAGACATCTGCTGCGCGCCAGGCATTCGACACTCTGTCGCGCGACTTTCCCGGCGGGCTCGACTCGCCGGTCGAGATAGTCGTCGACGGCGATGTCACCTCTCTAGAAGTCAAGCAGGGCATCGGCGAGCTGCGTTCCCAGATGGCCTCGGACGAAGTCTTCGGACCCTCTCGAACCGAGCTCTCCGAAGGGCAGGACACGGCTCGCATCTCGGCGCCGGTTCTCGCTGACCCCTCATCGCCGGCCGCCACTACGGCGGTCGAGCAGCTTCGTGAACGTTATGTTCCCCAAGCGTTCGCCGGCATCGACGCGGAGGTCCTGGTAGGCGGATCGACCGCGTTCAACAAGGATTTCTTCGACATCACCGATCGCTACACGCCGATCGTGTTCACCTTCGTCCTCGGCCTCTCCTTCCTGCTGCTTACGGTTGTGTTCCGGACTTTGGTGGTCCCCATAAAGGCGATCATCATGAACCTGCTCTCGGTCGGCGCCGCCTACGGGCTCATCGTGCTCGTCTTCCAGAAAGGCATGGGCGCGGACCTGCTCGGCTTCCAGCAGGTTGAGGTGATCGAGGCCTGGCTGCCTTTGTTCCTGTTCTCCATCCTGTTCGGGTTGTCGATGGACTACCACGTCTTCCTGCTGTCGCGGATTCGGGAGCACTTCGACCAAACCAAGGACAACACCGAATCCGTCGCGTTCGGTTTGCGCACCACCGGAGGTCTGATCACCGGAGCCGCCATTATCATGGTCGCAGTGTTCGGAGGTTTTGCGGCCGGGGACCTGGTTATGCTTCAGCAGATGGGATTCGGGCTTGCGGTTGCCGTGTTGATCGATGCGACGATCGTGCGCTCCGTGCTGGTACCAGCGACCATGAAGCTCTTGGGTGACCGGAACTGGTACCTGCCGAGCTGGCTCTCGTGGCTTCCCGACATGAGCATCGAAGGACCGCCTCAGCCCCAGCCTCAGCGTAGGGACGAACCCGAGCCGGCGCACGCCTGAGCACCATGCCGGCCGGCGCTCCCGAGGTCTTGTGGCGCCCGCCCGAGGACGTAAGGGAGACGAGCGTCATCGGGCGCTATCTCGGCTGGCTGGAACAGCACAGAGAGCTGCGCTTCTTCTCCTATAAGGAGCTGTGGGAGTGGTCGGTGTCGGACCTCGAAGGCTTCTGGTCCTCAATCTGGGAGTTCTTCGAGGTCGACGGCACCGGTTATGAAAGAGTCTTGAGTGGCCGGGAGATGCCGGGAGTGCGCTGGTTCGAGGGCGCAACGCTCAACTACGCGCAGCACGCTCTGCGCACCACGGGCGACAGGGTGATGGTGTCCTCGTTGTCGCAAACGCGCGGCCCCCAACACCTCACGGCCGACGAGCTGCGCGATCAGGTAGCGCGTGCTCGCAAAGGGCTTCAGCGCCTCGGGGTGGAGAAAGGCGATCGAGTAGCGGCATATCTGCCGAACATCTCCGAAGCGCTCGTAGCTTTGCTTGCAAGCGCCAGCCTCGGCGCCGTGTGGTCCTCTTGCGCGCCGGAGTTCGGGACCAGAAGCGTGGTCGACCGCTTCGCCCAGATCGAGCCCAAGGTGCTGATCGTGATCGACGGCTACTCCTACGGGTCAAAGACCCTCGAGCGCAGCAAAGAGGTCGCCGAGATACGCGCGGCTTTGCCGGGGCTCCAGTCAACCGTGGTCGTCCCCTACTCCGGCAGCGCTTCGATTCCCGACTCGGTCACGTGGGACGAGCTTTTGTCCGAGACTGGCGAGCTAGGCTTCGACAGAGTGCCGTTCGATCACCCGCTTTACGTGCTCTACTCGTCCGGCACTACCGGCCTTCCCAAGCCGATCATTCACGGGCACGGAGGCATCTTGGTCGAGCACCTCAAGGTGCTCGGCTTACACGCCGACCTCGGGCCCTCGGATCGTTTTCTCTGGTTCTCGACCACCGGCTGGATGATGTGGAACTTCTGCGTCTCGGGCCTGCTGGTCTCATCCTCAGTGGTGTGCTTCGACGGCAACCCCGCCCACCCCGACCTCATGGCCCTGTGGCGGTTGGTTGAACAGGAGGGCGTCACATACTTCGGCTCCAGCGCGCCCTTCCTGCTCGCGTGCCGCAAGGCTGGGATCGAACCCGGCCGTGAGCTCGACCTGTCGCGGCTGCGCTCCGTGGGATCGACCGGCGCCCCGCTGCCCCCGGAGGGCTTTCGCTGGGTCTACGAGCACGTCTCGGGAGATGTCTTGCTGTCCTCCACCTCGGGGGGGACCGATGTGTGCACGGCCTTCGTGGGAGCGGTGCCGTTGGTCGAGGTGCGAGAGGGCGAGATCCCGGTTCGCAACCTTGGCTGCAAGATCGAGGCCTTCGACGAGCGGGGTAACTCGGTCATCGGCCAGCGCGGAGAGCTCGTCATCACCGAGCCGATGCCCTCCATGCCCGTGTCGTTCTGGGGCGACGACGGAACTCGTTACCGAGCCGCCTACTTCGAGCAGTTCGAGGGGGTATGGCGACACGGTGACTGGATCACGATCACCGAGCGCGGCTCGTGCGAGATCACCGGACGTTCGGACGCGACTCTTAATCGCGGCGGGGTCCGGCTCGGCACGAGCGAGTTCTATTCGGTCGTGGAAAGCGTTGAGGGAGTGGCCGACAGCCTCGTCATCCACCTCGAGGACGACTCGGGGTCGGGTCGGTTGTTGCTATTCGTCGCGCTACAAGAGGGGGCCGAGCTCGACGACGAGCTACGAGCCAGAATCTCCTCGGAGCTGCGCTCGCACCTCTCCCCTCGTCACGTGCCCGACGCCATCCACCAAGTGCCGGACGTGCCCCGCACATTGTCGAACAAGAAGCTCGAGGTGCCGGTGAAGAAGATCCTGATGGGAGCATCCGCCGACGAGGCCGCCAGCAAGGGAGCTCTCGCCAACCCCAACTCGCTCGACGCCTTCGAGCTCCTGAGCAGGCAATTTCGCTAGAGCTCCCGCTGAACGCAGGCTGGTTCCTGCCTGCACAGGACGCCTCCGGAGCGAACTTTGTGCCTGCAACCACCTCACAGGTGGTTGCGACCGTAAGGTTGGGGACGGTCCGCGCAGCTAGTCGTCCGAGAAGACCAGCCGGGCGGCTCGCCCCTTCTCACCCGAGGCCCAGCACGCAGCCTCCCGCGCGCAATCCACCGAGTCGAAGCTGCGTCGTCGAACAACGTCCAGGTCTTCCCACCGTCCGTGGTGACGTCGCTGCCGGTGGGCCCAACCCCGATCGCGGTCCGGGGCAGGCCCGGTACCCATGCCGAGCCCGACCGGTAGCCATCTGGGGCGCCCTCTTCGACCAGCCGCCACGTCTTGCCGCCGTCATCGGTCAGTGCCAGGGCATCGACCGCCTCGTCGGGCGTGGTGAAGTCTCCACCGATGGCGAGGCCCCGCTGGGCGTTGCGAAAGGCGAGGGCCGCTGTGCTTCGAACCGGCGTCGTTGCTACGGACCAGGTCCGGCCCCCGTTGCGGGAGTGGAAAACACGCGCTTCCGATGCGCCACCGGTTGCGAACCGGGCGTTGCGGCCCGGCCCGGCGACGAGACATGTGCCGCTCGCCGCGAAGGCAAATTCGCCGGGAAGCGCGGCCGGCATGCCCCCAGCAGAGACCAGATCCCAACTCCGACCCCCATCATGAGTCTCGACGATCTGGAACCTTCCAGCGACGGGATCGCTCAACGCCAAACCATTGCGTCGGTTGAAGAAGGCCATGCAATCGTAGAAAGCATCGGGCTCCTGGTTGCGGAACACCAGCCGCCAGGTAGCCCCGCCGTCGTCGGTTCGGTAGATACGCGAGTCGTCCCCGGTTCCGATCGACAGGATCAGCGCGCGCCTGCGGCCGAATGCCTCGATATCGCGGAACTCGAGAGCGGCGGTTCCCGGCGGACCCACGCTGTCCCACTCTCGCCCCGAGTTGAGAGTGCGCAGGACCGTGCCCTCGCTTCCGCTGGCCCAGGCAACCCGATGGTTCACGGCATCGAGACCGCGCAGCTGCGCAGCCGACCCGGTGGGCGTGAGCCTCCATTCGAGCTCGGGCTCCTCGCGTGTGGTCATAGCGGGGGCCGCAGCCAGGGGTGCCGCGATTGAAAACGCGGCCAGGGCGATCACGGTTGCCCGCAGTGCTCGATGATTTCTCATGCTTGAAAACTAGCTCACGTAGCCCGAAGGCGCCGGCGTGCGCAAGGCGGAGTTGTATTTCGAAAGCAGGGCCCTGAGGCGTGCCCCGTTCATCGATGCAACCATCTTTCCGGAAGAGGTGCCGGCGTTCGCGGGTTGGGGTGAAAGGATCGAGCTATGAACGATTACGCATTAAGTAAGGTCCCGGTGCCCGGGGGCGAGTTGACCGTCGCGCGCTGGGGGGACGGGCCCGTCAACGTGGTCGCGGTCCACGGAATAAGCGCGTCGCATCGCGCCTGGTCGGCGGTGGCCGAGCATCTGGAACACATCACGCTCGTGGCCCCCGACCTCAGGGGCCGGGGCGCAAGCGGAAGCCTGCCGGGACCTTTCGGCATGGCCGTACACGCTCAGGACGTCATCGCCGCCCTGGATCACATGGGACTACGTGAGTTCGTCGCGGCGGGCCATTCCATGGGCGGCTACGTCGTCCTGGAGCTCGCCGCCCTGGCGCCCGAGCGGGTCTCCGCGGTCGTCTTGGTGGACGGCGGGCTCGCCGGTGCGCCCCCGCCCGGCGACATCGACCGCCTGCTCGAAGCCACCTTGGGCCCCGCCCTTGCCCGCCTCCGGCGCAGCTTCGAGTCCCGGAACGATTACCTCGCCTTCTGGAAGGAGCACCCAGCCTTCAAGGAAACGGGGTGCTGGAACAGGCACGTCGAGGCCTACCTCGACTACGACCTCAGCGGTGAGCCCCCGGAGCTGAGGTCGAGGGTGTCGGAGGAGGCCGTGATCGAGGACGGGCGCGAAGTCTTGTCGGGCACCGGGGCGTGGAACAACCTCGGGGCGATTTCCTGCCCCGTGAGCTTGCTGCGGGCGCCACGAGGCCTCCTCAACCAACGCGAGCCCCTCATCTCCGACGCGCTCGTGACACGGGCCCGCCGCACCCTGGCTTCCCTCACAGATGAGATCGTGCCCGGCTGCAACCACTACACGCTGATGTTTGAGGAACACGCTGCCGTAGCCGTCGCACGGGCTATCGGGCGGGCGGCCGAGCCGGCTAGCGGCGCTTCTCAGGAGCGGAACGAGGGCTTGCGGTGAGGGTCTTCGGCTCCCTCTTCTTCCGGTTCACTGGCTTCGGGTTCACAGGAGTGACATTCGAGCTCCAGCGTGGCGTGCTCAATGCCGAAGCCGGCCCGCAGAGCGTCCTTTAGCCTCTCGCCCCGAAGCTGCGCCTCGTGAAGGGACACATCGTCTCTGAGGACGACGTGGGCCGATAGCGCCGGCATGTCGGAGGCGATGTTCCACAGGTGAAGGTGGTGGACGGATTCCACGCCCTCGTCCTGAGCAAGGGTGCGCTCCACGTCGTCGATGTCGAGGCCCTCGGGTGCACCCTCCATCAGTACCTGCGTGGTGTCACGCAGGAGCTTCCACGCCGAGTACAGCACCAGAGCAGCGATTGCCAGGGAGATGAGGGGGTCGACGAGATTGGCGTCCCACAGCAACACCGCCGCGCCCGCCGCTATCGTCGCCACCGAGGCGCCGGCGTCGGCCACCATGTGCACCAGCGCGGCCCTCATGTTCAGGCTGTGCCCTCCGGCGCGCGCCAGGACCACCGCACTGCCGACGTTGACGGCCAGCCCGGCGGTCGCAACGATCATGAGGCCCGCGCCCGACACCTCGGGAGGGTCGCCGATGCGCCTGACCGCCTCGAGGATGATCCACAGCGCCCCCCCGGCAAGCAGGAGCCCGTTGATCTGCGCCCCGAGAACCTCGGCGCGCTGCAGCCCGAAGGTGTGCCGAGCGGAAGCCGGCCTGGCGAGCAGGGCCTGCGCTATGAGCGCGATCCCGAGGCCGGCCACGTCCGAGAGCATGTGAGCGGCGTCGGCGAGCAGCGCCAGCGACGAGAAGGCGAGGCCGCCGACGATCTCCACCATCAGGTAGAGCGCGTTGGCCATGAGCGCGATTCGCAGGGCCCGGCTTTGGGCGGACCTGAGGTCTCGGACGTGGAGGTGGCGGTTTTCGCTCATCGGGGAATGTCGCGACGATAACTTGCGGTATCGGCGAGAAGTGATCGACTCGAAGGAGAGCCTTTCTCATGATCTATCAGTCCGCTCTCCAAGACGGCACGACCCTTGTGATCCGGCCCATCCGGCCGGAGGACAAGCCCCTGCTCCTGGACGGTTTCAACCGCCTCTCCGAGCGCTCCCGCTACTTTCGCTTCTTCACGAAGCTGTCCACGCTGTCTCGGGACCAGCTCCACTACCTCACGGAGGTCGATCAGGAGAGCCACTCTGCTTGGGTTGCGGGCGTGGTCGAGGACGGCCACGAAACCGGCGTGGGCGTGATCAGGTGGATCCGACTGCGTGATGATCCCTCGACGGCCGAAATCGCCGTAACAGTAGTGGACGACTATCAGAGACGGGGGATCGGCCGGACCCTGGTCTACGTCGCCGCAAGAGAGGCCTTGTCTCGGGGGGTCGAGAATTTCCAAGCCCTTGTACTGGCCGAGAACCGCGCCACGATCGCGATGCTCAGGGGCATGGGCGCGAGCTCGGGAACCTACGAGAACGCAGTCCTGCATCTGACCATCCCCCTCGAGGCGGCGGTCGGCCGGACCGACCTGCTGCCCTTGTCGATCGAGCAGCCCGGGCAAAGTCCTCGAAGCCGACCCGGCTAACTGACCCGCCGACAGCGTGCCCGGCCTTCCGCAGCCCAACTTTGCGTCCCCAACCACGCCCCATGGTTACGCCGACACTGTTCGGGTCCGGCGACTACTCCGGCGAATCCTCCCTGCAAGAACCGCGGCGGATCGGGTAGGTAAAGCGCCATCAGCCGTCGCGACCGGAGGAGAACATGCCCAAGACCAATAAGCAGGGGCAGCCCAAGGAGAGCGAGCTCCCCGGCACCCTGAAGCGCTCACCCAAGAAGGCCCAGAGGACGTTCGCCAAGGCCCACTACAGCGCCGCAGACCACTACGGCGACGGCGAGCGCGCCCATCGAGTCGCCTTCCGCGCTCAAGCACACGCATGAGAAGGTGGTCGGGGATCTGGGAGCCCAAGGACGAGAAGGGCCCCTCCGACCCTCGGGCGAAGAACCCGCGCGCCCGCGAAAACAAGGGCAAGACCTACGGTGGCGTCGATTTCTACGGCAACTCCAAGAAGGAGCTGTACGAGCGCGCCCAGAAGCTCGGCATCAAGGGCCGCTCCAGCACGTCCAAGGACGAGCTGGCGGAGGCGATCTCCAAGAAGCAGTAGAGGGCCGGGCCGGCCGGGCTCCTTTGGGCGCGGTTAGCCAAACGGGAACCGCGCTCGTTTAACCACCAAATGAGCTCGCCGTAGTCAAACGGGAACCGCGCACGATTACCACCGCCGGACTGGCTGAGGGGTGGGGCGGCACGCACCGTAACGTTTCCGAAACGGTGCCCCGCTTAAGGTGTGACGATGAAGGCCGGTACCTCCACGCGGCTCGCGTGGAGCCTGTTCGCTCTGACTGCCTTGCTGTTCGCCTTCGCCTTTGTCGGCGGGCTGTCCGTCACGCCGACATTCAGTCCGGTGTCCCTAAGGGTCAACCTCTGGGCGGTCACCCTGCTGTCCGTCGCCTTCCTGACGTTCTCCGCGGTGGGGGCGTTGGTGGCTTCTCGCAGCCCCACCAACGCGGTGGGCTGGCTCTTCGTCTCCATCGGCGCCTGTGCGGGCCTGGCGCTGGCCTCGATCTCTTACGTGGAGACTTCGTTCCCGGCTCGCCCGTGGGCCGAATGGGCCGCCGACTGGAGCAGCGTCCTGGTCTTCCCTCAGATCACCTTCGTCCTCTTGCTGTTCCCCGACGGAAAGCTCCCGTCGCCCAAGTGGCGGGTGGTGGCGTGGGCGACTGCGCTGGAGGCTGTGGCGCTCGTCATGGGGGCTTTCACGCCTTACACGCCCGATGACTATGTGTTCTTCAACCCAGTTGGGATCGAGGGCTGGCGGGGAACCATCCTCGAGGACGGCTACCTGGGCTGGGCCTTGCTTCCCGTGACGATTGTGGCGGCGGCGGCCTCGTTCGTCGCGCGCTTTCGGCAATCGGGCGGGCATCGCCGACAGCAGCTCAAGTGGTTCTCGCTGGCGGCCGGGCTGGCCGCGGCAGGTTTCCTGACACAGATGGCGGCGTGGGGCGCTGCCGCGCTCTCGGCCGGCAGCGAGCCGTGGGAAACGACTCTGGTGGCCGCGGGACTCGTCTTGGAGGTGGTCTGCCTCACGGCCATCCCGGTCGCATCCGGGGTCGCGATCCTCCGCTATCGCCTTTACGACATAGACATCATCATCAACCGGACTCTCGTCTACGCTTCGCTCACCGCGGTTCTGGCGCTGGTCTATACAGCCGGGGTGGTGGTGATCGGCGGCGTCGTCCGTGAGCTCACCGGTCAACAGGAGAACGACATCGTGGTCGCCGCCTCGACATTGTTGGTCGCGGGCTTGTTCCGTCCGGCGCGTGAGCGCATCCAAGGTAACGTCGACAAGCGCTTCTATCGCAGCCGCTACGACGCTCAGCTCACGGTCGAGGCGTTCTCCACCCGGTTGCAGGATGAGGTCGATCTGGACGCCCTGTCGGGTGAGCTGGTGGCCGTTGTTCGGAGCACCATGCAGCCCACACAGGTGTCGGTCTGGCTCAAGCACAGCGCCCAGTCCAGCCGAGGCTGACGACGTCCCCTCCCTGATCAAGGGGGGTTCACGCGCGACCGTCGCACACCAGCCCCCTTGGACGCTCGACCCTCTCGGTCCCCTCTTCGGGCCCACAGGGGGTGACATTCGAGCTCCAGCATGGCAGGTTCGATGCTGAAGCAGCCATGCAGTTCGTCCCTGAGCCGGTCACCCTGACTCCCACGGAGATTAGGAGTCGACGAGATTGGCGTCCCACAACAACAGCGCCGCGCCCGTGGCGATCGTTGCCACCGACACCCACGAGAAGGTCGACGACGACTGGGACGACCAAGGAAGCCTCTTCTTCCTGGGCGGAGCGCTAAGGAAGGACGGCATGTAATCCATAGAGGATCTCGCATCTCCATTGTCTTAAGTCAGATTCCGATGGGTAGATCGATTACCTGGAACGATCGGGCGGTGGTCAGTAGTCGCACCGGGGAGTGTAACTCCGGATTGCGGGTCGCTTCTTGCGCATCGACCTCCCGCGACCAGGAGGGTGGGCTACCGGCTTTAGGGTCGAGGTGAACGCTTGATCCACTGAAGGAGGCTTGACTATGGACGAGGGAGCGCGCCGAAGTGAGGTGCCCGCGACGGCGGGCCGTTTCGCCAACCCCGGGCCCACCCCGCCGCTGTCCTCCGAGGAGCTGCGGAAGATCGACGCCTACTGGCGAGCGGCCAACTACCTTTCGGTGGGACAGATCTATCTCCTCGACAACCCGCTTCTCGCGGAGCCGCTGCGCCCTGAGCATGTGAAGCCCCGCCTCCTGGGACACTGGGGGACGACCCCCGGCCTCAACTTCCTCTACGCCCATATGAACCGCGCCATTGAGAGACACGACCTCGACGCTATCTACGTCACCGGTCCCGGCCATGGCGGCCCCGGCATCGTCGCAAACACCTACCTCGAGGGGACGTACAGCGAGATCTATCCAGATATCAGCCCGGACGCCGAGGGTATGCGCAAGCTGTTCCGGCAGTTCTCGTTCCCCGGCGGGATCCCCAGCCACGCTGCGCCTGAGACTCCGGGCTCGATCCACGAAGGCGGTGAGCTCGGCTACGCGCTCGTACACGCCTACGGAGCTGCCTTCGATAACCCCGACCTGCTGGTCTGTTGCGTCGTCGGCGACGGTGAAGCAGAGACTGGAGCGCTCGCCACTAGCTGGCATTCGAACAAGTTCATCAACCCCTCGCGCGATGGCGCCGTCCTGCCGGTGCTGCACCTGAACGGCTACAAGATCGCGGGGCCGACCGTCTTGGCTCGCATTCCTCACGAAGAGCTGCGTTGTCTTTTGGAAGGTTACGGGCACAAGCCTTACTTCGTTGAAGGCGACGAACCGCAGGAGATGCACGAACTCATGGCGGGGACGCTCGACGAGGTCGTCCGTGAGATACGAGATATTCAAGCCGACGCCAGGCAACACGGGTACCAGAAGCGTCGTCCCTGGCCGATGATCGTGCTGCGCACTCCAAAGGGATGGACCGGACCCGAAGAGGTCGACGGACTGCCTATGGAGGGAAGCTTTCGTTCGCACCAGGTCCCGCTTGCAGAGATAGGCAAGAACCCCGAACACCTCACGCAGTTGGAGGCGTGGCTGAGGAGCTACCGTCCCGACGAGTTGTTCGATGACCGCGGCGCTCTGGTCGAAGAACTTACGGAGCTCGCCCCACAGGGACCCCGCCGCATGGGAGCGAACCCGCACGCAAACGGTGGTGCGCTGCTGCGCGCCCTGCGCCTGCCGGACTTCCGCTCCTATGCGGTCGAGGTGGCCAAGCCGGGCACTACCGAAAGCGAGCCCACGCGCGTCCTCGGCGGTTTCCTGCGCGATGTCATGAGGTTGAACGAGCAGACGCGCAACTTCCGCGTAATGGGCCCCGACGAGACCGCGTCGAACCGCCTGGGTGCGCTGTTCGATGTTACCGACCGGGTCTCGACCGCCGAGATCCTGCCCACCGACGACCACGTTTCGCCGGACGGGCGTGTCATGGAGGTACTGAGCGAGCACATGTGCCAGGGCTGGCTGGAAGGATATCTCCTCACCGGGCGCCACGGGTTGTTCTCCTGCTACGAGGCCTTCATCCACATCGTCGACTCGATGTTCAACCAGCACGCCAAGTGGCTCAAGGTAACCCGGGAGATCCCGTGGAGACGGCAGATCGCGTCGCTCAACTACCTGCTCACGTCTCACGTTTGGCGGCAGGACCACAACGGCTTCTCCCATCAGGATCCCGGGTTCATCGACCACGTGATCAACAAGAAGGCAGAGATCGCGCGCGTCTATCTGCCGCCCGACACCAACACCCTGCTGTCGGTGGCAGATCACTGCCTGAGGAGCCGGCACTACGTGAACGTCATCGTCGCGGGTAAGCAGCCCTGTCTGAACTGGCTGTCGATGGACGACGCCGTCGGGCACTGCACCCGGGGCATCGGCGTGTGGAGCTTCGCCAGTAGTGACGACGGCGATGAGCCCGACGTCGTGATGGGCTGCGCCGGCGACGTGCCGACGCTAGAGACCCTTGCCGCCGTTGATCTGCTGCGACGCCACCTCCCGGACCTCAAGGTGAGGGTGATCAACGTCGTCGACCTGATGCGCCTCCAGCACGGGACCGAACACCCGCACGGGTTATCGGATGCGGAGTTCAATGCCCTGTTCACCATCGACAAGCCAGTCATATTCGCCTACCACGGTTACCCGTGGCTGATCCATCGCCTTACCTACCGGCGCACCAACCACCACAACATCCATGTGCGCGGGTACAAGGAGGAGGGCACGACCACGACGCCATTCGACATGGTGATGCTCAACGACCTCGATCGCTTCCACCTCGTCATGGACGTTATCGATCGGCTGCCCGGCCTCAAGGCCGCGGCCGCGGGGGTACGCCAGCTCATGGTCGATGGGCGCGCCGCAGCGCGCGCGTATACGCGCGAGTTCGGGGAAGACGACCCACAGGTCCGCGACTGGAGCTGGCCCCACTGAAGCTCTCGTCATAGCCGTGCGCATCCTCGTGATCAACGCTGGGTCGAGCAGCGTCAAGCTGCGAATGGTCGAGGCGGACGATTCGGTGACTCTGTCACTCGACCTCCCCGCCCTGGATGGAGTCTCGGAGGTGGCGGCGCTCACCGCAGAGCTCGAGGAGCTCTCCCATGTCGATGCGATCGGCCACCGCGTCGTGCACGGGGGAGACAGGTTCAAGGACAGTGTGAAGATCGACGATGAGGTCGTTCACGAGCTCCGTTCGCTTGTCGACCTCGCTCCGTTGCATCAACCGAGATCGTTGGGGGCGCTCGAGATCGCGAGCGACGTGCTGCCGGATACGCCGAGGGTGGCCTGCTTCGATACCGCTTTTCACGCCGCCATGCCGGCGGAGGCTTCCATCTATGCGATCCCCGAAGCGTGGCGGGAGCGATGGGGCATCCGGCGCTACGGTTTTCACGGCCTCTCTCACTCGTACGCATCCCGGCGGGCCGCGGAGTTGCTTGGACGAAGTCCCGCGGGGCTCCGCGTGGTCACCTGTCACCTCGGCGCGGGCGCTTCTCTAGCTGCGGTCCGCGACGGCGTCTCTGTCGACACGACCATGGGGTTCACGCCGCTCGAGGGCCTCGTCATGGCGACGCGGTCGGGCGACTTCGATCCGGGTGCTGTGCTCTGGTTGCAGGAGCAAGGCGGGCTGTCTGCCGCGGAGGTGTCCGCTGCGCTAGAGCATCGCTCGGGACTGCTCGGGCTTGCGGGCACGAGCGACATGCGCGCGGTGGTGGCAGCAGCGGATGCAGGCGAAGCGAACGGGAGACTCGCCCTCGACGTCTACCTGCACCGGCTGCGGGCGGGGATCGCCGCAATGACGGCCGCCCTCGGAGGGCTCGACGCTCTGGTCTTTACCGGCGGCGTGGGGGAGAACTCCCCGGTCGTGCGCGCCCGCGCGGCGGCCGGTCTGGAGTTCCTGGGGATCGCCGTCGATCATGCACGAAACGACACGGTGAACGGCGACGCCGACGTCACGGCCTCGGGAGCGGCCGTCCGTACCCTAGTCGTGGCGGCACGCGAGGACCTTGAGATCGCCCGCCAAGTTCGTCGAGTGCTGCTGCACGGGAATAAACCAATGAGAGCGGTCTGTGTACAGCTCCGCAACTCAAGAAGCTAGGCGCGCCCGATGAGGGCGGCGGGGGAGTGCCTGACCACTTGGTCGCTCACCGATCCCAGGATCGCGCGCGCGATCGGGCCCAGGCCGCGGGAGCCGACTGCGACGAGATCGAAAATGGCCACCTTCTGACTCCCTCAACAGCTGCTCGGTTGGGTTGCCCGAGCAGCTGTGAGCCTCGACCTCGAAGCTCGCGTCACGTAGCCCGCGCCCGTGAACTCGACCCTTCCGACCGCGCCCACGACGGTGCGCACGGTCATCTCGTTCTTGGTCAAAGTCCCCGTCTTGTCGGTGCAGATGACGGTGGCAGACCCTAGCGTCTCTACCGCTGCCAGCTTCTTAACGATTGCGTTACGCCCGGCCATGCGCTGTACCCCCATCGCCAATACGACGGTTAGCACCGTTGCGAGGCCCTCGGGGACGGCGGCGACGGCCAAAGAGATTCCCACCAACATGACGTCGACGAACGCCTCCGTACCGGATATATCGGACGTCAAAAGGATCGTGCCGATCACGATGATCGCGACCACGAGCACCGCAACTCCCAGCACGCGTCCGACCCGATCGATCTCGGCCTGAAGCGGAGTGGTCTGCGCCGGGGCCCGCTGCATCATCCCGGCGATGTGGCCCATCTCGGTGTGCATGCCGGTAGCGACGACGACCGCCCGGCCACGCCCGAAGGTGACGCTCGTTCCCGCGAAGACCATGTCGGTTCGATCGCCGAGCACAGCATCCGCGCCAACGGGGGCGACCTTCTTTGGCACCGGGTGGCTTTCACCCGTAAGGGAGGCCTCGGCGACCTGCAGGGAGGTCACATCGAGCAGTCTGGCGTCCGCAGAGATCGCATCCCCTTCCTCAAGCAGGACGATGTCGCCCGCGACGAGGTCTTTCGACGGGATCCGACGCTGTCGGCCGCCGCGCATAACGGCTACCGTCGTCGTAGTCATCCGCCTGAGGGCCGCCACGGCAGCCTCGGCCTTCTCGCCTTGCAAGAAGCCGAGGATCGTCGTTGAGCAGCACGATCGTCACAATCGCATTCGTCTCGAACGGGATGCTATGCGCTCCCTCGATGAGCCACACCGCGAGGGAGATCACAACTGCGGCCAGTAAAAGGAGTACGAGCGGGTCCGCGAACTGAGCGAGAAGCTTACGCCAGCGGGGCTGCGGTGGCAGGCCTCGTAACTCGTTCAGTCCTTGCCGCTGGAGACGTGCGCGCGCCTCGATCTCGGCCAGGCCCCGCTGGGGATCCGAAACAAGTGCTGCGACGACGAGGTCCGCGGACTCCGCGTGGGAGTCGGTTACCCTGTGATCTAGCGCTGGTTGAGGCACTACCTCCTCTCCCTTCTCCCCATCTGGTGTGGCCAAGTGAGCGACATCAACGCGCAGGTCGTCGGACGTCGGTTCAGTCAGGCGCCTCCGATGGCGGCAACGAGGATGACCTGGATGGTGTGGAGCCGGTTCTCGGCCTGATCGAACACGATGCTTCTCTTGACCCCGATCACTGACACCTCCCGAAACGCCATGAGCGGCCTCCAGCTCGATCTGCCTTCAGTGGCTCGTACCGGATGGACACGGCCGGCACGCGGTTTTCCGGGAGGTGGCCCCTAATTCCTGGGTACGGGTATGGTTCCTAATTCCTGGCCAATCCCCCTCACGTGGTCCCTAATAAGTGACCAGTGACAGTATGGCTCAAGCGCAGCATCCCGTCCCGCCGAGGCTGACGATATGCCGCCGCATCATTCCCCCTAGGGGTGCACAGGTACGCCTCCGCCGGCTCCCTCGGCTCCTGCCCCTTCTGCCCCTTCTGCCCCACCGGGAATGCTAGGCTTCCCAGCATGAGTCTGCGGATGTCCACGACCAACCCGATCTCCACCTTCATGCTCGTGGGAGCACGCGCGCGCTGACCCGGTAGCAACCATTCACAACTCGAGGCCCCGGGAAACCGGGGCCTTTTGCATCGACGGAGGCCCACTTGCTGGCGATCGAAACCGAAAGACTGACGAAGAGCTTCACTACCGGACGCGGCCGCTCCCGGCGCGAGATCGAAGCGGTCCACGAGCTCACGCTGTCGGTCGCCGCCGGCGAGCGGCTCGCCTTCATCGGCCCCAACGGGGCCGGGAAGTCGACCTCGATAAAGATGCTGACAGGCATCTTGCACCCCAGCTCCGGCAGCGCGCACGTGCTGGGATACGTGCCCTGGGACGAGCGCCGCGCTCTCGGCCATCACATCGGCACTCTCTTCGGTCAAAGGTCGCAGCTGTGGTTCGAGCTCAGCCCGCGGCAGTCGTTCGCGCTCCTAGCCGCGATCTACCGAATAGAGAAGAGCGATGCGGCGCGCCGCATCGCCGATCTGGCGGAGTTGCTCGAGGCCGCGGATCTATTCGACCAGCCAGTCGGAAGTCTCTCTCTGGGCCAGCGCATGCGCTGTGAGCTCGCCGCCAGCGTCCTTCACGAACCGCGCGTCCTGTTTCTTGACGAGCCCACGATCGGCCTGGACCTCATCGCCAAGCAGCGCTTTAGGGACATGGTCACGCGCCTCAACGAGCACAAGGGGACGACGTTGTTCCTGACCTCTCACGACGTTTCCGACATCGAGCACGTGGCTAAACGCGTGGTCGTCATTAACCACGGGCGCACGATCTACGACGACAAGGTGTCACGCATGCGCCGGTCGATCCTCAGCACCAAGCTGATCGAGGTTCGCTTCGAGTCTTCTCCCCAGGCTCTGTCGCTTCCAGGAACTCACGTGCTCAAGGTTTCCGGCGCAGGCTACAAGCTTGTGGTCGACACCGAACAGCGCTCGATACGGGAGGTCCTGGACGAGCTGCTCGACAATTATCGTGTTGCCGACATCTCGGTGCTTGATCCGCCCCTCGAAGAGGTTATCGAGCGCATCTACGACGTGAGCCCAAACCAGAAAGACAAACTGCAGGGAGATAAATGGGTCCCTACCTGAGCGCCGCCTCCTCCGGAGCCCGACGCGCCATCACGAATCCCGCCGAGCTCGGTGTACGAATGCTCTTCTACATCGTTGTTCTCGTGGTCCTGGTCGCGCTGTGGGGTGCTGCAGTCGAGGCCAATGGAGGTGAGGTCGCGGCTTACTCGTTCGTTGCGCTTG
>Ga0136633_1001049_pt1 | contig 20505 bp, 20 predicted proteins | sample AntDrymeUQ832206_2_FD_105494 | JGI IMG/M metagenome (GOLD analysis project Ga0136633, IMG submission 105494) | Polar desert sand microbial communities from Dry Valleys, Antarctica - metaG UQ83 (22.06) | ecosystem: Environmental > Terrestrial > Soil > Desert | place: Antarctica: Dry Valley...
CAGGCCGGCGTAGCGAGCGCCACCCCCCGCATCAGGTTGTGGGCGAGCGCGTACCACACCGCGACCGCCTTCACCTTGCACAAACCACGCACCAGAAACTGCCGCAATCCACGCCCGCGGGCGCGCGGCCGCGGGGCGGATCCCCGAAACTGCGGCTGTCGCCACCATCAACGCTCCGGCCGATCCAACGCACGTATGCCATCTCTTCGGGGACGCGGTGGCGGCAATCGAGCGTGATGGCCAGGCGGAGGTAAAGCTCGCCGGTCGCAGCTTTCGCATCCGTCGCGAGTTTCTCGACGACATCGCCCGCCAGCGTCTCGACGACGCCGTCGCCTCGATGCGCAAGCCGCTACTGATCTTCCACGGCCCCAAGGATGAAATCGTCGGCATCGAAAACGCTGCGCAAATCTTCGCCAAGGCGCGTCATCCGAAGAGCTTCGTCTCGCTGGACACTGCCGATCACCTGCTGACCCGGCGTGAGGACGCCGCCTACGTTGCCGGCGTGCTGGCGGCGTGGGCGACGCGCTACGTCGGTAACGCCGAGCTAGCGGCAGAAACGGCGGCTGAGATCCCGCCGGCCGCTCGTTCGTCTTCCCAATCACACGACCCACCGCGCGGCTGACACGTGGGTGACGGTGCGGAGCATCGAGCTTTCGGACCGGTTCCAGGACTGTCGACGCGAGCGAAGGCGTACAGCCCATGAGTCAGATCGGCAAGCCGCCGTGCGATGACGCGCTGATACTACACGGCAGACAGACCACACCATGCGCGCCGGCGTCGAGGCGATGGGTGCTGGTCGCGGCGGTTGCCGGTTCGAGTCTGGCGTTCATCGACGGCACGGTGGTCAACGTTGCCCTGCCCGCTATTCAACGCGATCTGCAGGCCGATGCGTTCGAGGCGCAGTGGGTGGTGGAGTCGTACGCGTTGTTCCTGGCCGCGCTCCTGCTCGTCGGCGGTTCGCTGGGAGACCACTTCGGTCGGCGCAGAATTTTTGCGATCGGCGTGGTGCTGTTCGCGGCGGCCTCGGTCGCCTGTGCGCTGTCCGCGGACATCCGCCAGCTCATCACGGCGCGCGCAGTGCAGGGCGTGGGTGCCGCACTTCTGGTGCCGGGCAGCCTGGCGCTCATCAGTGCGTCCTTCCCTGCAAAGGAGCGGGGCCGCGCGATCGGCACCTGGTCTGGGTTCAGCGGAATCACGGCCGCCCTCGGCCCGGTGCTGGGAGGCTTCCTGGTCGATCACTACTCATGGGTGTGGGCGTTTCTAATCAACGTGCCGCTGGCGATCGTGGCACTCGCGATCACTTGGCTGCGTGTTCCAGAGAGCCGCGGCGTTTCCGCCACCGGTGGCCTGGATCTCTGGGGGGCGCTGCTGGCGACCGTTGCGCTGGGCGGCATCGTGTACGCATTCATCGAGGCCCCTATACAACAATGGGACTCGCCGGCAGTGCTAGCCGCGCTACTCGTCGGAGTCGCAGCGGCGATGGTGTTCGTCGTGGTCGAACTGCGCGCACGCTCTCCGATGTTGCCGCTGCAGCTGTTTCGGATCCGAAACTTCAGTGGCGCCAACCTGCTCACGCTGTTGTTGTATGCGGCCCTGGGCGGAGGCCTGTACTTCTTCCCGCTCAACCTGATCCAGGTGCAGGGCTATACCGCCACCGCGGCGGGCGCGGCGCTGTTGCCGTTCATTCTCATCATGTTCGTACTGTCGCGCTGGGCGGGGAGCTTGGTCGATCGCTTCGGATCCAAGCTGCCGTTGGTGGTGGGTCCGGTGACGGCCGCGGCGGGCTTCGCCCTGTTCGCGCTGCCGGGCATCGAAGCCGACTACTGGATTGCGTTTTTCCCGGCCGTCATCGTGCTTGGCATCGGGATGACGGTCACCGTCGCGCCGCTGACCACGACCGTGATGAACTCAGTCGGCCCGGATGTCGCGGGTATCGCTTCAGGCGTCAACAATGCCGTATCTAGGACGGCCGCGCTGCTCGCGATCGCAATCTTCGGCATGGTGATGGCGTGGGCCTTCGAGACCGGTCTGCATGAAAGGTTGCGCGAGGCAGGTGTGTCGCAGGAGATCAGCGCATTCCTTGACGGCCAGCGCGGCCAGTTGGCGGGCGCCGCACTCCCACCCGGTGTGGACGCCACCGTTGCATCAGCGCTCAGGCGCACCGTACAGCTTTCCTTCGTGTCCGGCTTTCGCTGGATAATGCTGCTGAGTGCGGGCCTCGCGCTCCTGAGCGCGCTCGCCGCCTGGGTCTTGGTCGAGCGACGACCGCGCGCGAAAAAGTGATCACGCTGTCGTCCGTTGATCACCCGGCCCCCTCAGTCCGATATTTTGCCGCCGAAACCATCAGAGAGATCGAGGTTTTTCACTGTTCCGAAGACAGTTATGCGTATGTGTTCTACGCGCTTCAACGCGCCTAACCAGTAAGGATTGAGACGACCACGGATGGTCGTTTCAATCCAATTTTCAAGAAGCCCGGTGAAGGGTGGGTGATATGGTGGCTATGGGCATCGGGAGCTGGAGATAGCCGGAGTAGAGGGCGATCGGATCTTATTTTCTATCCTCAGCTCGCGGACGAAACCGAAGCGATCGCCATCGGACAGCAATGCCCCGGTCTCGAATACGGCTGCGTCGTCGAGGTGAGGCCGATGGCAGAGAGGTGTACGGTCAGAGCGCGCGCGCTTGCGGGCATTGGACAGCTTGCCGGCGATGCGGGCCTCATATCGCAGAGCGACTGAAGCGGAACAAGTGCGCTCCACCACCGCTATGCTGCTCCGCTCGGAACGGAGTGGCCTTCGGACGCGCTCCCGCTCCGCGCGCCATAATCAGGCTCGTTGTCGATTTGAGGCATCACCGAACGACTATACGGTGAAACGACAATTCCCTCGAACCATGAAAAGGAGACACGAAAATGCGATTCATGATCATACTCAAGGCAACCAAAAACTCAGAGGCGGGCGTTCTGCCGAGCGAGAAACTCCTCGCCGAGATGACCAAGTATAACGAAGAACTGACCAAAGCCGGTGTGTTGCTGGCGGGCGAAGGGCTTCAGGCAAGTTCGAAGGGCGCGCGGGTCAAGTTCTCTGGAGAAAAGCGGACGGTGACTGACGGGCCGTTTACCGAGACCAAGGAGCTGGTCGCCGGCTTCTGGCTCTGGAAGTGCAAGTCGCTGCAAGAGGCGATCGGATGGGTCAAGCGCTGTCCCAATCCCATGCCGGGCGAAGAGGCTGAGATCGAGATTCGCCAAGTGTTCGAAGCCGAGGACTTTGGCGCCGAGCTCACGCCCGAGCTCCGCGCACAAGAGGATCGGCTGCGCGCGCAGGTCGAAAAACGCAAAGGCTCGTGACGCCACAGATCAGGAGAAAATTATGAAATACATCTGCCTTGGATACTACGACGAGAAGAAGTGGGAGGCGATGTCCGAAAGCGAGCGGAACGCCATGATGGACGAGTGCTTCACCTACGACGACGTGCTTCGAAAGAGCGGTCACTTTGTTGCTGGGGAAGCGCTCCAAAGCGCTCGCAACGCCACCACCGTGCGGTGGCAGAACGGCAAGGTGTACTTCACCGATGGCCCGTACGCCGAGACGAAAGAGCAGTTGGGTGGAATCCTTGTGCTCGAAGCCAAGGACCTCAATCATGCCATCCAGTTGATGTCGAAGCACCCCGGTGTGAAGGCAGGACCCTTCGAGATCCGCCCGGCTGAGGACTTGACCGAAATGATCCGCGAGAGTGAGCGACGGCGTGCAACAACAAACACGGGGAGGAGATCACCATGAAGAACACTGGGAACATTGAAGTAACGACGCCCACAGAGCGAGAGATCGTGATGACACGCGTCTTCGATGCTCCGCGCAGCCTGGTCTTCTCGGACCGCCCGGCTGGTCGCTGCCGGTCTGCGAGATCGATCTGAAGGTGGGCGCCACCTCTTGCTTCGTGTGGCTCAAGAGAATGTCGGAATAAATCAGAGGAGATTAAAAACATGAAGATCAGTCGTATCGTGGTTGTCAGTTTGGTGGTTCTTGTGGCTGGCGGTTTGCAGGCCGCGGACAAGAAGAGCGACGCGAAGGACATGGAGATGGACCCGGCGATGCAGGCAGCATTGAAAAAGGGCGCGCCGGGCGAACATCACAAGGCCCTCGAACCCTTCGTCGGACGGTTTACGACGACGAGCCGGATGTGGATGAAACCCGGCGAGGCGCCTCAGGAATCGACAGGATCGGCGGAGCATACCTGGGTGCTCGGCGGTCGTTTTCTAAACATGGACGTGCGCGGCGACATGGGTGGTCAGCCTTTCGAAGGGCTTGGCTACCTCGGCTATGACAACATTCGCGGCGAGTATACCGCCGTCTGGCTGGATAACATGAACACAGGTATCACGCGCGCGAGCGGCCAGTTCGATCCGGTAACCAAGAAATACACGGAAAGCGGCACATTCAGCTGCCCCATGACCGGCGAGAAGGACATGCCCTTCCGAGGCGAATGGAACGTCATCGATAACGACACCCTCTCCTACACGATGTACAACCCCGGCCCGGACGGAAGGAAATGAAGGGGATGGAAATCAGCTACAATCGAGTGAAGTAGATCCAAAGAAAGGAGACCTCCATGACTGTAAAGGCCATCCCTGCCGGACACCACACCGTAACGCCTTACCTGGCCATCAAAAATGCCGTCGAGGCGCTGGAGATCTACAAGAAGGCGTTGGGAGCGACCGAGAGCTTCAGATTAATGATGCCTGACGGACGCCTCGGCCATGCGGAAATCCGCCTGGGCGATTCCGTGATCATGGTGTCGGATGAATTTCCGGAGTACGGCGGCAAGGCGCCGGAAACGCTAGGCGGTTCGCCCGTCAGCATCCATCTCTATGTCGAGGACGTCGATGCGTTTTTCAAAAAAGCGCTGGCCGCCGGCGCCAAGGAGCGTAAGCCCGTGATGGATCAGTTTTACGGCGACCGCTCTGGCCAACTCGAAGATCCGTTCGGGCATCTCTGGTGGGTGGCGACGCATAAAGAAGACATCGCGCCGGAGGAGCTGCAGAAGCGCGTGCGGGCGATGTTCGCGGGGAAAAAGTAAGTCACACTGGGCGTTGGGTCACACCCGCCCGTTAGGTGCTCTGCGGAGGATGCTTGATGAGATACCTGTATCTCTCCATCGCCATCGTCGCGGAGGTGATCGCTACCAGCGCGTTGAAGGCGTGCGAGTCATTCACCAAACCCCTCCCGAGATCGCTACGGTAAATAAAGGCCTCATGTTTTTCCCTGTGCCTAATGCTTGAGGTTGCTTGAGGTAGCTGGCCACTGGATGTATGCACGAGGGCGGCAACGACAAAGCTGACGGCTTCGTCAACCATGAAGAGCCGAATCGCCGGCATCATGGCGCTGTTAGCATCTTGTCCGGCAGTGTCGTGCCGGGGGCGAGTGGCTGCAACTACGTGCAGCTGCTGAAGCTTGCGGATAGGAATTAGGGTTAAAGCAATTGCCGTGGCGACGAAGGTCACGGTCGTTACGAGAATGACCGCTTACAGTTAGCGCTTCCACGACCTTGGTGTTCCGCCCCGTTCGGGGCGGGCCCCAAGGCTCCTGGGTTCCGGATCGGGGAGCGGCGTACCAGGGGCTTTTTGTTCCGTGTCGGCGGTTTCATGACTGGACAAAACCACACAGATCAAGGGCACGTCATAACTCGCTCGACGCGGTTCTTGGGACCCGGGGCAACCGGCGACTGGGATACAAAATAAGCTTCCAATGCGTCCAGGTCCACATCCCCGCCGAGCTGATCGGTGCCAAGGTTGAATACAGTGAAATTGTCCCCGCCGGTAGCGAGGAAGGAATTCATCGTCACACGGTAGCTGGCGATCTTATCCAACGGAACGCCATTGAGGGTCACCGAGTTATCGCACACGTACTTCCCACCCAGAGGACTCGAGCCCGGAATGAAAGTGTGTTTGTAAGCGAAGCCGTCCGACACTTGCAGGATGCGCCCTCCAGGAGCGGGCTGGTTCGCCGCCCACTGCTGCTCCAGCAGGTCATAGATTTGCTGTCCGGTCAAGATCTTGACGACCAGGCTGTTGCCGAAGGGCTGTACGGTGAAGGCCTCGCCGTAGGTCACGTTCCCATCACCCTCACCCGCCGTGCTGCCGGCAAAAGTGAAGTCGGCGCGAATGCCGCCCGGATTCATGAACGCGATGACTGCACCGCCTTTGCTCGCGGGGGAAGTGGCCTCGAGCTGCGCGTCGGCGATTACGTCACCGAGCGCTGACTCGCCGCCCGCATTCGTCGCGCGCGTTATGTCGGCAGTGATGGAGCCGATGACTCGGTTGGCGATGGGCTGCACGATGGTGTTGTAGTTGGCGACAATGTCGCGGATCTCCGCCACCGGCTCGATGGGATCGGCCATGCCGAGAAAGTTGGTGCGGTCTACGAGGATGTTCCCGGCACTGACCGCAATAATATCGTTAGTCTTCGTATCGAGGGTGAGATCGATAGCGGTGATCAGACGACTGAAAGAACCGGCGCTGGTGACGGGAATGGCGCGGCCTACACTGTTCGGCAAGTCACAATTATACGCCTGATGGGTATGACCGGAGATCACCAGGTCCACCGCGTCGTCGAGACGGCTGACGATGTCCACAATAGGGCCGGAGACGCCGCTGCACCCGTTGATGCTGCCGGGCGCGAAACCGCCCTCGTGCACCAGCACCACTGCGGCCTCGATTTTGCGGCGCTTAAGCTGCTTGATGAGCGCGTTGACGGTCGCGGCCTCCTCGCGGAATTCCAGTCCAGCCACGCCGTCGGGGGTGACGATCGAAGGCGTGTCTTTTAACGTCATGCCGATGAAGGCCACGCGGTTGCCTCTGAAACTTTTCACCCCGTAGGCCGGAAACAGCGTCTTGCCTGACTGCGTGTCCACTACGTTGGCAGCCAGGAAATTGAATTTTGCGCCCTCGAACGGGTAGGGAGTGCCAACCAGATCGCCCTGGCAGGAGTTGACGTCGGTGGGATGGCAGCCACCGTTTTGCATACGCAGCAATTCTTCCCTGCCTTCGTCGAACTCATGGTTGCCCACGGCATTGAACTGCAACCCGAGGCGGTTCATGGTCTCGATGGTAGGCTCGTCGTGGAAGAGCGCGGAGTTGAGCGGGCTGGCGCCGATCAGGTCACCCGCCGAGACCACCACCTTGTTGGGTGCACCGGCCTTGAGCTGCCGCACGAGACCAGCCATGTAGTCTACACCGCCCGCCGGCACGCCGACGCGCTGGCCAGCGGCGTTGGTTAGAAAGATGTTATCGGGATCGCTGCGAAGAGTGAGATTGGCGCCGTCAATGTTACCGTGAAAATCGTTGAAAGCGATCACACGCACGTTTATGGTCTTGCCGACATCGGAACGTGCCGCGGCGGCCAGCAGCTCGCCTGCTTCGCGCATGCTGATCTTCCGACTCTTGGTCCAGCCCACTAGAAGCTTGGCCACGTGAGCGACAAACTCGGCGTGGTTGCCGTAGTTAGCTCCCTCAGCAGCGGTATCCATAATTTGGGCATTGAAACAGCTCCCACCGGCAGATTGATTGGCCACGTTTGTCACAACCCTCGCATCACCTTCACCGATGACGACTTTACCGACACAGGGCGGCGTATTTGCCAACGCGGAAGTGACTAATCCAAGACCAACGACAGCGACAAGGAACTTGAGAATCGGGCGCATGAGGCATCCTCCCTAATACTGAGATGGGAAGCTAATATAGACCTCGAATGTTTCACATTAGTGAAAATTCGTTGTCACGCGCATTTAGTTTGATAATAATTGATTTTGACAACCGCGCAGAGTTTAAGGACGAGCGAACCGTTAGCGTGGTTCGCCGGCGGCGTCGATGCGATCGAATAGCGGTCGGCCGCGTAATTGCTGCTGTCCACGCGGGTATTGAGGTTGTTCACGGTGCCGTTGTAATAGCGCCGCGCGTGCTGGATGTGATCCTCGGTTTCAGAGAGATTGCGCAGCAGATCCAGGAAGCCTTGGTTGGCCTTGATCTCGGGATAGGCTTCCGCGACCGCGATCAAGCGCCGCAGATCGTGGCCGAGCGTAGCTTCGGTGCCGCCCTCTGAGCGGGCGTGGTGGCGGTCAGCGCCTGCGTGCGCCTTGCCACCACCCGCTCCAACACGCCGCGCTCGTATGGCATACTGCTTAACAGTCTCGACCAGCTTGGAGATCAAGTCGTGGCGCCGCGTGAGCTGCACGTCGACATCGCTCCAAGCGGCGGCCACGCGATTGCGGTCGCGCACCAGCAGGTTGAAGATAACGATACCCCAAAGGGCTAGAACGGCAGAGAGAATATCGGCAACAATGCTGATGTCAGTCGAATGACGGCCACGAGTTCGTAGCAAAAGGCAGGATGCACGCCAGCTCCGCAGGCGTAGTTCTTCAGGGAGCCTCGACGATATCTCAAAGAGCTGCGCCCATTGCTCACGGAGAATTTCCAGATCATCGGCGCGCGTTGACCAGGAGCAGAAAATCTGTTCGCGATGGGTATATGAACGACAACCAGGAAAGTGGGAATTACGAATTTATTGTCATAGGTTCCGGTGCTGGAGGAGGGGCTGCTGCTTATCGCCTTGCTATCGCGGGACATCGAGTGCTCGTTTTGGAGCGGGGCCCTCGTCTGCCTAGGGATGGAAGCACCCAGGATGTCCGGCGGATTCTCGTTGAAGGCGACTACAAGAGTCCGGACCGTCTCGTCTTCAAGGGAAAACCCGCCCGGCACCACGAATATTCCAACTTGGGTGGCAAGACGAAGTGGTATGGAGCGACTATGCTCCGGCTGCAGGATCACGAATTTGGGGCGGATGAAGCCCACCGATGCCTGCCTTGGCCGATAAATGCGGATGAGTTGCGTCCGTACTACGAAATGGCGGAGCGTCTTCTCGATGTGCGTTGCTTTCGCGTCGAGTCGAATCTCCGCCAAATACTTAATAGGCTCAAGGCGATAGAACCGCGTCTGCAGGAGGAACCACAGCCTCTCGCTCTCTCTCCGAAGATTCTTCAGGGCGCCGGTGAGACGCAGCGATTCGATGGCTTTGCCAACGCCTCAGGGAACAAGGCGGATTCGGAATTCCGGTTTCTTGATCGAATCAACCACCTTCGGAATGTTGAAATTCTTTGCGACTGCCGGGTAACCCATCTGCTGGCTTCCAGCGGAGATCGGCAGCGCATGGCGGGCGTGAGGTGCGCAGATGGACGAGTTTTCCATGGTGCGCATATTCTTCTTGGCGCCGGGGCACTCCAGTCGGCTCTCCTCCTAGACCGTTTTGTGAAGGAAAACCGGCTGGAGAAGGAACTCCCGACTGCGCATTTGATCGGACGCTATTATAAATGCCATTTGGGATCTGTGACTATGGTCACTTCCCTGCGCCCCTTTTCGGACGAGTTGCGCAAGACGGTCAACCTCACTTGGGATCGCTTTCCCCACAGCGTGGTTCAAAGCTTTTCCAATCTCGATGGAGAGGTCCTGGGTGCCCGCCTTCCGCAGTGGGTGCCCAAGATATTTCCCAACGTGCTGGGCCGCCGGGTATACGCGTTCCTTTTGATGACGGAAGAAGGTTCTCATCTGGAAAATTGTGTCACTGGTATTTCTGGCGATGGGGCGGTCCTGAATTATCGCCATGACCGCGTTCCGGAGGCGCTGGATGAACACATGGGTTTACGCAGGGAATTTGGCCGGGCACTCTTTCGGGCCGGTTTCTACCCCATCTCCAAGGGAATCGCTCCCTTTTCGACCAAGCACGCCTGCGGAACGCTGATCGCCCAAGCCGATGCCCAGAATTCCGTGGTTTCCGCCTCAGGCCAGGTTCATGGGATTTCGAATTTGAGCGTTGTCGATGCAAGCGTATTCGCTCGTATCGGGCGGGGGAATCCGGCACTGACGACATATGCTTGGTCGCTGCGTGTCGCAGACCATTTGGCGCGCTCGCTTTCGCCGATGGGTGTATAGGCGCTTACAAGAACAACATCGACGAAATATTGTCACCGGGCCGCCGACGACTTCCAGACGTTCAGCCCGGCCGGGTCAGTTGTTTTTCCAGTGCGGCGGTAGAGTCCGGGCAAAATAAGGGAGGGCTTCGATGCGCCCCATCCAGGCCGTGATCTTGGGCCCGACGAGGGTACGGATCGCGAGGGCTGGATCTTTGAGATCCGCCCGCAGCGCCAGTGCTATCATGGGATAAAGCGTCAAATCGGCCGCGCTCAGCTCCCCGGTGAGATAATCGCCGCGGATCTCGCGCTCGAAATGCGCCAGCTCGGCCGCGAGCTTGCCGCGGCCGTCCGCAATTACGGAGCGATCGCGCTCCTCCTCGGCTTTGTGAAAAATCTCCCGCAGCATCCGCCCCATGGCCATGCCGAGATACCAGTCGGTCTCTTGGATGAACCGGCGGACGAGGGCCCGCTCCCGGGCGTCGTCCGGGAATAACCGTCCCCGGCCGGCAACGGGATAGCATTCGTCGAGGTATTCGAGAATAGCCACGGACTCATAAAGGACGTAACCGTTCTCGACCAGGACCGGCACCTTTTGCCTGGGATTGAGTCGGGTAAATTCCTCGGTCTTGAGATCCCCCGCCGAAAACGAGAGCATTTTCAGCTCATAAGGGAGTTGTTTGTGTTCGAGGGCAAGCCAAGCCCGCCAAGCGGGAGGTGAGCCGGAACCGCAATAAAACGTGATGGACATAAAAATCTCCCGAACGTATCGAGCGCCAGCGTCAAGCCGTTACCGATCGTGAACGAGCCCCTCGGGGGTCATTAGGCGATTCTCTGTTAGTATTTTACCATGGACGTAAACGACCGGCGTATCCTGGTCACCGGCGCGCTCGGGCAGATCGGTTCGGAGCTCGTTCCAGCGTTGAGAGCGCGCGTGGGCCCCGCCCGGGTGGTGGCCTCGGATATCCGCATGCCGCGTCCGGACTCGCCCCTCAGTGAAGGCCTTTTCGAGCATGTCGACTGCACCGAGCTTCGCCAGATCCAGGACCTCGTGCGCCGTCACGATATCGGGGCGATTTATCATCTGGCCGGGGTCCTTTCGGCCGTGGGCGAGGACTGGCCGCACGTAGCGTGGGATGTCAACATGGGCGGTCTCTATCGCATCCTGGAGGTCGCGCGGCAGAACCGCTGTGTGCTTTTCTTCCCGAGCTCCATCGGGGCTTTCGGCCCGACGACACCGCGCGAGCGAACCCCGCAGGATACGCTCCAGCGGCCGCAGACGATCTATGGGATCACGAAAGTCGCTGGCGAGCTTTTGTGTGATTACTACGCCCGGCGCTTCGGCGTTGATACGCGCGGCCTGCGGCTTCCGGGCATTATTTCCTACGTCGCCCCGCCGGGCGGGGGCACCACCGACTATGCGGTGGAGATCTTCCATCACGCCATCCGTTACCGCCGCTATACGTGTTTTCTGCGTGCCGATACGCGTCTCGACATGATGTACATGCCCGATACGCTGCGGGCGATCATCGCGCTGATGGAGGCCGAGCCAGTGCGTTTGCATCACCGGAATGCCTTCAACGTCACCGCCATGAGCATCACACCCGCGGAACTGGCGCAGGCCATTCGCCGCCATGTCCCGGAGTTCGTGATCGACTATAGGATCGATCCCGTGCGCCAGGCCATCGCCGATTCCTGGCCGCGATCGCTCGACGACAGCGCCGCACGGGCGCAATGGGGGTGGGCGCCGGCCTATGACCTCGAGGCGATGACGGCCGACATGCTCGAGCGCTTAGCCGAGCGGCTGGGCAACGAGCTCTGAGACTATCGGTATGCCACTTGACCGCATTAAACACCGGCTCGCCCAAGACATCGGCCAGATCGACGCGAGCGGCGCCGCCAAACGGCGCGAGCCGGTCATTACCAAGGTTCTCCGCGCGCACGGAGCCCGTGGCCCGCGATACCTGATCGAGGATGAGGGCGAGCAGCCGTTTATCCGCATGAATTCCAATGCTTACCTCGGCATGGCTTTGCGCGAGGAGGTGATCGCGGCCGAGGAGCACGCCGTGCGCGCATTCGGCGCCGGGCCTGGGGCTGTACGGTTTATCAGCGGCACCTACGCGCCGCATGTGGAGCTTGAGCGGCGGCTCGCGGCATTTCACGGGCGCGAGGCCGCGCTCGTGTTCAGCTCGGCCTATGCTACGGTCATGGGCGTCCTGCCGGTCTTGGTCACGCCGGACACCGCGATCATCAGCGATGCGCTCAACCACAATTGCATCATCAACGCCGCGCGCCTCGCGCAGCCCAAGGAGAAACACGTCTATGTGCATTTGGACAGTGGAGGGCTCGAAGACTGTCTTACGCAGGCGGCGGGTTGCGAGAGGGTCCTTGTGGTAACCGATGGGATCTTCAGCATGCGTGGCGATTACGCGCCTCTCGCGGAAATCAAAAAGATTGCCGCGCGCTTCGATGGCCTGTTCAAGGAGGGCGTGCTCATGATTGTCGATGACTCGCACGGCGTAGGCGCAATCGGGGCTACGGGTCGAGGCACCGAGGAGCACACCGGCTCGGGTCCGGTAGATCTCCTGATCGCGACGCTTGGCAAAGCGTTTGGCGTGAACGGCGGTTACGTGACCGGTGAGCGGGTGCTCATTGATTACCTGCGCGAGAAAGCGCCTTTGTATATCTATTCGAACCCGATTACACCGGGCGAGGCGGCCGCGGCCGTGAAAGCCTTGGACATCGTGGATAGCTCGGCGGGCCGAGGTCTACTGGGACGGCTGCGGCGATTGACGCTGCGTTTCCGGCAAGCGCTGATAAACCTTGGCTACGAGACCCTCGCGGGGGAGCATCCGGTCGTGCCGCTGCTCTTGCGCGACACGGCGCGCACCCGGACGATGGTTCAGTATTTGACGACCCACGGCATCTTGGCCACCGGTCTTTACTATCCCGTAGTGCCGCGGGGCGAGGAGGAGATCCGGTTCCAGATCTCAGCCGATCACACCGAGGCCGACATCGACGAGGTCCTTGCGGTCCTCGGCGCGTTCCCAGGGCCGGTTTGAAGGCGTGGTTGGCGCGTGACGAGTCGTCTGAATGAGGCGCCGTGACCGCCGCACTATCGCTCTATCTGGACCTGGTCCGGTTTGTCGCCGCAACCGTGGTGCTGCTTTCTCATTTTGCCTACACGCGGATCTCGGGTGGCGAGTATTTGATCTTTCGGCGCTTCGGCGCCGATGCCGTCATCGTATTCTTCGTCCTCTCCGGGTACGTGATCGCCTACGTTTCCGCGGAACGGGAACGCACGCTCTGCGAGTACGCGATCAACCGCTTCGCCCGGCTGTATTCGGTGGTGCTCCCGGCCTTGATCGCCACGGTGATTTTCGACCAGATGGGGCGCGTCCTCGATCCTGCCCTTTACGATGGCTGGTGGTATAAGGACAGCGAAGCGCTTTGGCGTTTCCTCGCGAGCCTGCTATTCGTCAACGAGTTATGGTTTGCATCGATTCGCCCGTTCAGCAACGGCCCTTACTGGTCGCTGGGCTATGAGTTCTGGTACTATGCCCTTTACGGGGCGTGCTTTTATTACGGCGGCCGCACCCGCGCCGTGTTTGTGACTCTCATCGCGCTCGTCGCCGGCCCTAAGATCCTAGTGCTTCTGCCCGCCTGGCTCATCGGCGTATGGACTTACCGCTTCAATCGAAGTCAACAGGTCTCCGTGCCCATCGGTTGGGTATTATTCCTATCACCTATACTGATATACAGTTTTATCAAGGCATCCGAGATTGATATCGCGGCCCGCTTGGCAACGATGGCGGTCATCGGGCCGGATTTCGCGATGTCAAAGCTTAAGCACTCCGACGAGTTTCTGATGAACCATTTATACGCGATCCTGGTGGCGCTCAACTTCATCGGGATGCGCGCGATTTCCCGTTCCCTGGATCGAATCCACCCCTGGATCGAACGACCGATCCGCTATTGGGCGGGTCTCACCTTTTCGATCTATTTATTGCACTATCCCGTGCTGCATTTTTTCGCCGCCCTCTACGGCGGGGAGCGTTCCGAGCCGCTGACGCAGATCTTGATCCTCTCCTCGACGTTCGCCGCGATCGTCGTCATCGGCGGCTTCACTGAACGGAAAAAACACCTCCTGCGCCGGGTGCTCGATCGGATTGCCCGAGGATTATCGCCCAAGCTACATCCGCGGCTTGACGATTGGCCTTGACATCGTGGACGCGAAAGTATCTCACGCCGGCGGCGACGCCTAAGGCGGTCGTCGCGCAGGTGGCGCCGACCAGCTCGCGCGGGGTTTGTTCCGCACACACCGCACCCATGAATCGCTTGCGGCTGGCGCCGAGCAACACGGCGTAACCGCTAGCGGCGAACGCGCCCAGATCGGCGAGCAGGACGAGGTTGTGGACTTTTGTCTTGCCGAATCCGATCCCCGGATCGATGATGATGCGCTCGCGCTCGACCCCGGCTGTTTCCGCCAGCCGAGCGCGCTCGATGAGAAACGCCCGCACCTCCCCGACCACATCCTGATAGTGAGGATCCGTTTGCATCGTAAGCGGCGTGCCCTGCATGTGCATCAGCACCAGTGCAACCTTGCGCTCGGCGGCCAACGCGAGCATCCCGGGGTCGTTACGGCCCGCGGATATATCGTTGATGATCGTGGCGCCGACCTCTAACGCCGCGGCCGCCACCTCGACGAGCGTCGTATCGATGCTGATCGCCACTTGATCAGGTAAGGCTTGGCGCAATCGCCGGATCACCTCACGGGTGCGCCGGATTTGCTCCGCCGCGGCGACGGCCTCCGCGCCCGGGCGCGTCGATTCGCCGCCGACATCGATAATATCCGCCCCTTCGGCGGCGATGCGGCAAGCATGGCGCACCGCCGAGTCCGCATCGGCGTATGCCCCGCCGTCGGAGAAGCTATCCGGCGTGAGGTTCAAGATCCCCACGATGGCCGGGCGTTCCTGGCGCGGGATCATGCGCCGGGGCCGGATTCCGGGATCTTGCGGATCTTGAGCCGGTATAACACCGGGGTCACCGCGATGTCCAAGAGAAAAAACAGCGTGACGATGATCGCCACATCGAGGGCGCTAAGGTCCAAGTAGGGGAGCGCGGCCAAGGCCGGAAACAAGGCTTCCGGGATCTGGTCGAGACCGGTCACGGGGCTGCTCGATGCGACACCCATGCGCCGTTTGATGAAGCTCGAAAATAAATCACCGAGCATCGCCGCCGCGGCGAAGCCGGCGCCGAAGCTGGCCGAGAGGCCCAGCAGCGCAGCCCCCGCGGCGCACATGAGCAAAGAGGCGAGGAGCCCGCGCACGGTTTTCGTGCTGCCGAAAATCGGCGCGCCGTCGATGAATGTTTTGCCGCCATCGAGCGGCCGGTTAAGGCGCTCGCCGAGCAATTCCCGCGCGACGATTGGCGCCGCGTTAGCCACGCCCACCAGTATCAAAACCTGTAATATCACCATCGCCGCGCCCAGAAGCGTGTGAGAAAGCGCCATTCTACTTCAAAATTGGCCCCTAGAGATTGGTGGGGCGCGGCCGATGCTTCCCGCGGCCCCCGTAGATGATTTCCCGTAGCCGGCTTGAGGCGTAACGAGGGATTCATTATCCTGGTAGTGATTGGCCCGAACTTTTTTGGTAAATCAACAAGCGGGAGCCGTGCAAAACATGGCTTAATTCACTCGCGGAGATCTGTTATGGAATCGAATTCACCTTCGACCGGCCGTACCATCATCGGCAAGTTCCTCTGGGGAATATTGATAATCACGGGGGTCGGGGCGGTAGCCATAATGATGCAAACTACCGGACGGCAGCAGGCCACCGACTCCTTCATGCTGACGACCAAGCACCTGAAGGAAAACGCCGCGGCGGAGTGTCCCGTCGCCATAAGACAGTTCCTCAAACCGGACCTCGGTACCGCGGACTACATGACCAGCGACGGCACTACGAGCGTGACCTTGCAATGGAAAGGCCCGGCTGGCGGCGAAGTCGGTAGCGTCGATTGCACTTATATCCTGGATCGGGGCATCGTAAGCCTGGTGATTGACGGTAAGACCGTCATCTCCAAATAGGGCCGTGCGGCGTCCAACCGGTAGCGCGAGCGGCGCCGCCGAGGCCGAGTCAACGCGGCCCACGTAGCCGTTACCTCGCCGCTTGGGGGCGGGCGAATGAAACCAGAAAACCAGTTTTCGCTCCTGCGCGAGCGGCGTTTCGTTCCGTTCTTCTGGACCCAATTCCTGGGCGCCTTCAATGACAACGTCTATAAGAACGCTCTCGTCATCATGTTCGCCTTTCAGGTGACTTCGCTCAGCGCTCAAGATGCCAACGCGCTCATCAATCTCAGCGCCGCTATTTTCATCCTGCCTTTTTTCTTGTTTTCGGCGACCAGCGGGCAGATCGCGGACAAATACGAAAAATCACGCCTCATTCGCTATACGGTTTTGCTCGAGGTTGGCCTCATGATCCTGGGTTCGGCCGGATTCTACCTCGGGAGCTTGGGCTTGCTGATGTTCACCTTGTTCCTGGGCGGGGTTCAATCGGCGCTTTTCGGCCCGGTCAAGTATGCCTATTTGCCTCAGCACTTGAAATCCGAAGAGCTCATAGGCGGTAACGGCTTAGTGGAGATGGGTACCTTCGTCGCGATTCTGCTCGGCACCGTGCTCGGCGGGATACTCATCGCCGTGGCGAACTGGGGCAAGACCCTGGTATCGATCGCCACCGTGAGTACCGCCCTTCTAGCCTATGCGGTCAGCCGCCGCATCCCGGTGACACCCGCGCCCGATCCGCAGCTCGCCATCCGCTGGAACCCGGTGACGGCCACCCGCGATACTCTGCGCTTCGCGCGCCACAATCGAACCGTGTTTTTATCGATCCTAGGGATCTCGTGGTTTTGGTTTTATGGGGCGACGTTTCTGTCGCAGTTCCCGAATTTCTCCAAAGACGTCCTCGGCGGAGATGAGTCTGTCGTCACCTTGCTGCTCGCGCTTTTTTCGATCGGGATCGGGACCGGTTCCTTGCTCTGCGAGCGTATGTCCGGACGCGGCCTCGAGCTTGGTCTCGTACCGCTCGGCTCCATCGGGCTCACGCTATTCGCCATCGATCTCTATTTCGCCTCCCGAGGTTTCGCGCAGCCATCGACGCTCGAGTGGACCGCGTTTATCGCGCGGCCCGAGGCTTGGCGCGTGGTGCTCGACCTGGTTATGATCGGCGTCTTCGGGGGCTTTTACACCGTGCCTTTGTATGCGCTTATTCAAGCGCGCAGCGATCCCACCCACCGTTCCCGCATCATCGCCGGCAACAACATCCTCAACGCGCTCTTCATGGTTATCTCGGCCGGATTCGCCATCGGACTCGGCCAGGCCGGTTTCACGGTCGCGCAGGTCCTACTGCTTACCGGGATCGTTAACGCCTTCGTCGCGCTTTACATCTACACGCTGGTCCCGGAATTTCTCCTGCGCTTTATCGTCTGGCTGCTGGTTCACTCCGTGTTCCCCATCAGGAAAACAGGATTGGAACACATTCCTCAAACCGGAACCGCGCTGCTCCGCTGCGAATCCGGCGGGATCGTGGACGCGCTTATCATTGCCGCCGCCGTGCGCCGGCCGATCCGGTTTGTGGTCGCGGAACGCTGGCTGCGCGCACCGCTCATAGGCTTTCTTTTGCGCAGCGGCGGTGCCATTGCCCTGCCCGCGGACCCTGCGCAAACGCGGTTCGAACAGGAGATAGCCGCAGCGCTCGCAGGCGGCGATCTGCTCTGCGTTTTCACCAATCCACAGGCTTTCGATCTCGTCGGTCCACTCACTGACATTCCCGTCATTAGGTTGGCGCTCCGAGACCGCTCCGGGATGCAACCCCGGCCGCGGGGTTGGCGGGCGCTGTTTCATACCATCGAGCTTTCAGCGTCGGCGCCCGTCGCCGCGTGCTAGGAGTCAGTTTAGATTTCGCCACCTGATCCTAAGTCTACAATGCATAGCAACCTCGCCTTTTACGAAATCCGTGTCATTGGTGCCTTGCTGGAAAAGGAGATCACCACGCCCGAGCAATATCCGCTCTCGCTCAATGCGCTTACCAACGCCTGTAACCAGAAAAGCAACCGCGATCCGGTGCTTAACCTCGATGAGGCAACGGTCCAACAAACGCTCGATGGGCTCATCAAGAAGCACTTGGTAAGTGAGAAAACAGGGTTCGGGAGCCGGGTTACGAAATACCAACATCGCTTCTGTAATACCGCATTCGGTGCTTTAAGATTGTCGGCACAGGAGCTTGCCATCATTGCCGAGTTGCTGCTGCGCGGCCCGCAGACGCCCGGTGAACTGCGCACGCGTGCGGGGCGGCTTGGCAAGTTCAATGATGTGCAAGAGGTTGACGCCGCCCTGAGAAGCTTGATCGAGCGGGAGGATGGGCCTTTCGTTGTGCAGCTTGCGCGCGAAGCCGGGAGAAGAGAATCTCGTTACGCCCACCTGTTGAGTGGGGAGGTGCAAGCAGCGGAGAGCGCTGCCGGCCCGGATATGGAAGTCAGTCTCACGCGTACGGACCACGATCGTCTGTCGGAGCTCGAGCAGCAGATCGCCGCGTTGCGGCAAGAGCTCAGTGAGATCAAGAGCCTGCTTGAGCAACGGACATGAGGGATACCGATTTGGCCATCCTCCCGGTAACGCAAGACACGAACACTACTCCGTATCAACGGCTGACTCCCGATTGCATGCTCGATGCATTGAATAGCGTGGGCTTGCGGGGTGACGGACGCCTGCTTGCGCTCAACAGCTACGAAAACCGCGTCTACCAGGTTGGCATGGAAGAGGGGATGCCCCTAGTGGTGAAATTTTACCGTCCTGGGCGTTGGAGCGATGCGGCGATCCTTGAAGAACACGCCTTCGTGCAGGAATTAGTCGAGCGCGAGATCCCGGTGGTGGCGCCGTTGGCGACCAAACCTTCCGGCGCCGGTCCGCATCCTGCAACGACATTGCACACCTTCGGCGAATTCCGATTTACGCTTTACCCGCGCCAAGGCGGCCGGTCACCGGAGCTCGATGATCGCAACACCCTGGCCTGGATGGGGCGCTTCATCGGCCGAATTCACGCGGTCGGCACGTTACGGCCGTTCGTCGCACGACCTGCATTGAACATTGTCAGCTTTGGTGACGAGCCGAGCGAGTTCCTGCTTGCGCACGACTTTATCCCGGCGGATCTCGTGAGCGCCTATCGGACCGTGGTCGCTCAAGCGCTAGACGGTGTGCGGCATTGCTTTAACCGCGCGGGCGAAATCAGAGCACTGCGGCTACATGGTGACTGCTACGCCGGTAACGTGCTTTGGACCGAGGGGGGACCGCATTTCGTCGATTTCGATGATAGTCGCATGGGCCCTGCGATGCAGGATCTGTGGATGTTACTCTCCGGAGAGCCGCTTGCGATGGCGCGGCAGTTGAGCGACGTGCTGAGCGGCTATGAGGATTTCTTCGAGTTCGATCGCCGCGAGCTGCATCTCCTGGAGGCGTTGCGCACATTGCGCTTGATCCATTACTCCGCGTGGATCGCCCGGCGTTGGGAAGACCCGGCCTTTCCTGCCGCATTTCCGTGGTTCAATACCCAACGTTACTGGCAGGATCGCATCCTCGAGCTGCGCGAACAAATCGCTGCCATGAACGAGCAACCCATCGCGTTATCGAACTGAAATGGAAAAAGACTAGGCGATTCGTCCGATGCGCGTTGTGTCGCTCTTACCTGCTGCTACCGAGATCGTGGGCGCCCTGGGCATGATGGATTCCCTCGTCGGGGTATCGCACGAGTGTGACTATCCGGCGGCGGCGAACGAGAAACCACGGGTGACGCATTGTGCCATCCACCAAAAGCACTTGCCGAGCGCTGAAGTAGACCGCTGGGTACGCGAGACGCTTGCCGCGACAGGTTCCCTTTATACACTGGACGAGGCACTGCTACGCGGGTTGCGTCCGGAGGTTATCGTGACCCAACGCCTCTGTGATGTCTGCGCGGTTGGATATGGTTCGGTCTCGGCGTTCGCCCAGTCACTGCCCGCGCCACCGCACGTGGTAAATTTGGAGCCCGCCGGTCTTGCGGATATCTTGGAGGATATCCGCAAGGTCGCCGCGGCGCTTGGGGTGGCCGAGCGCGGTGAGGCTGTGGTGAGCGCGCTGCAAGCACGGATAGAGCAGGTACGTGCTCGCGCTAGGAAAACAAGCGATCGCCCCCGCTGCTTTCTGATGGAGTGGATAGACCCGCCATTCTGCAGCGGGCACTGGGGACCGGAGCTCGTGGAGATGGCCGGGGGCGAGGAGACCCTCGGTAAAAAGGGGGAAGCCTCAAGACGCATCCTCTGGGAGAGTGTGCGCGAGGCGCAGCCCGAAGTCCTGCTAGTCGCATGCTGTGGCTGCACCGTGGCACGCACTTTAGATGATTTGCCTTGCTTGCAACGCGCAGCCGGATGGGAGGGATTGCCCGCGGTTCGAAGCGGCCAGGTCTATGTTGTCGATGGGTCCGCGTATTTCAGCCGACCCGGTCCGCGTATCGTCGACTCCTTAGA
>Ga0136633_1001050_pt1 | contig 20501 bp, 20 predicted proteins | sample AntDrymeUQ832206_2_FD_105494 | JGI IMG/M metagenome (GOLD analysis project Ga0136633, IMG submission 105494) | Polar desert sand microbial communities from Dry Valleys, Antarctica - metaG UQ83 (22.06) | ecosystem: Environmental > Terrestrial > Soil > Desert | place: Antarctica: Dry Valley...
GAGAGGGCCGGGGTGAGGAGCTCGGCGACTCTGTCCGCCAGGACCGGCTCGTGCTCCATCCTTCGCCCCCACTCCATCCTTCGCCCCCACTCCATCCTTCGCCCCCACTCCGTCCTTCGCCCCCGGCCACCACTAGCGGCCCAACGCTCTACTCGCCAGAGCCAGCGCGGCGACGAACCCGCCGATGGAGGATCCGCCGAGGCCGAGCAGGATCAGAGCGCGGCCCAGCTCGCGCGCGCGCAGCGCCGGGCTCGACAAGGCCTCGCCCTCTAGTTTGTCTGCCGCTTCACAGCTGAAGTGCATGGATGGCACGCCCCTCTCAGATCGGAAGGCCCTCGAGGACCTCGTCGAAGCTCCCCGGCGCCTGCTGCTCCAAGCGCATGTACGCCTCGGGGTCCCATATCTCGGCGTGATCGATGGCCCCGATGATCACGGTCTCACGATCGAGCCCGGCGTAGGAGGCCAGCTCTGTGGGGATCCCGATGCGGCCCTGACGGTCGACACTCTCGCTGTGGGCCCACGCCCCCAACTGCCGCTTGATTCGACGGGCGCCGGCGTCCCCGTGCGGTTGCTCCAGGAGCGCGGCCACGAGCTTGTCCCAGTGCTCTTGAGACCACAGTGCGATGCAGCCTTCGGCCCACTTCGTGAGCACGACCTTGTCGTCTGCGATCTCGTCCCGCAACCGGGATGGGACGATGAGACGCCCCTTGGCATCGATCGTGTGACGAAAGGTCCCCGTGAACGACAAACAGTTTCTCCTCGAGCGTCGTGCCTCGGCCGGTGGAGGGATTCGTCACGGCCGGGCTCCATCACCTCCAGGACCATCTCCTCTGGACCCATCTCCTCTGGACCCTTGCTCCTCCCTTATGGCCCATATTGCTCCACTTTCCTCCACTGGAACGTCAACCTAGAACTACCCGACCCCTAAGTCAACAATTACAAGCGCGTTATTCGACTCCGAGCAAGGCTGCCCGGCCGACGCGCGGGGGCGAGGTTTGGGACGAAACGCGGCCTATGGGCGCGTTCTGTACCAAGTACGTGTGCCAGACCGCTGGGCGCGATCGACTACCCGCCCGCGCCGGCGTCAGGCCTGAAGCGAGATGCGGCGGGAGGGGGGAAGGCTCAGATACTGAATCCATTGCGGGTCGACCCGCTCGACGGCAACCATGATCCAAACACTATCGTGGGGCCGTCCGGGCGGGTGGCGCAGCCGCATGCCTACCTCGGCGGGGTTGCGGTTCTCCTTGCGCGAGTTGCATTGCCGGCACGCCGCGACGACATTGTCCCACGTGTGGCCGCCGCCACGGCTCTTGGGGACGATGTGGTCGACATTCTCGGCCTGGCGCCCGCAGTATTGGCACTCGAACGCGTCCCGCACCAGCACCGCCCGCCGGGACAGAGTCGTCCGGCCCCTGTGGGGAACCTTGACGAAGTAATGCAGGCGCACCACGCTGGGGGCCTGGAAGGCGAGACTTTCCGAGCGAAAGACGTGGCCGTTCGTGTGCAGCACCTCGGCCTTTCCTTTGAGGGCAAGAATCAACGCCCGCCGGTCTGGAACCACGCACAGCGGTTGGTAGGAAGCGTTGAGAACGAGCGCTCTTCCCAAGGTCCCTCCAGTATATAGAGGGACTAGGTCCCTTCCTCTCTCAGGTACTCGACGTAGCGATGAAAAGCGAGATGGTCCGAGGTGCACTCCGTAACCTCATCGCCGCGCCGCAGGCGCACGGTGTCGGAGGGACCTCCAGGTGCACTCGGGTCCTCGGTGATCTCGACTACCTCCCAGCCTTCGTCGACGAGAGCCCGAAGCCGCTCGAGCTCGGGATCGTCGCCCCAACCGGCCATCGCCCCCTCCCTTGTGATAGCTAGTGATCTGCGAACGCTGTGCCGACGGTCTCGAGGACGTCACCCGCCCACTAAGTGCCCGCTACAGGGTAACCTCCAACGCAATGGAGCCGGTTCGAGGGAGGGACTTGAACACCGCCACTAGAAACACCATCTCAGGGGGCCTCGAAGCCTTTCAAGCATCTTTCGAGGGCATCGTTTCGAATATCGAAGAGACCATCCAGGGCAAGGCCGAGGTCATTAGATTGACCCTGATCGCGCTCGTGGCCGAGGGCCACGTCGTCCTGGAGGACGTCCCAGGCGTGGGTAAGACCATGCTCGCGAAATCGCTGGCGAGATCGGTCGGATGTACGTGGGCCCGGGTCCAGTTCACTCCCGACCTCCTTCCATCGGACGTCACCGGCGTGAACGTGTGGAAGGCAGGCACCGATGAGTTCGAGTTCAAGCCCGGGGCCGTTTTCGCCAACATCTGCCTGAGCGACGAGATCAACCGGGCCTCCCCCAAGACGCAGTCTGCCCTGCTCGAGTGCATGGAAGAACGACAGGTGACGGTGGACGGCACCACTCACGAGCTGCAGGCGCCGTTCATGGTGATCGCCACGCAGAACCCTCTCGAGCACGAGGGGACCTATCCCCTGCCCGAGTCCCAGCTCGACCGCTTCATGATGAGGCTCTCGATGGGCTACCCGAGCCGCTCCTCGGAACTCGAGATTCTCGATACCCACGGCGGCAGCTCGGCCTTCGAGAAGCTCGAGTCGGTGGCCGGGGCCGAAACGATAGTCGGGCTCATCGAGACCGCGCGTCGCATCCATGTAGCCCCGAGCCTCAAGCGCTACATAGTCGATCTCTCTGAAGCGACACGGGCCCATCCGGAGATCTACCTCGGGGCCAGCCCGCGGGCCTCTCTTTACCTGCTGAGAGCTGCTCGGGCGGCCGCAGCGAGTCGCGGACGCGACTACGTCATCCCCGACGACGTCAAGGATCTCGCGGTGTCGGTCCTGGCGCACCGGCTCGTGCTGGCCCCGGAGGCTCAGATGCGCGGAGACACCATCGAGGACATCCTGGAGGGTCTTCTCGGCCGGGTTCCGATCCCGGCACGCGAGCAAGCCTAGGTGCACCTTTGCGTAAGTCCCGACGGCTCCGCCGAGGTCGGAATTGGGATTCCTATTGCACCAGAAGAACGTCCCTGCATCGACGATGGCGGCGTCACACGGCACGGCTCCGCCGAGGTCGGAATTGGGATTCTTATCCGCCGAGGTCGGAATTGGGATTCAATCTGTCGCTCACGTATCCTCCGGGTACGCCCGACTCCTCGCGCCTTCCCCACGGCTCCGCCGAGGTCGGAATTGGGATTCAATCTGCCGCGCAGTGCCGCCCTGGACGCTGACGCTATTTCCGCGCAGGAGCACCAGTGGTTCGACCACCCGTGAGCCACTAGTGCCCACCGGGAGGGGCTGGGTGGTGGCGTCTACCGGCTTGGGCGTCCTCGTTCTGGGGGCCATCTTCGGCAACCAACCTCTGCAGCAGCTCGGTTTCGGCCTCATCGCCCTCGTGGGCCTGGCGCTCCTTGTGGTGCGTCGGGGACGCTTCTCGCTGGTCGCAGCGCGCTCTATCTCCCCGGCGCGAGCGCGCCCACAGCAACAGGTCTCGATCGAGCTGGTGCTCACAAACAAGGGCCGCGGCGCCGCTCCCATGCTGCTGCTCGAAGAGCGTCTGCCCCCGGGCCTGGCGGGGCACACCCGCTTCGGACTGCACGGAATCGAGCCTGGGGGCCATCGGGAGGCGAGCCTGCTGGTGGCGCCGGCCCGACGTGGTGGCTACGCCATCGGCCCCCTGCAGATCTCGGTGATCGATCCCTTCGGGCTCGCCCGCACTACCTCGGAGGCAGCCCCCGCCTCTCCCCTGCTCGTGCATCCGCCGATCGAGCCCCTGGGCCTCCCGCGTGAGCAGGGCGAACGTCGGAGCATGTCGCAGGCGTCCCTGAGAAGGCTCTCCGGAGGTAGGGGCGAGGACTTCTACACGATGCGGGAATACGTGGAGGGAGACGACCTGCGCAAGGTTCACTGGGCTTCGACGGCCAAACGGGGCCGCTTCATGATCCGGCAGGAGGAAACCCCATGGCACACACGGGCCACGGTGGTGCTCGACGACCGCGCCGCCCCCTACGAAGGCCGTGCGACCAGCTCCTCGTTCGAGCGTGCGGTGAGTGCGGCGGCCTCGCTGCTCGACCTCTACTGCCGCTCGGGCTACGGCTTCTCATTGGTCACCGCGCACGGCGCCGGGCTCGCAAGCGGCCGTGGGACAGACCATCTGAACCGCGGCCTCGACGTACTCGCCACGCTCGAGCTGCAGGAGAGCGCCGCTGCCGACGACGCCTTCTTGCTACGCGTGAGGGAGCTGGAGGGCGCCGCGGCCCACGAAGCTGCTCTGGTGGTTATCACCGGAGCGGTGGGCGCAGCCGAGGCCCTCGCGGTGTCTCGCTGCTCGGCGCGCTTCAAGCAGGTAAGTGTGGTGAGCTTCCCCGCCCACCGTTTCGGACAACTGGGCACGCGCGCACGCTGGGAGGGTGAGCAGAAGACGCTCGAGGCGGCGCGGCTGATGGGACGGGCGCGAGTGCGTTCGGTGGTGCTGGGCCCGGACGAGTCGCTCGCTGCAGCGTGGGGGAGCTCGCCTCGAACGGGAGCACGCAAGGAGGTGGCATGGGGAGCGAGAACCGAGCTCGTCTAGCCTTCGGGGCGGTCCTGCTCGCAACCCTGTTCGCCTTCGAGCAGCTGTTCATGGAGTCCGACTACATGGGGCCGGGGCTGCTGGCGGCGCTGCTCGGCGGGGCGGTCGCGATCATCGGCCGGCGCGTGGGGGCCGGGACGGCCGCGACTCTGTGGATCGGCGCCGCCGCCCTGTTCTGGTACCTGTCGTTGGTGTTCGAGTCCCAGCACACCTTCTACCTCCTGCCCACGCCGGCGGCTGCGGCCGGCCTGGCGCGCTCGGTGGCGCGTGCCGGGGAGTTGTCGGCGATCGACTATGCCCCCATCCCGAGCCGCCCCGGCTACGTGATGCTGGTGGTGGCGGGCATGTGGGTGGCGGCGCTCGTGGGCGAGGTGGCGAGCTTCCGCTGGCGGCGCCCGCTGCTGGCTGTGCTCCCGAGCCTTGGCCTCTTCGCCTACGCCCTCATTGTGGGAGAGGGGGCGGGCACGACACTGATGCTGGTCCTGTGGATGTCGGCCCTGCTCACTTTTCTGGGCCTCGAGTCGTCCCACCGACTGGCGTCGTGGGGCCGCTTCCTCGCTCCGTGGCAGGGCAAGGAGGCAGAGGGGGAGCCCTTCAGCGGCCAACTGGGCCGGCGCATGGCCGCGTCCTCCATTGCTGCGGCGTTGCTCGCCCCGGTCGCGTTGCCCGTGCTCCAGGACGGTTTGCTGTCGTGGCGCAGCGGGACCCCGGGGGGTCCCGGTCAGGACGGCGCGATCAGCGGGGGCCGGGTCGACCTCCTGGTGGACCTGGTCCCGCAGGCGCTGAAACAATCCGACCTCGAGTTGTTCGAGGTCGAGGCGGACCGGGCCTCCTACTGGCGCCTGGTATCGCTGACGGAGTTCGACGGCCGACGCTGGCACCCCTCGGAGAGGGTACCTGTGCCCGCCCGGTTCGGTCTCGACGGAGGTGGTGGGCCCGCAGCCGTCGCCGGCTCCCCCACCAGGCCACTGCACCAGAGCTATCGGCTCACGGGACTGGAGGGCGAATACCTGCCGGCCGCGGTCACGCCCACGAGCGTGACGTTTCCTCAGGAGGTGCAAGGGGACGAAAACTCGGTCCTCGTCGATCCGATGATGCATCACCTCAGGTTCGTGCGCGGGATCTCATCAGATCTCACCTACGAGGTGGAGTCGGCCGTACCGCGTGTCTCCTATCAGAAGCTGAACCAGGAGCAGGTCGCATCTCCCCTCGCCGGCTACACCTCTATTCCCGAGCTATCCGCTGAGGTCGAGGAGCTCCGGGATTCTTGGACAAGCGGCGCAGAAACCGACTTCGAGAAGTTGGTGGCGCTGCAGGACGGTCTCAGGGGGCCGGCCTTCGAGTACTCAATCGATGTCGCCGCCAGTGCTTCAACCGACTACCTCACCCGGTTTCTGACCCGCACCAGGACCGGGTACTGCCAGCAGTTCGCAACCGCCTTCGCCCTGCTGTCCCGCTCGCTCGGATATCCCACCCGGGTGTCGGTTGGGTTCCTGCCCGGCGACGTTCCCAACAACACTGGGACCTTCGTCGTGCGCGGCACCGACGCCCACGCATGGCCCGAGGTCCTGTTCGAAGGCTACGGTTGGGTTGCGTTCGAGCCCACTCCTAGGAGCGCGGCCCCCACTCCCTCCTACACCGCCCCTCCGTTCGGAGGCGGCAACACGCCGGGCATCGGCCTACCCGGCGGTCCTCAGCAGCAACCGGTCGGAGGTGCACCCAAGCAGGCGGACAGGGCCGATGCGCTCGGCAGGGGCCTTCCGGGTGTGCTTCCGCCGCAGGACAGACGACCCCCGGTGTGGCGCGCCGCGTTCGCACGCGTGTCCAGGGCCTTGCTCGTGAGTGTGATCGCCTTCCTGGTTGCAGTTCCCTTGCTGAAGGAGATTAGGGTCAGGCGCCGCTACGCCCGGGCCCATTCGCCCACCGGCAAGGTCGTGGCGGCCTTTGAGCACGTGGCCGACGAGGCCGCCGAGCTGCTCACGCTGTCGCGGCCCCCGTCGGAGTCGGCGACGTCGTATGCGCACCGGCTCCTGAAAGCTCGCCGTGCGCCTGCCGAGGTCGCGGCCCTGGCGGGCCTCTACGAGAGAGCGCGCTACAGCCCCACCGGCGCCTCCGAGGAGGACGCCGTGCACAGCAGGCGGCTGGCCGGAGGCTTGAGGGCGCGCTTGTGGAGTCAGGCAAGCTGGAAAGAGCGAGCCCGGCGTCTGTTCGCGCCGCCCTCGCTCCGCTCCTAACGCTCGAAACCCCGCCGAGTGGTCGCCAGACGCGCTATAGCGACATTCAGCGACCACTCGGCCGATGACCCGTCTCTTGAACCCTAGCCGGCCGCTCCGAAGCGGCGCTGTCCTTGGCCCTCGAGCTCCCGGCCGAGGTCCGTCTCCACCTCTTTGAGAGCGGTGACGAACTCCTCGCGGTCGTAGAGGAACTGCGACACGCTGCGATCGACGCTGCGGGCGATGTCGTCGATGGCCACGAAAAATTTCAGCTGGCCTTCCTTCAGGGCATCGATGATCTCGTGCTCGGTGCGGCAGACTTTGAAGATGCTGACCCCGTCGGTCACCAGCTTGACCTCCGAGAGATGCTCGTCGAGCCCCGCCCGCTTGCGCAGATAGGTGATCGCCCGGCGCACGCGCTGAAGGCTCATTCCTCCCTCGAGAAGTGAGCGAATGACCCGCAGGACGACGAGATCACGAAAGCCGTAGAGCCTTCTTACCCCTGGCCTTCCTCCGGTGGCTTGAACGCTGGGGGTGACGAGATCGATGCGATCCCAGTACCTCAGCTGGTGAGCCGTACAACCCGTAAAGCGTGATGCCTGTTCAGCAGAGAAACCCTCCATATGCGCGCGCGCACCTCCGGTCTCGGAGTCGACCCCGAACACAGACCTTTAAAGGCAAAGACCCCTAAGAAAAGTGAAACGGCCCCTACATGTCCATCCCTATGTATGCCCCCGTTGCCAGCGGCAGACACTGGAACATAGCGCGTCGCTCGACGCGCGAGCAAGGAAAAGGGCGAGGGACGCGAAAGTTTTCTGTCTAAGTGTTCTTGTAGCGGTCGCGCAACCGCTCTTGGAAGCGGTCGACCATGCCCTGCATGCGCTCGCGGCCCCCCCGTTTTGAGTCCTCCGCACCCGCCCCGCGCAGCGCATCGGTCGCTGACCCCGCGAGCAGCACGATCCCCGCCACCATGAGAGAGAACGCGGCGACGCCGGCGACCACCCAGCGCGCAAGGAAAAACGGGACCAGGGCCGCCAGCCCCGCAACGAGGCACAGAAGGCCCGCGCGCAACCGTCCGAAGCGGTCGAGGAAGTGAGCGGCTCTGCGATTCGGGGCACGGCCAAAGCGCGGGTCCTCGTCGTAGAGGCCCTTCTCGATCTGCTCGAGGATGCGCTGCTCGTCTTCTGACAGAGGCACGGTAGGTCAATTATAGGAAGCCTCGGAGTTCTGTGTCCTCGGTTCGACCAGATTAGGGGGTGTGGGTTGCCACTCGCCCGGGGAAACCTAGTCGAGCAGGGTGGCGGGGCGCACAGCTTCGGGCCCGAATCGCCCCCGCAGCGCATCGACCGCCCCCGAGGCAAGTCGTAACCGGTTGGAGGGATCGCCGAAGAGGGAGGTCTGGCGCGCCGGGGCCCCGACCGAAAGCGTCGTCAGCGAGACCCCCAGGAGGCGGATGCGGAAGCGCTCCGGGGCGAGCTTCTCGAACAGGGCGCGGACGACTTCGTATATCTCCGCTGCGGTGTCGGCCTCTTCTGGAAGCGTGCGAGAGCGGGTGATCGTCTGGAAGTTGGACCACCTCAGCTTGAGAGTCACAGTGCGGCCGCTCACGCCCTTTTCCCGCAGGCGAGAAGCGGTCCTGTCCGAGAGCCGCAACAGCTCGCGCAGGACATCCTCTGAGCAATCGAGATCTGCTTCGAAGGTCTCTTCGGACCCGACCGACTTGGCCCGCTCGCAAGGTATTACTGCCCGGTCGTCGCGACCGAGGGCGAGGGCGTGGAGGTGGGCGCCGAGCGCATCGCCCACGGCCCGCTCGAGCGTGCGCCGTGAGATCGAGGCGACATCTCCGACGGTTCTGAGCCCGAGGCGGTGGAGCGTCTCGGCGGTGCGCCCTCCCACTCCCCATAATGCGGTGACCGGCAGGGGATGGAGCCATTCGGTGACTCCGTCGGAGGGCACCTGAAGCAGCCCGGCGGGCTTTGATTGGGTGGAGGCCAGCTTGGCCAAGAACTTGTTCGCGGCGATCCCCACCGAGCAGCTCAGGCCCAGCTCTGCGATGCGCTCCTTGATCAGGCGACCTATCTGCACAGGGGGGCCGAACAGCTTGACCGCACCGGCCACGTCGAGGAAAGCCTCGTCCAAGGACAACGGCTCCACCAGCGGCGTGATGCTCGAGAACACCACCCGGATGCGATCGGAATAGTCGCTGTAGGCGTGAAAGTCGTTGGGCAGAAAGACGCCGTGAGGACACAGGCGGCGGGCGGTGATCAAGGGCATCGCCGCGCCCACTCCGAAGGAGCGCGCCTCATAGGAAGCCGAGGTCACCACGCCGCGGCCCCCGCCTGCTCCAGTCGCTCCCGCTCCGCCTGCTCCAGTCGCTCCCGCTCCGCCTGCTCCAGTCGCTCCCGCTCCGTGTCCCCCCACGATGACCGGCCGGCCCTTGAGCGAGGGGTCCTTGACGGTTTCGACGGAGGCGTAGAACGCGTCCATGTCGACGTGCAGGATCGTTGCGGGCTCTGTCACAGAAGCCATTCTCACAGCCCCGTCCGCCGAGTGGTCGTCAGCTGCCGTATAGCGACATTTATCGACCACTCGGCGTCTGGGTCTGGTCTCAGCGGCCCGCCGATCCACCGCTTGCGTGCCACAGCTTGGGCCCATCTTGGCGGGCCGCGGCCCCGAGCGCGGCCGCTCCCTGGCGCCGCCGCTGATGGCCCAGCGCAGTCGCCAGTGAGTGCCCTCGGGCGCGGTCCGAGGCGAGCTCTGCGAGATCGAAGACCTCGTGGGCGACCACCGTGATCCCGACGTTTGGAACCATCTCGTGAATGAGGGAGGCGCCGCCTCGCTTGCGCACCACCCCTTTGACCGCGAGCAGCCACGAATGGAACACGGTCCGCGCGCAGCGCGCCTGAGCGCGCTCGAAGACGGTCACATCCAGGGGACCGGTGACGTCGTCCAGGGTAGCGAAGATGATCCTCTGCCCGGAGCGGATCGCCGGTGTCTGGGTCGACACCTTGACCCCCGCCACCCACGTCTCGGAGTTGTTGCGCATGGTCTCGAGACTGTTGGCCGGCACGCAGCCGAGCTCGTCCACAAGCGTCGCGTAGAGCTCCATGATGTGGCGGCGGGCGTCGATCCCCGAGACCTCGAGCTCGGCCTCCACCTCCTCCAGAGGGGTGTAAGCCCGCAGACCGGGAAGCGAGGAGCCATTCTTTTCGGGCTCGTCGAGCGTGAGCGACAGCTGGGCCCCCGGGAGCGCGGGAGGTTCGGTCGCGAGCTCGCCCGCCCGCCACACCAGCTCGCGCCGGGAGCGGTGGGGCTCGATCGAATCAAGCGCCCCCACATGCGCCAGCGCCTCCAACACGGGCCGCGAGATCCTGGTGCGGCGCCACAGGTCCTCCACAGAGGCGAACGGCCTCGAGGAAACGATCGCATCGATCTCTGTCTCAGAAATGCCGCGCACCTCGGACAATGACAGGCGGATGCCGCGGCGCGATCCGGCTTTCTCCGAGCGGTAGACGCCGTCGGAGCGGTTGACGTCCAGTGCCAGGATGGGGATGCCGTTGCTGCGGGCGTCGGCGACGATGGCGCGACGGGGATACATCCCGGGGTCGTGAGTGAGCACCCCGGCCAGGAACTCCGCCGGGTAACGAGCCTTGAGCCACGCCGAAAGGTAGGTGGGGAGCGCAAAGGCGGCCGCGTGCGACTTGCAGAAGCCAAACGAGGCAAAGGCGAAAACCTCCTTCCACAAGGCGCGGGCCTGGGTGTCGCTGAGCCCGCGGGTCATGACTCTGTCTTTGAACCAGTCCTCCATCGAAGATGCTTGAGTGCCGTTGTCGAGACCGTCGGGAAGGCCGGGAGAATCACCTTCGAGGTGGCGGCGGACGTAGTCGGCGTCGGCCAGAGAGCAGCCTGTGGCCGCGGCGATTGCTCGTATGAGCTGCTCGTGAAAGATGATCACGCCGTGGGTCTCGGCGAGGATTTCCCTCAACGCCTCGATTAGGCGCGGTGTCTCCTCGAAGCCGTGGCGGCGCTCCAAAAACGGCGTCACCATGTCGGACTTCACGGGGCCGGGTCGAAACAACGAGATCTCGACGATGAGGTCCTCGAAACGGTTCGGCTGCAGTCGTGCGAGCAGCTCGCGCTGGCCCGGGGACTCGATCTGAAAGCATCCCAAGGTGTTCGAGGACTTGACGAGCGCGAAGGTCGCGGGGTCGTCGTGAGGGACTCTATCGAGGTCTATCCTCTCGCCCGAGACACGTTCGATCTCGGCGCTGGCATGGGAGATGGCCGATAGCATCCTGACGCCGAGCACGTCGAGCTTGACCAAGCCGAGGTCCAAGACATCGTCCTTGTCCGCCTGCAGCATGCAGAAGCCCTCGAAGGACTCCTGCATCGGCACGCGCCGGGCGAGGTCTGAGGATGACAGGATCACGCCCGAGGGATGGAGGGCGAGGTGGCGGGGAAAGCCGTCGATCTCGAGGCACAGCTCGAACAGCTGGGCCAGCTGGCCGCGCGCGAGATTGGACCCGGCCAGCTCCGGCAGACTCTCGATCGCCTTGGGGATGTCGCGGGCCGCGATGCGGGGGAAGGCCTTGGCGACGAGATCGATCTCCTCCGGAGGTAGCCCCAGGGCCTTGCCGACGTCCCGGATCGCCATGCGCGCCCTGAAGGTGTCGACCATGCAGCACACCGCGGTCTGCTGTGCTCCGTAGGTCTTCAGGATGTAGTCGAGTACCTCTTCGCGCCGATGGGACTCGACATCGATGTCGATGTCGGGGAGCTCTTCCCTGCGCTCGTTGATGAAACGCTCGAACAGCAGGTCGTAGCGCACCGGGTCGACATCTGAGATGCCGAGCACGTAGCACACCAGCGAGCCCGCCGCGCTGCCCCTGCAGGAGCAATGGATGCCGAGCTGTGAGCGGACGTGGGCGACGATGTCCGCGACCATCACGAAGTAGGCGGCGAAGCCGAGCTTGAAGATCATGTGGAGCTCGTGCTGGAGGCGGTCCTCGACCTTTCTGTTGGTTGCGCCGAAGCGCCTGCGCACGCCTTCGTAACACCTTCGAGCGAGCAGCTGAGTGGGCGTCTGTGACAGCGACAACGGGACTTCGGGGAAGTGGTAGACGCCGAAGTCCAGGTCGAAGTCGCAGGCCTCGGCGATCGCCGCGCTCTCAGACAAAACCTCGGGGACGTCTGAGAACAACGCGGTCATCTCCGAGGCGTTCTTCAGATAGAGCTCGGAGGTGGTGCGCAATGCGTGCGCGCGCGACAACGGCACGATGTCCTTGATCGCGTGCAGCACCTCGTGGGTGGCCGCTCCCGAAGGGTCGGCGTAGTGGACGTCGTTGGTGGCGACGGCCGCAACACGAGCGTCGTGAGCCACTCGCAGAAGGCGGTCCCGGAGCGTGCGATGCCCGTAGCCGCGCAGGTCGAAGACCTCGATCCGATAACTCTCCCCGATCGCTTTGCGCCAGCGCCGAGCGGCCGCGACGGCCTGGGGCAGAGCGCCTCTTGCGGCGAGCCGGGCAACCTCTCCCCTGTTGCACCCCGACAGCACGAACAGCCCCTCGCCTGAGGCAACGACATCGCCGAAGCTCGATTGCGGCGCGCCGCGCTCGTTGTTCAGATGAGCGCGGCTGATGAGCCCGCACAGGTTCCCGTAACCGGTCGCGTCCTTGGCGATGAGCGTGATGTGCTCGCCTTGTGCGAGCGTCAGCTCGGCGCCGAAGATGGGCTTGACCGAAGCCTCGCGGCACGCTCTGGAGAAGCGCACCGCGCCGGTCAGGGCGTCGTGGTCGGTGAGCGCGACGGCCTCGAAGCCACGGCTGCGGGCGAGGTGCGGCAGAGCCTCGGCCGGGATGGCGCCGTCCAGCAGTGACCAGGTCGAGTGACAATGCAGATGTGTGAACGAGCTCATTTTGGTGACTAGTCCCACACCCGGGCCATGCGCCAGCCGCCCGATACTCGGTCCCTGAAGACGTCGTAGACCGCGCCGTAGGAGATCAGGAAACCGTCGGCGTCGACCTCGCCGGTGGCGAGACTCTGGGCCGGCCGGGCCAGCACCCGGTGGAACTCCCGGTCCTGCCTCTGAGCGCCGTTGTGAGCGCCCCTGAGCCACCACTCCGAGCCCTCGCGCCAGGACATCAGGGGCTGGTCGATGTCGTAGCGTCGGCCTCGCCACACGAACGAGAGAGGAGTCCCGGGGCTTGCCGGGTCCGGCGTCACGTCGATGTCCTCGTCATAACGCTTGGTCATCCCTCCTCCTCGCCGAGACGACGGCACGGCCCGCCTTCCATCTCGATGGACGTCCGTCCGGAGCGAGCGGGGGCCGGGGAACCTCACGCCCGCTCCGGATATCGAACGTATGTTCGATAGTAAGGGGTGAGGCCACCCCCGTCAACCCCACCCCCAACCCGCGTTTTGAGCGTCTGCCGGTGCCCTTTTGGGACTCCTGAGTCCCATAAAAAGTTGGCCGAGGTGTGGCGCGCGCCACAGACGTGCCGCACCTTCTGGCTTTCACTTGAAGTGATCCGCTAGAGGCTCGCGAAAAAGAAGGGGGCCGACTTGCACAAAGACGACGTGTGGCGCTGCTTGCCGAGGCCCAGTACGGCGTATTCAGCAGGAATCAGGCGGCGGCGGGCCACACCCCCAAATCGATCCGGAAACGACTCGAGTCGGGTCGCTGGATCAACGTCCTCTCCGACGTCTTCGGGTTGGTTGGTGTAGCACACTGCCAAGAGCAGGACCTCATGGCCGCACATCTTTGGGCCGGTTCGGACTCGGTCTGCTGCGGCCAGACCAGCGCCGGGCTGTGGGGGGCTTGCTCGCTTCCCAAAGACCTGATCGACCTCTGCGTTCCTCGCAAGATTCACTCCCCCAAAACGAGCTTGCTTTTGCACCGCCCGGTGTCTCTTCCTCCGGAGGACACCACGCGCAAAGTAGGCATACCGTTGACGGTCTTGGACCGGCTCTCTACGAGCTCGCCGGTCTGGTGAGCTTCCCCGCCCTCGAATGCGCCGTGGACGAGGCGCTGAGGCGGCACATCGTGTGGCTTCCGGCGCTCCATGCGAGGCTTGAAAGACACGCCGTCCAGGGCCGCAATGGGACCACGAACCTGCGTCGAGTGCTCTCGGAGCGGCCGCTCGACTACCGCGCCACGGACAGTCCTCTCGAGGACGACTTCGTCAAGCTGCTCGAGGCCTACTCTCTACCGAGGCCCGAGCGACAGTACCGAATCGAAGGGGTTGGGCGGGTGGATTTCGCCTACCCCGATGCTCGCATCGCCATCGAGCTTGACGGCTACGAGTACCACGCCGACCGGACCCCGTTTCAGAAGGACCGCACGCGCTCCAACCGGTTGGGGCTGGGCGAGTGGCTGGTGCTTCGTTACACGAAGGACGACGTCACTCAGCGCGCCGCGCTGGTGGCGGAGGAGCTCCTCACGGCGCTCCGGTTGCGGCTCGGACGGTTTTAGGGGTCCTAGCGCAAAGGATACTGCGCGCTAGGACGCTGAGTGGGGGTGGGGGAGGCGGATCAGGAACGTCGTCGAGACACCGGGCCGCGTCGTGATCTCGAGCGAGCCCGACTGCGACGCCACGATGCTCTCCACAATTCTCATCCCGGGAGCGCAGGCGGCCACCACCTCGGGGACCTCGTCGCCCTCGTAGCCGATGTGGCCGGCCGGGGTGGTCGGGGACCACTCGGTGACGTCGACCTCGACCCACGAGTCCTCGGCGCGGCCCGATACGGTGATCCCGTCCTGGGGGCCGGTCGCCGCCACTGCGTTGGCAACGAGCTCGTCGAGGGCCCGTTCGAGCTGTCTGCCCTCGGGCCCGAAGCAGGCCGACCCCACCACGCTACCCTCCCAGCGGCGGGTAACTGCGCCGCGCCAGCGAACCAGTGTTCTGTCGACCATATCCTCGAGCCGGATGGCATTGACCTCGGGGAGGGGCATAGCTTCGTGGGCAAAGGCCATTGTCGTCTTCCTTATCAGGGGGCCGGGACCGTTATGTGCCCATTCTTGCTTGCAACAGGATTATGGTAAATGAGTAATCCAGGCAGAGCCTGAATGTCTAAACCATTTAGACCTTGAGCACGTGGCGCGCCTGGTCGGCGATCGCCTCGGGCGTGAGCCCGAACTGATTCAGCAGCTCCTGCGGCTTTCCCGAGGTGGCATAGGTGTCGCCGATGTCCACGAAAGCCATCCTGGTGGGCGCTCGCTCGGCCGCCGCCAGTGCCACCGTGGCCCCCAGCCCCCCGTAGGCGATGTGCTCCTCGGCCACGACGATGCCGCCGGTCTCGTGCGCGGCCCGCTCGATGGCCTCGGTATCGATCGGCTTAACCGTGTGCATGTCGAGCACTCTCGCCTCCACCCCCTCGGAGGCGAGCGCCGCAGCCGCGTCGAGCGCCATCGCAACCATGATGCCGTTGGCGATGATCGTGACGTCCGAGCCCTGGCGCAGCTCGTTGGCCTTTCCAACGTGGAAGTCGGCGCCGTCCTGGTAGATAACCGGCACGGCGGGGCGGCCGCAACGCAGGAAGGTCGGCCCCTCGCGCTCCAGCATGGCCGCAGTGGCGGCCCGCGTGCTGGCGCCGTCGGCCGGCACGATGACCGTGAACCCGGGCAGCGCGCAGGCCAGGGCGACGTCCTCGATCCCCATCTGCGAAGGACCGTCCTCACCTATCGAGATGCCCGCGTGGGTTCCCACGAGCTTCACATTCTGGTTGGGAAAGGCGATGCTCATGCGGATCTGATCGAAGGCGTTCGCCAACAGGAATATCGAGAAGCTGGAAACCACCGGGATCTTGCCGCTGCCGGCCAGGCCTGCCGCAATCCCGACGAGATTCGACTCGGCGATGCCGACGTTGAAGAAGCGATCGGGGTAGCGCTCTTTGAACAGCCCTGTGTAGGTGGAGTTGTGGACATCGCCGTCGAGCACGACGATGCGTTCGTCCGCCCCCGCATCGGCGAGCGCCTCACCGAAGGCGAGGCGAGTGGGCTGACCGTCCTCGAGCTCGATGTGGGTCAGTCCCAAGCTCATGTCCCGATCTCCTCGAGTGCCTTTTCTTCCTCGTCGGCGGGGACCGGCTTTCCGTGCCACTTTCCGGGCGTGGCTTCGAGCAGGCTCACGCCCTTGCCCTTGACGGTGTTGGCGATTATGGCCTGCGGGGCATCCTTCACGGATTGAGCCCATGACAAGGCCGTCTCGACCTCATCGAGGGAGTGGCCGTCGATGGTGCGCGCAGACCAGCCGAAGGCCTCGATCTTGTCCTGCAGCGGGTCGAGCGGCTGGATCTCCGCGACCGCGGCCGTCTGCTGGTAGCCGTTACGGTCGAGGATGAGGGTGAGGTTTGACAGTCCATGGTTGCCCGCGTACATCAGCGCCTCCCACACTTGCCCCTGCTCGCTCTCGCCGTCGCCGATCATGACGTAGACCCGGTAGGAGAGACCGTCGAGGCGGGCGGCGAGCGCATGCCCGATACCGATCGAGAGGCCCTGACCGAGCGACCCGGTGGAGGCCTCCACTCCCGGCAGCCTGCACATGTTGGGATGCCCCTCGAGAGCCGAACCCATCTGTCTCAGCGTCGCGAGGTCGTCTCTGGGAAAGTAGCCGGCCTCCGCCAGCACTGCGTAGAGCCCCGGCGCCCCATGGCCCTTGGAGAGGACGAAGCGATCTCGTTCGGGGTGATGGGGCTCGGAGGGGTGGTAGCGAAGCACTCCTCCGAAGTAGAGGACGGTCATGACCTCGACCATCGACAGCGACGTGGACGGGTGTCCCGAGCCTGCCTTGGTGGTCGAGATGACGATGTCGCGCCTAATGCGGCGGGCCAGGGCTTCGAGTTGAGCCCGCGGCTCGGTCCGTGACTCGAGCATGTGCCTCCCCCACTCTTTCTTCGAACGTTGCCGACTATCCAACCACAGTAAGAGGGGCTTCCTGGCCCCTTAGGATGCCGTCATGCCAGATAAGAGCGCCAGCTTTCGCGCGCCGCGCGGGACGCGCGACCTCCTGCCCCCTGAGTCGTGGGCCTGGCAGGCGCTGTCTCGCCTGGCTCTCGACCTCTTCGAGCGCGCCGGCTATGCACCGGTGGAGACGCCTGCGTTCGAACACACCGAGGTGTTTGCCCGCGGCGTGGGCGAGGGCTCGGAGGTCGTCCACAAGCAGATGTACACGTTCACGGACCAGGGCGACCGCTCGCTCACTCTGCGGCCCGAGGGCACCGCGGCGGTCATGCGGGCCGTTCTCGAGCACAGCTTGCAGCGCGGCCCCCTCCCGGTCAAGCTCTGCTACTCGAGCTCGATGTTCCGCCAAGAGCGCCCCCAGAAAGGCCGCTACCGGGCCTTCTTCCAGGTCGGGATCGAGGCCATCGGCAGCCTCGAGCCCTCGCTCGACGCCGAGGTCATCGAGCTGGGCCATCGTTTCCTGTTGGATGCCGAGACCGAGCCCCGCCTGCTGCTTAACTCGATCGGACATCCCTTTGAGTCGTGCCGCGACGGCTATCTCGACAAGCTGAGGTCCTACCTTCGAACGCATTCCTCAGAGCTGTCGGAGGCGGAGCGGCAGCGCGCGGACACCAACCCGCTGCGGATCTTCGACTCCAAGGAGCCGGCCACCATCGCCGCGCTGAAGGACGCTCCGCTGATCACCGACCACCTCTGCGACGCCTGCAGTGAGCATTTCCGGCGCGTTCAGGACATGCTCACCGACCTCGAGATCGACTTCAAGCTCGAGCCCCGCCTGGTCAGGGGCCTCGACTTCTACACGCGCACCGCGTTCGAGTGGGTCTCGGGCAACCTAGGGGCCCAGAGCGCACTTTGCGGAGGGGGCCGTTACGACGGGCTCAGCCAAGCGCTTGGAGGCCCGGAGCTGGGGGGCATCGGGTTCGCCTGCGGCGTCGACAGGCTCCTGCTGGCGCGCACGGGGCCGAGCGCTCCCTCGACGATCGGCGTCTACATCGTGGCGCTCTCGGACGAGGCCCGCCGTGAAGCGCTGATGCTGGCATCGTCTCTGCGCGCCGCCGGCATCGGGTGCGACCTCGACCACTCGAGGCGGGGTCTCAAGGGCCAGATGAAGGACGCGGTTCGCTCGGGTGCGACGTGGGCCGTGATCCTGGGTGACGAGGAGCTGCGGGAGCGGCGCGCCGGCCTCAAGAACCTCCGCACTCAGGAGCAGGAGCAGGTGCCCTGGCACCAGCTCGAAAAGAGGCTCGCCCAATGATGAGGACCCACCGCTGCGGAGACCTGCGGGCGACCGACCAGGGCGCCGCGGTCGCCCTGTGCGGCTGGGTGCACGCCCGCCGCGACCACGGCGGAGTGATCTTCATCGACCTGCGCGATGTCGCCGGGCTCATCCAGGTCGTCTTCAACTTCTCGGAGGCCCCCGCCCTCCAGAGGGCCGCGGAAAGCCTTCGCTCGGAGTTCTGCGTGCGTGTCGAGGGCGAGGTCAGGCGCCGCAAGGACGGGACCGAAAACGAGGCGCTGGCCACCGGCAAGATCGAGGTCGCGGCGACCTCGCTCGAAGTGCTGTCGGTGAGCGCCACGCCCCCGTTTCAGGTAGACGAGCATCACGACGCCGAAGAGATGCTGCGTCTGAAGTATCGCTACCTCGACCTCAGGCGTATCCGCATGCAGTCGAACCTCCACCTGCGCCACGCCATCTTGACCTCGATCAGGCACTTCTACGATACGCACGGCTTCACCGAGGTCGAGACGCCGATGCTGACCCGGGCGACGCCCGAGGGCGCGCGCGATTACCTGGTGCCTGCGCGCCTGCACCCCGGCTCCTTCTACGCGCTGCCGCAGTCACCTCAGCTCTTCAAGCAGCTCCTGATGGTGGCGGGCCTCGACCGCTACTACCAGATCGTGCGGTGCTTCAGGGACGAGGACTTGCGGGCCGATCGCCAGCCCGACTTCACGCAGCTCGACGTCGAGATGAGCTTCGTGGATCGTGAAGACGTGCTGGCCGTGACCGAGGCGATGTTCAAGCAGGTGTGGCGCGAGGTGCTGGGGGCAGAGCTCGACGACTTTGTTCGCATGACCTTTGCCGAGTCGATGGCTCGCTTCGGCAGCGACAAGCCCGACCTGCGCTTCGGCATGGAGCTCACTGACGTGTCGCCGGCGCTGGAGCAGACCGAGTTCAGGGTCTTCAGGGCAGGCATGGAGGAGGGCGGTGCGGTCAAGTCCATCGTTCTTCGGTCACAGGGCGGGTTGCCGCGCAAGCAGATCGACGCTCTGGTGGAGGAGGCGAAGGCTCTGGGGGCCGGAGGGCTCGTGTGGATTGCGGTCACCGACGAGGGGCTGCGCTCGCCGATCGAGAAGTTTCTCTCCGAAGACGAGCGGCGCCAGCTTCCCCGGGCCGCTGCGGCCACGGCGGGGGACCTGATCCTCATCGTGGCCGATGCGCGCGCCGAGGTCGTCGACCGTGTGCTGGGCTCGATGCGCATCCGCCTGGGCAAGCAGCTTGGGCTCGTGCCCGAGCGGGCCCGGGACGACCCAACGGCTTGGAGATTCGCCTGGATTGTCGACTTTCCTTGGTTCGAACGGGACGAGGCCGCGGGGGCCTGGCACGCCATCCACCACCCCTTCACCGGGATCACCGATGACACCGTCGACTACCTGGAGAGCGCGCCCGAGAAGGTCCTCTCGAAGGCCTACGACATAACGCTCAACGGCTGGGAGCTGGCTTCGGGGAGCATCAGGATCCACGAGCGGGCGCTGCAGGAGCGAGTGCTCGCGGCCCTGGGCATCTCTTCAGAGGAGGCCCAGGCCCGCTTCGGCTTCCTGCTCGACGCGTTCGCCTTCGGGCCGCCGCCCCACGGCGGGATCGCCCCGGGCATCGACAGGATCGTGGCGCTGGCGGCAGGCGAGGACAACATCCGCGAGGTCATCGCCTTCCCCAAGACGCAGAGCGCGGCCGACCCGCTCACGGGGGCGCCGGCCCCCGTGGACGCAGACCAGCTCGAGGCCCTGCACCTGGCTCTGAAACCGGTGGGCCCGACTTAGATCCTCTCTCATCAACTTTGGTACGAAACGCGCCTATAGCCTCGGGGGTTTCGTACCAAACCTCGAACGAGGCGCGGCCCGTGCCTACTCGGGGACGATCTCTCCGGTCATGCCCGAGGAGCCGTGGATGTTGCACTGGAACGCGGTGGCGCCGTCGGGGGCCTCGAACGTGACGGACTTCGACGCGCCCGGGTCCACCGTGCCCGAGTCGAACCCCGCCTCCTCCGAGCTGAAGGTGTGCGGGTTCTCTCCGTCGTTGGTGAACTCGACCGTGACCTCGCCCGCGGGAACGGAGAGCTCGGCCGGGGAGAAGGAGTTGTCCTGGGCGCTGAGCGTCACGCCGCCCCCTCCTCCACCACCCCCACCGTCACCGGTTCCGCTGCTTTCGTCGCCTCCGCCACATGCAACAAGAACAAGAGCGAGGGCCGTGGCCCCGATCAGCATCCTTTGCCTCATAGCTCCTCCTCTGTAGAAGATTTCCACGTAGTCAATCATCCACGAGCTGTTGGCCGCCAGGTCAACGTCATGAGCAAAGCCCAGTCGAGCTCTTCATAAAGCATACCGATAGACGTCGGGCGCGCCTTCAACGCGAGTACTGAGACTGTCGCTAGCCACAATCAAGGGACCACCGGTTGGCCACGAATATGGGACCACCTCCCGGGTCCGCGCAACGACCCGTGGCAATGATTGCACGCTTCTCTTGAGCCGCTCAACTCGGCCGC
>Ga0136633_1001051_pt1 | contig 20499 bp, 15 predicted proteins | sample AntDrymeUQ832206_2_FD_105494 | JGI IMG/M metagenome (GOLD analysis project Ga0136633, IMG submission 105494) | Polar desert sand microbial communities from Dry Valleys, Antarctica - metaG UQ83 (22.06) | ecosystem: Environmental > Terrestrial > Soil > Desert | place: Antarctica: Dry Valley...
CGATGATCTCGAGCGCCTGCTCGACGCCCTGCAGCGCGAAGTACTGCGCCTCGGTCGTCAGCAGCGCGTGGTCGGCGGCGATGAGCGCGTTGACGGTCAGCAGACCGAGCGACGGCGGACAGTCCAGCAGGATCAGGTCGTAGTCGTCGCGGACGCCCTTCAACGCGCGCCGCAGCGTCAGCTCGCGCCCCATCTTGCCGGCCAGCATGAGCTCGGACTCGGCGAGCGAGAGGTTGGCGGGCAGGATCCCGTCGCGGATCGCGTGCTTGGCCTTCGCGCGGCCGGCGAGCACATCGGCGATCGTCGGCGTCGCCTCGGGGTCGACGTCGAAGTAGTCCGACAGGTTGGCCTGCGGGTCGAGGTCGACGACGAGCACCCGCAGCTCGACGCGGCGAAAGACGTCGGTCAGGGTCCTGACCGTCGTGGTCTTGCCGGTGCCGCCCTTCTGCGAGAGGACTGCGATCGTGGCGCCCAAGGGCGCGGATGCTACTCGGCCTGCAGGGCGCCGGCCGCGGGCGGCGCGGCCAGGGTGCAGCGATCCACGAAGCGCAGGCGGTAGCGCCCAATCACCATCTCATCGCCGTCGGCGAGCAACTGCGAGACGACGCGGTCGCCGTTGACGAAGACGCCGTTGAGGCTGCGGTCGTCGAGCACGCGCACGCCGTCGTCCTCGACGAGCAGCACGGCGTGGCGGCGCGAGACCGTCGGATCCTCGAAGCGCAACTCGGCCGACAGGCTGCGGCCGATGCGCATCGAGTTGGCCGGCACCGTGACCGTGCGCACGCTGCCGGAATCGTGGAAGACGAGGTAGCGCCCCGGCTCGACGAGCGCATCACGGGCGGCATCAAGCAACGCGTCGCCCTCGGTGGTGCGGGTGTCCGCCTCCACGCGTTTAAAGCGTCCCGTCGGGCTGAACAGCGAGGCGCGGGTGAAGCTCGCGCCCTCGCAGCCGGGGCATTGAGGCAGCACGTCAGCGGAGGTCATCGTGACCACGTGACCGCAGATCTCACAGCGGAACGAGCCGGTACCGGCGAGCGTGCCCGACGTCAGTGACTCCATCCCAACCTCCGTCCACCAGCGTTGCAGGAGCCACCGGCCTCACCTCGGCTTGTGCGGATGATAACAAGCGAGTCAAGGCGCTCCGGACCACCTGCAACGCGGACCGGCCGACGACGTGTACCCATGGTCACCGCAGACATAAACCGTCCCTCAACGGCGATGACGCTTCATGCAGGAGAGCCCTGCGCCACCGCGAACCAGGCGTCATGGCGCGCGCTGCTTCGACGATCGACGAGCAGGATCTCGAGCGCGCGCTTCTGCGCCGCAGTGTCGGCGCGCTGACGGTCGACAGGGCGCTGTGCGTCGACTGTGGCCGCACCCCGCTGATCGGCGAGACGCTGTACCGCTACGGCGACCGCAGCAAGGTGTGCGAGCTGTGCCGGCCGCTGCGCCGCGAAGAGCCCGACGGCAGCGAGCGGGTGCGCAACAGCGAGTACGGCCACGCCGTGCGCGTGCAGCGCCTGCGCACGGCCTGACGCGGCGTACGGCGGTGGGGACGCCGCGTCCTCCTGCCGGGTAGATTGGCGGGCGCATGGACCCGGTGACGCTCACGACGACGATCGCCCGCCCGCGCGAAGAGGTCTTCGAGTACCTCGCCGACGTCGCGAACCACGCTGAGTTCACCGATCACTGCCTGCTGGACTGGCACCTGACGCGCGAGGACTCCTACGGCGTGGGCGCCGGAGGGCGCTTCCGCGTCAAGTCGCGCTTCGACCGCTTCTCCTACGGCGACATCACGCTGACCGAGCTGCATCCGCCGCAGCGGATCGCCGCCACCGGCCGCGCCGGGCGGTTCAATCGCATCGACACGCGCTCGGAATGGCGTCTCGAGGAGGACGGCGAGGGCCGCACGAAGGTGCACTTCGTGACGGAGTCGACGCCCGCCACAGCGTCCGATCGCCTGATGGAGAAGGCGCTGCGCGTGCCGAGCGCGACCGCGCGCTGCCATCGCAGGGCGCTCGACCGGCTGCGCTCGATTCTCGAGTCCGGCGAGCAACGTGGCGCTCACACGTCGGTGTCCGGCGGGGCGCGCAAGCCTGCCAGCGGCTTCAGGCTGTAGATTTCGCGCCGCCCGTGACCCGCTCGCGCCGCCTCGCCACCACGCTCGCCGTCCTGCTCGCCGCCGGCGGCCTGTCTGCGTGTGGCAAGCACCAGTCGACCGGCCCGGTGCGGATCGCCGAGACGGAGGGCATCTACCTCGACGTCAGCGATCTCAAGTACCAGGTCCAGATGTCGCGCCAGCTGAACCCCGACGACGTCCAGGACAAGCCGCTGCTGATCGGGATCCCGGAGGACGAGCGCGAGCTGACCGCCGAAGAGGTCTGGTTCGCCGTCGGAATGCGCGTGCAGAACGAGACCGGCGAAGGGCTGAGGCCGTCCGAGCACATCGAGATCGAGGACACGGTCGGCGAGATCTTCGAACCGATCGAGCTCGAGGAGGAGAACGTCTTCGCCTACCGCGCCGACGATCTGATCCCGGCGCGCGAGACCTACCCGCTGCTCGACTCGCCGGGGTACGACAGCCCGTCCCGCGGCGCGATCCTGCTCTTCAAGCTCACCCTCACCGGGCTCAACAACCGCCCGCTCGAGCTGACGATCGAGGGCCGCAAGTTCCCCCAGCAGACGGGCATCGTCGATCTCGACGTCTGACGCCGGCGTCCCGGCTGGATATCAGCGGGTCGCCTTGAGGCTCGCGACCAGCACCTGACGCGCGATCGGCGCCGCGGTGTCGCCGCCGGTGCCGTTGGCGATCAGCAGCACCCCGACGGCGATGCGCGGCTTGGCGGCGGGGGCGAAGGCGGCGAACCACGCGTCGGTGTCGGTCGGGTCGTCGGGCTGCGCCGGCGGGCACTCGACCTCGGGCGCCGGCGTGCAGTCGGGCGTGGACGTGTCCCTGAGCTCCGCGGTGCCCGTCTTGCCCGCTACGCGAACGCCGCCGATCTTCGCCCGCGCGCCGGTCCCGACGTCGACGACGGACTCCATGTACCTGCGCACGATGCGCGCCGTCTCCGCGCGCAGCACGCGCCTGCCGGCCGGCCGCACGCCGTCGCGCACGGCGCTGAGGGTCAGCGGCAGGCGCACGCCCCCGTGGGCGATCGTCGCGGCGACCCAGCTCATCTGCAGCGCCGTCGCCTGCACCTTGCCCTGACCGATCGCCGACGAGCCGACCGCGAGAGCATCGCCGATCTCGTCCGCCGGCGGGATCGTGCTCGTCGCGGCACCGGGGATGCCGAGGTCCTGGTTGAAGCCGAACGCCTCGGCGGCCTTCACGAGCCGCCCCGCGCCGAGCTTGGCGCCGAGCGGTGCGAACACCGAGTTGCAGGAGTGCGCGAAGGACAGGCGCAGCGTGCCGCCGCACGACTCGCCGTTGGCGTTCTCGAGCTCGACGCCCTCGAGCGTCGCCGCGGTCTGCACGGGGAAGGTCGAGCGGGGCCCCGCCACGCGGTTCTGCAGCACACCCGCCAGCGTGATGATCTTAAACGTCGAGCCGGGCGGCTGCACGCTCGAGAACGCGACGCCGGCGAGGCCGAGGATCTCGCCCGTCCGCGGTCGCACCACGGCGACGCCGCCGAAGAGGGCTCCGAGCGCATCGACTGCCGCCTTCTGGATCTCGGGATCGATCGACGTGCGCACAGCGGGCGCGACGCGCGGCCTGCTCCTCGCCAGGACACGGCTGCCGGCGCGCAGCGTGCCCCCGGGGCGGCCCGCCAGGTCGTCCTGGAAGACGCGCTCGAGGCCGTTGACGCCAACCCTGGCGTCATCGGGCACGCCGAGCTCGCGCAGGCGCGCGGCGGTCTCGGGCGGCGGCGCGCCGAGCTCGCCGCGGATCGCCGACGCCGCCGTTCCCAGCGGCGAGGTTCGATCCTCGCCGCCGGCGATCCTCCTGCCGTCGCGCGTGAGGATGTCCGCGCGCGGCGGCATCCGCATCGAACGGGTCAGCTCCTCGCCGCGCTCGACGCCGGGAAAGGTGAGGTTCGCGGTCCACGCGACCCGCGCGTCGTCGTCCTCGCCCTCGAACGGCAGCTTCAGCGTCGCGCGCACCACGCCGAACGCGCGCGTCGTGACGGTCATCGGCACGGCCACGACGCCGTCCTTCAGCGCGCCGACCCTTCCGGCGCGCACGCGCGTCGCGGTGGCGGTCGCGGCGGCGCGGCGATAGCGGGCGGCGAAGTCCGCCGGCGGTCGCCCCCGGCGGGCCGACCCGGTCAGCTCGTCGTGCATGACGCGATAGTCGCCGCTCGCCCAGGCGGTCACGAAGCGCTGCGCGCGCTGCTCCTCCACGGGGGTGCCGCCGGTGAAGCTGATCACGACGATCACGAGCCCGACAACCGCCACGGCGGCGGCCAGCAGTATCCTCCGGCGACGGGATCGCAAGCGCGCGGCGCGTGACGAGGCGATGATCATCTTCGACAACTATGGCCGCCCGGCGGACGCAACTCGTGCAAGATGCGTGAAATGACCGGCGTCGACCTCGTGATCATCGGCTTCGCTGTGCTGTTCGGGGTCGTGGGCTTCGCTCGCGGGTTCTTCATCGGCGTGCTGTCGCTGGGGGGCTTCATCGCCGGCGCATGGCTCGGCACGCGCTTCGGTCCGCTGCTGCTGACCGACGGCAATCGCTCACCGTACGCGCCGCTGTTCGGGCTGGTCGGCGCGATCGTCGCGGGCACGATCATCTCTGCCGGCGCGGAGGGCATCGCCGGCCGGCTGCGCGACGGGGTCAGCGGCTCGGGCTTCGGCGTGCTCGACGGGATGCTCGGCGCGGTGCTCGGCGTCGCGCTCGCGCTCGGCTTCGCCTGGATCGTCGGCGTGATCGTTCTGCAGACGCCCGGCTTGCGCGACGTGCGGCGCACGGTCCAGCGCTCGACGATCCTCGCGGAGCTCAACGGCGTGCTGCCGTCGGACACGCTGCTGAAGGCGCTCGCGCGCTTCGATCCGTTTCCGCGCGTCGACGGGCCGGAGGTGAACGTCGGGGCGCCCGATGCGCGGGCCGCGCGCGACGCCGACGTGCAGCGCGCCGGCGACTCCGTCGTGAAGGTCCTCGGCAACGCTTGCGGACTCGGGGTGACGGGCTCGGGCTGGGTCGCCGGCGACGGCATCGTCGTGACCAACGCGCACGTCGTCGCGGGGCAGGACGAGACGTTCGTCGAAGCGCGTGGCGGCGGCAGGCGCCGCGAGGCGACGGTGGTCGCCTTCAACGTCAAGAACGACATCGCCGTGCTGCGCGTGTCCGACCTCGGGTTGGCCGCGCTGCGCTTCGCGCGCGAGGTCAAGGTCGGCGAGCCGGGCGCTGTCGCGGGCTACCCGCTGAGCGGGCCCTTCGCGATCCGTGCGGCGCGCATCGGGCAGACGCGCGTCGTGGTCTCGCAGGACGCCTACGGCCGCGGGCCGGTGCGCCGCAGGATCACGGCCTTCCGCGGCAGGGTGCAGCCGGGCAACTCCGGCGGGCCGATCGTCGATGTCGCCGGCCGCGTCTCGGCGACGGTCTTCGCCGAGTCGGTCGGCGGCGCGAACCGCGGTGGCTACGCGGTCTCCAACGCGGTCGTGCGGCGGGTGCTGGCGAGCGCCGACGGGCCGGTCGACACCGGCCCCTGCGTGAGCTGACCGAGCGCCTCGCGCACGCGAGGCGGACCGGCGGCGTTCGGCGATGGCGCTACCCTGCCGTCCCCGATGCCCAAGACACTCGTCATCGCCGAGAAGCCGTCCGTCGGCCGCGACCTCGCGCGCGTGCTGCCCGGGCCCTTCGCCAAGCACGAGGGCTACCTCGAGGGGCCCGAGCACGTCCTGTCGTGGGCGGTCGGCCATCTCGTGCAGCTCGCCGAGCCCGACGAGTACGACGTGAAGTTCAAGAAGTGGCGCATGGCCGACCTGCCGATCGTGCCCGCGAAGTTCAAGCTCGTCGTGCGCGACGAGCGCTCCAAAAAGCAGATGTCGGTCGTCACGCAGCAGCTCGGGCGCGAGGAGATCGACGCCGTCGTCAACGCCTGCGACGCCGGCCGCGAGGGCGAGCTGATCTTCGCCTACCTGTACGAGAAGGCGCGCTCGAAGAAGCCCGTGCAGCGCCTGTGGCTGTCGTCGATGACGAAGGCCGCGATGGAGCGCGCGTTCTCCGAGCTGCGCCCGGCGTCGGAGTTCGCGACGCTCGAGGCCGCCGCCCGCTCGCGCTCGGAGTCCGACTGGATCGTCGGTATGAACGCGACGCGCGCCGCGACGATCCGTCTGCGCTCCTCGTTCGACGGCGCCGTCTCGCTGGGCCGCGTGCAGACGCCGACGCTGGCGATCATCACGCGCCGCGAGGAGGAGATCCGCGCGTTCGTGCCCGAGCCGTACTGGCTCGTCGGGGCGATCTTCGCCGCGCCCGGCGAGCGTGTCTACGAGGGCCGCTACCACGACGGCACGAAACCGCGCCTGGCCAGCGCCGAGGTCGCCGACGCGGTCGTCGCGGCGGTGCTCGGCCGGCCCGGCGAGATCACCCAGCTCGAGACGAAGGAGCGCCGCGAGAAGGCGCCGCTGCTGTACGACCTGACGTCGTTGCAACGCGAGGCCAACAGCCGCTACGGCTTCACGGCTCGCCGCACGCTCGCAGCGGCCCAGCGCTGCTACGAGGAGCACAAGGTGCTCACGTATCCGAGGACGAGCTCGCGCTACCTGACGAGCGACATGATCGCGGAGCTGAAGCCGATCGCCGGCCACATCGGCGCGGCGGGTCGCGAGTACCAGGCGTCTGCCGCGTACGTGCAGGGGCTCGACATGCTGCCGCTCGCGCGCGTCGTCGCCGACGACAAGGTCGGCGACCACCACGCGATCATCCCGACGAACTCCACGCACACGCTCGACAAGCTGTCCGACGACGACCGCCGCATCTACGACATGGTCGCGCGCCGCTTTCTCGCCGCCTTCCATCCCGAGGCGGTGTTCGAGAACACGAAGGTCGAGACGACCGTCGCAGGCCACGTCTTCCGCACGCGCGGCAAGGTCCTGCTGGTGCCGGGCTGGCGCGGCGTGTACGGCGAGATCGCCGAGGGCGACGGCGCGGCCGAGGACGACGAGGGCCGCGAGCAGCAGCTGCCGAAGCTCGCGCTCGCCGAGACCGTCGAGACGCGCGAGGTCGTTGCCGAGGAGAAGGAGACCAAGCCGCCGCGGCGCTACTCCGACGCGTCGCTGCTCGGCGCGATGGAGACCGCCGGCCGGCTGGTCGACGACGACGAGATGCGCGAGGCGATGAAGGAGTCGGGCATCGGCACGCCCGCCACGCGCGCGTCGATCATCGAGCGCCTGATCGACGTCGGCTACGTCGAGCGCGACGCTCGCGCGCTCGTCGCGACCGAGAAGGGCCTGAACGTCATCCGCCTGCTCGGCGACCATCCGCTGACGTCGCCGTCGCTGACCGGCGACTGGGAGCAGCGGCTGGCGAAGATCGAGCGCGGCGAGGAGCCGCGCGCGCGCTTCATGGCCGACATCAAGGGCTTCGCAGAGTCGACCGTCGCCGATCTCGACGCCAAGCTCAAGGACGTCCGCATCCCGCGCGCGAACCTCGGGCCGTGCCCGGTCTGCGGCCACGACATCGTCGAGAACCGCAAGGGCTTCTCGTGCTGGTCGCGCGAGGATCCGGGCTGCGGCTTCGTGATCTGGAAGGCAAAGGCCGGCAAGACGCTGCCGATGGCCGTCGCCAAGGAGCTGATCGCGACCGGCCGGACCGCCAGACCTGTGACCGGCTTCAAGGGCCGCAGCGGGCGCTCGTTCCGGGCTAGGCTCGCGCTCGAGCAGAGCGAGGAGGGCAAGTGGCGGGTGGAGTTCGATGAGCCGTGGGCGAAGGAGGGGGCCAAGGTCGACCCCGCCGCAGAGGCCGACGCGCCGGTCGACCAGGCCCCTGGCGGCGGCACCGCAGCGCGGGACGCCGCCTAGCCTTGGTGGCCGGTCTCGTAGGTACGTGCATACGTGTGCGTACCTACGAGATCGACCACGTAGCGAGCCCGTTCTCGGGTCGCGGTGCTGACCCGGGGCAGGCGCCGTCGGCGGCGCGTGGCAGGGCTCGCACGGCTCACGCTGCTGCTCGCCGTGTTGGCCGGCGGCGCGGGCGCCGCCGTAACGCTGCTGCCGGGCGACGACCCTCGGGTGCGCGCGGCGGCGCCGGTCGAGCGCCTGACGACGCCGATCGTCGAGCGCCCACCGGTGCAGGCGACCGTCGGGCCGCTGCCCGATCCGGCCGGCGCGGCGCGCGTCGATCTCGGCACGCCGGCGTTGCTGGCCGATCTGCGGCTGCGCCCGGCGCCGAGGGCGGGGCTGGCATTCGACCTCGAGGACGGCAGCGTGCTGTGGCGCCGCGGCGCGACGCGCGTGCTGCCGATCGCGAGCCTGACGAAGCTCATGACCGGCCTGCTCGCCGTCGAGCGCTTCGGCCCGCGTGACCGCGTGCGGATCTCGCGCCTGGCCGACTTCGCCGGCGGCACACACATGGGCGGCCTGCTGGCGGGGCGCCGCGTGCGCGCCGAGGCGCTCCTGCAGGGCCTGATGATCTCGTCGGGCAACGACGCGGCGGTCGCGCTGGCGGTCGGCGGCGCCGGCTCGGTCAAGGCGTGGGTGCAGCGCATGAACCAGCGCGCGCGGCTGCTCGGTCTGACCTGCACGAGCTTCGTCGACCCGAGCGGGCTCGACCCGCGCAACCGCTCGTGCCCGGCCGACCTCGCGGCGCTGGCGGCGCGCGCGATGGCCGAGCCGCGCCTGCGCCGGATCGCGCGCCGCAGGTTCGCGCGCGTCTGGCCGGGCGGCGGCAGGAAGCTCACGCTGCGCACGACGAACCACCTGCTGCGTGAGCGCTATCCCGGCGCCGTCGGGCTGAAGACGGGTTTCACGAACGCCGCAGGGCACTGCCTCGTCGCGATCGTGGAGCGCGGGTCGCGGCGGATCGGGATCGTCATCCTCGGATCCAAGCGCGACGCCTTCGCCGACGTGCGGCGGATCGCGCGCGAGGCGGCGCGCGCGGGCGTGATCGCGCCGGCGGCGTAGACGCCCGCGCAAGCGCCCGTGCAGCGCGTCCGGGCGGTCGGGGACAGTGCGCGGATGCTGCGCGAGATCAAGGACGCCGAGATCGTCGCGCACGGCCTGACGGCGCTCGGCCGGCGGTGGGTGCTGCGGAGCGGGCAGCGGGTCTGCGGGCCGGCCTGGTCGACGCGACGCCTGCGGGCGATCGGCGCGGCACAGACCGAGCAGCCGGTCGAGCTCGTGCGCGAGGGCCGTCGCCGCACGTGGATGTTCGAGGGGCGCTTCTACTCAGAGGACGAGGAGCTGAGCGCCGAAGACGTGCGGGCCCTCGTCCGCGAGCGCGAGCGCCGGGCGCGGCGCAGGCTCGAGCGCGCGCACGCGACGCTGGCGCAGGACACCGCCGGCGCGGCGCCGCGCCGCGAGCGGATCCCCGCCGAGGTCCGCCAGAGCGTCTTCGAGCGCGATGGCGGGCGCTGCGTGGAGTGCGGCTCGAACTTCGACATCCAGTACGACCACGTGATCCCGTTCAGCATGGGCGGGGCCAGCACGGTCGCCAACCTGCAGGTGCTGTGCGCGGGCTGCAACCGGCGCAAGGGCGCAACTTTGTGACGAGTTGGCGCGTCCTGCGTAGTGTCCGCATGAGAGCGACACGGAGGGCACGATGACCGCGACGGTGCGCTGGACCGACTCATCCTGGTGCGACGCGGCACGACGGCGTCGTGCTGTGCTCGCGATCTGCCTGGCGGCGGTTCTCGCGACGGCCGTGACGGCGCCGGCGGACGCGGCGAAGCGCAAGCACAAGGCGTCCGCGCTGCCCGCGTTCAGCTCGTGCGCCTCGCTCGTCACCTACGCGCACCGTGGCGCGCGCCGCGCGGGCGGTGGGATCGGCGTGCCGACGCGCGCCGGCGCGATCGCTGCGCAGGTGCTGACCGCGCCCGGTCCCGTCGCCGCTGACCAGGGCGCGCCGACCACAGCGCCCGCGCCCGCCGCGCCGACGGCGTCCGCCGGCGAGTCGAAGACCGCGCCGTCGTTCTCGTCGACGAACGTGCAGGAGGCCGGCATCGACGAGCCGGACATCGTCAAGACCGACGGCGAGCGCGTCTTCGCGATCGTCAACGGCAAGCTGAACGCGGTCGACGTCAGCGGCGCGACGCCGAAGCTCGCCGGGTCGCTCGACCTGGCCGGCTCCGGCAGCCACCGGATGCTGATCCGCGGAGACCGGGCTCTGGTCATGACGACGAGCTACGGCGCCGGCGTCGTCGCCGACGGTGTGGCCGCGTCGAGTATCGCGCCGTACGGCGGCTCGAAGGTCCTGCTCACGGAGATCGACATCTCCGACCCGGCCGCGTTGGTCGTGCGCCGCACGATGGAGCTCGACGGCTCCGTCGCCGACGCCCGCCTGCACGGCGGGACGGCGCGCGTGGTCGTCGTCTCGTCACCCCAGCCCGTCGCGCCGCCGCAGATCGCGAGCACCGGCGTGCGGCGCTACGTGCCGCGTACGACCCTGCGCAGCAAGGTCTCCGGGCGCACGTTCCGGCGCTCGGTCGTCGCCTGCGACGACGTCCGCCATCCGCGCTCGTTCTCCGGCCTGGACCTGCTGACGGTCCTCACGATCGACCTCGACAAGGGCCTGTTCGACGTCGACCGCGACGCGATCATGGCCGGAGCGCAGGCGGTCTACGGCTCGCCGACGAGCCTCTACGTCGCCAGCCAGAGGTACGTCGCCGCGATCGAGAGCGGCCGCTCGCTGCCGGCGTCCGCGCGCACGCAGATCCACCGCTTCGACGCGTCGAGGGAGGGCATGACGTCGTACGCCGGCTCGGGCGAGGTGCCCGGCTTCGTGCTCAACCAGTACTCGCTGTCCGAGCACGAGGGCGCGCTGCGCGTCGCGTCGACGGACGAGCCGCAGTGGTTCGAGGGCACGATCACGCGCGACAGCGAGAGCCACGTGACGGTGCTCGAGATCGGCGGCAGCACGCTGTCGCGGCTTGGTCGCGTCGGCGGCCTGGGCAAGGGCGAGCGCATCTACGCCGTGCGCTTCGTCGGCGACAACGGCTACGTCGTGACGTTCCGTCAGGTCGATCCGCTGTACACGCTCGACCTGTCCGACAAGCGCAACCCGAAGGTGCTCGGCGAGCTGAAGATCCTCGGCTACTCGGCCTACCTGCACCCGGTGTCGGAGAACCTGCTGCTCGGCGTCGGCCAGGACGCCACCGAGCAGGGCCGCCGGCTCGGCACGCAGCTCTCGCTGTTCGACGTCTCGGACCTGCGCAAGCCCACCCGCAGGGCGCAGGCCGCGCTCGGCGCCAACTCCTCGACGGCCGCCGAGTTCGACCCGCACGCGTTTCTGTACTGGAACGCCACGCGGCTCGCGGTGATCCCGCTGACCGTCTACGGCGACGGCGCCGCCGTCTCGCCGTTCAAGGGGGCGGTCGGCTTCCGGGTCGGCACGGCGAGCCTCGGCGAGACCGGGCGCGTGACGCACCCGGCACAGGCCGGCCAGGCGCCCGAGATCGCGCGCTCGCTCGTGATCGGCGACAAGCTCTTCACGCTGTCCTACGCGGGGCTCGGCGCCAGCCGGCTCGATACGCTCGCGCCGCTGTCGTTCGTCGCCCTGCCGGCGCCGCGGCAGCCACCGCGGCCGGAGCCGGTGCCCCTGCCGGCGCCGGCGCCGGCGCCGATCGCCCCGTCGCCGCCCGTCGTCCGATGATCGGCGTCACGGGAGCGACCGGCGAGATCGGTCGCCGCGTCGCCGCCCGGCTCGCCGCGTCCGGCAAGCGCGGGCGGCTGCTGGTGCGCGAACCGTCGCGGGCACCCGAGCACGACGGCCTCGAGGTCGCCGAGTTCGGCGGCTACGACGATGCGGACGGGATGCTGGCGGCATTCGCCGGGGTATCGACCCTGTTGCTCGTGTCCGGCCGCGAGGCCGCAGACCGCCTCGACCAGCACAGGTGCGCCGTCGACGCCGCGAAGGCCGCGGGCGTCGGGCGGATCGTCTACCTGTCGTTCATCGGTGCCGCGGCCGACGCGACGTTCACGTTCGCGCGCGAACATTTCCACACCGAGCAGCACATCTGCGCGAGCGGCCTGCAGTACACCTTCTCGCGGCAGAACCTCTACATGGACCTGCTGCCGCTGCTCGCCGGCGAGGATGGCGCCATCCGCGGCCCCGCGGGCGACGGTCGCGTCGCGCCGGTATTGCGCGACGACGTCGCCGACGCGCTGCTGGTGATGCTGACCCGGGGCGGTCACGAGGGCAGGACCTACGAGCTGACGGGTCCAGAAGCCCTGACGCTCGGCGAGATGGCGGCCGCGATTACGGCCCACGGCGATCGCGTCGTGACGTTCTACGACGAGTCGCTCGACGAGGCGTACGCGTCGCGCTCGGCGTACGGCGCGCCGGACTGGGAGGTCGCAGGCTGGATCAGCACCTACGCCGCGGTCGCCGCCGGCGAGATGGACGTCGTCACCGACCACGTCGTCCGTCTCACCGGGCACGAGCCGGTGTCCGTGCGCGAGTTTCTCGGCACGCGGTAGACGCTGGGAGTCGATCCGTCCGCCTGTGGGCTGCGACCATGACATCGGCGGGGTTCTCCCGGCGCCCGATCCGCGCCTGACGGCCGCCGGCCTGCATGGTGAGCGCCAGCCGCGAAGATCAGGCAGGCGCCAGCCGCGCTCGAAGCGGGGCTCGCGGAGCCGAATGGTCGATCCATCGGACCGACCCGCCACCATGGACCGGTGCCCCTGACGATCGTCACCGGTCCCGCCAACGCCGAGAAGGCGCGCGTCGTGCTCGACGGCTACCGCGCGGCGCTCGCGCGCGACGAGGAGCCGATCCTCGTGGTGCCGACGCTCGCCGACGTCGAGCGCTACCGCGACGAGCTCGCCGCGGGCGGGGTCGTCTTCGGCGCGCACGTCGTGCGCTTCGCCTGGCTGATCGACGAGATCGCCCGGCGCGGCGGGGTGCGCGGGCGCCCGCTGCCCGACCTCGCCCGCGAGCGCGTCGCGGCGGCGGCCGTAGCGGCGACGCCGTTGCGCGTGCTCGCGCCGTCGGCGGCCACCGGTGGATTCACCGCCGCGCTGCTGCGGCTCGTCGACGAGCTTGAGGAGGGGCGCGTCACGCCGCAGCGGCTGACGCAGGCGCTGCGCGCGTGGGCCGAGGAGGACGACGGCCGCCGCGCGTACGCCGACGAGGTCTGCGGGCTGTACGCCGCCTACCGCCGCAGGCTCGAGCGCCTGCGCCGGCGCGACAAGCCGCTGTACGCCGCGGCAGCGCTCGACGCGGTTCGCGCGGACCCCGGCCTGTGGGGCGCGACGCCGGTGCTCTTCTATGGCTTCGACGACCTCTCGGCGCTGCAGCGCGACGCGATCGAGACGCTCGCCGCGACCGACGTGCACGTCACGCTGTCCCTCTCCTACGAGGCGGGGCGGATGGCGTTCTCCGGCCGTGCGACGACGTTCGAGGAGCTGCGCCACGGCGCCGTCGAGCATGTCGAGCTGCGCGCCCGCGCGGAGCACTACGCGCCCGCGTCGCGTGCTGCGCTGCATCACCTCGAGCGCGAGCTGTTCGAGCTGCCGCCCGACACCCTGTTCCCCCTCGATCCCGTCAAGGTGGGCCACGCGATCACGCTGCTGCAGGGCGGCGGTGAGCGCGCCGAGCTCGAGCTCGTCGCCGCGCAGATCGCGCGCCTGATCGGCGACGGGTTCGCCGCACATGAGATCGCCGTCGTGCTGCGCGACCCGGCGCCCGTCGCGTCGCTGCTGCTCGAGGTCTTCGGCGCGCTCGGGGTGCCGGTGGCGATCGAGCGCCGCGTCGAGCTCGGCCACACCGCGCTCGGGCGCGGGCTCGTCGCGCTGCTGCGCTGTGCGCTTCTGGACGGGGGCGCCGAGGACCTGCTCGCGTGGCTGCGGACGCCCGGCATGCTGCAGCGGCCGGAGCTTGCCGACGAGCTCGAGGCCACGGCTCGCCGCAAGGGCGCGCGCACGGCGGCCGCGGCGCGCGAGCTGTGGGAGCGAGAGAACTGGCCGCTTGCGGCGATCGACCGCGTCGCCCACGCCTCTCGGCGCGGTCCGGCGGAGCTGCTGGCGCAGCTTTCCGACGAGCTCGCGGCGCTGTTCGCCGCGCCGCGCCGGCGCACGGCGCAGGTGCTCACCGGGCCGGCCGCGCAGGACGGCGACGTGCTCACCGCGGGGCGCCGCGCGCTCGACGAGCTCGCGACGGTCGTCGCGCTGGACCGGTCGCTGGCGCCGGCGCCCGCGCAGCTCGCGGCGCTGCTGGAAGGACTCGAGGTGCGCGGCGGCACGCGCCCGGCTCCCGGCTGCGTGACGGTGACCGAGCCGCTCGCGCTGCGCGCGCGGCGCGTGCGGGCGCTGTTCGCGTGCGGCCTGCAGGAGGGAATGTTTCCGGCCATCACCACGCCCGAGCCGTTCTTCGGCGACGCCGAGCGCGAGCAGATCGCCATCGCATCGGGCCTGCGCCTGCGCCGCCGCGACGATCTCGGCGCCGAGCGCTACCTCTTCTACGCGACGGTCTCGCGGCCCGAGGAGCGCCTGTATCTCTCCTGGCACGAGGCCGGCGACGACGGCGAGCAGGCCGTGCCGTCGTTCTTCATCTCCGATGTGCGCGACCTGTTCGGGTCGCAGCTCGCGGATGAGACGCTCGCGCGCTCGCTCGGCGAGGTCGGCTGGGATGGAGCGGCGCCGACCGCGCGCGAGGCGCTGCGCGAGGCCGCCGCCGCCGGGCCGCCGCACAGCGAGGCGACGATCTCGCCGCTGACCGACGAGTCGCTTCTCGCGGAGTTGCGCGCGCGCGCGACCTGGCCGGCGTCGGCGATCGAGCTGTGGGCGGGCTGCCCCGTGAAGTGGTTCGTGGAGCGCCGCCTGGATCCCGAGGGGCTGACGCCCGATCCCGAGCTGATGCTGCGCGGCGAGCTTGCCCATCGCGTGCTCGAGGAGACGCTCGCCGGCCTGCGCGCGCGGACCGGCAGCTCGCGCCTGGACGGTGACAGCGTGAAGCCTGCCCGCGAGCTCGCGCTCGACGCGCTCGGGCGCCTGCAGCACGACCCGAAGCTGCAGATGTCGCCCGATCCGCGCCGCCAGCGCGCGCTCGCCCATCGCCTGCGCAGCGACCTGCTGCGCTACCTCGACCACGCGGCGACCGACGGCTCGCAGCTGGTGCCGGAGGAGCTCGAGGTCGTCTTCGGCAACGGGGCCGACGGCCATCCGGCGCTTGAGCTCGGCGACGGGGTGCGGATCAGCGGGCGCATCGACCGCATCGACAGGGGGGCGGGCGGGGGGCCGGTTCAGGCGATCGTCTACGACTACAAGGGCCGCAACGCGCCCGATTCGGCGGGCTGGCGGCGCGAGCGCAAGTACCAGATCGCGTTGTACGTGCTGGTCGCGCGCGACGTGCTCGGCCTCGATCCGATCGGCGGCCTCTACCAGCCGCTGGGCGCGCGCGACCAGCGCCCGCGCGGTCTTGTGCTCGACGGCGCGGACCCCGGCCTGGACACCGTGGGCACTGATCGCCACGGCCGCGCAGCCTTCGACGAGATCATCGACGGCGTACGCGAGGACGTCCTGTGCGCGGTCGGCGAGCTGCGCGCCGGCGCGCTGCAGCCACGCCCGCAGAGCTGCGGCTGGAACGGCACCGGCTGCGTCTACCCGACGATCTGCCGGTGCTCGGCCTCATGAGCGCTCTGCTCGGACCGGGCGACCGGCCCTTCACCGACGAGCAGTCCGCCGCGATTCGCGCGCGCGACGGCTCGCTGCTGCTGGAGGCCAACGCCGGCAGCGGCAAGACGTCGGTGCTCGTCGAGCGCTTCGTGCGCTCGGTGCTCGACGATCGCGTGCGGCCCTCGCGGATCCTCGCGATCACCTTCACCGAGCGCGCCGCGGGCGAGCTGCGCGCGCGGGTGCGCGACCGCTTCGTCGAGCTCAACTGCCGCGACGAGGCCCGCGAGACCGAGAACGCCTGGGTCTCGACGATCCACGGCTTCTGCGCGCGCGTGCTGCGCGCCCACGCGATCAGCGCCGGTCTCGATCCGCGCTTCGAAGTGCTTGACGAGGCGACGGCTCGCACGCTGCGCGACCGCGCCTGGGATCGTGCGCTCGGCGCACTGCTCGACGGGCCCGGCGGCGCCGCCGCGCTGGACCTCGTCGCCGCCTACGACGTCGATCGCCTACGGCGGATGATCGCCGGCGTCCACGATGCGCTGCGCAGCGCCGGCCAGACGTTTCCGCGGCTGCCGGCCGCGCCGCCCGTCGCCGACCCGCAGCCGCTGCGGACCCTGCTCGCGACCGCCGCCGCGACTGCCGCCGCCGAGCTCGGTCGCGCGGGCGGTGGCCTGCGCGTGGGTCAGGCGCTCGCGAAGGCCGAGGGGTGCGCCGCGCTGCTGCGCGACACGCCCGGCGCGCCACCGGCGAGCGCCCTCAAGGCGCTGGGCTTCAAGCCGGGCGCCAACGCGCTGAAGACCGAGGCCTGCGGTCACTACCTCGACGCGCTCGAGGCGTACGCCGGCGCCTGCCGCGACCGTGCGGCGGCGAGCGCGGTGGGACTGCTCGACGAGCTGCTCGGCGCGTATGCGACGGCCTACGCCGACGTCAAGCGCGATCGCGCGGGCGTCGACTTCGACGACCTCGAGCTTTTCGCACGCGATCTGCTCGAGCGCGAGCCCGCCCTGCGCCGCTCCTACGCCGAGCGCTTCGACCGCGTGATGGTCGACGAGTTCCAGGACTCCAACTCGCGCCAGCTCGCCTTGTTTCAGGCGCTCGAGCGCGACGACCTGTTCGTCGTGGGCGACGAGCAGCAGTCGATCTACGGCTTTCGCAACGCCGATGTCGACATCTTCCGCGGGCGTCGCTCACGGCTCGCGCCGGCCGGCCGCGTCGCGACGCTCGCGACGAACTTTCGCAGTCGCGGGCAGATCCTCGACACGATCAACGCCGCCTTCGCGCCGCGCCTCGGACCGGGTTTCGTCGCCCTGCGCGAGGGCCGCGCGCCCGCCGCTGCGCCGGCGCCGCTCGTCGAGCTGCTGCTGACCGACCACGCCGGCTGGGACGATGGGGGAGAGGACGCGATCGACCTCGGCGAGCTGCCGCGCTCGCAGCGCTGGCGCCATGCCGAGGCGCGCCTGCTCGCGCAGCGCCTGCGCGACCTCGTCGACGCCGGCGACGCAAAGCCCGAGGACATCGTCGTGCTGCTGCGCGGCCTCGGCGACCTGCCGGTCTACGAGCGTGCGCTGGAGGACCAGGGGCTGCTGACGATGTCGGTCGGCGGCCGCGGCTACTGGGGACGTCAGGTCGTCCGCGACCTGTGCGCCTGGCTCGCCGCGCTCGCCAACCCGCGCGACGAGGCCGCGCTGTACGGCGTGCTTGCATCGCCGCTGGTCGGCGTGTCGTCCGACGCGCTCGCGCAGATCGCACGCGCCGGCCGCGGCCGCGCATGGCATGCGATCGAGCGCGCGCTCCCCCGCAGCGGCGCGAACGCCGCCGTGGCCGTTGCCGGCGCCGCGGATACGGGCGCCGCGGCTTCGAGCGCCGCGACGCCGGGCGGCGTGGCCGCGGGCAGCGCGGCCGGCTCTGCGGGCAGCGACCTCGCACGGCGCCTCGGAGACGACGACCGCGAGCGCCTGCGCACGTTCGCAGCACGCTTCGCGGCCGAGCGCGTGCTCGCACCGCGGCTCGGGCTCGACGAGCTGCTGCGCCGCGTCGTCGACGCGACGGCGTACGACCTGCACGTGCTGTCGCTCGCGGGCGGCGCCCGGCGGCTGGCCAACGTCCACAAGCTGCTGCGTCTCGCCGCGGCATACGAACGCGAGAACGGCCGCGACGTTCGCGGCCTCGCCGACCTCGCCGCGGCCGAGCTCGAGGCCGAGGCGCGCGAGACCGACGCACCCGTCGAGCTCGGCGACGTCAAGGCGGTGCGGCTGATGTCGATCCACGCGGCGAAGGGGCTGGAGTTCGACACGGTCGTGGTCGCCGACCTCGGCCGCCGGCGACCGTCCGATGACGCGGACCTGCTCGTCGACGGCGACGAGATCGGTCTGCGGCTCGTCGGACTCGACGGTTCGAGTGAGCGGGCGCTCGCCTCCGAGCGGCTGCTCGAGCGCGCGCGCGACCGCTCGGCGCGCGAGGAGGAGCGCGTCTTGTACGTCGCGCTGACCCGTGCCCGCGAGCGGCTGATTCTCAGCGGCGGAGTGCCATTGGATCGCTGGCCGCAGGAGGGCCCCGGCGCGTCTCCGCTGTCATGGCTGGGCCCGGCGCTGCTGGGTGGCGACCTCGGCCGCCTGCCGACGGCCGCCGCCCCGCAGCGCGACGTGACCTGGAGCGACGGCGCGCACACCGCCGAGCTGCGCTGCGCGCGCAATGCGCCCGACAGCGTCGGCCGCGTGCTGCGCACGTCATCGCTCGCGCCCGCGGGGGCCACGCTGCCGCTCGCCCCCTCGCAGCGCGCGCGGCCCGCCCAGTCGCCGCCGCAGGCGACGCCGCCGGTCGTGCGCACGCTGTCGTACTCGTCGCTCGCCGCGTGGGAGCGCTGCGGCTACCGCTTCTACCTGCAGAGCATCCTGCGCCTGCCCGACCAGCCGGTGATCCGCGTCGTCGCGATGGCCACCGCGCCGACCCTTGACCCGCGCGTGCGCGGGTCGGTCGTGCATGCCCTGCTCGAGCGGCCCGAGCCGGTGACGCCCGAGCGCGTCGCGGACGCCGCGGCAGCGCACGGCGTCGCGCTGACCGCGGCCGATTGCGCCGACGTCGCGCGCCTGACCGACGCGTTCGCGCGATCGCCGCTGGCGGCGCGGCTGGCGCGTGCTCGCCGCGTGCACCGCGAGCACGGCTTCGCCGTCGCGCTCGGCGGGACCCTGCTGACCGGCATCGTCGACGTCCTGGCGAGCGAACGCGGCGGAGCGCAGCTCGTCGTCGACTACAAGACCGACGCTCTCGCCGATGACGACGACCTGGGCGCCTACGTCGACGAGCACTACGGCGTGCAGCGCCGCGTCTACGCGCTCGCGGCGCTGCGCGGCGGCGCGCGGCGCGTCGAGGTCGCCTACGCCTTCCTCGAGCGCCCGCACGAGCCGGTCACGACGCGCTACGCCGCCCACGAAGCCGACGCGCTCGAGGCGGAGCTGCTGGCGCTCGCGTCCCGGATGCTCGCGGGTGAGTATCCGGTCGCCGCGCAGCCGCATCGCGAGCTGTGCGAGAGCTGCCCGGGTCGCCGCGCGCTGTGCTCCCATCCCGAGGCGCGCACGCTCTCCGAGCGTCCGCGACCGGACGTGGCGCTGCCGGCGTAGGCCCGTGCCGCCCGCCGGCGGCGAGCCGGCGACGGGTCGTCGGCGACCCGCGCGATCATCGCGAGCGGTGCCCGGTTCTGGCTATGGTGACGCCCGTGAACCGCGTGGCGCTTCCCGTTGCTCCATCGCTTGGTCTCAGCGTCGCCACGAGCGGCGCTGCCGCGCTCGGAGCGGCGGGCGTGCTCAGCGCGTCGGTCGTCGGCCTGCCGACTTGCCTGTTTCTCGCGGCGACGGGCGTCGCGTGCCCGTTCTGCGGCCTCACGCACGGCGTAGCCGAGCTCGGCGCCGGCAACGTCGCGGCGGCGGTAGCGCTGCATCCGCTCGCGCCGGTTGCCGCGCTGCTCGCCTTGGCCGTGCCGTACGCGCTGCTGCGCGGGCGCGCGCTCAGCGTGCCGGCGGCAGCGCTGTGGGCGCTCGCCGCGCTCGTCCTGCTGACGTGGATCGCGCGGGTCGCAGCGTGAGCGACAAGGACCAGGACAACCCGTTCGGTCCGCCGTCCTCGGAGGACCCGTTCGGCCGCAAGCCCGACGAGCCGTCGCTGGAGGACATCTGGGCGCGGGCCGACCGCAAGAACGCGCCGCCGCCGCCTTCGGCATACGGCCCCCCGCCGTCCCCCGCACACGGTTCTCCGCCGCCGAACGAGGTCTGGCGGCGTGACCCGGCGATGCCGCACGATCCGTTCGCCGCACCACAGCCGAACGGTCCGCCGCGGCGTGCGGACGGTTCGATCCCGGCGCTCGTGCTCGGCATCCTCGGTCTCGTGCTGTGTCCGCTGTGCGCGCCGTTCGCCTGGGCCCTGGGTCGCAAGGCCGAGCTGGATGTCGACGCCTCCGGCGGGATGCTCACCGGCCGCGGCGAGGCGACCGCCGGGAAGATCCTCGGCATCGTGACGTGCGTCCTCTACGGGCTCTTGATCGCGATCTTCGTGGTGATCATGGGAGTCGGCCTCAGCGCAGGGCCGTAGTCGCGGGCGCTACCGGCTAGGTCGCGAGCGCGTCGCGACCGTACTTGTCGCCGACGCGCCCGCCGCCTGTCGCGGGGCCGCGGGCGCGTCCGCGGGTGCCGCCGGCCACTCGGGCGGAGGCTGCGGGGTCAGCGGCGGAGGGCCACCCGGCACGGGCCGGCGCTCGCGTTCGAGCTGGGCGTTGAGCTCGGCGCCGAAGAGGAA
>Ga0136633_1001052_pt1 | contig 20494 bp, 21 predicted proteins | sample AntDrymeUQ832206_2_FD_105494 | JGI IMG/M metagenome (GOLD analysis project Ga0136633, IMG submission 105494) | Polar desert sand microbial communities from Dry Valleys, Antarctica - metaG UQ83 (22.06) | ecosystem: Environmental > Terrestrial > Soil > Desert | place: Antarctica: Dry Valley...
GATCGGCCGCTGATGCGTTGCAGCTCCCAGTACGCGCGCACGAGCACGCCCGGGTCCGTGGGCTCGCCCTCGGCTCGGCCGTCTTCGAGAACGCGCAGGAACCAGGCGCCGCGGTCGAGACCGAGCTCCTCGGCCAGCACGAGCGCGCGGTCACGCAGAACGTCGATCTCCATCTCGACCGGGGCCATGGCGTGCGTATCGGCACGGCGGCCCGGGCCATGTAGCAGGCACCCTCGGACGGGGTAGCCGGAGTCGTGGCGCGACGGCCTCGGCGTCGGAGAGGGTCGTCGGATGAGGGCAGTACGATGGCCCTCCCGTGGCTTCCCCCGCTCCGAGCGCGCCCCCGTTCGTCCACCTGCATGTTCACTCGGAGTACTCGATCCTCGACGGCGCGTGCCGGATTCCCGCGCTCGTCGAGAAGGCGGCGCAGCTCGAGATGCCCGCGGTGGGGCTAACCGACCACGGCTCGCTCGCGGGCGTCGTTCAGCTCTTCCGGGAGGCACGGGAGTGCGGGGTGAAGCCCGTTGTCGGATGCGAGGTCTACGTCGCCGACGACAGGTGGGCGCAGACGAAGGGCTACGCGCATCTCACGCTTCTCGCCGAGTCGAACGAGGGGTACGCGAACCTGATCAAGCTCAGCTCGCTCGGATACCTCGAGGGCTACTACTACAAGCCGCGCGTCGACTGGGAGCTGCTCGAGCGGCACGCACAGGGCATCGTGGCGCTCTCCGGCTGCCTTTCTGGCCGCGTCTCGAAAGCGCTCTCGGAAGGTCGCGGGAAGGATGCGCGCACCGACCTCGACCGCCTCGTGCAGATCTATGGGCGCGACTCCACGTACGTCGAGATCCAGAACGGCGGCGTCGAGGATCAGCTTCGTGTAAATCCCGACCTCGTCGCGCTGGCCGGCGAGACCGGGCTTCCCCTCGTCGCAACCGGCGATGTCCACTACCTGAATGCGGACGACGCGTTCCCCCACGAAGCCCTCCTCTGCATCCAGTCCGGCGACACCCTCAAGAACCCGCACCACTGGCGCTTCGACACGAACGAGTTCTTCTTCAAGTCGCAGGCCGAGATGGCACTCGACTTCGCGGGTCTGGAAGAGGCGATGGCGCGCACGCTCGAGATCGCCGAGCGCTGCACTGTCGAGCTCGAGCTCGGGCGCATCCTGCTCCCGACCTTCCCGGTACCGGACGGGCGCGAGGCGTTCGACTTCCTCGTCGAGCTCTGCGAGAAGGGGCTCGCGAAGCGGTACGGGAAGGCGACGCCGGAGCTGACCGAGCGCCTCCGCTTCGAGCTGAAGACCGTGCAGGAGATGGGGTTTGCGGACTACTTCCTCATCGTCTGGGACTTCATCCACTTCGCGAAGACAAACGGCGTGAGCGTCGGCCCCGGGCGAGGCTCGTCGGCGGGCTCGCTGGCCGCGTACTGCCTCGAGATCACGGATGTCGACCCGATGCGCTACGGGCTCCTCTTCGAGCGGTTCCTGAACCCGGCTCGTAAGGACCTGCCGGACATGGACATCGACTTCTCGGTTGCCGGACGCGATCGGGTGATCAACTACGTGGCCGAGAAGTACGGCCGCGACCGCGTTGCCCAGATCATCACGTTCTCGACGATGGCAGCTCGGGCCGCGCTTCGCGACGCGGGTCGAGTTCTCGACATCCCGTACGGCGTCGTCGACCGCTTTGCAAAGATGGTCCCGGAGGGCCCGGGACAGACGCTCGAGGAGGCGCTCAAGCCGGGAGCCGAGCTGCGCCAAGCCGTGGACTCCGACCCGATCGCGAAGGAGATCGTCGAGCTCGCGCGCCCGCTCGAGGGCCTCACGCGGGCGGATTCGATCCACGCCGCAGGCGTCGTCATCGGCGCGCAGCCGCTGATCGAGGTCGTTCCGCTGCAGCAGAAGGGGTCCGACCAGGAGGTCGTGACTCAGGTGGGCATGCACGACGTCGTCGATCTGGGCCTCCTGAAGATGGACTTCCTCGGCCTGCGGAACCTGGACGTCATCGACGAGGCGGTCGCGCTCATCGGGGCGCTCGACGTTGCGTCGCTTCCACTCGACGACGCGGCGACGTACGCGATGCTCGCGCGCGGGGAGTCGGTCGGAGTCTTCCAGTTCGAGTCGTCAGGGATGCGCGAGGCACTCCGGCAGGTGAAGCCGACCGAGTTCGAGGATCTCATCGCACTCGTCGCGCTCTACCGCCCCGGGCCGATGGGCTACATCCCAGGCTACGCGGCGCGGAAGCACGGCAAGGAGGCCGTCTCGTTCGCCGACCCCCGTCTCGGGGAGATCACGGGCTCGACTTACGCGATCTGCATCTACCAAGAGCAGTACATGGAGATCGCCAAGCGGCTTGCCGGGTTCACGCCTGCCGAGGCGGAGACGCTGCGGAAGGCGATCGGCAAGAAGATCCACGCGCTCATGGCATCCCTGAAGGACAAGTTCCTGACCGGGTGCGCGGAGAACGGCGTGGCTGAGGCGGTCGGCCAGCAGCTCTGGAAGGACATGGAGTCGTCCCAGGACTACTCCTTCAACAAGGCCCACGCGGCGTGCTATGCGCTCATCGCCTACCGCACAGCGTGGCTCAAGGCGCACCACCCGCGCGAGTACATGGCCGCGCTCATCTCCTCGGTCATGAACACGAAGGACCGCGTGCCCTTCTACGTCAACGCCTGCAACGAGATGGGCATCGACGTGCTCCCGCCGGACGTGAACTCGTCGCAGACGGACTTCGCGGTCGTCGAGGGGAAGATCCGGTTCGGCCTGAACGCGGTCAAGAACGTGGGGGAGGCTGCGGCCGAGGCAATCGTGCGCGCTCGCGAGGAAGGCGGACCGTTCGAGTCGATCTGGGAGTTCACCGAGCGCGCCGACCCGCAGTGCGTGAACAAGCGCGCACTCGAGTCGCTCGTCAAGTGCGGTGCTCTCGACTCGACCGGCGCCAGCCGGCTCGGGATGCTGGCCGTGCTCGACAGCGCGCTCGGGCTCGGTCAGCGGCACGCCGCCGATCGCCTCGCGGGCCAGGCGTCGATCTTCGACAGCCAGTTCGGCGAGCCCGAAGTGACGAGCGAAAGGCATCACCCTGCGATTCCGGCGGGGGAGTTCGAGGAGCGGGAGCTCCTGCGGCTGGAGAAGGAGACGCTAGGGCTCTACGTCTCCGAGCATCCGCTGGAGCGGGTGCAAGGTCAGCTCCGGCGGAAGACGGACTGCATGCTCGCGGACGTGGAGCGCCGGCGCGACGGCGAGATCGTCACCGTGGGCGGCATCGTCTCCGGGCTCAAGCACGTGACGACGAAGCGCGGCGAGCCGATGGTCTTCGTCGCCCTCGACGACCCGACCGGCGCGGCAGAGGTGGTCGTCTTCAACTCCACCTACGCGGCCGCTCGTGAGCACCTGGAGCCCGATCGGATCCTCGTCGTCAAGGGACGCGTCGACCACAAACAGGCGGGGGAGACGAAGCTCGTCGCTCTCGAGGTCACACCGTTCGAGGCAGTGACCGAGCGGCGCGAGGTGCGGCTCCGCATCGACGCGCGCCTGGCGCCGGCGGGCCTGATCTCCGAGCTCGCTGCGCTCGTCCGCGAGAACCCCGGCGAGGCGCTCGTGTACCTGGCGCTCGAGACCTCGATCGGCGAGCGTACGCTCGCCCTCGGTCCGGATTACCGGGTCAAGCCCGACGCGGACTTCTATGCCGAGGTCAAGGCGCTCCTCGGCGAAGCCGCACTCGTCTGAGTCGCGCTCGTCTGAGGCCGGCTAGCTGCGGGTGTCGCGGGCGAGCCGATCGCCGACACTCGCAAGTACCTTGAGCGCGATCGAGGGCATCGTCTCGACGAGTCTGCGGAACGAGCGGTCGGTGATGACGAGCGCCCGCACGTCCGACGTTGCCGTCACCGTCGCCGTGCGCGGCACCTTCGTGAGGAGCGCGATCTCTCCGAACCAGTCGCCTTCCCGCAGGTCGGCAAGCTTCTTGTCCTTGGCCGAGACCCGGACGCTGCCGTCCACGAGCACGAAGAACTCGCGGCCGGGACGGCCCTCGCGCACGAGGACGTAGCCCTCCCGGAGATCGACCTCGTCCGTCGATGCCGCAAGCTGTTGGAGCTCCGACTTCGAGCAGCCTGAGAAGAGCGGCACGCCTTTCAAGAGATCGATCTTGGCGTTCGAACCGAGTCGCACCGGGCGATCCTAATACGGCTCCGCCCGCAGCGGGACGTTTGGCGCGGAGAGTCGCATCGTGTCATGCCGCCCACAACGGCGGCAGATGCCGCCTAGCAGCGCCGTTCAGAGGGTGAGATCGAAAGGAGTCGAGGTGGGGAGTCTCGGAGCGCGAGGGGCCGCCTTCGCGGCGATCGCAGGAATCGTGGCGCTCATGACGTTTGCGTTTGCTTCGCCGGCACCGGGATCGGCGACCGCCGTGGCGGAGCTGAGTGTGCTTCCGGGCCTCGAAGCGACGACTTACGGCCAGACGGCCGCGTACTCCGCCCTCCCCGGCCGAGACCGACTCGCGTAGCGCACCGTCGAGCACGGAGAGCTCGCGCTCGCGTCCGATGATCGGAGCGTCGAGGCGTCGCGGGCGCTCGGCGCCTCCGCGAACCGAGACGAGGCGGTAGGCGGGAACTGGTTCCGCCTTTCCCTTGAGCTCGAGCGCGTCGACGGGCTCGATATCGACGTAGTCGCGGACGAGCCGGTAGGTGAGGGCGCCGAGGAGCACCTCGCTCCTCTCCGGCGGCCTGCTCTAGGCGCGCGGCCACGTTCACGGCGTCGCCGGTGACGAGCCGCTGGCCCGCTGTGGGATCGCCCGAGACGACCTGACCCGTGTTGACGCCGGTTCGGTTCGCGAGCCGTACGCCCCAGGTGCGCTCGAGCTCCTCGTTCAGCTCCACGAGCGCCCGCTGCATCCCCGCCGCCGCCGCACCGCGCGGACCGCGTCGTCCTCGTGGAGCTTCGGCAGTCCGAAGACAGCCATCACCGCGTCGCCGATGAACTTCTCGACAACCCCCCCGTGCCGCTCGAGCTCCGTGCGCATCGAGTCGAAGTAACGCGACATCACCTCGCGCAGAGACTCCGAGTCGAGACGCTCGCCCATGCTCGTCGATCCCTTGAGATCCGAGAACACGATCGTCACGACCTTCCTCACCTCTTGTGGAGGAGGAGCGGCGCCGAGCGGCGATCCGCAGGCGAGGCAGAACTTCGCGATCTCGGGGTTGTCCGTACCGCAGCTCGCGCAGACCGGCATCGCCCGAGTTTGCCGTGTTTTGCGACGTGCCGGCTCGGCGCCGGGTTCATCGAAGGTTTACGGACCCTCAACGCAATCCCCCCAGAAAGGGGACGACCAGTACGTCTCAGTGGACGAATAGCGAGTGAGTCACATCACCCACTGCGGAAGGGCGGCAGAATGTCTGCGGCAGAACTCGAGTTGACGTACGGCACTGAAACGGATCGGGTGGAGCATTGGCGCCACGAAGAGCTCGCTCGCGCCGGCTACGACTCGGAGAGCGCGCTCGTCCTCGCTGCAAGCCACGACGTGGATCTGCACGAGGCGGTGAATCTCTTGAGGCGCGGCTGCACGGTGGATCTCGCTCTCCAGATTCTCTTGTAGCCACCGGCATCGCCGTCATGCGGCGGTGCCTCTCGTTCTCTCCCCAAGCGGCGCCCGGTAACGGGCGCCGCTCCCTTGACCGGGTTCGATAGGTGTCTAGCCCTGCGCACCTAGCCCTGGGCATCGGCAGAATGGGCGTCCGATGTCGGCGCTCGCTTCTCTCTCGCTGGCCTCCATCCCGTCGCCGGGGTCGAGCACCCTCGAGCTCGGACCGTTCTCGATCCACTTCTACGGCCTGACGCTCCTCGTCGCGATCGTCGCGGCGGTCGTCATCAGCGGCATCCGCTGGACGCGGCGCGGCGGCGACTGGGATCTCATCTTCCGGCTTGCCGTTTGGGGCGTCGCCTTCGGAATAATCGGCGCGCGTCTCTACCACGTGGTCACGAGCTGGGACGAGCTACCGGACGAGTGGTGGGGACCGTTTGCGATCTGGAAGGGCGGCCTCGGGGTGTGGGGCGGAATCGGGCTTGGAGTCATCGTCGGTGCGATCGTGGCCAAGCGTTCCGGCGCGAACGTTCCTGCCCTCCTCGACTGCGTTGCACCCGGGCTCCTGGTCGCGCAGGGAATCGGCCGCTTCGGTAACTGGTGGAACCAGGAGCTCTTCGGCGGCCCGACCGACCTCCCGTGGGGGCTCGAGATCTCGGCCGACAACCGCCCGATCGACCACATCGAGAGCGAGACGTTTCATCCGGCCTTCCTCTACGAAGCGCTGTGGTGCTTCACCGCCGCCGGTGTGCTGCTGCTCGTCGAGCGCCGCTTCAGGCTGCGACCCGGCAACCTCTTCGCGCTCTACGTCTTCATCTACAGCATCGGTCGCCTCTGGATCGAGACGCTCCGCGTCGACCCGTCGCACGAGATCGCCGGTGTGCGCCTCAACGTGTGGGTCGCAGGTATCGCGATCGTGGCGTCGGCCGCGTTCTTCGTCTGGTGGCAGCGGAGGTGGCGACGCGGGCAGGGCGTCACGCCGCCGAAGCCGAAGACGATGGCGATACCCAAGGAGCGCGTCCGCCCGCACCCGTAGGAACCTCTCTCGACGCCGCGGTGTATCACGGGCAGTCGAGGAAGGAGGATCCATGCGTCACCTGATCGTGCTTTCGGCTCTCGTGGCCGCTCTTGCCGTTGCCGGGACCGCATCCGCGGGTGGCTGGGCGACCGTCGGAGTCAGCTCGCTGCCGACCGGGCTCGGCCCCGGAGACACCTGGAATCCGGAGATCAAGATCCTGCAACACGGCATGACGCCGCTCGGCGGGTTGACGCCTGTCGTGACGATCCGCGACAGCGGCAGCGGCGACGCACAGCAGTTCATCGCGGTCGAGACGGTGGAGACCGGGATCTACGAGGCGGACGTCGTCTTCCCATCCGCGGGAGAGTGGAACGTCGTGGTGGACAGCGGCTTCGGCGACTCCAGGCTGACCTTCGGACCCGAGACGATCGCCGACTCGCCGGGAGGAGGCGGCACGTTCGAGTCCTTCCCCGTGCTCCCGCTCGCACTCGTCGCACTCGTCGCGGCGCTGCTTGCAGCGGCCACGCTCGGGGCTCGGAGGCGCTGGCGGCCGACGGCGCTGCCGCGCTAGCGCGCGCACGGAACCTCCACCGCCCTGGAACCTTTTCGAAGCGGGGCGTGTAGAACAGGGCGGTGGAGGGCCGGCCGCCACAAGACATCGCGCTCGCAGAGCGTGCGAGAGCTGGAGACGAGCGCGCCTTTGAGGAGCTCATGCGAACGTACCAGTCACTCGCGTTTCGGACCGCGTACCTCCTGACCGGCTCCGCCGCCGATGCCGAGGACGCGGTGCAAACGGCGTTCGTCAAAGCGTGGCGTGCGCTGCCCCGCTTTCGAGCAGGCGCGCCGTTCAAGCCCTGGCTCTTGCGGATCGTCGCAAACGAAGCCCACAACCGCCGGCGGTCGGAGCGCCGACGCATCGAGCTGCCGCTGCGCGCGACCGCGGCCCAACCTTCGGGAGACGCGGCCCCGTCGCCGGAGGGGGCCGCGCTCGGGCGGGAGCGGCGCGAAGAGCTCCTCCGCGCGGTCGAGGGCTTGAGCGACCGGGATCGCGACGTGCTCGCGTGCCGCTACTTCCTCGAGCTCTCGGAGGAGGAGACGGCGGAGGTCCTCGGTGTCCGCCGCGGCACCGTGAAGTCGCGCACGGCTCGGGCTCTCGCGCGGCTGCGCGAGGAGGTGGACGCATGAACGGTCTCGAGCAGGCGCTGCGCTCGCTCGGACGCGAGCTCGACGTGCCCCTAGCGCCTGACGTCGTGTCGTCGGTGCTCGGGCGGATCGAGCCGCGGGCGTCCCGCCAGGCTGCATGGGCAGGCAGCCGCCGGCGAGTCTCACTCGCCGTCGCCCTCGTGCTGCTCGCCGCGCTCGCCGCGACGCTTGCCGTGCCGGATGCGCGCTCGGCGCTCCTCCGCATCCTCAACCTGGGCGGTGAGCAGATCGAGCTCGTGGACGAGCTGCCGGCGGTCGAGGGCGCGCTCGACGAGACGACGCTGGGAGAGCCCGTCACGCTGGACGAGGCACGCCGTCGCGTCGGACTCCGGCTGCGAGAGCTCGAGCGACGTCCCGACCGGGTGTATCTGCTCGGTGAGCGCCCGATGGCGTGGTTCGTTTACGGGCCGCTCGACGATGTTCGCCTGCTTGTCTCGCAGACCCCGCAGCTCATGGTGGATCGGCGCCTCATCGCGAAGAAGGTCGTCGGCCGCGACTCGTCGCTCGAGGAGACCCTGGTCGACGGTTCCCCTGCCTTCTACCTAAGCGGCTCGCCGCACGTCGTGCTCCTCCTCGACGAGCGGGGAAACGTGATCGAGGATTCGATACGGCTCGCGGGCAACGTGCTCCTCTGGCAAGACGACGACATCGCATTCCGGCTCGAGGGCGACTTCACGCTCGACGAAGCCGTCGAGCTCGGGGAGTCCCTACGCCCGCCGAGCCCTTGAGCTGGGAGGTCTCTAACCGGCCTAGACCCATCCGGTTACCTGGCTAGCCTTCGCCTGTGGAGCAGACCCTCGTGCGAGAGCTCGAGCTCGATCTCGACGCCTTCGAAGGCCCGTTTGACCTCCTTCTGACGTTGCTGCTCAAGGAGGCCCTCGAGCCGCGCGAGGTCGACGTGGCAGCGATCGTGCTTTCGTTCCTCGAGCGGCTCGCCGAGCGGGACGAGATCGATCTCGACGCCTGCGGTGAGTTTCTCGTCCTCATCTCGGCCTTGCTCGAGCTCAAGGCGCGAGGCCTGTTCCCTGACGAGGCTGCGGAGCTCGAGGCACTCGAGCCCGAGGAGGCCGCCGAGGAGCTCGCACGACGACTTGCCGAGTACCGGCGGATGAAGGACGCGGCAGCCTGGATCCGCGAGCGCCTCGCCGCCGAAGGCGACCGGTGGTATCGGCTCGGGCCGTCTCCGCTTGCACCACGGCTCGAGCGCAGGCTGGCCCCGCAGGACGCGAATGCTCTCGGTGATGCGCTGCGAGGGTTGGCGTCATATCCGCCGAACGTGTCGCTCGAGCACATGGCTCTCCGCTTTCCGCCCGTCTCGCAGTTCCTCGAGCGTTTCCGCGCCGTCCTCGCCCGCCGGCGTCGCTTCGACTTCGACTCCGAGATCACCGGTCTGTCGCGCGTCGAGCAAGCGGTCGCGTTCCTTGCGCTGCTCGAGCTCCGCAAGGCCGGCGAGATCGCGCTCAGCCAGGCCGCACCCTTCGCTCCGATTCGCGTATCGAAAGCCGACGAGGAAAGGACTCTCGCATGGACAGCCCGCTCCGCCTGATCGTCTCCGACCCGGTCGATCGTCTCGCACAGACGGTCGAGGCACTCCTCGTCGTTGCCTCTGCCCCGCTGTCGGTCGTCGAGCTCGCCGACGCGACGGAGGACGATCCGGTGCGGATCGAAACCGCGCTCGGTGTCCTCGGAGAGCGCTACCGCGAGGGACGCAGCGGAATCGTGCTCGAACAGGTTGCCGGCGGCTACGCCTTTCGCGCCTCGCGCGCCGCGGCCGGCGCGTGCGCCCGGCTGTTCGAGCGCCCCGTCGAGCGCGGACTCTCGCAGGCGGCGCACGAGACGCTCGCGATCGTTGCGTACCTCGGGCCGTGCTCGCGTCCGGAGATCGCGCGGATCCGCGGTGTCTCAGCGGATTCAACGGTTGCGAGCCTCGCCGAGCGCGGGCTCATCGCCGAAGCCGGCCGCGGGCACCCGGAGCAGGAATCGCCGGGCGGCGCGATCCGCTACCGCACGACGCCGCTCTTCGAGCGCGTCTTCGCCCTCGAGAGCCTCGCTGCGCTGCCGCGACTGGACGATCTCGGCGAATCGACCGAGGAGCTCCGCGATCGTCTCGTCGAAGTGGCGTCGGCGCGTGCGTCGTAGAGCGGCGGGTCGAGTCAGATCTGCCAGGCGCCGTTTCGCAGCGCGGGAACCGCGTCGCCGTCCCGTGTGATCCCGTCGACGTTGAGCTCAGGGCTGCCGATCATGAAGTCCACGTGCACCTTGCTGCGGTTCACGCGTGCGCGATCCGCCTCGTCCTCGACCGGCGACTCGTAGCCGTGGCCAAGCGCGATGTGCGAGGCGGCGTTCTCGTCGATCAGCGTGTCGAGAAAGACGGTTCGAAGCGGACCGATGCGACCCTGGCCGTCGACGAGCGCGAGCTCGCCTAAGCGGCTCGCACCCTCGTCCTTCGCAGCGACCGCGCGCAGCGCCTCGGCGCCTTCGTCCGCGTCGATCTTGACCGCTCGTCCGCCTTCGAACTCGACCCTGATGCCCTTGATGATCGTCCCGTAGAGCTCGAGCGGCATCGTGGCCGTGACGTGGCCATCGACTCGCTCCGGATCCGGCGTCGTGAACGTCTCCTCGGTAGGGATGTTGGGGTAGTGGCGGAGGCCGTCCACCGTCGTGAAGTCGCCCGCGTGCCAGGACGAGGACGGCAGCAGGCCAACCGTGAGATCGGTGCCGGGCCCATGAAGCCGCATCGCGTCGAAGCGTCGCTCGGTGAGCCGGGCGCCGTTCGCCTTCAGCTCCTCGATCCGTTCGGTCCAAGCCGCCTTCGGATCATGCGCGTCGAGCCGGCAGATGTGCGACATGGCCTCCCAGAGCTTCTCGTCGGCCTCGTCCCGGTCGAGATCCGGGTACACGGCCTCCGCCCAGGCAGGTGTCGGCGCCGGGACGATCGTCCAGTTGGTGGTTCGCTTGTTCACGACCTCGCCGGACTCCGGCAGATACGGCAGGAGGTCGCGTCCGGCTCGCGCCGGATCGAGGCCGTCGAGGGCATGCGGAGCATGCGGTCCCGAGAGCGTGATGCGAGCAGCGTGGTCGTCGGAGAGAAACAGGAGCCGGTCGCGGAGCCACGGCGGCACGAAGTCGAGCGACTCCTCGTCAGCGTGGGCGATTCGCTCGCGCTTCACCCACTGGTCGAAGTACACGACGTCGACATAGCGAGCTCCCGAACGGTAGGCGACCTCCGCCACCTTGCGGGTCAGCGCCTCTTTCCCGATGTAGCTCGTGACGGCGACGTACTGCCCTTCCTGCACGTTCGCGCCGAAGACGGCGAGCTCGGCGAGCCCGTCGAGCCACTCTTCCCTGCTGGGCACCGGCGAACCCTAGCGAGGCGACAATGCACCGGTGAGGCTGAATGCCTACCTCGCGCGGAGCGGCGTCGCCTCGCGGCGCCGCGCGGACCACTTGATCGCCGCAGGGCGCGTCTATGTGAACGGCGAGCTCGGTGAGCTACACACACGAGTGCGTGCCGGCGACATCGTCGAGGTCGACGGCAGTCGCGTCGAGGCACACGAGCTCGCGTACGTGCTTCTGCACAAGCCGTCCGGGGTCGTCACGACCGCGAGCGATCCGTTCGGCCGTCCGACCGTGGTCGACCTTGTCGAGCATGCTGCCCGCGTCGTCCCGGTCGGCCGCCTGGACGCAGACACGACCGGTGCCCTCTTGCTGACCAACGACGGGCAGCTCGCACATCGGCTGGCCCACCCGCGCTACGGCGTCGCGAAGGTCTACGACGTGGAGGTCGAAGGCTCGCCCGGAGAGGGAGCCCTCGAGGAGCTACGCGACGGAGTCGAGCTGGAGGACGGCATTACGGCTCCCGCTGAAGCACGCGTGCTCGAGACGAGGCCCAGTACCACCGTCCTCGAGCTCACCCTGCACGAGGGGCGCAAGCATCAGGTCAAGCGGATGTGCGCCGCCGTTGGCCACCCGGTGCTGCGGCTCCATCGCAGCCGCTACGCGGGCCTCGGTCTCGGCGATCTTCGCTTGGGAGAGTGGCGCGAGCTCAGCGGTCCCGAGATCGACGAGCTTCGGCGGGCAGCGAGCGGGTGACCGGCTTTCGTCGCTCTCGCCGGCTCCGCATCCCCGGCGCGCGTTAGGGAATGCGTACGAACCCCATGCGCTCGTACATCGCGGCGATCGTGGGCGCCGATGCCTCCATCGCCTTCTCCGCCCCGTCGGCGAGCAGGCGCCTCAGCTTGCCCTCGTCGCCGCGTAGCTCGCGGTACCGCGCTTGGACAGGGGCAAGCAGCGTCACGACTGCTTCGCCGACGTCCGTCTTGAACGCCCCATAGCCGGCGCCGTCGTAGCGCGCTTCGATGGAGTCGACCGGGTCACCGGTCGCGACGGACATGATCTCGAGCAGGTTCGAGATTCCCGGCTTCTCATCGGGCTCATGCCGCACTTCGCGGCCGGAATCCGTAACGGCTGTCTTGAACTTCTCCCGGATGACGTCCGGCTCGTCCACGATGCGTATGACTCCTTGGGGGTTCCCGGCCGACGTCGACATGAGGCGCTCGGGCTGCTGGAGGTTCTTGATGCGTGCTCCTTCCTCGGGATACACGCCCTCCGGAACCGTGAAGGTCTCGCCATAGCGGCCGTTGAAGCGCTGGGCGATGTCGCGGGTGAGCTCCAGGTGCTGACGCTGGTCGTCGCCGATGGGGACGAGGTCCGTCTGGTAGAGAAGGATGTCGCCGGCCATCAGCACCGGATAGCCGAAGAGGCCCGCAGATACGAAGTCCTGCTCTGCGGACTTGTCCTTGAACTGCGTCATGCGCCGGAGCTCCCCGAAGCTCGTAACGGCAGCGAGGAGCCAGGCAGCCTCGGCGTGCGCGGGCACGTGACTTTGCGCGAAGACGACCGAACGCTCCGGGTCGATGCCCGTTGCGAAGAGCATCGCCGCTCCTGCTAGCGTCGCCTCGTGCAGCCCGTCCGGCTCGTACGCCGTGGTGATCGAGTGCAGGTCGACGATGCAGAAGAACGCCTCGCCGTCTTTCTCCTGCTGGTCCTGCGTCGCTCGGTACTGGCGGTAGCCGCCGCTGTAGTTCCCGAGCGTCTTCTCGCCCGAGGCTCTGATGCCTGAGAAGATCTTCATGCGTCTCTTCTAGCCACTCTGACGGAAAGCGTCAAAGACCCGCCACTAGACTCAGCCCGGATGCGCGTCGAGCCCGTCGCGGCCCTCGAAGGGCACGTCGCCGTCCCGGGGGACAAGTCGATCTCACACCGGGCGGTCCTCGTCGGCGCGATCTGCGAGGGCACCACGGCGATCACCGGTTTCGGGCGCTCCGCCGACACGGAAGCGACGATCCGGGCGATGCGTGCTCTCGGCGCCGAGGTCGTCGAAGAGGACGTCGACACGCTCACGATCCACGGGGTCGGCCTGCGCGGCCTGCGGGAGCCTGGTGGGCCGCTCGACTGCGGGAATGCGGGGACGCTCATGCGGCTCCTGCCGGGAATCCTCGCGGGCCAGGATGCGCGCTTCGAGCTCGTCGGCGACGAGTCGCTGTCCGCCCGCCCGATGGAGCGAGTCGCCGAGCCGCTCCGCAGGATGGGGGCGCGTTTCGAGACGACGGACGGCCACGCGCCGATCGTCGTCACCGGGGGGACGCTTGCGCCCATCGACTACGAGCTGCCGGTCGCGTCCGCGCAGGTGAAGTCCGCCGTGCTCCTCGCCGGCCTCTACGCCGAAGGCGCCGAGACGACCGTCGTCGAGCGCCTTCCGACACGCGATCACACGGAACGCATGCTCGAACGCGCGGGGGCGAGCATCGAGCGGAGGCCGAAGAGCGTGACCGTGCGGGCCGCGGTGCGACTCGAGCTCGGCTCGGTCGAGATTCCGGGAGACTTTTCGTCGGCTGCGCCCCTGCTCGTCGCGGCGGCGATCGTCCCTGGCTCCGATCTGACCGTGCACGGGGTGGGCCTCAACCCGGGGCGGACGGGGCTGCTCGACGTACTCGAGCGGATGGGCGCTCGCGTGGCCGTCTACAACCGGCACTCCCTCGGAGGGGAGCCCGCCGGCGACGTTCAGGTGCAGGCCTCGGAGCTCGTCGGAGCGCGCGTGTCTGCGGCCGAGGTGCCGACGCTCGTGGACGAGTTGCCGCTCTTCGCGCTTGCTGCGAGTCATGCGCGCGGCGAGAGCTTCGTCAACGGCGCCGCCGAGCTCCGGGTGAAGGAGTCGGATCGAATCGAGTCGGTCGTCGAGGAGCTGCGGAGGATCGGCGCGCACATCCGCGCGACGCCGGACGGGTTCCGGATCCGCGGCGTCCCCACTCGTCTTCGTGGCGGCACCGTCGACTCGCGCGGCGACCACCGCCTTGCGATGCTCGGAGCGGTTGCGGGCGTCGCGTCCCGCGAAGGCGTCGAGATCGAGAACGCGGAGGCGGTCGAGGCGAGCTTCCCCGGCTTCTTCGAGCTCCTGGCGCAGCTCGAAAAGGTGTAGGCGGTACAAATCCCGTCCATGTGCCGACCGGGGCTCTCTCGTGGGGAGGAACGCGCTTGATCGTCGCAATCGACGGTCCGGCGGGTTCCGGCAAGAGCACCGTCGCGGCGACGCTCGCGCTGCGGCTCGGGTTTCGCTACCTGGACACCGGAGCCATGTATCGCGCCCTGACCTGGCTCGCGCTGCGTGAGGGCGTCCAGCTCGACGACGGAATTGGGCTTGGGGCGCTCGCGAGCGCCCATGCGGTCTCGTTCGGCCCGAACGGCTCGGTCACGATCGCGGAGACGGACGTATCGGCTGCGATTCGTGACGCCGAGATCGATCGGCACGTCCCGACCGTTGCCGCGCACCCCGAGGTACGCAAGGTCATGCGGGAACGCCAGCGCGCCCTGGGCTCGGCCGGCGACGCGGTCATCGAAGGACGCGACATCGGCACCGTGGTCGCGCCGGACGCCGAGGTGAAGATCTTCCTCGTCGCGGCGGAGACCGAGCGCGCCAGGAGACGTACCGCGGACCGGCCGGGTATCGAGGCGGACCGACTCGCCCGGGAGCTCCGCCGCCGTGACGAGCGCGACGCGATCAACACGCGTCCCGCGGTTGACGCCGTCCAGCTCGACACGACCGAGCTCTCGGTCGACGAGGTCGTCGAGCGGATCGAGCGGCTGGTCGAGGAGGCGAGCAGGTGAGCCGAACGGAGAGCGTCTGGGCGGTCGGGCGGCTGACGCTTCAGCCCACCGTCATGGGACTGACGCGCTTGCGGGTCTACGGAGCCGAGCGCGTTCCGCTCGAGGGCGGCATCGTCGTCGCTGCCAACCACTTCAGCTGGATCGACCCCCCGTCGCTCGGCGCGGCGTGCCCGAGGCCGGTCTACTTCATGGCGAAGTTCGAGGCACACCGCGTGCCCGGGCTGGGGCAGCTCTTGCGCTCTTTCGGCGCGTTCGCCGTGCGCCGCGGCGAGTCGGACCGTGACGCCGTCCGCACCATGCGCGAGATCGTCAGCGGCGGAAACGCGCTCGGGATGTTCGTCGAGGGCACGAGACAGAAGAGCGGCATCCCCGGCAAGGCGCAGGCCGGCGCCGCAATGGTCGCGCTCAACGAGTCCGTGCCGATCTTGCCGGCGGCGATCCACGGGAGTCAGCACTGGCGCCTCGGAAACTTCAAGCCGGTGTCGATAGCGTGGGGCGAGCCCATGACGTTTGGCGGGCTCCCGCGCGGCGGCCGCGGCTACAAGGAAGCGTCGGTGGAGGTCGAGCGCAAGCTCCTCGAGCTCTGGCAATGGTTGGTCGACATCCACGATCTCGACCGGCCGCGCGACGCAACCCCGCCACGATGAGACAACGCCGGAGAGGTCCGCACCAGCCGGATCGGATAACGGGCGAGCTGGCCGGGACCGTCGCCATCGTCGGCTTTCCCAACGTGGGCAAGTCGACGCTCATCAACCGCTTGACCGAGTCGAGAACCGCTGTCGTCCACGAGACGCCGGGTGTCACCCGCGACCGCAAGGAGCTCCTGGCCGACTGGTCGGGCACGCGTTTCCGGCTGATCGACACCGGGGGCGTCGATCGTGAGGACACGGGACCGTTCGGCCCGCAGGTCGTCGCGCAGGCGAAGGCAGCGATCGCGGAATCGGATCTCGTCCTCTTCGTCGTCGACGCCCAGGCCGGCGTCACGCCGGGCGACGAGGAGCTCGCGCAGATCCTCCGAGCTTCTCGTAAGCCGGTGCTCGTGCTCGCGAACAAGCTCGACGATCCGCGCCGCGACGACGAGGCGCTCGAGTTCCACCGGCTCGGCCTCGGGGATCCGCTTCCGCTCTCCGCGATTCACGGACATGGAACCGGCGATCTCCTGGACGAGATCGTGCGGCGACTGCCCGGGCGGGGAGAGCAACCCGTCGGCGAGGAGGCGATCAAGGTCGCGATCCTCGGGCGTCCCAACGTCGGGAAGTCGTCGCTTCTCAACGCGCTCGTCGGGCAGGAGCGCGTGATCGTGTCCGAGGTTCCGGGCACGACTCGGGACGCGATCGACACCGTCCTCGAGCGTGGCGGCGCGACCTTCGTGCTCGTGGATACGGCCGGGCTCAGACGGAAGCGCCGTCAACGCCAGGGGATCGAGTACTACTCGGAGCTGCGCGCGCTCGAGACCGCCGAGCGCGCCGACGTCGCGCTCGTTCTCGTCGACGCGAGCGAGGGCGTCGTCGAGCAGGACCTGGCAGTCGCAGACGTGGCGCGGAAAGCCGGCTGCGCGACCGCGATCGTCCTCTCGAAGTGGGACGTGTCCGAGACGCGGATCGAGGAGGTGAAGCCTCACCTCGAGTCGAAGCTCCGCCAGCGGCCGCCGGTGATCGCCGTCTCGGCGAAAACGGGGCGTGGCCTCGAGCGCTTGCTCGACCTCATCGAGGATCTCTTCTCCCGCTATGCGGCGCGAATCCCAACTCCGGAGCTCAACCGCGCGCTCCAGGAGCTTCGCGAGGCTCGGCAGCCGCCCGGTCGGCGCGGCCGTCGTCTCAATCTCCTGTACGGCACGCAGGTGTCGACGCGACCGCCGCGCCTCCGTGTCTTCGTGAACGACCGCGGGCTCGTGACGAGGGACTACGGGTTCTGGATCGAGAACGAGCTACGCCGACGCTTTAGGCTCGACGGCGTGCCCGTCTCGATCGACTTCGTGAGCTCCGAGTGAGGACGATTGTCGTCGGCGCCGGCTCGTGGGGCTCGGCGTTCGCGGCGCTCCTGCGGAACCGTGGTCACGCGGTCACCCTCGCCGCGCGCGATCCCGACCAGGCGGAGGCAATTCGCGCCACGGGCCGCAACCCGCGTTACCTCCCGGGCGCCGATCTGAGCGGCATCGCGACCTCCACGATCGAGGACGCACCACACGCCGAGGCCGAGCTCGTGGTCGTCGCCGTCCCGAGCGCCGTGTACGGGGACGTCGTGGGCAGGCTTCCGGGAACGGCTCCGATCCTGAGCCTCACGAAGGGACTCGATCCGGGGACGGGAGAGCGGCTCTCGACGCTGGTCCGCGGTCGGCCGGTCGCCGTCCTCTCCGGGCCCAACGTCGCCGAGGAGATCGCCCGCGGATTGCCGGCCGCGGCCGTCATCGCGAGCGACGACCTCCAGCTCGCCGTTCGCCTCCAGCTCGCGACGAACTCGGCCATCTTCCGCGTGTACGTGAACGAGGACATCGCCGGCGTCGAGCTCTGTGCCGCGGCCAAGAACGTGATCGCGCTCGCCGCCGGCGGTGCAGACGGCCTCGGCCTGGGCGACAACGCGAAGGCCGCGCTCGTCTCGCGCGGTCTCGCCGAGATGCGACGGCTCGCCGAGGCCTCGGGGGCGCGCCCGGACACGTTCGCCGGGCTCGCCGGCATGGGCGACCTGGTCGTCACGTGCTGGTCTCCGACCGGCCGGAATCGTCGCGCGGGCGAGCTGATCGCCCAGGGAAGCACGCCCGACGAAGCCGTCGCGCAGATTGGAATGGTCGTCGAAGGGTTGACCACCGCACCGGTGCTCCGCGACTTCTCGCGTCGCCTCGGTCTCGAGCTGCCCATCACCGAAGGCGTGTGCGCGGTGCTCGGCGGAGTCGCGCTCACCGAGCTCGTCCAGCAGCTCATGCGCCGCCAGCCCACGGCTGAGTAAACCGGCGGCCGCAGGTAGCCTTCCGGCCCTATGGCGGCGCGCTCCTTCTCGTTCACGTCGGAGTCGGTTACGGAAGGGCATCCGGACAAGGTCGCCGACCAGATTTCCGACTCCGTTCTCGACGCTGTGCTCGCTGAGGACAAGGACGGCCGGGTGGCTTGCGAGACGCTTGTCACCACGGGGCTCGTGGTCGTTGCCGGAGAGATCACGACGGACATCTACATCGACGTCCGCAGACTCGTGCGCGACACGATCTCCAGGATCGGCTACACGCGCGCGAAGTACGGCTTCGACGCTGAGACGTGTGGCGTGATGGTGGCGATCGACGACCAGTCACCCGACATCGCGCAGGGCGTGGACGAGTCGTACGAGGCGCAGCATGGCGACACCGATCCTCTCGATCTCCTCGGCGCCGGCGACCAGGGGATGATGTTCGGGTACGCCACGCGCGAGACGGAGCAGCTCATGCCGCTACCGATAACGCTCGCGCATCTGCTCGCGAAGCGGCTGGCCGAGGTGCGTAAGGCGGACGTGCTCCCCTATCTGCGACCGGACGGGAAGACGCAGGCCACAGTCCGCTACGAGCTCGACGAGCATGGGATCCAGCGGCCGGTGGAGATCGAGCGGCTGCTCATCTCCACGCAGCACCGGGACGGTCTCGACATCGAGTCGCTCATGAAGCCCGATCTCCTCGAGCATGTCGTCGAGCCGGTTCTGAGCACGGAGTTCCGCAATCTCTTCGACCCCAGCCGACTCGGCGCGAAGGACTTCCTGTACGTGAACCCGACCGGCAAGTTCGTCATCGGGGGCCCGATGGGCGATACGGGGGTCACCGGTCGCAAGATCGTTGTCGACACGTACGGTGGCTCGGCGCCGCACGGCGGCGGCGCGTTCTCGGGGAAGGATCCGACCAAGGTCGACCGCTCGGCTGCGTACGCAGCTCGCTACGTGGCGAAGAACCTCGTTGCCGCGGGGCTCGCCGATCGCTGCCAGATCCAGGTTGCCTACGCGATCGGCGTGGCGCATCCGATGAGCGTCAACGTGGAGTGCTTCGGTACGGAGACGAAGCCGATCGACACGATCGAGTCGCTCATCGGCGAGCATTTCGACCTCCGACCGGGCGCGATCATCCGCGACCTCGACCTCACCCGACCGATCTACGCGAAGACGGCTGCCTACGGGCACTTCGGGCGGGAGGATCCCGACTTCACCTGGGAGCGAACCGACAAGGCGGACGCGCTCCGAGCTGCAGCCGGTCTCGCCCAGAAGGCCGCAGTCTCCACACCCTGAATCTCCACACGCCGAATCTCCACACCCTGAAACGGCGAAGGCCCACTCGGCTTTCGCCGGTGGGCTTCGCGCTGGAGGGCATTACGGAGGGAAGGACCTTTTGTGTTAGGCCATCCAATCGTGTCCACGTGAGACGTGGGTGAGAGCTTTCTAAGAAGTCGCTAAGAACGTCAGGTGGAGGACGCTACTCGGCGCGAACGTAGATCCCCTCTGCTGCCCTCTCCGCGATCGCGCGCTCGTCGCCGCCGACCGTCACGGTGAGCTGGCCCGCGGCGGGCTGTGCGCCGCGCACCTGGACGCTCGTGCCCGGCACGTAGCCCTCGTCGTAGAACCAGTGCAGAAGCTCGCCGTCGTGCTCCGCAAGACGCACGATCTCCGCCGGCAACCCGGGCTCGAGCTCGGCGAGCGCGACGAGTTGCGTGTTCTCCTGCTGCTCGACGTCGGTGTCGACGGGCCAGCCGTGCGGGCAGCGATCCGGCTGCCCCAGACGCTCGTTGATCCGCTCGATCATCTCGTCCGTGAATGTGTCCCCGAGCACGTCTGCGTGGACGTGCGACTCCGCGGCCGTGTAGCCCATGAAGTCGGTGAGGAAGCGCTCGATGATCCGGTGCTTGCGCACGACCCCCTTCGCCCGCTCGATCCCGGCCGGGGTGAGGATGGCTTCCTTCTGCTCGCCGCGCTCGACCAGGCCCTCCGCTTCGAGCCGCTTCAGCATCTCTCCTGCCGAGGCGCGTGTGACCCGGAGCATCTCCGCGACCCGCGCGGCGATCGCTGTCGAGCCCGTCGACGGACGGTACTCGCCGATCGGGAACGCGAGGAAGTAGATCGTCTCCAGGTACTCGTCGACCGAGTGGCCAGCCATCGGGCCATCTTAGTCCGGGGCGCCGAGCTCCCACGCCGTCCGCCAAGAGAGCACGTACACGAAGGGGACGGCGATCGCCACGAGGAGCAGCGCCGAGGGCGCGACCTGGGAGTAGGCGCCGAGCGCCGTGCCCTTCCAGATCTCGGTTGCGAGCGTTTCGAACCCGATGGGTTGCAGGAGCAATGTTGCCGGCAGCTCCTTCACTGCGCTCAAGAAGACGAGCGCTGCGCCGGCGAGCATCCCCGAGCGTGCAAGTGGTAGCACGACAGCCGCCCAGGCACGCAGCGGACGTCGTCCGAGCGAGCGAGCCGCCTCGTCGAGGCGCGGGCTGACACCGTCCAGAGCGGCGCGTGTGGACGCGAGCGCGTAAGGCATGAACCGCATCAGATACGCGAGCAAGAGCAGCGCGAGACTCTGGTAGAGGAACCCGGCGAACCGCGC
>Ga0136633_1001053_pt1 | contig 20494 bp, 19 predicted proteins | sample AntDrymeUQ832206_2_FD_105494 | JGI IMG/M metagenome (GOLD analysis project Ga0136633, IMG submission 105494) | Polar desert sand microbial communities from Dry Valleys, Antarctica - metaG UQ83 (22.06) | ecosystem: Environmental > Terrestrial > Soil > Desert | place: Antarctica: Dry Valley...
CAACACCGCGGCCGGCATCAGCAACTCGCGCGACAAGCTGCGTGCCTCGCAGATCCTGTCCCGTCACGAGATCGTGATGCCACCGACCACGTTCGTGCGCGACCGGGCCGACGTGATCCCGGCGATCGAGCGGGTCGGTGGAGCGCCCGTCGTGATCAAGCTGCTCGAAGGCACCCAGGGCATCGGCGTGATCCTGGCGCCGGACCGCAAGGTCGCCGAGGCGATCATCGAGACCCTCCAGAGCACCAAGCAGAACGTGTTGATCCAGCGGTTCGTCAAGGAGAGCAAGGGCCGCGACATCCGCGCCCTCGTCGTCGGCGACCGGGTCGTGGCCGCGATGCGCCGAGTCGCCCAGGGTGACGAGTTCCGCTCCAACGTCCACCGCGGCGGCTCGGTCGAGGCAGTCCAGCTCGAGCCCGCCTTCGAGGAGGCGGCGGTGCGGTCCGCCCAGATCATGGGGCTCCGCGTCGCCGGCGTCGACATGCTCGAGGGCAACGACGGCCCGCAGGTCATGGAGGTCAACTCCTCACCGGGCCTCGAGGGCATCGAGACGGCGACCCGACTCGATGTCGCCGGCGCGATCATCGACTACATCGACAACCAGGTCGCCTTCCCGCACATCGACGTCCGGCAGCGACTCACGGTCTCGATCGGGTACGGCGTCGCGGAGCTCGCCGTGCACGGGGAGGCCGACATCGTCGGCAAGACCATCGGCGACTCCGGGCTGCGCGAGCGCGACATCACCGTGCTCACACTGCACCGAGGCACCACCGTCATCGCCAACCCGCGCGCCAGCTACGTCCTCGAGGCTGAGGACCGGTTGCTCTGCTTCGGCAAGCTGGAGGAGATGCGCTCGATGATCCCCGCGCGCCGCAAACGCCGCGACCGCGTCAAGAGACTCCCGAAGCAGCCCATCCACGACGCCTGACGTCGTGGTCATCGAGCTCACGACGTCGGCGCAGAGCCCTGGTGCACGTCCAGTCGCAGCAACCGGCCGGTGACGTCGACCAACGGTCCGAGCAACACGATCACCAGGAGGGTGCCGGGCCCGAGGGTCGCGCCGAGCAGCCAGCCGGCGAGTGCTCCGCCTCCCTGGACGGCGCTGTAGCTCCACCGGAACGGCACCGGCGGGTCCCATGCCAGACCAGCGGCTTCGGCGGGCCCAGCGCCGGTGTGGCTGCCCAGGTAGGTGGCGATCCCCACGCCGAGGATCGGTAGCGTGGCGACCAGCAGCAGCGCCTGTCCCTGCCAGGTCGCGGGCGTGTCGAGTCGGTCGAGCAGCAGCGACGCCACCCCACCGACCACGACCACCTGCACCACGGTGCCGATCCCGGGGATCACGCCGCGGAGTGCCGCGAGGCTGAGGAAGGCCACCGAGACCAGAACGTTGGAGATCCAGAACGAGAGGCCGGTCGCCAGGGCCACCCCGTTGACCAGGGTGGAGAAGCCGTCGGAGCCCAGGTCGGCCGTCAGCAGCAGCGCAACACCCGCGCCGAGGACGGCACAGCCGCCGACGAGGAGGAGAAGTCGGACGGAGGTGGCGCGCACGCTGCGCATCTTGTCAGTCGTGGGGCCCAGCCTCGTCGTACCGCTCGTGAAGCCGGGAGCGGATCTCGTCGGGCGTGTAGGCGCGGCGCTGTCGCTCCTGCCGGGCGATCGCGGCGCCGCCCGCGGCGACACCCACGATCCCGGCCACTCCGAGCCACTTCCACCACGCGCGCATACGGTGAGCCTATGGCGCACGCACTGGGGGCTTCGGTGGGGCTCGACGAGGCTGTGGACCTGACGCGCACCGGTGACCTGTGGTTGTTCCGGGGACGATCCGGCCCGGACCGGGCGATACAGACGCTGACGAACTCGCCGGTCAACCATGTCGGGATGGCGGTCGTGCTGGACGACCTGCCGCCGCTGATGTGGCACGCGGAGCTGGGGTCCTCGCTGCTCGACCACTGGACCGGCGACCACCACCGCGGCGTCCAGCTCCACGATCTGCGAGCGGCGGTGACGCGGTGGCAGGAGGTCTACACCCAGGCGGCCTGGGTGCGGCAGCTGATCCCCGAGGTCAGCCGGGTCGAGGAGGAAGCGGTGCTGCGCTCGATCGCCCGGCTCGACGGCGTCTCGTTCCCGAGCACCCTCCGGCTGGCCGGCCGCTGGCTGCGCGGTCGCGATGCCTACGTCGCGCGCCGCGATCGCGACCGGCCCCGGCCGCGCCCGGAGGAGGCCTACTGCGCCGAGGTCGTGGCGCTGACGATGCAGGAGATGGGGCTGCTCGGGGCAGACCGGCGTGCCAGCTGGTACGACCCGGGGACGTTCTGGAGTGGTGAGTACCTGCCGCTCGCCGAGGGCTGGTCCTACGGGCTCGAGGTGCCCGTGCGCCAGGAGGACGTCTGATCCTGCACCCAGGTCCACATCGCCTCGGTCGCCTCCGGGCCGGTGCGCGTCCTGCGCAGGAAATGGGTCGGTCGCTCCGCCCGGTCGTGCCAGAGCCCGCCACCGGCCGGGGCGGGCTGTACCGCGGCCAGCCACACCGTGGTCTCGGCACCGCTGGCTGCGTCGCGCAGCACCGGGCGCATCACCGTGCGGAACGTCGGGAGGGACTCCTGGACGCCGGGGGTGTCGGCCCAGCCGGGGTGGGTGGCGTAGACGTGGGCGGGGGACCAGCGCTGCTGCAGCGTGGGAAGCAGCTCGATCTGGGCCCGCTTGCTCCGGGCGTACGCCGTGGGCGGTGCGTAGTCGCCGTCGAGGTACTCCGGGTCGTCGGCGCGGAGCGCCTGGCTGTACATGCCACCGGAGGTCACGAACAGCACCCGCGCGTCGTCGCTGAGCACCGGTGCCAACAGGTCGGTCATCAGCAGCGGCCCGAGCAGGTGCAGCGCCATCGTGAGCTCGTGACCCTGCGCCGACTCGGTCCGGGTCGCGGGCATGGCACCCGCGTTGTGGACCAGCACGTCGAGCCGGTCGAGGTCAGCCGCGAGCTGGGTCGCGAAGCGTCGTACGTCGTCGAGGTCGCCCACGTCGCACCGGTCGACCGTGACGCTGCCACCCGGCACGGCGGCCAGCAGCTCGTCTCGCACCCTCGCGCCCTTCTCGACGTCGCGGACCACGAGCCGGACCTCGGCGCCCAGCGCCAGCAGGCCGCGCGCCGCCGCGGCTCCGAGGCCGGAGGTGGCCCCGGTGACGGCGACGACCTTCCCGGTGAGCGAGCCGGGAGCCGGGTCGTCGGGCCAGGTCGACAGCCGGCGGCGTACGGCCGGGCCGATGCTGCTGAACCCGAGCACGATGCTGCGGTCCAGGGCGGTGTCGATGCAGGACGCCAGACGGTGTCGGCTCATGTGTCGAGCCTACGGGCGGGGGCCGCGGGTGACTGTGCTCGGTAACGGGCCGTTGGGCACGCTCCTGCGCCGTTGCAACAGCGCAGGAGCGTCACCCACGGTCCGTTACCCAACCGACGGCGTGTTCGTTCAGCGCGCCCAGAGGTCCCGGAACGACGGGCTGAACCAGCCGTCGCCGGAGTGAGCGGGTACGCCGCGCAGGGGGCGGCCCCCGTAGGCGTTCGACCCGTCGCGGGCGGCGTAGCGCAGCCAGGTCTCGGTTCCTCCGACGCCGCGGCCGGGCGCCGACCAGTCGCAGACCCCGTCGGCGAAGATCTCCGCCAGCGACGCGACCTGGTCGGCGGTGAACACGGCACTGATCGGGCCGTACTCCGTGACGTCGAAGGGCTTCAGCCGGCAGGCGACGTTGTCGTTCGCGGCAGGCCCGCCCGCTTCCTGGCGCGGCGTCGAGAGCCGCGTCTGCAGCACCTGCAGCTCCTCGACGGAGCACGCGTCGGCGGCCTCGGCGACCACACAGCGGTCGGTGATGTCGGTCGGCTTGTCAGCCACGATCTTCTCCGCCAGCGGCGCGCCGGACGTGTCCGTCTCGACGGCGGTCAGCCAGCGGTCCATGGCCCGCAGCGCCTCGTTGGCCCAGTCCGGGTCGCCGATGAGCGGGGTGGGGCCGAACCACATCACCCGGTTGTCGGTGTGGCCCTGGTCGGCGAGCAGCCGCTCCTCGGTCCAGAACGCGTGGGCGTAGTCGTGAGCGGCGCCCGGATCCGGTCCGCCGTGGTTGATGATCGCGACGTCGTCGAGGTTGTTGGTCTCGTTGATCAGGCCGGTGCGGTAGGCGCGCTCGATGGCCGGCTGGTCGCCCTCGATCCGCTCGGGCGTGAGCTCCGAGTTGAGGTCGAGACCGCCCACCTTCGCGTTAAGGTCGACGAACTGCGCCGGAGTGATCTGACCGGCCTTGAGTTGGCTGAGCCCGAACTGGACGCCGGTGTTGGCGAACGGGATGCCGGCGAAGCCGCGGCCGGCCGCCCGCTCCTCCTGGCTCCACACCGACTCGTCGCGGGTGCCGAGCAGGTTGACCATGATGTCGAGGACCGAACAGCGGACTCCGCCCGGATTGATCTCGGAGTCGTAGCGGGTCGACTCGTCGCCCGCGACCGGGTCGACGGTGCCGGAGCAGTCGTTCTCAGGGTTGAGCGCAGCCTTGAACAACCCCTCGTCGGCGGTGATCGCATTGACGTGGGAGAGGTGACCCTCCACGGCCGCCATCTGCGTCGGCGTCCACACCACGCCGGGTGACCAGCGCGACGGGTCCTCGAAGTAGAGCCGCATCAGGTGGTAGTCGGCGAACTGCGCGCCCGCGGTGAGGGTGTCGGGGTAGGAGCAGGTGGTGATGAGTCCCTGGTAGATGCCGGGGTAGGCGTTGGCAACGGTCTGCTGCGCGATGGAGCCGCCGGAGCAGCCGGTGCCGATCGTGTAGCGCAGCTCGCCGTACTGCTCGACGATCCGCTCCTTGGCCATGAGCAGCGACTCGGCCTCCATTGCGACGTTGCAGTTGTGGCCGGTGTTGGCCAGCGCGGTGGAGAGCACGGCATAGCCCTGGCCGAGCGCCGTGACGTAGCTCGGCGTCACGCCCGGCACCGATTCGAGGGTGCCGGAGTAGTCAGCCAACGGTGTCCCGCCGGGGGTGTACGACGCCCCGCAGTTGCCGCCGTGGGTGATGAGCAGCTTGCGGTTCCACTGCTCCTGCGGCGCCCAGGCCTGCCACCGCTGGCCGAGCTGCCAGAGCGTCAGGACGGTGTAGCGGTCGCGGTCCTGGTAGCCGTACTCGCGGCGCACGATGAAGGGCACCTCCACGCCCTCGTCGGTGGTGGTGGTCGCCACGTCGGACGGCGGGTTCTCACGGTCGTAGGGCTGAAGGTCGGACTGCGCCGGATCGGTCGACTTGTAGAAGAGCCCGTAGGTCGCGGGCTCGTTGCACTGCGCGTCGACCGCGGTCTCCTGGCACCGATAGTGGTCGAGCTGCGGGCCGCTGAACACCGAGCCACCGTTCGGGTGGTTCACGATCCGGGTGCGGTCGGACTGGCCGGCCGCGATGGCACGGAGCTGGTTGCCGCCGTCGCGCAGCCCGGTCACGAGGCCGACGAAGCGACCATCGACGCGCTCGGCGAACCGTCGGGTCACGTCGCGGCCGTTGAGCTCGACGCTCACCTGCCCGGGCGTGACGTCGCGCGGCAGCACGACCTCGACCAGGGCGTCGCCACCGGAGATCAGGTCGCGACGGTTCGAGAGCACCTCGATCACCAGCGGCTCGGCGGCGCACGGGGCCGCGGCGATGGTGGGGGCAGCCGTCGACGTGAGCGGTACGGCGAGCAGGCCGGCCAGCAGGCCGAGCACGGGGACCAACATCCGGGTGGGCATGGTGGGACAACGAGGCAGCGCTGCCTGCGTCACGACGGCCGCGAGGGGATGAGCCGAGAAATCTTCGACCGAGGTGTCGTAGCGTCGGCCCCCGTTCGTGGAGAGGGTGAGAGCGCCCCGGCCGGGGCGTCCGCACTGGAGGAGGAGTCATGCCGGAGTACCTGCTGTCCGTCAACCACGTCGAGGGCGACCCGACGCCGAGCGGTGAGGAGATGGAGCGGATGTTCGCCGATGTCGGCGCGTTCAACGACAAGGTCCGGGAGTCCGGATCGTGGGTGTTCGCCGGCGGGCTGATGCCGCGCGAGACCGCGACCACGGTCGACAACACCGGAGAGGAGGCCGTCGTCACCGACGGCCCGTTCGCCGAGGCCAAGGAGTGGCTCGGCGGCTTCTGGATCATCGACGTACCCGACCTCGACGCGGCGTTGAGGTGGGCCACGGAGGGCTCGAAGGCCTGCGGCGAGGAGGCCCGGTCGGCGTACGACGCGGCGATCGAGCTGGCCGAGAACGCGGCCGAGCAGGCGTGGCTGGTGCGGCGCCGTGACTCTCTGGCGTAGCGCTCTTGACTGTCGCCGAAAGCGGCGTACTATCGCGATATATCGTTGGTGTATCGGGAGGTTCTGATGGGTGGACACGGACACGGTCCGGGCTGGGGCAGCGGCTGGAGCAACTGGACCGACCTCAACAGTCGGGGTCGGGGCGGTCCGCCGCCGTGGCTGTCGGGGATCTTCGGGCTGGTCCCGCCGGAGAAGCCGCAACGTCCGCGCGCCAAGCGCGGTGATGTCCGGGCGGCGATCCTCGACGTGCTCGCGGTCGAGCCGCTCAACGGCTACCAGGTCATCCAGCAGATCGCAGAGCGCTCGGGAGGTCAGTGGAAACCCAGCCCCGGGTCGGTCTACCCGACCGTCTCGCAGCTCGAGGACGAGGGCCTGATCGCCTCTGACGTGGAGCGCGGGCGGACGCTGAGGCTGACGCCCGAGGGTGAGGCGTACGTCGCCGAGCACCCCGCCGAGCTGGCCGCGGTCTGGGCGGACTTCGAGGACGAGCCGGTCGAGGAGGACGGCCCTGACCTGTCGGTGCTCAAGTCCGAGGTCGGTCAGCTGATGTCCGCGGTGTGGCAGATCCTCACCAACGGCACGGACCGGCAGCGCAAGGACGCGATGGCGGTGCTGATCGAGACCCGACGCACGCTCTACGGGCTGCTGGCAGATGAGGACCCGGCGTGAGTGCCGGGCCGCACGACGGGGTGCGGATCGGCGATGTCGAGCGGGAGCTGGCCCAGTCGACACTGAGTGACCACTACGTCGCGGGACGGCTCGACCACGACGAGTACTCCGCACGCCTCGACCGGATCTGGGCAGCGCGCACCCGCACCGAACTCGACCCGGTCTTCACCGACCTGCCGGGCTCCGCGGGACCGAGCGGACCGATCCGGCGTACGTCGTATCCGTTCTCGACGCCGGCGTCGCGCCGACCCGCGTCGACGGTCCGCCCCCGCTCGTCGCGGCCGCCGATCCCGCTGCTGGTGCTGCTGGTCGTGCTGGGCACGATCGCGGTGCTGACCCACCTGCCGCTGATCCTGGTCGGGCTGGGGGTCTGGTTCTTCTTCCTGCGTGGCGGTGGCTGCGCCAGCAGTCGGCGCGTGCACTCCTCCCGCCGCTGGTGAGGCGGGGTCAGAGCGAGATCGCGCGGTTGACCCAGACCGAGGTGACCCGCATCCCGACCTTCTCGTAGAGCCCCAGCACCCCGGTGCGGGAGTCGGTCGACAGCGCCGAGGTGGCGGCACCGTGCTCGCGGCCCTGCGCGAAGGCGTCGACCATGAGCGCCTGCGCCAGACCGCGGTGACGCTGGTCGCTGCGGACAGCGAGCCGGGAGATGAAGGCCTCGGCGTCGCGGCCGTCCTCGGTGTCGGCGACGGAGAGGCTGCCGACGCCGACGACCACACCGTCGGGATCGATGACGATCCGCAGCTGCCACGGCTCGAAACCCGGCCGGCCGATGACCACGGCGTGGAAGTCGTCGTAGGTCTCGCGTTCGCGGACCGACCACTCGAGGAAGGCGTCCTCGACGACCTCGTGGACGGCGCGGTACTCCGACGGATCGGCCGCGCGCACGGCGTACCCCTCGGGCAGCGGTCGCTCGACGATCGTGGCGCCCGCGGGCAGCTGCAGCACCCAGCTGGTCCAGCGAACCTGGTAGCCGAGCGCCGCGAGCAGCCGGTCGCCCGGCGAACCCTGCGGGACCGGCATGCCGACGATCGAGGCGCCCGCGCCTCGCGCGGTCTCCCGCATCCAGGCCGCCAACGCGGTCCCGATGCCGCGTCCGCGGTAGTCAGGCAGCACGGCCGCGTCGCCGCGATCGGTCTGACTCACCTCGGCGTACCCCACGAGTCGGTCCCCGTCGAAGACGCCGATCGTCGAGGCCGCGATGTCGAAGCTGGGGCGTCCCCAGTCGCCGTGGATGTCGGCCTCCTCGATCTCGACCGTGCCGATGTCCTCGAGCTCCTGGGCGGCCATGACCTCGAACACCGCGCGGGCGTCGCCATGGGTCAGCGCCCGACTGGTCAACCCCTCGGGAATCTCCATGTCGACATGGTGGCGGAGGACGGACGGCGGGGCCACCGGATTCCTCCGATGGCCCCGTGGCTCAGACGGACTTGATCGCCGAGAGGTCGAACTCGAGCTTGACCTTGTCCGAGACCAGCACGCCGCCGGTCTCGAGGGCGGCGTTCCAGGTCAGCCCCCAGTCCTTGCGGTTGATGGTGAGCTCGCCCTCGAAGCCGACCCGCTGGTTGCCGAACGGGTCGGTGGCCATGCCGGTCTCCTCGAAGTCGATCGAGACGGGCTTGGTGACGTCCTTGAGGGTCAGGTCCCCGGCGATCGTCCAGGTGGACCCGTCGCGGCTGACATCGGTGGACGTGAAGGTCCAGGTCGGGAAGCTCTCGACGTCGAAGAAGTCGCCGGTGCGCAGGTGGTTGTCGCGGTCCTCGTTGCCGGTGTTGATCGAGGCGGGACGGATCGTCACGGAGACCGTCGAGTCGGCCGGGGTGGCGGTGTTGACGCGGGCGGTGCCCTCGAAGTCGCCGAACTGACCGCGGACCTTGGTCACCATCGCGTGGCGGGCCGAGAAGCCGAGGCGGCTGTGGGAAGCGTCGATCGTGTAGTCGCCAACGATGTCGGTCAGGGTGTCGGTGCTCATGCGAACTGCTCCTCAGGTAGTCACAATGTGATTGAACATGTAACTACCTGAACCGCGGGGAGGTCTCACCCATTCCCGGTCGGTCAGGTGACCTGGGTCACCGGAAGGCCGAGTCCCCGGTCAGCGCCTGGCCCAGCACCAGCTGGTGGACCTCGGCGGTGCCCTCGTAGGTCAGCACCGACTCGAGGTTGTTGGCGTGGCGCATCAGGGGGTAGTCGAGGGTGATGCCGTTGGCGCCGAGCAGCGTGCGGCACTCCCGCGCGATCTGCAGTGCCTCACGGGTGTTGTTGAGCTTGCCCAGGCTGATCGCCTCGGGACGGAGCCGGTGGTCGTCCTTGAGCCGGCCGAGGTGGAGCGCGAGCAGCATGCCCTTGTTGAGCTCGACCGCCATGTCGGCCAGCTTGGCCTGGGTCAGCTGGTAGGCGCTGAGCGGCTTGTCGAAGACGCGGCGCTCGCGCGTGTAGGCGATGGTGGTCTCCAGGCAGTCGCGAGCGGCGCCGATCGCCCCGAAGATGATGCCGAACCGGGCCTCGGTCAGGCACGACAGCGGACCCGACAGCCCGCGCGCGTCCGGCAACATCGCGTCCGCGGGCAGCCGGACGCCGTCGAGCACCAGCTCGCTGGTGATCGACGCCCGCAGCGACACCTTCTGCGTGATCTCCGGTGCTGAGAAGCCCGGGGTGTCGGTCGGGACCACGAACCCGCGGATGCCGTCATCAGTCCTGGCCCACACCACCGCGACGTCCGCCACCGAGCCGTTGGTGATCCACATCTTGGTGCCGTCGAGGATCCAGTCGCTCTGCTCGTTGCCGGGGGCATCGCGCCGAGCCCGGGTGCGCATGCCGCCGGGGTCGGAGCCGAAGTCGGGTTCGGTCAGTCCGAAGCAGCCGATCGCCTCCCCGGTCGCCATCCGCGGCAGCCAGGTCTCCTTCTGCCCGTCGGAGCCGTGCTGCCAGATCGCAAACATCGCCAGCGACCCCTGCACCGACACCATCGAGCGCAGCCCGCTGTCGCCGGCCTCGAGCTCCAGGCAGGCCAGACCGTACGCCGTCGCGCTGGTGCCGGCGCAGCCGTATCCGGTCAGGTGCATCCCCAGCAGTCCCAGTTCGCCGAACTCGCGGGCCAGCTCGCGCACCGGGGTGTCGCCGCGTTCGTACCAGCCGGCGATCTCCGGCCGCAGCCGCTCGTCGACCAGCGTGCGGACCGTGTCACGCATCGCGAGGTCGTCGCCGTCGATCAACGAGTCGAGGTCGAGCAGGGCCAGTGGTGCGAGCGTCATGGGCCCCATTCAACCCCCTTGGGTTCTGGTGGAGTAGCGTCGCACGTGGTTGGGTCAGCACCGACGACCCCCGAGGCGAGGAGCCGCCCCCATGTTTGGACGCACCAGCGACGAGGCCCACGACGCGACGCAGGACAGCCGACCGACCGGACGGCATGAACCGGACCACTCGACCCGCGGCGAGGTGGTCGCCCGCGAACGCGAGGAGCACGGCGGCATCAAGATCGGGTCGGCCTTCTTCGGCTGGTTGACCGCGACCGGTATGGCGCTGCTGCTGAGTGCCCTGGTGGCGGTGACCGGCCTGCTCGCCGGCGAGGCCACCGGGAGCGACACCGCCACGGAGGTCTCCGATGCCCTCGACATCCAGGTCGAGTCACTCGGCGTCCTGGGCGTGGTCGTCGCGCTCGTGATCATGTTCGTCGCCTACTACAGCGGCGGCTACGTCGCTGGCCGGATGGCGCGCTTCGACGGCATCAAGCAGGGCATCGCCGTCTGGGGCTGGGCGATCGTGATCGCGGTCGTCGTCGGCGTCATCGGCGCCGTGGCGAACAACGACTACAACGGTGGCCTCGGCATGCCGCAGGTCTCGACGGATGAGACCACGACCACCACGGCGGTCGTCGCGATCGTGCTGGTGCTGCTGGTCAGCCTGGTCGCCGCGATGCTCGGCGGTCTGGCCGGGATGCGCTTCCACCGGCGCGTGGACCGCACCGGCCTAGGCCACTGAACCGGCCCCAGTGAGAGGGTTGGGGCATGCGGCGGACTCCCCTCCTGTGTGCCCTCCTGTTCCTGACGGCCTGTTCGAATCCGCTTGAGCAGGACTCCGGTCCCGACCCGGAACCGGTCGCGTCCGCGCTCGCCGACGGGCTCGCCGCAGGTGACCTGACCGAGGTCACCTTCACCGGAGACGCGGCCGTCGCGGAGGACTACGACGCCATCGTCGAGGGCATGGGCGAGCTGTCACCGACGGTCTCGGTCGCCGAGGTCGGCGAGCCCGACGAGTCCGGTGAGACCCTGACCGCCACGCTCGGTTGGTCATGGCCGGTCAGCGATCAGGACTGGACCTACACGACCGAGGCGACTCTGGCCATCGTCGACGACAGATGGACCGTCGAGTGGGAGCCCGCGATCGTCGAACCGACGCTCCGTCCCGGAGGTGTGCTCGACCTGACCGGCACCACGGCAGCCCGCGGCGAGATCCTCGGAGCCGGCGGCCAGCCGCTGGTGACCGACCGGCCGGTGACCCGGTTCGGCCTCGACAAGTCGGCCGTACCGGCGGCCCGCGCGACCGCCTCGGCGCGGGCGCTCGCAGCGCTCGTCGACATCGACGTGGCGGCGTACGTGAAACGAGTGAAGGCGTCCGGCGAGTCGGCCTTCGTCGAGGCGATCGTGCTCCGGCGAGGGGACGTGCCGGCCGAGCTCGGGTCGGGCTACGCCGAGATCAGGGGCGCGCTCGCGATCCGCGACACCCTCCCGCTCGCGCCCACTCGGGAGTTCGCGGCCCCGATCCTCGGCACCGTCGGCGAGCCGAGTGCCGAGATGATCGAGGAGGATCCCGAGCGCTACGCCGTCGGCCAGGAGGTCGGCCTGTCCGGCCTGCAGCTGCGCTACGACGAGCAGCTGGTCGGCACCCCCGGAGTGGTCGTGACCAGGGTGTCGTCCGACGGTCGTGAGAAGCGGGTGTTCAGTGAGCGGGCGGCGCCGGGCCAGCCGCTGGAGCTGACCCTTGACCCTGGGCTGCAGACGTCCGCGGAGAGGCTGCTCGCCGGGGTCGGCCCGGCCAGCGCGCTGGTCGCGATCAAGCCCTCCACCGGCGCGATCCTCGCCGCGGCCAACGGGCCGGGCACCGACGGCTACAACATGGCGACCTTCGGCCAGTTCCCGCCCGGATCGACCTTCAAGGCCGTCAGCAGCCTGGCGCTGCTGCGTGCCGGGCTCAGGCCGGACGCCGCGACGCAGTGCCCGACCTCGATCGTGGTCGACGGGAAGCGCTTCGAGAACTACGACGACTACCCCGGCAGCGGCATCGGCTCGATCCCGTTCCGCACCGCCCTCGCGAATTCGTGCAACACCGCGTTCATCGACGAGCGGGGGCGGCTCGACCGCACGGGGCTCGGCGACGCCGCCGCGTCGCTGGGGATGGGCGTCGACCACGACCTCGGTTTCCCGGCCTACTTCGGCAGCGTGCCGCCCGCCAAGGGCGAGACGGAGGCGGCCGCCGACATGATCGGACAGGGCAAGATCCTCGCCTCGCCGATGACCATGGCCACCGTGATCGCCTCGGTGCAGTCCGGGACGACCGTGGTGCCGACCCTCGTGTCGTCCTACGACGTCGAGCAGGTCGACGCTCCTCCGTTCGGGGCTGACGAGGCGACCACGCTGCGCGAGCTGCTGCGCGGGGTGGTGACCTCCGGCAGCGGCGCGCTGCTGGCCGACGTCCCGGGCGGGCCGGTCATCGCCAAGACCGGGACGGCCGAGTACGTCGCGGCCAACGGCGCGTTGCGCACCCACGCCTGGATGATCGCCGCCCAGGGCGATCTCGCCGTGGCCGTGTTCGTCCGGGACGGTTCCTCCGGCTCCGGCACCGCCGGCCCCATCCTCGAGGCCTTCCTCAGGCTCAGCCCCTGACCGGGGCGGCGACGCCGTCGGGCATCGGTTGGTAGTGGCCGAATCGGCGGGTGAAGGTGCCTGCACCGTGGGTGGCCGACCGGAGGTCGGTGGGGTAGCAGACGAGCTCGACCTGGGGTACGTCGGCGCGGACCAGCGTCCGGTCCTCACCGATCTTGTCGGTGCCGAGCACCCGCGCGCGGCGGGCCGACAGGTCGCTCATGACCCCGCCGACCAGGTCGTCGGGAACGATCACGTCGACGCTGTCGACGGGTTCCAGGGTCGTGACCACCGCCGTCTCGGCCGCCTCCCGCAGCGCCAGCGCACCCGCCGCCTGGAAGGCCATGTCGGAGGAGTCGACGCTGTGGGACTTGCCGTCGGTGAGGGTCACCCGCAGGTCGACGACGGGGTAACCGTGCCGCACTCCTCGTGCCATCTGTGCGCGGACACCCTTCTCGACGCTCGAGATGAACTGTCTGGGGACAGCGCCGCCGACCACCCTGTCGACGAACTCGAACCCTGACCCCTCGGGCAGCGGCTCGACGATCAGGTCACACACGGCGTACTGACCGTGGCCACCGGACTGCTTGACGTGCCGACCGTGGCCGGTCCCGGGGCCGGCGAAGGTCTCGCGCAGCGACACCAGCACCGGCGGGGTCTCGACGTGGACGCCGTACCGCTCCTCGAGGCGCTCGACGGCGATTTCGGCATGGGCCTCACCCAGGCACCACAACACCACCTGGTGGGTCTCGGCGTTGTTCTCGACCCGCAGCGTCGGATCCTCGGCGACGATCCGGCCCAGTGCGTGGGAGAGCTTGTCCTCGTCGGACTTGGTGCGCGCCTCGATCGCCACCGGAAGCAGCGGCTCGGGGAGCGTCCACGGCTTGAGGACACGCGGTCGCTCGAGGTCGGAGAGGGTGTCGCCGGTCTCGGCCCGCGTCAGCCGGCCCAGCGCGCAGATGTCGCCCGCGACCACCCGCGACGCGGGCGACAGCTGCTTGCCGAACGCATAGGAGAGCGCGCCGATCCGCTCGTCCTCGTCGTGGTCGGGGTGACCGGAGTCGTCTCCGAAGAACGACGAGAGGTGGCCAGACACGTGCACCGACGCGTCCGGCGTCAGCGTCCCGGCGAAGACCCGGACCAGGCTGAGCCGGCCGACGTAGGGGTCGCTGGTGGTGCGGATCACCTCGGCGACCAGGGGCGAGCTCGAGTCGCAGGCGACCGGCGGGGCCGCTCTGCCCTGGGGCGTGAAGACCTCGTGCGAGGGATGCTCGACGGGGGAGGGGAAGCCCCGCACGGCCAGGTCGAGCAGCTCGACGCAGCCGACACCGGTCATCGAGCAGACGGGTATGACGGGAAAGAAGGTCGCGCGTGCCACGGCTCGCTCGAGGTCGTCGAGGAGGACCTTGGCGTCGATCTCCTCACCCCCGAGGAACCGGTCCATCAAGCTCTCGTCCTCGGACTCCTCGATCACGCCCTCGATGAGGGCGCCGCGGAGCGCCACCAGGTCGGACCTGCCGGGCTCGAGCAGCCCGTCGAGCGCGGTGACGTCACCCGCGGCGTCGCGGAACGGAACGTAGAGCGGCATGACCTTTGTACCGAACGCGGTCTGTGCCTGGTCCAGCACGCTGTCGTAGTCGGCTCGTGCCTGGTCGAGCTTGGTGATGACCACGGCCCGGGGCATTCCGACCTGCGCACACTCGAGCCACAGGCTGCGGGTGGCCCCGTCGATCCCGTCGAGGCCCTCGTTGGCGGCAATGACGAACAGGGCGCAGTCGGCGGCGCGCAGCCCGGCGCGCAGCTCACCTACGAAGTCGGCGTACCCAGGGGTGTCGATCAGGTTGATCTTGGTCCCCTCGTGGATCAGCGGGGCGACCGCCAAGGAGTGCGACCGACCGTGACGATGCTCGCTGGGGTCGTGGTCACTGACGGTGGTGCCGTCGGCGACCGAACCAGCGCGGCCGAGGGCTCCCGTGGTGGCGAGCAGCGTCTCGACCAGGGTGGTCTTGCCGGAGCCACCGGGACCGACCAGGACGACGTTCCTGATCAGGCCCGGGCTGCTCACCTCGAGGTCGTGCCCGGCTGGTCTACGTGCGTTTCCCTTGTCGGCCATGGCGTACCTCCGCCACCTAGGCAACTCCGGTTCGGGGTGCTTGGCAAGGGGTGCGGCAAGCATTGAACCCCTCGCCGCATGGGGTCGGCGAGGGGTTCAGGCCGACGCGCAGGTGTCCCTTCGCGCCGACCGGTCAAGAATCCCACGGTGGCTCGACCGGTGTCTGCGCTTTCGGAAACCTACCGACGGGTGCGAGGCTGACCGGCATGGATGAGTTCGACGTGATGGCGCCCGAGCACCGGAACCTCTACATCGCCGGTCAGTGGCGCGAGGCGGACGGCGGTGGGCGCTTCGACGTCCTTGACCCGGCCGACGGGTCGGTGCTCACCGATGTCGCCGACGGCTCGGTCGGGGACGCCATGGACGCGCTGGACGCCGCCGCCGCGGCCCAGCGCGACTGGGCCCGGACCGCCCCGCGGGAGCGCGGCGAGATCCTGCGGCGCGCCTATGAGCTGATCATCGAGCGGGCCGACGAGTTCGCCCGACTGATCTCGCTCGAGATGGGCAAGACCCTGGCCGAGGCCAAGGGCGAGGTCGTCTACGGCGCCGAGTTCTTCCGCTGGTTCAGCGAGGAGGCGGTGCGGATCCACGGCCGCTGGATGCAGGCGCCAGCAGGCGGCTCCCGGCTGCTCACGATCCGCAAACCGGTGGGCCCGTGCCTGTTCATCACCCCGTGGAACTTCCCGCTCGCGATGGGCACCCGGAAGATCGGCCCGGCCGTGGCGGCCGGCTGCACGATGGTCGTGAAGCCGGCCGAGCTGACGCCGCTGTCGATGCTGGCACTGGCCGCGCTGATGGAGGAGGCCGGGCTGCCGGCCGGCGTCCTCAATGTGGTCACGACCAGCAACTCCAAGGACCTGAGCTCGACGTTGATGGCCGACGACCGCCTGCGCAAGCTCAGCTTCACCGGCTCGACCCCGGTCGGGAAGATTCTGGTCCGGCAGTCCGCCGACGCGCTGCAGCGGGTCTCGATGGAGCTCGGCGGCAATGCGCCGTTCCTGGTCTTTGAGGACGCCGACGTCGACGCGGCCGTCGACGGGGCGATGATCGCCAAGATGCGCAACATGGGCGAGGCATGTACCGCGGCCAACCGGTTCCTCGTCCACGAGGACGTCGCCGAGGAGTTCGCCCGAAAGCTCGGCGAGCGGATGGGCGCGCTGACGATCGGTCGGGGCCAGGACGACGGCGTCGACGTCGGTCCGCTCATCAACGCCGAAGCCGTCGAGTCGGTCGGCGAGCTGGTCACCGACGCGGTCCACGACGGCGCCACGGTCGTCACCGGTGGGTCGGCCGGCGACGGCCCGGGGTGGTTCTACCGGCCGACGGTCCTGCTCGGCGTCCCCGCGGAGGCGCAGATCAACCAGGTCGAGATCTTCGGCCCGGTCGCGCCGATCACCACGTTCTCGAACGAGGACGAGGCGGTCGAGCGCGCCAACGCGACCGAGTACGGCCTGACCTCCTACGTCTACACCCGCGACCTGGCGCGCACCATCCGGCTGGCGGAGTGCCTCGAGTTCGGCATGGTGGGGGTCAACACCGGTCTGGTGTCCAACCCGGCCGCGCCGTTCGGTGGCGTGAAGGCCAGCGGGTTCGGCCGCGAGGGCGGCTTCGAGGGGATCGACGAGTACCTCGACACGACCTACGTGGCCCTGCCCGCCGGCTGAGCCGTGCAGCTGTTCTCCGACGTCGCCGACCAGTACGCCGACTTCGCCCGCTACGCCGACGACTCGCCCTGCCTGCGGGCGTGGGCGCTGGCGGTGGTCGACGACGAGGACGTACTGGCGTGGATCGGGTCGCTACCGCCGATCAAGCAGCAACCGAACCTGGTGTTCGCGGCGGCACGGTGGCACGGCGTCCCCGCCCCCGGTCCGTACGTCGGACTCCGTGACGCCGCCATGACCCTGCTCTGAACAGACCTTCCTCAGCCGCTGTAACGCCGGGTTATCACCTGTTCCCACGAGGAAATACCAGGGTGGGTAGAGGTGATAACCCGGCGTTACAAGGAGGCAGGGCGGTGGCGTCAGCCGAGTCGCAGTGCCTGCCGGAGGTCGCCGCGGCCGCGGATGCCGAGCTTGCGGTAGGCATGCGAGAGGTGCCACTCGACCGCCTTGAGCGTCACCCCGACGTCCTCGGCGATGGCGCGGTTGGTGGCCCCGAGCGCGGCCAGCCGCGCGACCCGCAGCTCGGACTGGGTGAGCCGCGCGATGGTCTCGGTGCGCGGGACGTGTGGCGTCTCGCCGAGCCGTTCGAGCAGCCGGCGAACCCGGGTGTGCAACGGCCAGAGGTCCTCGGCGTCGGCGTACTCCTCGGCGGCGCGGAGCAGGGCGATCGCCTCGGCGATCTCGACGTTGACGGTGGAGGTCAACGCCAGCAGGCCGGCCAGGTCGGTCGCGAGCTGCGCCGCCAGCCGGTCGAAGCGCCCGTCGGCGAGCGCGTGCGCCTCCCGGAGCCGGGGCGACTGGTCCACGGCCAGGCATGCGGCGGCGGTGCGCAGCGCCACGGCGACGGCGTACGCCGAGTCGGTGGAGCGGGCGAGCGCCAGGTGCTCAGCTGCGAGTGCGGCCGCCTCGTGACGCCCGCCGCTCCGCATCAGGCTCAGCGCGGCACCGGCGCGCCAGGGCAGCGCCAGCGGATCGTCCTCGACGAGCTCGGCGACGGCTCGGTAGTGGGCGACGGCGTCGTCGTCGCGTCCGATCGCCGAGGCCAGGTCGCCGAGGACCAGGCCGACGCGGGCAGCGTCGGCAGGGGAGAGACCGCGCAGGCCGGCGAGCTGCGTGCCCGCGATCATTGCCAGGTTCATCTCGCCGCGGGCGAGCCAGCACTCAAGGCGCGAGGCGAGGGTGTCGACCGACGGGTCGGTCACGGCGGTCAAGAAGGCGAGGGCGTCGGTGATCTGGCCCTGGCGCATCAGCTCCGGGCAGTCCCGCGCAGGAGTGGTGGCCGTCTCCGCGGTGACGAGCATGTCGTGAGGCTAGGGAGCGCAGGGCCGAGCCGGGACCGAACGACCGAAATCGCGGTGGCTGGTCCAGTCAGCCCCGGCCCAGGAACGCCAGCAGCTGCTGGGATTCTCCGTCTTCTGGGACGGCAGGGAGGGGTGGTGCGAAGCAAGCCTGGCGTTCGTCGTCCCCGACGATGGTGTGAGCGATGGCGAGCAGCGGCCGGGCCAGGTCGGCCGGCACGTCGACCGGCGTCCCGACCGTGGAGTGGACGTCCCACCCGTGGACGGCGATCTCGAGCGCGGCGGCTGCCACGAGGGTCTGCGCCGGCATGCGCAGGTCTCCCACGCCGACGTCGTCGGGCGGGTGGTCCAGCCACCAGCCGAGCAGCGTGCAGGCCTTGTCCCGGATCGACTCGATCGGCGACCGGCCACCGTGGGTCACCAGGGAAACCCGGCCCGTCGTGGCCTGGGAGTAGGCGTCGAGCGCATCGTCCATGTGGGCCAGCAGCAGTGTGAGTGGCCAGCCACGGCACGGCGTGGTGAGGCAGAGGTGATCGGCGCGCACTTCCGCGAGCGCGCCCCTGGTGTAGGCCAGCGACCGGTCCAGCAGCTCGACGGCGCCGGCCAGCGCCGTCGAGCTCATCGCTCGTCGGCCCGGATGCGATCGGGCAGTCCGAACCGCCTGAAGACGGCGTGGTCGAAGAAGGCGCTGACGTGCTTGACCCGGTCGCCGTCGAGCTCGAGGACCTGCAGGTGGAACGGAACGAAGTCCCCGTCGGGTGCTCGCATGTAGAGGCCGAAGGCCGGCTGCCCGTTGGCCTTGATGGGCAGCATCGGCATGTCGTGCACGCCGCCGGGGCACCGGGTTCCGATGAGCTCGCCGATCGTGGTGGCGCCCGAGTACCAGCCGGTGAACGGCGGCATCTCCCACGTCGCGTCGGCGGTGAGCAGGCTGACGATCCGGTCGATGTCCTTGTTCCAGAACGCTTCGACATACTGCTCGAGCAGCTGGGTCTGGGTGTCGCTGAGCCCGGTGACCGCGGCGTCGGCTGACGGCTGCGTCCTGTCGATCTGCGCGTGAGCACGCTGGAGCGCGGAGTTCACGGCGGCGCTGGTGGTGTCGAGCGCCTCGGCCACCTCGGCGGCTGACCAGCGGAGCACGTCGCGCAGGATCAGTACCGCACGCTGGCGGGCGGGAAGGTGCTGCAGGGCGGCCACGAAGGCGAGTCGGATGCTGTCCTTCTCCTCGACCTGGATCGCGGCGTCCGGGATCGGTTCCAGCCAGGGGATCTCGGGCTGCGAGTCCAGCGGGTCGGCGACATCGGCGTCGCTCGCGCCGAGGCCGGTCGGCAGCGGGCGACGCGGCCGGCCCTCGAGGTTGGTGAGGCACACGTTGGTCGCGATCCGGTAGAGCCAGGTGCGGACACTGGAGCGACCCTGGAAGTCGGCGCTCGCCTTCCAGGCACGCAGCAGCGTCTCCTGCACCAGATCCTCTGCCTCGTGCACCGAGCCGCTCATCCGGTAGCAGTGCGCCAGCAGCTCGCGCTGGTAGCGCTGCGTGAGGGTGTCGAAGTCCTGCAGCTCGGTCGTGGTGTCGTCCTGCTCGGCGTTCGCCCTCGTCGTCGTCACCGTCGCCGTCCTCATGCCTGGTTCCCCTGTCTCGATCAGTGTGCCAAGGAGGTGGACTTGCGTCGACCGGCGAACTCATCGCGCACACTCATCGCGCCGGGCGCTCCCGGTCTCGAACGGTCGACACCAGGGCGAGCGCGCGCTCGGCGGCCGGGATGGCGAGGGTGCGGTCGGCGCCGACCAGGCCGATCCGGGTACGCCGGTCGAGGAGGTCGTCGACGTCGGCGGCTCCCTCGTGGGTGATCCCGAAGATCAGCTCGGCCAGGGTGGCGGGAACGCGTTCGGCGACCGGCGCCAGCAGTTCGTCCTCGGACAGGCCGGTGACGTCCCTGGCGGTGGCGAGCACCACCGCGGCATCGGTGCCGAACCGGCGAACCAGCCGCGGATCGTCCTCCAGTCGTGCCAGCACCGGCCGCGGGGCGGCGCCGGAGAGCGGCAGGCTGCGGGTGCGGCAGGGTCCGGCGTCGAGCCGGCTCTCCGTGACCACCCGGTCGACGGCGTCCTCGGCCATCCGGCGGTAGGTCGTGAGCTTGCCGCCGACCACGGTGACCACGCCGCTGCGCGACGTCAGGACGGCGTGCTTGCGGGACAGGTCGGCGGTCTGGCCGTCGGCCCCGTCGGCCGAGGCCGTGAGCAGTGGCCGCAGTCCGGCGAACGCGCCGATCACGTCGGATCGCCGCAGGTCGTGGGCGAACGCCGCCGACACCACGTCGAGCAGGAAGCCGATCTCTGGTTCGGTCGGCTGCGGGACGTCGGGGATCGGGCCGTCGGCCGGCTCGTCGGTGAGGCCGACGTAGATCGTGCCGTCGGGCTGCGGCAGCACCAGCACGAAGCGGCTGGTCGAGCCCGGGACCGGGGCGGTGACCGAGGTACGCAGCCCGGGCAGCGTGTCCTGGCGCAGCACCAGGTGGGTGCCGCGGCTGGGACGCAGGGTGACGTCGGCGTCGAGCTCTCCGGCCCAGACACCGGTGGCGTTGACGACC
>Ga0136633_1001054_pt1 | contig 20485 bp, 20 predicted proteins | sample AntDrymeUQ832206_2_FD_105494 | JGI IMG/M metagenome (GOLD analysis project Ga0136633, IMG submission 105494) | Polar desert sand microbial communities from Dry Valleys, Antarctica - metaG UQ83 (22.06) | ecosystem: Environmental > Terrestrial > Soil > Desert | place: Antarctica: Dry Valley...
CGCTGTCGTCGTATGCGGTGAGATAGGTGGGCGGCATCGGTCCTCCTTGGGGATGGGCGTGTCAGCGCACGTCGCGGCGGCCGAAGATGCGGGCCGTGCCGCTCGTCGGATGCAGCAGGTCCAGCAACGTGCGAATCGTCGTCGTCTTACCGGCGCCGTTGGGCCCGAGCAACCCGAAGACCTCACCGCGCTCGACGGCCAGCGTGAGATCGGCGATCCCGCGTGCGGCGCCGTAGTGCTTCGACAGCCCGATGGTCTCGATGACAGCGTCCATGGGTCAGCACTCTCGTCGGTCTGCGGTGGCCCGCCATCCGCAGAGTTCGCGTGCAGACAGCGCGAAAACCACTGACTTCGATCCACTACTCCCTGCGGCTGCTCTGGGCTACCGAAAGGCCGAGGATCGCCATGACGATCACCCGCACGCAAGGATCGAGCCATGCGCGGGCGACGACGCGCCGATCTGGTCGCGCTCCGCCAGCGGGTTGCGGGGGACTACGGTCTGCGATGCGTCGATATTCCCGATGGATGGCGACGCGCGCCGGCGTAGCGTCAGCACGATGGACCTCCTCCGAGACGAGCGTCTCGCGCAGTCCGCGCCAGCGGTGGGATCAACGCTGCCCGTCACGCTGCGCGCCGCGCTCGAAGCCCACAGCGGCGTCGCGCTGGCGATGCCGTCCGCCGGCGAGCCCGGCGCGATGACGTACGCCGAGCTCGCGACCGCCGCCGGCGAGGTCGCACGCGGGCTCGTCGACATCGGCATCGACGCGGGCGACCGCGTCGCGATCCTCGCCTCGACGCGACCCGAGTGGACGCTGGCCGACCTCGGCGCGATCTTCGCGGGCGCGGTCGTCGTCCCGATCTACTTCACGAACTCGCCGGCGGAGTGCGAGTACGTGCTCGCCCACTCCGGCGCGCGCGCCGTGCTCTGCGAGGACGCCGCGCAGCTCGCGAAGGTCGACTCGGTCGCCGCACGCTGCCCGCAGCTCGAGCAGCGCGTTCTGCTGACGGGCTCCGCCCCGGGTGCCATCAGCCTCGCGCAGCTGCGCGCGCGCGGCCGCCACCGCGACGAGGCGCTGCTGGCCCGCCGCGCTGCCGCGGTCGCGCCCGACGATGTCGCGACGATCGTCTACACCTCCGGCACGACCGGGCCGCCGAAGGGCTGCATGCTCACGCACGCCAACCTGCTCGCCGCCGCGGCGATGTACCGCGAGCGGCTCGAGCTCGGGCCCGACGTCAGCATCTACATGTTCCTGCCGCTCGCGCACGTGCTCGCGCGAGTCGCGCAGTTCGTGGTGCTCATCGCCGGCGCCACGAGCATCTACTGGCGCGGAGACCCCAAGCGCATCGTCGACGAGCTCGCCGAAGCCGGGCCGACGCACTTCCCGACGGTCCCGCGCGTGCTCGAGAAGGTCTACACGCGCATCCACGCCGGCGTCGCGGACGCGTCTTCCGTGCGCCGCGCGCTCTTTGGCTGGGCGGTTTCCGAAGGCGAACGGGAACGCGACCGGCGGCGCAGCGGCACCCGCGCCGGCGCGCTCGCACGGCGGCGGCACGCGCTCGCCGACCGGCTCGTGCTCTCGAAAGTGCGCGCCGTGTTCGGCCCGAACCTGCAGGTCGTCCTGACTGGCGCGGCGCCGATCGGACGGGAGCTGCTCGAGTTCTTCGACGCCTGCGGCGTGCTCGTGCTCGAGGGCTATGGCCTGACCGAGACGTGCGCGGCATCGACGATCAACACCGCGTCCGAGCACCGGTTCGGCACCATCGGCCGGGGCCTGCCGGGCAGCGAGGTCCGCGTCGCGGACGACGGCGAGCTGCTGCTGCGCGGTCCGCAGGTCTTCCCCGGCTACCACCGCGAGCCGGAGGCGACGGGGAAGGCGTTGCGGGACGGGTGGCTACTGACCGGCGACCTCGGCGCGATCGACGACGACGGCTACGTCCGCATCACGGGCCGCAAGAAGGACCTCATCATCACCTCCAGCGGCAAGAACGTCTCGCCGTCGAACATCGAGGACCACCTGCGCGAGACGCGCTTCGTCTCGCAGGCCGTCGTCTTCGGCGACAACCGGCAGTATCTCGTCGCGCTGCTGACGATCGATCCCGACGAGGCCCGCTCGCTGGCCCAGCACACCGGCGCGCCGAGCACCGACATGGCCACGCTCGCGGTCCACCCGGGCGTGCGCGCCGAGCTGCAGCGCGCCGTCGACGAGGTCAACGCCAAGCTCGCGCGGATCGAGCAGGTCAAGCGCTTCGCGATCCTCGACCACGACCTCACGCAGGCCGACGGCGAGCTGACGCCCACGCTGAAGATCAAGCGCCCGGTCGTGACCGAACACTACGGCGAGCTCGTCGACAGCCTGTACGCCGACTGAGGCGATGGCGCTCGCGGAGGGCGGGGAGCCGCGTCGGGTGGCGGGCCTGTTGGTCGTCGCTCCGGCCGGCCTCGCGATCCTGGCGAACCACAAGGCGCGTGCGCCCGTCGAGGCCGCCGACCTGGGCCGCCGCACATCGACGTCACGCTGCGCACGAGCGACGGGCTGCGCCTCGCCGGCTGGTACGTGCCATCGCGCAACCGGGCTGCGGTCATCGCGTTTCCCGGCCGCTCCGGGCCGCTGCGCCACGCACGGATGCTCGTGCGCCACGGCTACGGCGTCCTGCTGTTCAACCGGCGCGGGAGGGCGACAGCGAGGGCCGCTACAACGCGTACGGCTGGAATGGCGCGCGAGTACGAGCAGCGCGTGGTCGGGTTCTTCGATCGGGGTCTGCTCGGCCGCTGACGGCGCGACGTCCGGCGGCTTCCGCGCTTCGGGTCAACGGGTGACGGGCCGGCCAGGTATCGGCGGCGCCGTGCGCTTCGTGCCGCGCCGGACGCCCGTCGGCCACCAGGCCGGGGCGCGCAGCACCTCGATCGCCGCCGGCAGCAGCAGCGCCCGCATGAGCAGCACGTCGATGATCGCCACGAGCCCGATCCCGGCCGCGAACTGGCGCAGGTTGAGCAGGTCGTGGAAGGCGAACGGGATGGCCGCCAGCGCGACGACGAGGCCGGCTGTGGCGCCGGCCCGGGCGCTGCGGCGCAGTGCGGCCTCGACCGCCACGGGCAGGTCGCCGCAGGCGAGGAACTCCTGGCGCACCTCGTCGAGCAGGATCCCCGCGAACACGGCGGACAGGCCGAACGCGGCGGTGAACACGGCGATGATCGACATCGGGTCGATGTAGCCGGGGCCACCGAGCAGCGGGTCGTCACCTTCGAACAGCAGCGTCATGAGGCCGAACGTCGACGCCGTGGCCAGCAGCACGGATGCGGTCGCCACGAGCGGCACGAGGATGCTGCGCAGCATGAGCATGAGCAGCAGCGCGACGGCGATCGCGACGCCGGCGATCGCGGGTGCGATCCGCGAGGCGGTCTCGGCGCGGTAGTCGGTGAGGTCGCCGGCTGGGCCGCCGACCGCGGCGTCGAGGTTGTTCCGGTCCGCGAACGCGCCGGTCATCGCCTGCAGGTCGCGAGAGAGCTCGTGCGTTGCCGCGGTGTTGACCGCTGTCTTGGAGATGACGACGATCTGGCCGGCGTTGCCGCCGCGCCCGATGTTCAGCGCGAAGCTCGCGACGTTGCGCTCCGCGGCCGGCGCGCCAGAGATCGCGGCGAGGACGAAGTAGCCGGAATTGAACAGCCCGGGCGACGAGGCCTGCAACTGCTCGAGGTCCTTCGGTGAAGGCAAGCTGCCGCTGAACGTGCCGACGCCCTTGCGCATCGTGTCCAGGCCCGCGGCGAGCTCGCCGGTGGGGCCGACGGCGCCCTGCAGCCCGGCTGCGAGCGCGCCGGCCCCGGTCGACAGCTGGCCCAGCCCGGTCTCCAGCGAGCCGGCGCCCGTGGTCAGCTGGCCGAGGCCGGAGGTGAGGTCCTTGCCACCGGAGTTCAGCTGGCCGAGGCCCTTCGTGAGGTCGGTGTTGCCCTTCTGCAGCTTCGCAATGCCCGTCTGCAGCCCGCCCGCGCCCTCGTGCAGCTGGCCGAGCGCCGACGAGAGCTGGGCGATCTGGGTGGCGATGGCGGCCGTGCCGGCGGTGCCGGCGGCGAGCGCCCTGCTCGCTGCGCCGAGGGCGGTGCTTGTCGTCCCGGCGGCCGCGCGTGCCGTCCGGGTGGCGGCGAGCGTCGCCGCGTAGCCGGAGTCGCTCTTGCCGACGCCCATTGCCTCGAGCGCGGCGATCGCCTCGTCGAGCGAGCCGGCCGTCGCGGCGTTGCTCTTCGTCGCGCCGGCCACCGCGTCGCTGCCGGACCGCACGGCGCCCGCGACGGCCTTGGCCTGCGGGACCGCCGTGGTCACCGGGTCGGCGACGGCGCCGAGGTTCGCGTTGATGAGCGTCGCGCCGGCGAGCGCCTGGCCGGCGCCGTTGCGCAGCGACTCGGCGCCGGTCAGGGCGTCACCGAGCCCGCGCGAGATCTTCCGCGAGCCGGCGCGAGCCGAGGCGAGGCCGGCGTGGAGCTTGGCGGCGCCGGCCTTCGCCGAGCCGCCGCCGCCCGCGAGCTGGCCCGCGCCGGCGGTCGCGTCGACGAGCCCGGAGCGCAGCTGCAGCGCGCCGGCGCCCGCCTCGCCCAGCCCGTCGTTGAGCTTGCGAAGGTCGGCCTTGCCGCCGGTGAGCAGCTTCTTGGAATCCTCCAGCGCGGCGGGGAGCTTCTTGAGGTCGGCGGTCTGGGCGACGAAGGCGCCCGGCCCGGCGACCGAGGCCACGCGCGGGTCGCGGGCGATCTGCTTCTGGAAGCCGGCGATCTGCGTCAGCGTCGACCGCGACGTGATGACCCGGTTGCGCGCGACGACGGTGACCGCGAAGGGCGTCGCCCAGCCCGGCCCCATCGTGTCGGCGATCGTCTGGAAGTCCTGGCGGGCCTGCGAGTCGCCGGGCAGCTGGGCGATGTCGGGCGGTCCGGTCTCGATCGACAGCACCGGGAGCGCGAGCAGGGCGAGGGCCAGCGTGGCGACGAGGCCCGCGACGCCCGCGTGCTTGGTGACCAGGCGCTGGTCGGTGCTGGCGTGCGTCTCGCGTGGCGGCGCGAACGCGAACGCGTCCAGTCGCCGACCGAGCAGGACGAGTGCGGCGGGCAGCGCGAGGACGGCGAGGGCGAGGCCGACGGCGCCGCACACGAGCGCGCCGATCCCGACGGACGTGAGCGCGTCGCTCGGGGCGATGCGTGAGGCGACGGCGAGCGCGACGACGAACGCCGTGCCGCCGACGACGATGCCGCGGCCGCTGAGTCGCACGACATCGCGCGTGAGCGCGGCGCTCGACGCACGCTCCGTGGGCAGGCCGACGATGTCATGGGCGACGAAGCGCTGGGTCACCGTCATCGCGTACAACCCGCCGAGCCCGATCCCCGTCAGCGTGCCCGCGGCGACGGCGATCGGATCGGTGTCGATGAGCCGTGCGAGCAGTGCGAGGACGCCAATGCCGGCCAGCGTCGAGAGGGCGGCGAAGGCCGTCACGGCGAGCGCGGCGATCGGCCGGCGCAGGACCGCGACGAGCAGCAGCAGGAGGATCGGCAGCGCGACGAGCGCGCCGCGCACGGTGGCGTCCATCGACGCGTCGCGCAGCGCGAGATCGATCGACGGCTGACCGGTGATCGCGGCGCGCACGGGACCCGAGATCGTGGCGTCGACCGTGCGCTGCACAGTCGCCTGGCCGGACTTCACCATCTCGGCCTCGCTCGCCGCGACGGAGGCGACGACCATCGCCGCGCCCGGCTCGGGCCGCAGCGCCTCGTCCTGCTGCGGATCCCAGGCCGACAGGACCTTCGTGTCGGGGTTCGTGCGCAGCGCGGCCGCGAGCTTCGGGCCCTGGGCGTCGACCTGAGCGGCGGGGCCGCGCAGGAGGATCGGCACGAGCACGCTGGGACCGAACTGATCGCGGGCCATCTGCTCGGCACGAGCGGACTGCGTCCCCGGGAGGATGGTCTGCGAGGGCGCCAGCACATCGCGGATGCCGAATGCGGCGAACGCCAGCGCCGCGGCGACGACGACCCAGAACGCAAGGGTCCGCTTGGGGAGTCGGATCGACAGCTCGGCGAGGCGCATCATGCAGACCAACTCCTTTGGAAGACGCGCCGCGAGCGCGCGCGTGATGGGAAGCGACGCTACGCGCCGGCAGTGCCGCGGCCATCGGGGGTTTGCCCGGCTGCGCCTGCGTACTCGCCACGGACCGTGTACGTGGATTGGGCGGATGGCGGGGGTGCGGCGCGTCCCGAAGATGGACAAACCCGATCCACGGCCGCGCCTCACGCGGACGGAGCCCCCCATGTCCAGCAGAAGTCGCCTGTCGCTCGCCGCCGTCGCGACGGCGAGCCTGCTCGCGGCGATCCCGGCGTCGGCCGCGGTACGCAACGAGCACAAGTTCAGGCTCACGCTCTCGGCCAAGACGGTGAAGAGCTCGAGCGGTGTGACCGTGTCCACCGCTCGAGCGAACTACACCGCGCCGCCCGCCGGCACGAAGATCAACACGGCCGCGGCGACGGTCTGCAAGCTGTCGGTCCTGCGGTCCCAGGGCGCCGCCGGCTGCAAGACCGGGACGTCAGTCGGCAGCGGCAGCGCGGTCGCGATCACCGGCACGGCGCTCGACCCGGTCTCCGAACAGGCCGCGGTCTACGTGACGGGGAGCAACCGCATGGCGGCGATCCTCACCGGGCTGCAGACGGTCGTCATCCCGCTGACGGTCAAGGCCAACAAGCTCACCGCGGTCCTGCCGCGGCTCTGCCTGCCGCCCGGCACCCCGGCGAACGGCTGCCCGACCGGCGCGTCCGTCGTCAAGAAGCTGAGCATCAGGCTCAAGGCGAAGACGAAGGGCTCGCGGCAGCTCGTCCGGACCCCGTCGTCATGCCCGACGTCGCGCAGGTGGACGAGCCGCGCGACGTACACGTTCTCAAACGGTGACACCGACGGGCAGACGAGCACGTCGAGCTGCCGGCGCTGACCCCCTGCGCGCGGGAGCCTGCCTCGACGGCTCCCGCGCTCAGCGCAGCGTCGCCGCCACGCCGCTCAGGCGGCCGCGTGCCACCCAGGCGCGCCACAGGTACAGCGAGACGGCCCCGACGCACCGAGCGAGATGAGCGGGTCCAGCCGCCGCAGGTTGAGCGCGAGCACGAACGCGATCACGACGACCCCGGCGACGTTCACGGCAAACATCGCGCGGCGCCCGTCGCGCAGCGACAGGCGCGCGCAGGCGACGGTCGCGCTCGAGGAAGCCCGCGAACACCGCGACGGCGTAGAACTGCACGATTCCTGATCGCGCCCGCCGGTGAGGACGATCAGCCCGCCGGCCGCGCAGGCGAGCGCGGCGATGCCCCAGGGTGGCGTGTCGAAGCGGTTGACGTGGGCGAAGCGGCGTGGCAGCAGACCCTGCTCGCCATGTGAGCCGAGCGCCTCCAGCAGGCCGGAGCCGGCGAGGTACGACGAGGCCGCGGCGGCGAGCAGCAGCAGCGCGCTGAGCGCCTGGAAGGCGGGCGAACGAGCCGTCACCGCCGGTCGCGGCGCGCGCCACGTCGGCGAGCAGCGTGGAGTCGGTGGCGGGCAGGCCGACGTCGAGCAACGCGGCGAGCAGCGCGAGCGTGATGGTCAGCGCGCCGACGATGCCGAACATCAACCAGAGCGTGAGCTGGCCGAAGCGCCGCCGCTCGCCCTCGCTGAGCCGGCCGAGCTGGGCGATCGCGTTGGAGGGCGCCTCGACGCCGGTCGCGAGCGCCAAGCCGAGCGGCATCGCCAGCAGCGCGGCGCCCAGCCAGGCGTCGCCGCCGCCGAGCGGGCCGGGGGTGCCCGGCGACCGGCCCGGCGGCGCCGCCGCGCAGCACGACGAACACCAGCAGCAGGCGGGCGCCGGTCGCATCGGCAATCGCCTGCCCGAGCGCGGCGGCGCCGCGACCGTGCTGACCGTCCGTGGCCGCGACGATCGTGTTGAACATGGTGGTTTCTTCTGCTCGTCTTCGATGGCTCGGCCTACGTCACCACGGCCGGCCCGCGCGGTCATCCGTACTCTCCGCTGACGTCGTGGGGAGGGTGGAAAGTACGGTCGCCGACCCGTCGATCGTGCGGATGGCGGTAGACGGCGCGCCGCTTAGCGTTCGCTCGATGACCACCAAGACCAACGAATCGACCGCGCCGGCGGGCGGGGCTCCGGCTGTCGCCGTCGCCGCCTCCCCCGACGCCCGCCTCGACGCCTATGTGCAGCGCGCCCGCGCCGCCGCCGACGCCCTCCGGCGGCTCGACCAGGAGGCGGTCGACCGGATCGTCTGGGCGATGGTCGTCGCGGGTCTGGAGAACGCGATCGACCTCGCGCAGCTCGCGATGGAGGAGACCGGCTTCGGCGTCTTCGAGGACAAGGTCGTCAAGAATTACATCGCGACGGAGTTCCTCTACGACTACCTCAAGGACAAGAAGACGGTCGGCGTGATCTCCGAGGATCCCGAGCGCGCGATCCAGGAGGTCGCCGAGCCGATCGGCGTCGTCCTGGCGCTGCTGCCGATCACGAACCCGACGTCGACGGCGCTCTTCAAGGCGATCGTCGCCGCCAAGACGCGCAACGCGATGATCTTCCGGCCCTCGGCGCGCGCGGCGCGCTGCGCCCAGCGCACCATCGAGCTCCTCCAGGAGGCGGGTGCGGCGGCAGGGATGCCGCCGCACGCCCTGCAGGTCATCCCGGATCCGACGCTCGACGTCTCGCAGTACCTCTTCCACCACGACGGCGTCGACCTCATCTGGACGACCGGCGGACCGAAGGCCGTCCAGGCGACCAACGAGGCCGGCAAGCCATGCATCGGCGTCGGCTCGGGCAACGCTCCGGTGTACCTGCACCGCAGCGCCGACGTGCCGATGGCCGTCGTCGACATCCTCATCTCCAAGACCTTCGATGCCTCGGTCATCTGCCCGGCCGAGCAGACGCTCGTCGTCGACGAGCCGATCTACGACGCGGTCGTCGCCGAGCTCGAGCGGATGGGCGCGCGCTCGCTGAACCACGACGAGCGCGACGCGCTCGCGAAGCTGGCCTTCGAGCCCGACGGGCGCGTGCAGGTGCAGGCGATGGGGCAGTCGTGCGCGAACCTCGCCGCGCTGGGCGGCTTCGGGCACGCGGCCGACGCCGCCACGAAGGTGCTGCTGGCGCCCCTGCCGACCGATCTTGGCGAGCTCGCCGCCCATCCACTCGTGCGCGAGAAGCTCATGCCGGTGCTCGGCATCGTGCGCTCGCCGAGCGTCGAGCACGCGCTCGACGCGTGCGCGATCGTCACCGAGCACGGCGGCCTCGGCCATACCTCGGCGGTCTATGCGCAGGACGAGGACGTCGTCGCGCGCTTCGCCGAGGCGATCCGCACGGGGCGAATCCTCGTCAACGCCCCGACCGCCGTCGGCGCTCTGGGCGGCATCTACAACTCGCTTACGCCGACGTTCTCGCTCGGCTGCGGGACGTGGGGCGGCTCGAATACGACCGCGAACGTCAACTACCGCGAGCTGCTGAACGTCAAGACCGTGTCGCGCCGCCAGGCACCGCCGCAATGGTTCCGCGTTCCCAGCACGACGTACTTCAACGCAGGGGCGATCGAGTCCTTGCGCGAGCTGCAGGCCGCGCAGGTGCTCGTCGTCACCGACGCCGGCACGGAGGGGCGCGGCGCCGTCGACGAGGTCCGCCGCCACCTCTCGACGTCGGCCGTGCACGTCTTCTCCGATCTCGAGCCCGAGCCGAGCGAGGCGCAGGTGCGGGCCGGGACCCTGGCCTTGCAGGCAACCGGCGCCGACCTCGTCATCGCCGTCGGAGGCGGCTCGGTGATCGACGCGGCCAAGGCGATGCGCCTGTTCTGCGAGCACCCCGACCTCGACGTGCGCGAGCTCGCGCTGCCATTCCTCGACGCCCGCAAGCGCGTCGCGCGCTATCCGGCGCCGGGACACCGCATCCAGCTCGTCGCGGTGCCGACGACGTCCGGCACCGGATCGGAGGTCTCGCCGGCTGCGGTCCTGACGATCGGCGGCGCGAAGATCACGCTCGTCGACTACTCGCTCGTGCCCGACATGGCCGTCGTGGAGCCGCGCCTGACGCTCTCGATGCCGCCCGTCCTGACCGCCGACACCGGGATCGACGCGCTGACGCACGCGCTCGAGGCCTACGTCTCGATCTTCGCCTCGCCGTACACCGACGCGTTCTGCCTGCAGGCGATCCACCTCATCCTCGAGGCGCTGCCGCGCGCGTACGCCGACGGCACCGATCTCGCCGCGCGGCGAGACATGGCCAACGCGGCGACGATCGCGGGCCTGGCGTTCTCCAACGCGTTCGTCGGCGTCAACCACGGCCTGGCACACGCGCTCGGAGCGCGGTTCGGCGTCGCCCACGGACGCGCCAACGGGCTCTTCCTGGCGCACGTCCTGCGCTACAACGCGGCGATCCCCTCGAAGTTCATGCCGGCGCCGAGCTACTCGGCCTACGTCGCGCCCGAGAAGTACGCACAGATCGCGTGGGTGCTCGGGCTCGGCGGGCGTGGGGAGGAGGTCGCACGCGAGCGGCTGTTCATGCGCGTCGAGGAGCTGCTGACGACCGTCGGGATGCCGCGCACGGTCGCCGACCTGGGCCTCGACCCGGCCACGTATGCCGCGGCGGGCGACGACCTCGCGATGGTCGCCTTCCGCGACCCGAGCCTGCGCACGAACCCGCGCATGCCGCTCGTCGCCGAGCTGCGCGGCCTGCTCGCGGCGGTGGCATGAGCACCGCGTCCGTATCGGCCGTAGCCGACGTGCCGGTCGTCGCGCTGCCGATCGAGCGTTTCGCGACCGTCCTCGACGAGTCGGCCTACCGTGACCTGCTCGGGCTGCGCGAGCGTGCGAGCGAGCTGCTGCACGGGCGCGTCGTGTGGTGCGTGAACTCGACGGCGCACGGCGGCGGCGTCGCGGAGATGCTGCGCTCGCTGCTCGCCTACACGCGCGGGGCGGGCGTCGACGCTCGCTGGGTGGTCATCGGCGGCGATGCGGAGTTCTTTCGGGTGACCAAGCGCCTGCACAACCGGCTGCACGGCGTCGTCGGCGACGGCGGACCCCTCGGCGCCGCGCAGCGCGCGGCGTACGAACGCCCGCTGCGCGCCGCGGCGCGCGAGCTCGGGGCACGCGTACGGCCCGGCGACGTCGTGCTCGCGCACGATCCGCAGACGGCGGGGCTCGTCGGCGCGCTGCGCGAGCGCGGTGCCCATGTCATCTGGCGCGCCCACATCGGCGTCGACGAACCCAACGACCTCGTGCGCGAGGCCTGGGACTTCCTGCGTCCGATGCTCGCCGGCGCCGAGGCACTCGTCTTCTCGCGCGAGCGCTACGTCTGGAGCGGTCTGGAGCAGCAGCGGATCGCGATCGTTACGCCGTCGATCGACGTCTTCTCGGCGAAGAACCAGCCGCTGGCCCCGGCCGCCGTGCACGCGATCCTCGCCGCCGCCGGGCTGGGCCCCAACGGCGCCGCCGCGGCCGGCGCGTTGTTCGAACGCGAGGACGGCACGCCCGGGCGCGTCGAGCGCCGCGCGCGGATCTTCGAGGAGACGCCGCTGACCGGCGGCGAGCAGCTCGTCACGCAGGTCTCGCGCTGGGACCGCCTGAAGGACCCGATCGGCGTGCTCGAGGGCTTCGCGCGCTGCACCGACCCATTTCCGCTTGCGCATCTCGTGCTTGCCGGCCCCGAGGTCGATGCGGTCTCCGACGATCCCGAGGGGGCCGCGACGCTCGCAGCCGTCCTGGAGGCATGGCGCGCCCTGCCGGCGACGCAGCGCCGACGCGTGCACCTCGCCTGCCTGCCGATGGACGACGCCGAGGAGAACGCCGCGATCGTCAACGCGCTCCAGTCGCGCGCGGACGTCGTCGTGCAGAAGTCGCTCGCAGAGGGCTTCGGGCTGACGGTCGCCGAGGCGATGTGGAAGGGCCGCCCGGTCGTCGCGTCCGGCGTGGGCGGCATCCAGGACCAGATCGTCGACGGCGAGACCGGCCTCCTGCTCCCCGACCCGTCCGACCTCGTCGCCTACGGCGACGCCGTCTGCCGCCTGCTGCGTGATCCCACGCTGGCCGAGCGGCTGGGCGACGCGGCGCGCAAGCGCGTGCGGCGGCGCTTCCTCGAGCCCCGCCATCTCACGCAGTGGGTCGACCTCATCGCCGACGTGCTCGAGGGGGAGCGGTGATGGCCGCCCGGGCTGCGCCACCCGACGGGACGCCGACCCGCGCCCAGCGACGCGACGCCGCGCGCGCCCGGCGGCGCGAACGCGAGGCCGCCGAGCGTCGCGCCGCGCTGCGCCGCTCCAAACGACTGATCTGCCGACCCAGCTCGTCGGCCTCGGTGTGCTCTGCCTTGCCCGACAAGCGCTCCGCGCCGGCTGCGAGGAACTGCTCACGCCACTTCCGTAAGAGGGATCCCCTAGCGGGCCGCTGAGACGGTCTGCTGCCCGCGTACGCGAGCGCCAAGGGAGTCTGGCAACCGACGATCGCTGGGGCCTCGTGGACGAGTTCGTGTCGCTGGCGAAGACCCGCCGGCACGCCTCGACCTGGTCGTCGAGGTCGGCGAGGCGGACGAGGCGCGCGAGCGCGGTCGCGTCGGGCAGGGCCAGCTCGTGGCGGGCGTGGTAGGTGGCGGCGAGTCCGCGCACGATCGCGGTGTCGACGACGACATGCTGGAAGCCGGTGCCTTCGAACGTGCTCTACCAGCCGTCGCCGTGCGTCTGGTCGGTGCGCGCGGGGACCCAGCTGGGCGGGCGGGCGCGCGCCACGCGGGCGCGACGCACAGCTGCGCGGCGATGCATGCGCGCACGCTCGTCCTGACGCGCGACTCCGGTATGGCCGAAGCGAGCGGTCGTCGCATGCACGAGCAGCAGCGCCGCGTTGGACATCGTCTCGCCCGCGTCGCCGCCGCCGTAGTGCCCCTTCTCAGCCGACCAGCCGCGGTCGACGTGGGGCATGAGGGTGCCGCAGAAGCCGAAATACCCCGCGCGCGCGGCGGGGCCTATCGCACGATCCGGGCTTCCTCCTCGACGGTGCGCTCGGCCCAGGGAACGAGCTCCAGTCGGGCGTCCGGAATCGGAGCCCCGCTCTCGATCGACAGGCCGTAGGTTCCGTGGCTGAGGCGCTTCTCGGCACGCGCGATCGCCTCGAGCTCCTCGCGGAGCTGCTCGGCGATCCCCGCCTCGAGCTCGTCTTCGGCGAGGTGCTCGCCGTCGGCGTCGTCGCGACGCAGGCGCGCGAGCTCGTGTTCGATGCGATCGCGGTGCTGCGAGAGCAACCCGCGGGCGTGGTCGTCATCCATTGCGGTCGATGATGCTCATACGCTCGGACATGTCGCCGAGCATGCTCGCTGCGCGGCCGCGGCGCAACCCCGATGGCGACGTTCGGGTCACCGCGTAGGTTGCCGCGCATGACCTCACCCCTGCGCCTGCTGCCCTTCCACCTCGTCGCGATCGCCGCGCTCTGCGCGCTGGCGGCCGCGCCGACCGCCGCCGCTGCCCAATGGCGCACCGAGCCCGTGCCCGGCGAGTGGTTCCTCTCGCCCCTGAGCCTCGACTTCGACGCGCGTGGCCGTGCGCTGTCGAGCTGGGAGGGCATCAACCCCCACGTCGCCGCGGAGGTTCACCGCCCTCGACGTCGCCGCCCCGGCGGCGGCTGGACGCGCACCGCGAACCTCTCGGGCATCACGTGGGGCAACGCGCAGATCCACCTCTACGGCAGCGACCGTGCCCTGCTCGTGGCGGGGCAGGTCAGCTCGCTCGGGCGCTTCAACCGCGCTCGCTGGCGCCTCCAGGCCTATGGCCGGTCGAACGGCAGCTTCGGCTCGTTGCGCACGCTCGCCGAGCGGGTCTCGCTCGGCACGCTCGTGACAGCCGCCGACGCGCAGGGCGACGCGCTCGTCGCCTGGGAGGACGACGCCGGCGTGACGAAGCTGCGCGAGCGTCCCGCCGGTGGCGCCTTCGGCCCGACGCGGACGCTGACGCTGCGCCCCGCCGGCACCCGCACCGCGGCGATGAACCTCCGCGGCGACCGGGTGCTCGCCTGGTGGAGCCGCGGCGGGGTCTACGCGCGGGTGCGCCGCCACGGCGAGCCGTGGGGCCCAGCCCGCCTGGCCGCGAAGGCTCCGAACTTCGCCATCGCGCACGTACGCGCAGCGGTCACCGCCGGGGGCCGGGTCGTGCTCGCGTGGGAGTCGGCCGACATCGGCGAAGATGGGCCGATCATCCGGCGCGCCGGGCTGGCGCAGCTCGTGAACGGGCGCTGGAGCGCTCGACGCACGCGACGGTGGGGCTGCCCCAGACGTCCCTGACGCAGCCTGTCGTCGACAGCGCCGGCCGCGTCTACGTCGCCTGGACCGGGACCGCCGGCGGCGGCCTCGCCGTGAAGCTCGCGCGGGTCGTGGCCTCGGGCCCGCGAGCGGCGACCGTCCTCTCGGCCGGCGTCCCCGGCGCGGCCCTCAACGACGTCGCCGCCGGCCCCGGTGGCGCGCTGCTCGTCTCCTGGTCGGTCCAGCGCCCGGCGTCCAGCGTCGTCTACGCCTCGCTGCGCCGCGGCGGTTTCGCGTTCGCGGCACCGCAGCAGCTCACGCCCGACAGCGCCCGTGGCTTCGGCGTCAGCCGGGCGGCGATCGCTCCCTCGACGGGGGAGGCCATCGTCACCTGGAGCCACAGCCTGCCCGACGGTGGCCACGCCGAGGCGTCGGTCAACGCGCCGGTGGGGCAATCGCGATCGCGCAGGGCGCGTCGTTGAGCAGCTGGGGGGGGCGTGGCGGCCGGCCCGCACACGACCGGGCTCGTGTGCGCCTCGGAACCGAGCACCAGCAGGTCGGCGTGCTCGGACGAACGCGCGGATCGGCGATCCGTAGATTCCCGCAACGCCGCTCGGCGAATCACGGATGCGCGTCCGGCGGCCCGTCTGCGAGAACCACCCTCATGGCGATCTCGACGCGACCGACACCCATCCCGGAAGCGCCGCGGGCGAGCATCGGTCGGGAGCTCGAGCGCGTGCGCCTGGAGCATCGCGAGCGCCGTGTGGGTCTCGCCATCGCGGCGCTGCGCGACCTCTGCGACGCACGCGCGAAGAACGGCGCGGCCCCGCCTGCGCTGCGGCAGGCGATCGCGGGGTTCTCGCAGGAGCTGGCACAGGTCCGTCAGCGCATCGACACGATCTGAGATCGGCCGCGGCCGCTCGTCGCGCCGCGCTGCGGATCGGCCTACATCTGGTCGCCGCGCAGCCGTGCTATCTCCGCACGGACCTGCGCAAGCAGTGAGCTCACGTCGTCGAGCTCGCGACCGTGCGACGGATCGTGCCCTTCGCAGGCGCGAACGGCGGCATCGAGTTCCTCTACGCGAGACTCGAGTTGCGCCTTACGCGCTTCGAGGGTCCGGGCCTGCGGGTCGTCGTGCACGATCTGCTCACTCATGGCCCCGAGGCTATCGGTGCCCGCCGCCAGCCGCATCGGTAGTTGACCCGGTATCGACCGTCAGCTGCGCGTTGTGGGGCGGCCGCAAAAGCCCTGCAGCTGGGCGGGCGGCGCCGGCGGCCAGATCCTCGTCGGCGCTGCGCAGCCTGACGCGGGGCCACCCAAGCCCACCAGCCACGGTCGCGCAGGACATCCGTAGGAGCCCGCGCGCCGGTTCAGTGAGAGCTGCGGATGGCACGGCGCCGGCCGCGCCGTAACGTCGCCGACATGCCCATCCAGCGCTCGACCTCGATGCTGCACGTCGGCCGGCTCGCCGGCATCCCAATCGGAATCCAGCCGCTCTGGCTCGTGATCGTCGCGTTTCTCACGTACACGCTCGGGCACGACGACTTCAGCGTCGAGATGCGCGCCGACGAGCTCACCGCCCCCGCCGATCGCCTCGCCGCATGAGGGCGGAGCGATGACCCGGCGCCCGATGTCCAACGCCGACGCGGCCTGGCTGCACATGGACCGCCCGACGAACCGGATGATCATCAATGCCGTCCTGTGGTTCGACGAGCCGCTCGAACGCGACACCCTGCGGGAGATCCTCGCCGAGCGCCTCGTCGCACGCTTCCCGCCCTTTTGCCGGATCGCAGTCGAGCACGGCGCGCTCGGCGGAGCCGACTGGCTCGAGGACCAGGACTTCGACCTCGACCGGCATCTGCACCACGTGGCGCTGCCGGCTCCCGGCGACCAAATCACCCTGCAGGAGCTCGTCGGCGATCTCGCTTCGACACCGTTGGACCGCGATAAGCCTCTCTGGGATGCCTATCTCGTCGACGGCTATGCAGACGGCTCGGCCCTCGTGCTGCGGATGCACCACTGCATCGCCGACGGCATCGCGCTCGCACGGGTCATGCTCTCGCTGACCGACGCCGCGGACGCGTCGGGCGACCCGCCGCCGCGCGACGCTGCGCCGTTGTGGGGCCGGGTCGGGGTCCCGAACGTCCTGCCGGGGCCGCTCGCGCCGCTCGTTCGTGGCGGCCTGGGCGCCGCAGGTGCGCTCGTTCACGAGGGCGCTGAGCTGCTCGTCCACCCGCGCCGTGTCGGCGCGCTGGCGAGCGAGACCGTCGCCGACGCGCAGGCGCTGGGCAAGCTCCTGTTCGCCCCCTTCGACCACAAGAGCGCGATCCATGGCGAGCTCGGCCCGGTGCAGCACGTGGCGTGGACCGAACCCTTCGACCTCGCGCAGATCAAGGCGCTCGCGCACGCGCACGGCGTGACGATCAACGACGTTCTCGTCTCGGCTGTCGCCGGCGCGCTCGGTCGCCACCTCGCGCAGGCCGACGGCGCACCCCAGGAGATCCATGCGCTCGTCCCGTTCAACCTGCGGCCGGCCGGCGAGCCGCCCTCGCCCGAGCTCGGCAACCACTTCGGCCTCGTCCTGCTGGGCCTGCCGGCCACGATCTTCGCGCCGGTCGAGCGCCTCGAGGCCGTGCACGAGCGGATGAACGCGATCAAGCACTCCCGCGAGGGCGCCGTCTCCTACGGCGTGCTGGGCGCGATGGGGGTGGCCCCGCCGGCCGTCGAGGATCGCCTCATCGACCTCTTCTCGGCGAAGGCGTCGCTCGTGCTGACCAACGTGCCGGGGCCGCGCGAGCCGCTGCGGCTGGCCGGCGTCCCGATCGCGGGCGTGCTCGTCTGGGCGCCGTGCGCCGGCGCGATCTCGATGAGCGTGAGCATCTTCAGCTACAACGGCGCGGTCAGCGTCGGATTCCTCGTCGATGCGGGCCTCGTGCCCGACCCGGACCGGCTCGCCGCGCGCGTCGGCCCGCAGCTTGACGCGCTCGCCGCAGCGACGCTATGACGGCCGCCGTGCTGCGGATCCACGACGCAACGCGATGACCACGGTCGCCGATGGCGCCATCGGCCGTCTCCGTCGCTCCCGGGCGCGGCTGATCGCCTACGCCGCCGCCGTCGTGGTGGCGATCCTCGCGCTCTACGTCCTGCTGCCGCGCGTTGGGGGGCTCGACGAGACGTGGGGTCGTCTGCAGGATGGCGATCCCGGCTGGATCGCGTTGGCCGCGGTTCTCGAGCTCGGCTCCTACGCCGGCTACGTGCTGTTGCTGCGCACCGTCGGTGGCGGCCCCGAGCTGCGGCTGTCCTGGCCGGCGACCTGGCGGCTGACGCTGGCCGGCGTCGCGGCGAGCCGCCTGCTGGCGACCGCGGGCGCGGGCGGCATCGCGCTCACGGCATGGGCGCTGGGCCGGATGGGCCTCGGCGCACGCGAGATCACCGCGCGGATGGCGACGTTCTTCGTTCTGCTCTACGGCGTCTTCATGGGGGCGCTCGTGGTGGCCGGTCTCGGGCTCAGCGCGGGCTGGTTCGGCGGCCCCGCGCCGTTCGGCATGACGGTCGTCCCGGCGCTGTTCGGCGCCGCGGTCATCAGCGCGGCGCTTGCGCTCGCGCTGCTGCCGCCCCAGCTCGATCGCCACGTCACGCGCGCGACCGACGCGAACGGCAGCCGGGTCGGCCGCATCGCCCATCTCGCGGCGACGCTGCCGGCCGCACTTGGCGCCGGCGTGCGCGGCGCGATCGGGCTCGTGCGCGCGCGCGATCCGGCGCTGCTCGGCGCGCTCGTGTGGTGGACCTGCGACATCCTCGTCCTCTGGGCGGCGCTGCGGGCGTTCGGCGCTGCGCCGCCGGCGGCCGTGCTCGTCATGAGCTACTTCGTCGGCCAGCTCGGCAACACCCTGCCGCTGCCGGGCGGGATCGGCGGCGTCGAAGGCGGGCTCGTCGGGGCGCTCGTCGCGTTCGGTCAGCCGGCGGGTCTGGCTCTCGCGGCCGTGCTGACGTACCGCGCGTTCGCGTTCTGGCTGCCGATCATCCCCGGGGCGATCGCCTACGTGCGCCTCACGCGGGAGCTCGGGCGGCCCGAGCGGCTGAGCGCCGCGCCGCGATCCGTGGCGCGCGGCCCGCGCACGGAGAACTGCTGATCACACCGCGCGGGTTTGGCCGATGGCACCGGGAGAGGCCGGGCATACCGTGCCTCTCGGGTCAAGCGCCTCGCCAACCGCCGCGCCGAGAAGCTCTTCCGCTACGCGCCCGGCGCGCTCGCAGGACGGTCCGTCGACACGCTCGTGCCCGACGCGCTCGCCGCCGCCCATGCGCGCCATCGGGCGGGATATCACCGCGATCCCCGTACCCGCCCGATGGGTGAGGATCTCGAGCTGCACGGCCGTCGCGCGGACGGCACCGAGTTCCCGATCGACGTGGCGCTCGGCCCGACCGAGGTCGCAGGGGAACGGCTCGTCGTCGCGATCGTGCGAGACATCACCGACCGCAAGCTGCGCCAGGACGAGCTGCGCTTCCTCAGCGCCCGCGCGCTGCCCGCCATCGCGCGCGACCTCCTGCGCGGGAAGCTGCCGGCGCCGCCGCCGAAGCAGATGCGGCTGCGCGACACCGCCTCGATGCCCGCCTCCGACGGCGGCTGGGTGCTGCTCGGCGACGAGCCCGGCGCGTCGATCGCGCTCGGACTCGTCGGCACGTTCTGGCGCCCGGTCATCGCCTTCGCGCAGGTCGACCGCGGGCGCGTCCGCGACTTTGCCGAGCCCGGCTTCGCGAAGACCGTCTACGAGCTGTCGGTTCGCGAGCTGCCGGACGGGCGGACCCTGCTCACCGGGCTCATGCGGACCGCGACCACCGACGAGCGCGCTCGCCGCATGTTTCGCCGCTACTGGACCTTTGGCGTCGGCTCGGGCGCGCATGTGCTCGTCAACGGCGTGCTCGACAGTGCCCGCGAGATCGCCGAACGCGGCAACGCGGGCCCTGAGCCGGTACCGACGCGCGTCGCGGAACCGGATCGGGCCGGCGTGACATGACCGCAGTCCGCCCGATCCCCCGGGTCCTGGTGGCCGGCGGTGGCGTCGCGGCCCTCGAGCTGCTGCTCGCGTTGCGCGCGAACGTCGGCTCGCCGCTGGCGATCACGCTGCTGAGCGCTGGTCGCTGCCACTGTACGACCTTGCGCTGCTGACGGCGCACGAGCTGCGTGAGCACGGCTCGCCGGCGCTGGTCCGCATCGTCACGCCCGAGCGCGGCGCGCTCGAGCTGCTCGGACCCGCCGCCGGCGAGGCAGTGATGCCCATGCTGGGCGCGGTCGGCGTCGAGCTCGTGGCGGGCGTCCAGTCCCGCGCCGTCGTCACCGGCGGCCTGCGCCTCGACGACGGGCCATCGTCGAAGCCGACCACGTCGTGACCATCGCCGACGTCGTCGCACGCCCGGTGCCGGGTCTGCCGACCGACCGCGCGGGCTTCATTCCGGTCGACGCGTACGGCCTCGTCACCGAGGAGCCGGACGTCTACGCCGTCGGCGAGGACACGTCGTTTCCGCTGCGCCAGGGCGGTCTCGCCGCACAGCAGGCCGACGTCGTCGCCGACGCGATCATCGCGCGGTACGCGGGCGGCGAGCCGCCTCAGCCCTTCGCGCCCGTCCTGCGCGCCCGCCTGACGACGAGCGGCGCGCCCCTTACCTCCAGGCCCGCCCATCCGGCCAGAGCCTCGCCTCGCATCGCGCGATGCGGTCGCCGCCCGAGATGGTCGCCGGCCGCGACCTCGCCCCGTACCTCGCGACCGCGCGCCCGGACCTGACCGTCTCCGCTGCGCTCGCCGAGCGCGTGGCGGCCGTCGCCGGCGAGCCGGGGGACGCGCGCGCCGGCGTGACGCTCGCGCTGACCGTCGCCGCCGAGGCGCGCTGCCACAACCGCAGCCGCGCACTGCAGGCGCTCGACGCGGCGCTCGGGCTCGACCCCGATCTGGCCGACCCTTTGTATCTGGTGTTGCGCGCGCGTCTCGCCGACCAGGTTCCCCGCCAGGTGAGCGTCGGGTACGGTCGCGACCGCTACCACGTCGCCCTGGTCGTCCAACTCGACGGGCAGCGCTACACGATCGAACTGGCGCCCTCGCCGGACGCTGACGAGGCGAGCCGAGGTATCGTCGCCACAGGCGTCGTCGGCAGCCGACACATCGGCTGGTTGCGCCTCTTCCGCTACGAGGTCCGCTGCTGGCGCGCTGGCTCGATCCCGGATCTCGCCTACGCGGCCGGGGAC
>Ga0136633_1001055_pt1 | contig 20481 bp, 19 predicted proteins | sample AntDrymeUQ832206_2_FD_105494 | JGI IMG/M metagenome (GOLD analysis project Ga0136633, IMG submission 105494) | Polar desert sand microbial communities from Dry Valleys, Antarctica - metaG UQ83 (22.06) | ecosystem: Environmental > Terrestrial > Soil > Desert | place: Antarctica: Dry Valley...
GGATGCAGGGCAACGGCCTCCCCGGAACCGGTGCCGTCGCCGAAGTCCCAGACCTGGGTCAGCGGCCCGTCATCGGTCGACGTGCTCGTGAAGGTGCAGGCCAGGCCCGTGCATGAGTCGGTGAAGGAAGCGATGGGGACCTGGTTCTGCGGGAGCCATGAGTATCCGACCGACCAGCTGACGGCGGCGAGCTTTGCCTGGCCCGCGACGGAGGGGTGGAAGTAGTCGCCCGAGACGTCGGAGGCCAGGAACGGGGTGCTGTAGGCGGCCAATCCGTCCCAGAGGCAGCGCGGGGTGGCGGCGCAGACCTCGGAGAGGGCGAGATTGAAGTCGGAGTTGCGCTTCGCGACTCGGGCGCGGCGGTCCACGTCCGCCTGCGCCGTGGAGGTCGGGTTCGCGAGCAGCGACTGGCAGACGCCGCCGATGCTCCAGATGAATCGAGCCCAATAGTTGCCCTTGAACAGGTCGTACAGGCCCTGCACGCGCGGGATGCTGGAGACGTAGATGTACGTGTTCGGGCTGTTGCGCAGCTCCCCAAGCGCAGCCGTGAACTGGGAACGGAATGGCCCGACATCGGTCATCTGCGACTCGGTCGGCGTGCAGACGTCATTCCCGCCGACCAGGACGGTGAGGTAATCAGGCTGCACCGCGACGGCATTGGCCACCTGCTGCTGAAGGTTCGCCATCTTCGCGCCGCTGACCGCGAAGTTGAAGTTGCGGCCCTGGATCGATGCCCCGGCGCTGAGGAGCCGCAGGTAGTGGCTGTTGACGGTGCCGCTGGTGCCGGTCGACCAGGAGTTCTGCGGCGCATCGACGCCGAGCCCCCCGGCCGTGCTGGCCGCCTGCGTGATCGAGTCACCGACGGCGGCCATCGTGTCTGGGAGAGGCAGTGCCGGCGCTGCGGCTGCTGCGGCAGGCGGCACTCCCGCAACGAGCGTGAAGGTCAGGACGACGAGGATGAGGGCGCGCGGAGCTCGGGACGCGGACACGGTGGGTTCCCCGCTGGGTCGATTCTCTCGATCCTACTCCCCGCGACCGCACATGTACATGACGTTCCGCCCTCGCAGAGTGCGTGCGACCAGGGGCGTCAGTCTTCGCCCTTGCCGGACTGGTCGCGGATTGCGGTGACGACGTTCTCGTCGGCCAGCGTCGTCACGTCGCCGAGGTCGCGCTGCTCGGCGATGTCGCGCAGCAGGCGGCGCATGATCTTCCCCGATCGGGTCTTGGGCAGGTCCGGCGTGAACAGGATCTGTTTTGGCCGCGCGAACTTGCCGATCATCTCCGCCACGTGCTCCCGCAGCTTGCCCCCGAGCTCGTCCGAGGCCTCGAAGCCGGAGCGCAGGATCACGTAGCTGAAGATGGCCTGGCCGGTGAGCGGGTCGCTGCGGCCGACGACCGCGGCCTCGGCCACCGATGGATGCGAGACGAGCGCCGACTCGACCTCCGTCGTGCTGATCCGATGGCCGGAGACATTCATGACGTCGTCGACGCGCCCCAGCAGCCAGTAGTAGCCCTCCTCGTCGCGCTTGCAGCCGTCGCCGGGAAAGTAGCGCCCCGGATACTTCGACCAGTAGGTCTGTTCGTAGCGCTCGGGGTCGCCGTAGATGCCGCGCAGCATGGCCGGCCACGGCCGCTCGAGGACGAGGTAGCCACCACCGCCCAGCGGGACCGAGGTCCCGCCCTCGTCGACGACGTCGGCAACGACGCCTGGAAACGGGAAGGTGGCGGACCCGGGCTTCAGCGTCGTGATGCCGGGCAGGGGCGTGATCATGATCATGCCCGTCTCCGTCTGCCACCACGTGTCGACCACCGGGCAACGGCCACCGCCGATCTCCTTCCAGTACCACGCCCACGCCTCGGGATTGATCGGCTCACCCACGCTGCCGAGCAGGCGAAGCGCTGAGAGGTCGTCGCCGGCGAACGCGTCGGCGCCGTACTTCATGAGCGCGCGGATGGCGGTCGGGGCGGTGTAGAGGATCGTCGCCCGATACTTCGCCGCGATCCGGGCCCATCGGTCCTTATCAGGAAAGTCGATGGCGCCCTCGTAGATGATCCCTGTCGCGCCGTTGGCGAGCGGCCCATACACGATGTAGGAGTGGCCGGTCACCCAGCCGATGTCGGCCATGCACCAGTAGACGTCGGACTCCGGCTTGAGATCGAAGGTGTACCGATGCGTCGCGCTCACCCCGGCGAGGTAACCGCCGGTCGTGTGCATGATCCCCTTCGGCTTGGCCGTCGTGCCCGACGTGTAGAGCAGGTACAGCAGGTCCTCGGAGTCCATCGGCTCCGGATCCGCCGTCGTCGGCTGGTCGGCGATGAGGTCGTGATACCAGTGGTCCCGGCTCTCGTCCCAATCGACGGAGTCGCCGGTGCGCTTGACGACCACGCAGTGCCGGACCGATGAGGTACGGCCGATCGCGTCGTCCGCGCTCTTCTTCAGCGGAACGGTCGCGCCTTTGCGGTAGCCGCCATCGGCGGTGATGACGACCGTGCACTCGGCATCGTCGATGCGGTCGGCCAACGCATCGGCGCTGAAGCCACCGAAGACCACGGAGTGCGGCGCCCCGATGCGGGTGCAGGCAAGCATCGCGACCGGCAGCTCGGGGATCATCGGCATGTAGATGGCGACCCGGTCGCCCTTCTTCACGCCGAGGCCGCGAAGGGCATTCGCGAAGCGGCAGACCTCGTCGAGCAGCTCGGCGTAGGTGATCGTCCGCGTGTCGCCGGGCTCACCCTGCCAGTAATAGGCGACGCGGTCGCCCAGGCCGGCGCTCACGTGACGGTCCAGGCAGTTGGCGCTGACGTTCAGCTTGCCGCCGATGAACCACTTGGCGTACGGCGCCTCCCAGGTGTACAGCTCGCTCCAGGGCTCGATCCAGTCGAGCTTGTTGCCCTCTTCCGTCCAGAAGGCGCGAAAACCTTCCTCAGCGGCCGTCCGCTCATAGATCGAGCCGTCGTTCAGCAGGGCGGCGCCGCGAAACTCTGGCGAAGGCTCGAAGGTGCGGTCCTCGCGCAGGAGGTTTTCGATTGCCTGGCGGGCGTAGCGCCCCTCGATCGACATGCGCCGATTCTAAACCCGCCCGGATGGTCGCCTTCGCGGCTCACCGCCCGTCGGGCCGGGCCGCGCGTGCCAACTGACTGGCAGGCTCGACTCGGCAGTTAAATTGCAGGCGGCCAGCGGGGGCCGTGTTGCACAGGGCGGACAGAGAAGGTTGGGCCGTCGTCGTGAGGTAGCCACGCGCCGTGACCCTGGGTCGACCGAGCATCGACCATCGAGTTGGCCTGCACGACTTGCCTGGAGGTGAGATCCCGTGGCCACCACTGCCCAGAGTGCCCCGACCCGCGAGAGAACCTACGACTACAACATTCCCTTCGTCATCGGCGCATCCGCCGCCGGCACGACGATCGAGTGGTACGACTTCTACCTGTACGGCGTGCTGGCGACGCTCTTTGCGTCGCAGTTCTACCCGCCCGGCAACGAGGTGACGGCACTGCTGGCCACGCTCGCCACGTTCGGCGCTGGGTTTGCGGTTCGCCCCTTCGGCGCGGTGTTCTTCGGTCGCATCGGCGACCTCGTCGGTCGCAAGTTCACGTTCCTCGTCACGATCTCGCTCATGGGCGGCGCCACCACGCTCATCGGCATCCTGCCGACATACGAGACCATCGGGCTGCTTGCCCCGATCCTCCTGGTCCTCATCCGCCTGCTCCAGGGCCTGGCGCTCGGCGGCGAATATGGTGGCGCGGCGATCTACGTGGCCGAGCACTCGCCCGACAAGAAGCGCGGCTTCTTCACGAGCTGGATCCAGACGACCGCGACGCTCGGCCTGCTGCTGGCGCTCGTGGTCATCGGCGTGACGCGCGTCAGCCTCGGCGAGGAGACGTTCACCGCGTGGGGCTGGCGAATCCCATTCCTGCTGTCTGCGATCCTCGTGGCCATCGCCCTCTACATCCGTCTGAAGCTGCGTGAGACGCCGCTCTTCTCTCGGCTGAAGGATGCAGGGAACGCCTCGACCCAGCCGCTCAAGGACAGTCTCGGCAACCGCCGGAACTGGGGCCTCATCCTCCTGGTGCTGATCGGCATGACGGCCGGCCAGGCCGTGGTCTGGTACACGGGACAGTTCTACGCCCTGCTCTTCCTGCAGACCTCGATGGGCGTGAAGTTCGTCGACTCCTACATCATCGTCGGCGTGGCCATCGTGCTTGCGACGCCGTTCTTCATCTTCTTCGGCTGGCTGAGCGACAAGATCGGGCGCAAGCCGATCATCCTGGGGGGCTGCCTGGTCGCCGCGATCACGTACTTCCCCATCTACAACCTGATGACGTCGTTCTCCCACCCCACCTTCGACGCGGACAACAAGGTTGTGGTGGGTGGCGCGGCGCCGGACATCGTGCCGCTGATCGCCCTGGTCTTCATCCAGGTCGTGTACGTGACCGCGGTGTACGGCCCGATCGCCGCGTTCCTCGTCGAGTTCTTCCCCGCCAAGATCCGCTACACCTCGCTGTCGCTGCCGTATCACCTCGGCAACGGCTGGTTCGGCGGCTTCGTGCCACTCATTGCCACCGCGATCGTGACCGCGACCGGAAACATCTACGCCGGGCTGTTCTACCCGATCGCCGTGGCGCTCATGACGGTCGTGGTGGGTGGCTTCTTCATCAAGGAGACGTTCCGCAACCGCATCTGGGACGAGGTCGGCGGCGAGGAGGGACCTCGCACCGCCGAGGGCGCCGCCGCGGAAGGAGGCACGCTGGCCGGGTAGCGGCTGCTGCTCCGACAACGTTGGGGCTCGGGCAGGTCAGCCCGGGCCCTCACGCTGGGGCGGGACGCCAAGCGAGTTGGCCTTACGACCGACGAGCAGCGGTTCGTCGGTCGGACGGCCAAGCCAGCTGGCTGAACCACCGCGGAAGGCCCTCTCGGAGGGCAAGTCCCGTCGGTTCGTGCGTCACAGGGCCAATCGGATTGGCCGCCGACGACGGATGCGGCTTCGACCCGGGCCCGTCCAAGGCGCATTAGCATCGGCTCCGCATGCTTCCGTTTCTCGCCGCCGTGGCTCTCGCCTTCGGCGCCATCTTCGTCGCCGAGTTCGGCGACAAGAGCCAGCTCCTCATCCTGGCCTTCGCGACCCGCTACGCATGGCGGCCGGTCGTCCTCGGGGTGGTCGTGGCGGCGGTCGTCATCCAGGGCATCAGCGTCGCCATCGGGGCGGCCATCGGCAGCGCGCTCCCCGCGACGGCGGTCGCGATCGTCTCCGGCGTCGCGTTTCTGCTCGTCGCCGCATGGACGCTGCGCGGCGAGGATGACGAAGACGAGGTGACGAATGCGGCTGCGGGTCGGTGGCAGGCGGGCGTCGGCCTCGTCGCGATCGTCGCCGGATCGTTCGTCCTCTCCGAGCTGGGCGACAAGACGATGCTCGCCACGTTCGCCCTGGCCGCGACCCAGGGAGCGCTGCCGACCTGGATCGGCTCAACTGCGGGCGAGGTGGCCGCCAACCTCGTGGCGGTGGTGGTCGGGCGGCAGGCCGGGCACCGGCTCTCACGGCGGATGCTCAGGATCGGCTCGGCGGTCCTCTTCGCGGTCGCCGGCCTGGTCGTGCTCGTCAGCGCGCTGGCCGGGGACGCTTGAGCTGGCCCACACCCTGCTACGGTTGGATCGATGCGCTCTCCGATCGGCCCCGCGCTCATCTTCCTGTCGCTGGCCATGGCGGTGGTGCTGGTGCTCGTCCTGCTCCAGACGACAGGCCTGCGCGGTGACCTCGACCGCGCGCGGGCCGAGGTCGTCACGCTGCGCGAGCAGGTCGAGGGGCTCGAGCGCGGCGTTCCGATGAGCGAGCTTTCGATGCGCCTGTCAGAGCTCGAGAACGACATCCAGGAGTGGGTGGTGGCCTTCGGCTCCGACACCGCGCCGGGCGATGGGTCGACGCCGGCCGGCGGGAGCGCCTCGACGGACGAGGTGCTCGACCGGCTCGATGACGTGCTGGGACGGATCAACGATCTGGACGAACGGGTCGACGAGATCTGCCAGAACGTCCCTGTCTGCTGAGCCTGTTTCCGGCGTAGCCTCGCGAGCGCCGCTGAGCGGTTCTATCTGCGCCAGAACCGCACGAACGCCACTGCCCGGCACGTGCGGCGCCGCTCAGCGGCGGCGGACGCGCAGTGACGGCCGCACACGGCTCGTCGTGCTGGGATACCGCCGCTCATCGGCGGTACGGCGCCGCCTCCTCGGAGCGCTCGCGCACGGCAATGAGGAGGAGCGCGGCCGCGACGTAGGACGCGGCCATCACGCCGAATGCGATCGGGTAGCTGAAGGCCTCCACCACGAAACCGATGACGAAGGCCCAGAACGCGCCGATGCCGAACGCGAATGTGAAGTACACCGCGAATGCCACGTCACGCATCGGTCCAGTGGCGCGATCCGCCAGGTATGCCTGGAGCACTGGCGACTCGCTGAAGACGGCCGTACCGAAGGGAAGCAGCAGCGGCACGAGGAAGAGCAGGTTGGCTCCGGCCGCCACGAAGCCGGTGATGCCGACCGCCGAGAGCAGGTAGTACGTGATCAGCGTCGGCCGGCGGCCAATGCGATCCGAAAGGACGCCGGCAATGACGGGGCCGACGACGGCACCCACCAGCAGCAGGGCGTAGAGCAGGCGCACCGTCCCGTCGTCGAGGTCGAGCGGCCCGGACAGATAGAGCACCATGAACGGCGCCACGATGTCGAGGCCGCGACCGCCCGCTGCCACGAGCGACGCCCCCAGGATGAGGCGCAGGTCGCGGCGGCCGACGACCTCGTGCAGCTGGTCGCGAACCGAGCCGGCGGCCCGGGCGCGCTTCCGGTACGCGGCGTGATCCTCGCGCACGAAGATCGCGAGGAGCCCGCCGATGACGAGCGCCGGAATTCCGAACAGCGCCAGCGTGGCCTGCCAGCCGAATGCGAGCAGCAGGGCGCCGCCGACAAATGGGACTGCGATCGTGCCCACGTTGCCGCCGCTGATGTGGGCGCTGATCGCGAACCCTCGCCGCTCCTGCGGATACGCATCGGACAACAGCGCATTCCCGACCGGGTGTTGCGGGCTGGCGCCGATGCGCGCGACGCTGATCGACGCGAGCAGCTGGGTGATGGACTGGCTGAGACCGGCGACCAGGAGGCTCGTACCGAAGATCAGCTGACCGCCGGCCAACAGCGCCGGCCGTGCCACGTAGCGGGTCAGCACGCCGTAGGCGAGCTGCATCGAACCGCCCACCGCCGTGGTGATCGCGATGAACGTGCCGATGTCGCGCTCGTTGAGCCCGTACTCGACGATGACGATCGGGTAGACGAGTGGCATGAGTGCGGATTGTGCGTGGATGGCGGCGTGCGCAACCGCGAGCAGGGCCAGCGCCAGACCCGGCCGGGTGGGGCTGCTACGATCCATGGAGATGCCCGGCCGCTCCACCCCACGCTCCGACCCCGCGCCCCGGGGAACCACGCCGGGCGGTGAGTCGAGCCTCGAGGCGAGCCTGATCGGAACGGTCGCACCGGTCATGCGCCACCTGATCGCTCACGCCCGCAGGCGGCGCGCCTGGAGCGAGCTGACCTACCAGCAGTACAACGTACTGCGCATGATCGACACGATGGGGCCCCAGCCCCAGGCCGAGGTGGCGCGGCGCCTGTTCGTGACGGCCCCGGTCGTGACGCGGCTGGCCTCGACCCTGGCCGATGCCGGCCTCGTCGAGCGCGGCACCGACCCGAAGGACAAGCGCGCGGTGGTGCTGGCGCTCACGCCGACCGGTCGCCGCCGCGCGCGTGCCATGCGGCGAGACCTGCTCGAGGCCGCCCGAGAGCTGCTGGAGCCGATCCCCGAGGAGCGGCGCGCCGGCGTGGCAACGGCGCTCGAGGAGCTGCAGGTCCTGGTGCCGACGCACTCAGCGCGCCGTTGACGCCGGCCCTGGTTGCGGCCCGGCCGCGCGGGTGGAGTGGCCGGACGGGCTGCCGATGCGCGTCACTCCGAGAGCTCCGCGCCGATGGGCGGCGCGCAGACCCAACGCCACGATGAGGAGCGTCAGCGCCGACATCGCGGCCCCCGCCAGGAACGCGGCCGGGGTCCCCCATGCCTCGGCCACCACCCCGGCGAACAGGCCACCCAACGGCGCCGAGCCTGCGAAGACGGTGACGTAGAGCGCCATCACCCGGCCGCGCATCGCATCGGTCACGTTGGCCTGGACGGTGGCGTTGATCGTGTTGATCATGAGCATGCTCGCGTAGCCGGCGCCCGCGATCAGCGGCGCGGCCAGCCAGACGGTGCGAGCCGAGGCGATCCCCACCAGCAGGACGGCGAAGACCGCCCCGCCCACCAGCATCAGCGGGATCGCGCGCCGGCTGTGCATGAAGGCAAGCGTCAGGGAGCCGGCCAGCGACCCGATGCCCATGGCGGCGAAGAGCGCGCCATAGCCGTCGGCGCCGAGGCCCAGGATGCCCGTGGCAAAGAGCGGCAGGAGGATCTGGAAGTTGAAGCCGAAGGCGGCGATGCCGCCGAGAAGGACCAGCGACCACAGCACGAGGGGCGTGCGAACGGCGTGGGCGATCCCCTCCCGCAGGCTCTCGAGCACCGGCGGGTGCTGCTCGGGCCGTTCCTGGCGACGGATCTGGCGCGGGTCCATGCGCAGCAGGCCGATGAAGACGGCGGCGTAGGTCACCGTGTTGATCCCAAGGTTGACGGCCACGCCGATCGTTGCAGAGCCGGTGACGCCGGTACCGACGGCGATGATCACCCCGGCCAGCGCCGGCCCCACGACCCGAGCTGCGTTGAAGGAGATCGAGTTGAGCGCGATAGCGTTCGAGAGCAGGCTGCGGGGCACGAGGTCGGGGGCGAGCGCCAGCCGAAGCGGCATGTCGACCGCGTTGACGAGCCCCAGCAAGAAGGCCATGACCAGCACCATCGGGATCTGGACGACCCCGGTCGCGGTCAGCACGAACAGGACGAGCGCCTGGAGGCACGCGGCGATCTGGGTGCCGAGCAGCGCGTGGCGCTTCTCGATCCGATCGGCGAGCACGCCGCCGAAGGGCGCCAGGATCATGGCCGGCCCGAACTGCAGCACGGCCACGAAGCCGAGCTGGATGGGCGTGCCGCCGAGCGCCAGGACGAGCCACGGCAGGCTCACCTGCTGCATCCACGTCCCGATCAGGCTCACCACCTGGCCTGACCAGTAGAGCCGGTAGTTGCGCACGCCGAGCGCCGCGAACCCGCGCTTCAGGCCACCCAGCGCCGCGCGCAGCGGCAGGGATGGCGGCTGGTCGGGTCGCGCGCCGGGGACGGGATCGGCCAAGGCTCAGCTCTCCGGGAGGTTGCTCATGCTAACAACCGCGACCGGTCGGCGTCAGGCGGCCCGTCGGACGACGCGCTCCGGGCGGTCGGCCGTTGCGGCCTCGGCTGCGACGCCGGCTGCGAGTGGCATCCGCACCGCACGCAGGCGCCATGCCACGAGTGCCAGGATGGTGACGGCCATGCCTGCCCCGACGCTGATGGCGACCGGCGCGCCGAAGCCCTGCGCGATGGCGCCGGCAAGGAGGCCGCCCAGCGGCGCCGTACCCGCGAAGACCGTCACGTACAGCGACATGACGCGACCGCGCAACGCGTCGGGGACGCTGTTCTGGATCGTGACGTTGATGGTGTTCACCATCAACATCGACGCCAGCCCGATGCCGATCACGAGGGGAAAGGCCAGCAGCGGGCTGCGGACGAAGCCGAGGGCCAGCTCGAGCGCCAGGAAGACGGCGCCGCCGCCCAGCATGAAGCGGAGCATCGGCCGCTGGCTGGTGCCGAAGGCAAGGATCAGGGAGCCCAGCAGCGAGCCGGCGCCCATGGCCGCAAAGAGGGCGCCGTATCCTCCCGAATCCAATGCGAGCGTGTCGCGGCTGAAGAGCGGCAGGAGCGTCTGGAAGTTCATCGCCAGCATCGCCATCCCGCCGAGCAGCACGAGGGGCCACAGGACCGTCGGGGTGGCGAGCGCGTAGCGCAGCCCCTCCGCCAGGCTGGACCGCACCGACGGGAAGCGCTCCGGGCGCTTGATGTGAAGCAATACGCGGCCGTCGAGCATCCATAGGCCGATGAGGACCGACAGGTAGCTGACCGCGTTGATCCCGAAGTTGATCGCCACGCCGAAGGCCGCGATGGTCAGGCCGGCAATCGCCGGGCCCACGACGCGCGACAGGTTGAAGCTCGTCGAGTTGAGGGCGATCGCGTTGACGAGATCCTCGGCTGGCACGAGCTCGGCGGCGAATGCCTGGCGCACGGGCATCTCGATGGCGTTGACGAAGCCGGCCGCGAGAGCCAGGAGGTAGACATGCCAGATCTCCACCACCCCGGTGCCTGCCAGGGCGAACAGGGTCCCCGCCTGGAGCATGGCGAATGCATTGAGCACCATCAGCGTGCGGCGCTTGTCAACGCGATCGGCCAGCACCCCGCCGATTGGCGCCAGGAACATGGACGGCGCGAACATGAGCGCCAGCACCAGCCCCAGCTCGAGCGGCGAACCCCCCAGCTCCAGCACCAGCCACGGCTGCGCCACCGACTGCATCCAGGCACCCGTCAGGCTGCCGATCTGGCCGAACCAATAGAGGCGGTAGTTGCGGTGGCGCATGGCGGCGAACCCGCGGCCCAGGCCGCGCGCCGCCCTCGACGACGAAGCCGCCCGTCGTGGGCGGCGCGGGGCGCGCGGAATGAGGTCGGAGATCGTCATTTCATTAGCAATGCTAACAAAGATGGGGACTTCTCGCAACTGCCGGGAGTGACGAAAGTGCTTGTGACCATGGCGGCTTGTGGGCGATGATGTGAGGACGAGCACACCAATCCGCCAGGCCCGAGCAATCCCGGTTCGGGGGGTACCGTCGCCCCGCCGCAGGCCGCGCCTGCGCGCGCCCATCGCCGGAGTCCTTCTCTCGCTGCTCGTCGCGCTCTCGCCGGACCTGACCCTGGCGCCGACGAACGCCGGCGAGCCGCACAGCTTCGGCGTGCAGCCGATCGACCGGGTCGGCTCGATCGACGCGCCGAGTCGAGTCCGCCCCGTCGACCCCGCTCCCCATCCGCGGGCGGCGCCCACGCCCCAGCCGGTCACTGCCGTCGCCGAGGACCCGCGTTTCGTCGCCGCCGTCGAGGCCGCCCGTTCGTTCGGTGGCGCCTACGGCATCACGTTTGCGGCGGTTCGCGACGGAGAGGTGCTCTGGGCAGGGGCGGCCGGCCGGTACCGGGACGGCGCCACGGCCGTCGCCGGAAGCGATTCGCTCGTCATCGGGAGCGTGACGAAGACATTCGTGGCGGCGACCGTGCTGCAGCTCATGGAGGAGGGCCGGCTCAGCCTTGGTGACACGGTGCGCGAGCACCTGCCCGGCGAGGCCGCCGTCACGCCGGACATCACGATCCGGCAGCTCCTCGACCACACCAGCGGACTCGCGGACGTCTTCAACGACACCACGAAGGTCGGGATCGAGACGCATCCCGAGCGTGCCTGGAGCGGCACCGAGATCATGGAGACGCTGCACGAGCCGTGGTATCGCCCGGGCGAGGGCTGGGCCTATGCGAACACGAACTACTACCTGCTCGGCCTGGTGGTCGAGCGGATCACGGGCGCCACGCTGGCCGAGGAGCTCGATCGGCGATTCTTCACGCCGCTCGGCCTCGAGAGCACGAGCGTCCTGACCGGCGACACGTCCACCCGAGACTCGCTCGAGCCGGCCTGGGCGACCATCTTCTGGGCGTCCGGCGCGATGGCGGCTTCGGCCTCCGACCTCGCCCGCTGGGGCGACGCCCTCTACGGCGACGCGCTCCTCAACGAGGCATCGCGTGCCGAGATGATGAAGCTCAACACCGACGACTACGGGCTCGGCGTGCAGCGCATCGAGGTGCCGGGCTCCGCCGGGTACGGTCATACCGGGATGCTCAAGACGTACACCTCGCTACTCCTCCACCTGCCGCAGGAGAACGTGACGCTGGCGCTCCTGGTGAACCGCACCCACGTCGACCTGGCCGGGATGCTCGGCGCGCGGGCGGGCGACGGGCCCTCTCTGCTCGAGTTGGTCGGGGTGCAGAAGCCCGCCGCCGCGCCCGCACCCGCCACGCCTTAGTCCTGATGGCGGGCCTTGCCGCTCAATCGGCGGTTGCCTCAACGTAGCGAGCCACCTTCACACGACGGCCGCACCGCACGCCGATCCCGCGCTGGAATGAGGCCCGGCACGCACGAAGCGCACGCCGACGCGCGGCTCACGCTACCGGGGTCTCACTCCAACGCGGGAATTGCACGCCGGAAGGTCCCCGCGTGAATTCACCTCACTTCACCGAGCGAGGGGCAGGGATGTCAGTCGCCGAACAGGATGTCGCGGATGACCGGCATCGGCGGCGTGCCGTGGCCGATCACCGATTCCAGGAACGGCCGCCACTCGAATTCGCGCCCCGCGGCCCGCGCGCGCCGGCGCGCCTCGTGCTCGAGCGCCGTCATCTCGACGCTGCCGAGGTAGTACTCGCACAGCTGGGTGCTCGACAGGCGTGCCCGCGACCACTTCTCGGTCGCCTCGGAGCGCTCCTGAAAGCCACCCTCGACCATCATCGCCATCGCCTCTTCCTCGGCCATGGTGCCGGTGTGGATGCGGATGTCCATGAGCGTGTTCGTGACGGCGCGGAGGAAGTACTTCCAATGGTTGAGTCGCAGCGCCGGGTCCTCGGCGCCGTAGCCGGCGTCGATCATGGCCTGCGTGGCGTACACCGCCCACCCCTCGGCAAAGACGCCCGATCCGAAGACCGCTCGAGGCAGCGAGTCGGATCGGTTCGACCAGGCCAGCTGGAGGTAGTGGCCGGGGACGGCCTCGTGGATCGTGAGGAGGCGCAGCTGGCGCGCGTTGTACTCGCGCAGGAAGGACTCGACCTGCTCCTCGGTCCAGTCTTCCGGCGGCGGGGTGATGGCGAAGAAGCTGTCCAGGCCGCGGTCGAGCGGCCCAGGCGGGATGAGCATGGCACCGCCGAAGGCGCGCAGGAACGGCGGGGTCCAGATGATCTTGAGCGGGTCGTCGGCCAGGCCGATGAGGTCGCGCTCCCGGATGAACGCCTCGATGCGCTCGTTCTCGGCCCGGCAGAAGTCGAGCAGCTCCTCCGCCTTCGGGTGGTCGACCGCGATGGCGTCGAGAACACGGCGGGTGAGCGCATCGCCGTCGTCGGGCATCGGCTCGTCCCCGATCCAAGCCGGCCACAGCTCGCGCGCAAGGCGCAGCATCTCGGCCCTGACCTCGTCATAGGCCGTCGCGGCCCGTGACTCGAGCTCCGCCGGAGAGATGGTTGCTTTGAGCGCGTGTCGGAACTTGCGCTCGTACAGGTCGCGGCCCAGCCGGAATTCGCCGTCCGCGGTGGGCAACAGCTCGTCGTTGAGCCAGGACGTGAACGACTCGACCGCCGCGATCGCGGGCATCGCGGCGGCGTTCACACGTTCTCGCACGTCGTTGCTCAGCTCGGAGGCCATCTCGACCGCCGTGTTGCACAGGTCGGCGACGCCGGGCATGGTCTTGACCGCCTTCTCGACGTGGAAGCCGCTCACGGCCCGGTCACGGCCCGAGGTGAGATTGGCGCGCGCGGCGTCCAGCGCGTCCGGGATGCCCTCCATGCGGCCGGCGACGCTGGCGAGCCGATCCGCGAGCGGAGCGAACTCGCGGCTCAGCAGGCCGAACAGGCCGGCGCCGAGGAGGTAGCTGTAGGTGATCGGGCTCCAGGAGAGCTCGTCGAGGTCCTCCTCGTCGAAGCGCATGGCGTCGATCTGGGTGAGTAGCACGCGACGGTCGATCTCCTCGTCGCGCGTGGTTGCGTCGGCAGCTTCCAGCCGAGCGCGCGCATCGGCCAGCCAGGCCAGGCGCTCGGCGGAGCCGGCATCGGTCAGATCCGGCCAGCGGTGGTCGTGCTCGTGGTTGCCCGCCTCGGTGGCGTGAATCGGATAGAGGCGGAAGTAATCGGCGAAGAAGGCGTCCTGCGTCTCCGCGAATGTCATTGGCGCATGGTGCCATGCGCGGACCGGCCGCAGGAGGTCCCCCGACGGCCGGGCCGGTCGACGACGATGACTACGGTGCTTCGATCTGAATCGACGCGAAGATCGCCTCGAGCTCAGCCTGCACATCGTCAGTGGCATCCGGCGTGACGATCGAACTGATGACGAGCCGATCGCCGTTGACGTCAAGGATCCACACCCGCTCGACATCGTCCGGACCGGGCGGAGGCTTGGCGTCGGGGCCGCCGTTGATCGGCCAGAGCGCAGCTTCCCCTCCGAAGCACAGGGTCCAGGACGCCTGGGCCGTGAGCTCCGTCTGCTTGCCCGAGAATCCGTCCACCGTCACGTCCGTCGGCGAGGTGGCGTCCAGCCCGGGCACGGTGCCGAATGCCGTCGCGAGGTCGTCGACCGTCGGTCCCACGGCCGGATCGCGCAGCCCCAGGTCGGTCTGACACGGGTCTTCGTACAGGTTGTCGATGTTCCAGAACCCCAGGTTGGCCCCCTCGCCCCAGACGAGGCCCGGGACCCCTGACTCGATCCCAGCCCGCGGGTACGGTCACGGTGATCCGGAGCGGGACAACATCGGTGATGACATAGGAACCCGGCGCCACCTCATTTCCAACGGGCTGCTCGGCGAAGACGGCGGGGGTCGGCGTTGGAATCGGCGTCGGGGTCGGAGCCGGAGACGAATCGTCGAGACCCGGACTGCCGATGTTCGGGGCGACCAGGTAGTTGAAGCCCAGCAGCGCAGCAACCGCCACGGCGGCAGTAGCCAGCGCGATGCGCATCGTGTTGCTCATGATCGGGAACCTCCGTGGCGGCCACCCATGCAGGGCGGCGGACTGGCGCGTGGAGCGAATCTCGAGGCGGGCGGCCTCGGTAACCCGGCTGGGTGCCACCGCTGGGCCTGCGTCCAGCCAGGCGTCCAGGAGCTGCTCGACTTGGCGGTCTCTCATGCCGGCCGCTCCTTTGCGGTCGGCCGGGCATCGGCCTCGAGCGCGGCTCGCATTGCGCCGCGGGCGCCATGGAGTCGCGAACGGACCGTGCCGACCGGGATGCCGAGCACCTCGGCCATCTCGTCATGCGACAGATCCAGGTAGTGCTGCAGGACGAGGACGGCGCGCTGCTCAGCCGTTAGCCGTTGGAACCCCCGCTCCAGCTGGTCCCGATCGTGGACCGACGGGTAGGGGTCGTCGTCGGTGGCGCCATCGGTCAGGCTGCCCGGAGGAGCTTCTCGGCGGCGCCGGCGGTGCTCGGCATACGAAGCGTTGACCAATAGGCGATAGGCCCATGCTTCGAACCGATCCGGATCGCGGAGGCCGGGCAGCTGGCGCCAGATAGTGACGAGCGCCTGCTGGGTCGCGTCCTCGGCATTCGGCCCGTTCCGCAGGATGCGGTAGGCGACCGAATAGAGCCGATCGACGACGCGGAAGGCAAGCTGGTCGAAGGCGTCATGATCGCCCTCCTGCGCTCGGATCACCAGCTGACGCTCCACGTTCCTGCCTCAATGCGGTCCCCAAACGGCACCGTCTGTCCTGTATGAGTCGCGGAACATCTTCGATCTTCGCAGGGCAGCTGGCACCAGCGCGACTACCGATCGATACGGATCGAGGCGAGAATGCCCTCCAGCTCAGCGAGGTCTTCGGCGGACGTCTCCGGCATGTGCGACGCGTCGATCACCAACGGCCGACGATCGACATCGACGATGTACACCACGTCGATCTGACCAGGGGCGTGATGGGAGTTGCCTCCGTCGACGACATCCCACTCGCTCCAGCTCCGGAATTCTCCGCTGTCACAGGCGGGCAATTCGAGCTCGGCCGGTATCGAGAGCTCGATGCGGAGGGCGAGCTGCCCACCCAGCGTCACCCCGGACGGTGCGGATGCGTCGCGGCCCACCTGATTCTCCAGGGCCGTCGAACCCAGTGCGGGTACACGAGTGTGGTCGTGGATGTCGAGCAGCGGACTCAGCGCGCTTCCCTGCCAATGACAGGGGTCGTCGTAGACCTGGTCCGGCGTCCATGCGCTGAACGCCACCTCGCCCGGCTGATCCATGTGCTTGTACACGAGGCCATCGCGGGTGGCCCAACCGTCAGGAAGCGTGAACGTGATGCGCCGATAGTCCGCGCATCCGCGCACGCACGAACGGACCGGGTCCTGATCGATGTATGGGTTGCGCATGAAATAGGTACCCGGAGCGAGCTCTGCGGCCGCCGGCAGCTCGCCGGGCGTCGCTGTCACCGTCGGGCTCGGCGTCGCCAATGGGAGGGCCGATGCCCGGGGCGCGGTCGGTCCAGGCGGTCCGCCGATGCCGCGACCGAGGAACGATGCTCCCATGGCGGCGGCCAGGATAACGACCGCGGCCACGAGCCCAAATCGGGCGGCCAATGGCAGCGGGAACATGCGCGGGTACCTCATTCCTCTTGCCAGTGGACCGACCTGTTTCGTCGTGGGGAGGTTCGCGCGAATGGCATCGCGGACTGACTCGGGCAGCGGGGTCGCGCCCTCGTACCCGTCGAGGTAGTCCTCGAGCAGGCCGACGAAGTCGGGTTCGCGTGTCATGCCGTGCCTCACGCCGATGCGGGACGCGCATCGGCCTCGTGCATCGCCCGCTCGACGCGCTCGCGCTCCATGACTTACCAGCTTTCCGCTGACCGCCTGGAGCGGCCAATCGGTGAGTATGAGAGGGCGAGCCGACCGAGCGTTCAATCAGGCCGGCCGCCGGATAGCTCCGGCGGCCGACGCTTGCTGGGAGATCCGGAGGATATCTACGGGCAGGTGACTTCAGGATTCCAGTGGGCGAACATCCCTGCCGGGTTATGACTCCAGATCCAGGCATGGAGGGTGTGGAAGCCCACCTGCGGCACCAGGATGTGCATCCCCATGCCGAACGGGGTTGGCGCCACAGCCGGCCCGGAAGGATTGGAGTTAGGACCCGGGACGACGTATTCCACGGCCACGAGCTTGAGCTGCCCGCTCGGGCTCGAGGCGTAGACCAAGCCCTCGGGCTTGAGAACGTCCACCACCAGATCGTCGATCAGTGCCTTGTTGAAGTAGTGGTAGCCCATCGCCCCCGCCCCCATCGGGTGCGCGATGCAGCCGTCGATGATCCGAGCCCCGTCACCGTTGACGTAGCCGAGCTCGTAACCGGCTGCGATCGCGGCTTCAACACGATGGAATTGGGCCGTAGCCCGGCGCACCGCCGCCAGCTCATCCTGTGGGCCCGGCGCCGCCAGCACGTTGCCGCCGTATGCCGCCAGGCCGACGATCGCGATGAGAACCGCGAATTTGAATCGAGTCTGCACTGTCTGCTCCTTTTTGGACCTGAGGGCCTCCTCCCTGGAAGTTGCCCGCCTAATTCACAATCGTTCACGGGTCGCCGACTACGATCCGCCGAGCAGGATCGAGTCGACGACTGGCCACCGCCGCTTACGAGCCCGTTCAGGGTTGCGGCTCAAATTGAACCGAATCGACCACGGCCTGCTGTGCGGCGAGGTCCTCGGCTGACGTGCCCGGATACGAGAAGGCCTCGATGATCACGCGCTCGCCATCGATGTCCACGATGTGGATGGCGTGGGTCTGGCCAGGCTGCCAGCCCCAGACCTGGCCTCCGAGTCCCTCGTCGAAGAGGAGGAACCTGTCGTTGCCCGTTGGGCTCAGGTCGGCGTCCAAGGGGATCGTGAGCTGGACGAGCTGTCCAGCGTAGCCATCCACCGAGATGTCCGTCGGCTCCGTGGCCGTCCACGCGGGGTGGCTCACGATCGCCTGCACGAGGTCGTCGACCGTGGGGCCTACCGGGGGATCCAGGACGCCGTCGCTCGCCGAGAGCGGTTCGTTGAAGAGGTTGAACTGGTCACCGGCGGTATAGAACCGGATTGCCATGCCGTCGGGCGCGTCGTTGCCCTTCGGGCCGATCGCGACCCAGTTGCTGCCGGCCGACCAGCCCTCGCCAGCGGGAAGCGCGACCGTGACGTCAACGGGGAGATTGGTGTCCACCCGATACCGGCCTCCGAGATTCGATTGACCATCGAGGACCGGCACCGGCGTGGGGGTCGGCGTCGGTGTCGGGCCGGGACCTCCGAGGCCAACACCACCCGGCAGCAGGAAACGGATGCCCAGGAACGCCGCGACCACGACGGCCGCGGCCCCCAAGGCCAGCTTTGCGCTGTTGTTCATCTCGGGGAACCTCCGCGCCGGCCACCAGGCTGGGCGCTGTTGGGTCGAAGTAAGTCGGGCACGGATGGCATCGCGGACCTCGTTAGGCAGCGGCGTACTGCCCTCGAACTCGTCGAGGTAGCCCTCGAGCAGGCCGATGAAGTCGTCGTTGCGCGTCATGCCGTGCCTCGCGAGGTTTGTGGCTGTGCATCGGCCTCGAGAGCCGAGCGCAGCTGCTGAAGGGCGTAATGCAGCCGAGATCGCGCCGTGCCGGCGGGCGTCCCCATCCGTTCGGCGGCCTCGGTCGGGCTCAGGCCCAGGTAGTGGACCAGCACGACAACCGTGCGATGTTCGACGCTCAGGCGGCGAAAGCCGCGGTCTAGCTGGTCCTGGATGGCGATGCGAGAGCTCGAGTCCGGAGCGCTTCCGCCGTCGTGAGGCAGCAGCCGGAGGTTGCCGCTATGACGTCGTTCGCGGCGAGCTTCGGTGTAGCAGGCGTTCACGAGGAGCCGATACGTCCAGGCCTCGAACCTATCGGGATCCCTCAGCTGCGGCAGGCTCCGCCAGGCATCGAGCAATGCCTGTTGTGTGGCGTCCTGGGCGAGTGTCGTGTCGCGCAGGATCCTGCGCGCCACGGAGTGCAGGGAGTCGCCGATGCGTTCGACAAGCGTGTCGAATGCCTCTTCATCGCCGTGCATCGCCCGCTCGACGAGCTCGCGCTCCACGCCTCACCCGTTCTATGCGCTGACCGCGTCCGCGGCCAATCGGTGAGTATGAGAGGGCGTATTGCCCGAGCGTTCAATCAGCCCGATCTGCCCAACATGGAGCCGGCGTCGGATGACCGACGCCGGCAGACCGGGACGTGCCAAACCGAGGTTTACGGCTCGATGCTGACGGACGAGAGGATCGCTTCGAGTTCCGCGAGGTTCGCCTCGGAGGAGCCGGGCATGTGCCAGGTGTTGACCACGATCCGGGCGCCCTCGACGTCGAGGATGTACACCACGTTGACCTGACCGCTGCGGAACAGAACGTTGGACGGATCGACGGAATCGAGGTCTGGATTCCGGGAGTGGAGCTCACCCTCTTGCAGCCAGTCCCGGTAGTACCCGTTGTCGCACGTGGCGATGTCAAGGTCGGCGGGTACCGACAACTCGATCCTCGTTGCCGGATAGCCGCCAACCGCCACGTCGGTCGGCGGTGATGCGTTGCGCCCGACCTGGTCCAACAGTGCTGTCGCGAGATCCTCGACGGTCGGCCCGACCGGTGGATCGAGCAACGACTCTCGCCACTGACACGGATCGGCGTATGTGTTCGTGACGATCCACACGCCCAGGGCGACCTCGCCTGATCCACCGTGGTCCTTGCGGATGATGTCATTCCGATTCGTCCACCCGTCCGGAACGGTGAAGGCGAATCGCACTGGGGACGCTGTTCCCACGTCCCAGAAGTAGGTGCCGGGCGCCAGAGCCGTCGGTTGCGGAAAAGCGACCGGCGTCGCGGACGGAGTCGGTGTTTCCGCGGGGCCTCCAACGTTCTGGCTACCGGGTACCAGGAACCTTATGCCCAGGAGTGCCGCAACCACGACGGCCGCGGCCGCCAGGGCCAGCTTCACGGTGGTGTTCATCTCGGGGAACCTCCGCACCGGCCACCAGGTGACTCGGCGCTGTGGGGTCGTGTCGAGCTGGTCGAGCACGGCATCGAGGACGCGGTCCGCGGATTCGTGTTCGTCCGTTCTCAGCCATGACCGGACGATGCGCGTGGTGTCGCGATCGGTGCTCATCGGGCAACCTCCTGCGTCGTGGACCGCGCGTCGGCGTCGAGCGCCGCGCGCAGGCCGCGCATCGCGTAATGAAGTCGTGATTGGGCCGTCCCGACCGGGATGCCGAGCGTCTCGGCGACCCGGTCGAGCGGCATGTCGAGGTAGTGGTGCATCACCACCACCGCGCGATGGTCGATGGTCAGGCGGCGGAAGCCGCGCTCGAGCTGGTCGCGGTCGGCGACCGAGCTCATACCGTCTCCCCTTGTCGGCTCGTCAGCTGGCAGGAGGTGGAGATTGGGCGCCCAGCGCCGCTCCTTCCGGCCCTCGGCATAGCAGGCGCGCACGAGGAGCCGATACGACCAGGCGTCAAAGCGCGCCGTGTCGCGGAGCTGCGGGAGGTCCTGCCAGATGCTCAGCAGCGCCTGCTGCGTCGCATCCTCGGCGAGGTCGATGTCGCGCAGGATCCTGCGCGCCACGGCAAGGAACCGATCGGCGATCTCGGTGGCAAGGACGGCGTACGCCTCCCTGTCACCATGCTGGGCTCGGACCACGAGATCGGTATCCATGCCTCTTCCGCA